>Ga0194128_10001182_pt1 | contig 46166 bp, 35 predicted proteins | sample TA2KigCa65mmetaG_FD_148650 | JGI IMG/M metagenome (GOLD analysis project Ga0194128, IMG submission 148650) | Freshwater microbial communities from Lake Tanganyika, Tanzania - TA2015037 Kigoma Deep Cast 65m | ecosystem: Environmental > Aquatic > Freshwater > Lake | place: Tanzania: Lake...
ACCTGCAACCGGGCGACACGACTCCCGACGGCAAGTTCACGCTCGAATTCGCCGAATGCCTCGGAGCCTGCGAAGGAGCCCCCTGCATGTTGATCAACGACGAGTGCCACGTGTGTTTGACGACGGAGACGGCGAGCGAGGCGATTGAGAAGTTAAGTTCGTAGTTCCGCCTTCAGACGGAACCGAGTGAGAAGAAGACATTCAAACAAGAACAAAAGGACCGCCTGAAGGCGGAACCACAAACGTGCCAACTTTTGAACCAGTGTTGTTGAGACGGATCGGGAAGCCGAAGAGTGCTTCGCTGGAGACTTATCGAGCCGACGGCGGTTATCGAGCGTTGGAAAAGGCGCTCAGGATGGCTCCGGCGGAGGTCACGGAGACCGTGAAGGCGTCGGGATTGCGAGGCCGCGGCGGAGCCGGCTTCCCGACCGGCGTGAAGTGGACGTTTCTGCCGAAGGATGCGACCACCGTGTATCTCGCGGTCAATGCGGATGAGTCCGAGCCGGGGACGTTCAACAATCGGATCATCATGGAAGGGGACCCGCATCAGATCATCGAGGGGATCGCGATCGCGTGTCATGCGATCAAGTGCAACACGGCGTACATTTATTTGCGGTACGAGTTCGGCCGCAGCTATCGAGCACTCAAGCAGGCGGTCGAGGACTGCTACAAGGCGAATCTGCTGGGGAAAAACATTCTCGGCAGCGGCAAAGACCTCGACGTGTATCTGCACCGCGGGGCGGGAGCTTACATCTGCGGCGAAGAGACGGGCCTCATCGAAAGCCTGGAAGGGAAGCGAGCGTGGCCACGGATCAAGCCTCCGTTTCCGGCGATCGAGGGGCTGTTCCGCAAGCCGACGATCGTGAACAACATTGAGACGCTCGCCTGTGTGACGCACATCCTGGATCGGGGCGTCGAGTGGTTCAAGTCGATGGGCGTGCCTCCGGACCCGGCCAATCCGCGCGACGCCGGCAGCTACGGGCCGAAGCTGTATTGCGTCAGCGGCCACGTCAACAAACCGGGCTGCTACGAACTGCCGATGGGCATCACCGCTCGCGCACTGATCGACGAACACGCGGGGGGCGTCTGGAAAGGCCGCAAAGCCAAAGCGGTCGTCCCCGGCGGCATGAGCATGGGCTTCCTCACCGAGAAGGAACTCGACACGCCGCTGGACTTCAACGGCCCTGGCAAAGTCGGCTGCCTGGGTCTCGGCACGGCGGCGGTGATGGTCGTCGATGACCAGACCAACATCGTCGAGGTACTCTACAACAGTTGCCGCTTCTACTCGCACGAGAGCTGCGGCCAATGCACTCCCTGCCGCGAGGGAACCGCGTGGATGACGAAAATCCTCGAACGCATCCTCGACGGCCGCGGAGTGCTCCGCGACATCGACCTGCTGCTGGAAGTCGCCAACGGCATCGGCATCATCCCCGGCACGACGATCTGCGGCCTCAGCGACGGAGCCGCCTGGCCCGTCAAAAACGCCATCAACAAATACCGCAGCGACTTCGAAGAGTGGATCAACAGCGGAAGAAAGAGCACGCTCGTGAGTTTGAAGATGAAGTCGGGGCACTGAGATTTGGAGTGCGGTGCATCCGCACCGCTTGGGACATTTTGGGATAAGCACGGAAGGCGACCGGAACACGGATATACGCTAATCTCCGCTGATGAAGTTTCTGTTTTGTGAGAATCAGCGGCGATGAGTGTTCCCTATAGAAACAGATCGAAATGGCGACAGTCACAGTTAACGGCAAAGAAGTTTCCCTCGGCGAGGGTGAGCGGCTGAATTGCATTCAGGCGGCGAAGCGGGCGGAAATTGAAGTTCCGCATTATTGCTGGCATCCGGCGATGTCGGTCGTAGCGAGCTGCCGTATGTGCTTGGTTGAGGTGGGCGACAAGAAGCCGGACGGCTCGGTCGCGATGCAGCCGAAGGTCGTGCCGGGGTGTCAGACGCCGGTGAAGGATGGGACGGTCATCGTCACGAACTCGGCGAAGGTCAAGCAGGCTCAGGCGGCGACGCTGGAGTATTTGCTGCTCAATCATCCGCTCGACTGTCCGACGTGCGATCAGGCGGGCGAGTGTTTTCTTCAGGACTACACGTTCAAGTTCGGCCACATGCAGAGCCGGTTGATGGAGCCGAAAGAACTTAAGCCGGACAAGGACTACATCGGCGACCAGATCACGCTGTTTACTGATCGCTGCGTGATGTGTACGCGATGCGTGCGGTTCACTCGCGAAATTAGCGGTACGGGCGAACTGCAAGTCATCAACCGCGGCAGCCACGAAGAGATCGACATCTTTCCGGGAATGCCGATCAACAACAAACTGGCGGGGAACGTTGTCGATATCTGCCCGGTCGGAGCGTTGTGCTCGAAAGATTTCCTCTACAAGCAACGAGTCTGGTGGCTGAAGTCCGCCGACAGCGTCTGCCCCGATTGCTCGACCGGTTGCAGTATCAAGGTCGATCAAAACAACGAGACCGTGTACCGCCTCAAGCCACGCGAGAACCCGCAAGCTCAAGGCCATTTCATGTGCGACGACGGCCGCTTTGGTTGGAAGTACATCCATTCCGACCAACGCCTCAAGCAGCCAGAGATGTCGCAAGGAGACCGCCGAGTCGCTGTCGATTGGGACACCGCATTGACCGCGACTCGCAATGCTCTGAAGGATGCCGCAACGAAGAATCCGAAAGCGGTCGCTGCTGTCTTCTCGCCGTGGATGACAGTGGAAGAGGCTTACTTGCTGGCGAAGTATCTTAAGTCGCTCAGCCCCGACATCCGCTTGGCACTCGGCCCTGTCCGAGTCGAAGGCCAAGACGACCACTACCCGAAAGACGTCCGAGGCAACGAGAAGCCGAACGCCAAATTCACGATCCGCGCCGAAAAGTGCCCGAACCGCCGAGGCGTCGAACTTGTCCTGCAACACCTCCAAGGGGCGATCATCAACATCGGCGACATCCTTGGCGACGCGGCCGAAGGCCGCATCGATACGCTGTACTTTGTCGGTGGAGATCCACGCGGTGGACTCGACGAATCACGAGCAGTCGCGTTGGCAAAAGTCAAAACGCTCGTAGTTCAAGACATCCTGCCGTCCCCGGTCTCGGCGCGAGCACACATTGTTCTTGCAGGTGGTTCGTTCGCGGAGAGAGACGGCACATTTGTAAATCACGCCGGACTGGCTCAGGGGATCAAACGCTCGATCCGCTCGCCGGAGGAAGCGCGGCCCGATGGACGCATCCTGTGGGATTTAAGCGGTCGCAAGGGTTTGTTCAACGCGACGGTTTTTCGCCATGAGATCGCTCGTGAGATTCCAGCACTCGCGGCGTTAACAGCGGAGTTGTCTTGTTCCGGAGTGCTGTTGAAGTAATTCAAGGCATTGGTGATTTTGAAGGATCAGAAAGATTTCACACGATGAACTCGATGAACTTTTCCCCGCTGCTGGCTGAAGGCAGTTCAGATGCGGTTGAAAATCTGCTGCATTGGCTATGCGGATTGGTTGGCATTCCGGTGCAAATCGGCGTGCCGCTGATATTGATTCTGGCGACGTTGGGCACAATCCTTGGGGCGTGTTCGTATGCGATTTGGCTGGAACGCAAGCTGGCGGCGTGGATTCAGGATCGCGTCGGGCCGAACCGAGTCGGTTGGGCGGGGCTGTTGCAGCCGATTGCGGACGGGGCGAAGTTTCTGCTGAAAGAGGACATCATCCCGGCGCATGTCGACAAGTTCCTGTTCGTCATCGCTCCGACGATCTCGGTCTTCACGACAATGCTGGCGTTGTCCGTCGTACCGCTGGGGCCGACGACGCTGGGAGAAGGGTTCAGCTTCATCATCGCTCCGAAGATCGACATCGGGATCGTGTTTCTGTTTTCGGTGACGAGCCTCGCGGTGTACGGCATCATTCTTGGCGGCTGGTCGAGCAACAACAAATACAGCGCGCTGGGCGGACTGCGTTCGAGTGCTCAAGTCGTGAGCTACGAAATACCGCTGGGGATGTCGGTCATCGGCATCGCATTGATGGCCGGGTCGCTGAATCTGGAGACGGTGATCGACGCTCAGGCTAAGAGTGGACTTTTCGGTTGGAACATCTGGTATCAGCCGCTGGCTGCGTTGATCTTCTTTCTGGCGGCGCTGGCGGAATCGAATCGTCTGCCGTTCGACTTGCCGGAATGCGAGCAGGAATTGATCGGCGGCTATCACACGGAGTACTCGGCGTTGAAGTTCGGCATGTTTTTTCTCGGCGAGTACACGCACGTCTTCACGGTGAGCTTTCTGTGTTCGGTGTTGTTCCTGGGAGGCTGGCACTTCCCGTACATCGCCGAGCTCGAGAGCGTCGGCATTCTGGCGACCGTGCTGAAGATCGGCGTGCTGCTGACCAAGGTGTTGGCGGTCATCGTGGTCATCATGCTGCTGCGTTGGTGCTTGCCGAGATTCCGATTCGATCAACTGATGGGACTGTGCTGGAAAGCGATGATTCCGTTGTCGCTGGGGAATATGGTCTGCGTGATGATCGTCCGCGAGTTTGAGCTGAGTTGGTTCTGGCTGCCGGTTAGTTCGTTCGCACTGTTCTGTACAGCCGGAGTGCTTGGTTTCAAGCCGGCTCCAGTGACTGCGCGAAGATCAAGGTCGGTGGAGCAGTTGATCGCAGGTCATCACTAGCGCACACAACAATCGTTTAACCCGCAAGCCGTAGGCGTGCGCGTTGAGCGACTGAATGACTGAAGACGCGCGTGCCTGCGGCGTGCGATAAAACGAAATGAGACGACAAGATGCCCATCCAAGAAAAAGAAGTTGCCTGGATCGAAGAGCCGGAGTTGAATTTCTGGGAGCAGACGTTTCTGCCTGCTGTGGCTGGTGGGTTGAAGGTCGCCGTGAAGCACACGGTCGAGCAGCACTCGGTCACGCAGCAATACCCCGAAGAGAAGCCCGATCTGCCACTGAATTACCGTGGCGTGCATCGGTTGAACCGCGATGAACAAGGGCGAGTGCGCTGTGTCGCGTGTATGATGTGTGCGACGGCCTGTCCGGCTCATTGCATTTCGATCGTCGCCGAGGATGCGTCCAAGGACTGGCCGGATCGGGACAAGCGTCCGCAGAGCTTTGTGCTCGACGAACTGCGATGCATTTTCTGCGGCATGTGCGAAGAGGCGTGTCCCTGTGACGCGATCGAGTTGACCAGCATCTACGATTTGACAGGCCAAACTCGTGAGCAGATGACTTTCGACAAAGAAAAGCTGTTGAGCATCTACGATCAGACGAAGGACAATCCGCGCGATCCAATCCGAACTCATCGAGGCCGCTTGGGTTGTGCGTCGGAACTGGAGCGTCAGCCGTTGAGCGCAACGGCACCGAAACCGCCCGATGCGCTGCGAGCGAAGAAGTCGTAAGCCACCACGACGCGCGAATCGCGGGTGCATTTCTGTAAGCGCTGACCACTGGCTTGCGGGTCGTGCTTGCTCAAGAGGCTACGAGGTTCGCCGAATCTGTTTGGCGAAGCGGTCGAGGCCGTGCCGCGTGAGTTGGTCGTAGATGGCCCAGCGTTTATGGGCTTCGTCGAGTCCGTTGAGGACTCCAAACAGGATTGCTCCCAGAGTGATGACGGCGACTTCGACGACTCGCTGTGGCAGCGAGAACGGTTTGAGGTCGCAGAAGACCTCTTCGCGACTGCAGAACTCCCCAAATTTTCGACCTTGGAAGTGCAGTTCGACGCCGTCGAAGTCACGGTTCCATTCGTAGTCGAACGGGCCGTAGTCGCGGCGGCGATGTGTCACCCAAAAGCGAGTGCCGTCGAAAGTGATGCCGTGCGGGGACATGCAGAAATTTTGGTCGTGATGCACGCGGCTTGCGTGAGACGTTGGTTCGTAAAACAGACGCACGCGGGGTGCGTGCGTCACAATCGTTAAAGTCGACAAAGTCGGGGTGTCGAAACCAATGAAAGTCCGTGGGAGTCGTTCTCGCGTCGTCGGCGTTGGTTGCGCTGACAATCGTGAGGCGGGAATGGCGATTTGCGAACGTTTGTTGGGGGCGTGAGATGATCTGTCGATCGGTGTTTCTCCGGCGAAAGCTGCTGCTCGGACTGACGGCGGGGTTGATGCTCGGCTCGGTCGGTGGCTGCCATCGAGCCATGTATCGCCAACAAGCGGACGACGAAGCTCGTGCGCTCGTCGAAGAAAAATCGTACCATCCACGCTGGGCTTTGCCGGGCTTCAACATCGAGATGAATCCGGCCAGCCGGTACTACGATCCGTATGACCCGGTCAAGCCGCCGCTGCCGCCAGACGATCCCGAATCGAACGACCTGATGCAGTGTGTCTACGGTAAGAAGGGTTGGTCGAAGTGGCACGAGAACGGTGATCGGTCGGGGCTGGAGAATCCGTCGTGGCAGCAGTGTCTCGATCAGTACGTCACTCGTTCGGCGGACGGCGCGTACTCGTTGCGTCTGGAGGATTCGGTCCGGCTGGCGTTGATTCACTCGCCCGCGTACCAGCAGCAGCTTGAGACGCTGTACCTGTCGTCGCTCGACGTCAGCACCGAACGATTCCGATTGCAGACGCAGTTCTTCGCCGGCAACTCAACTTTCTACAATCATCGCGGACCGGCCCCATCGGGGAATGGCGTGGGCAATACGGCGGCCGGGGGTGCCAGCACTTACGGAGGCAATCCAAGATCGGGCGTCACTGGCACAGACACATTGCGAACGACGACTGGCCTGGAAGCGCGGCGACGACTCGCAACAGCAGGCGAGTTGGTCGTCGGTTTCGCCAACAGTTTTGTCTGGCAGTTCGCGGGACCGGATCAGAGTGCATCCGCCTCACTGGCGAGCTTCGCATTCTTGCAGCCGTTGTTGAAGAATGGTGGCAAGGTCATTGGTTTGGAACGGCTGACGTTGGCCGAACGTGTGTTGCTCGGCAACGTGCGGTCGATGTATCGCTATCGTCAGGGGTTCTTCACGCAGATCGCGATCGGAGACAACAACGGGGTCGGCGGGCCGCAGCGGCGCGGTGGATTTCAGGGGGCCGGTCTCGAAGGCTTTTCGGGCTTGGGTTCTTCCGGCTTCGCTGGGCAGGGAGACTTGTCGGGGCTGGGTCGTGGAGCCTCGAATACGGGAGGCGGTGGCGGCGGTAGCGGGACGACCGGCTTCGTCGGCGGCGGTGCGGGAACTCAGAACGGGTTCATCGGGCTGTTGCAGCGGACGCAGCAAATTCGGAATTCGCAAGAACTGTTGAAGGCTCAAGGCCGCACGCGACTGTTGCTCGAAGCGAATCTCGCAGCGGGTTTGATCGACATCGGGCAGGTCGATCAGTTTCGGCAGAGCATCGAAACCGAGAAGGCGACGTTGCTGCAAAACAAGAACGACCTCGCGAACCAACTCGATGCGTTCAAGACCGGCACGCTCGGCCTGCCGCCGCATGTGCCGATCGAGCTGAACGATTCCGTAATTCAGAAATTCCAGTTCATCGATCCGGAAATCAGCGAAGTTCAGGACGGACTGTCACAGGTGCTGACGGCCTTGGGTGAACTCGACGAGAAGCCGAAAGTGGCGGAAGTCGAAGCGATGGCTGATCGGATTGCCGCACTGCGTCGAGATATCGATGAACAAGTGGCGACCGTGCAAACAGATCTTCAACGACTCGACTCACTCGATCCAACGACTCGCTTCAAGGACGTGACGCCGGAGGATGAGAAGACGACTCGCGACGAATGGGCCAAACTCAAAGAGACGTATGAGCGGCTGATTGACAATCATGCGGAATACGGCAAGCAGCTCAGCGAAATTCGCGAGGGTCTGACCCCAGAAACGACAACGAAGGGGATGGCTGATCTGGTTGCGCTGGCAGTGAAGTTCGACAACCTCGTCAAGGAGCTTTCGCTGGTGCAAGCGAGATCGCGACTGGAAGTCATCACGGTCGAGCCGTTGGAGTTGCATCCGCTGGATGCTCTGGCGATCGCGCGAGCGAACCGTGTCGATTGGATGAACAACCGCGCGGCGCTGGTCGATACCTGGCGGCTGATCGAATTCAACGCGAATGCCTTAGAATCGGGACTCGATTTGGTCTTCAGCGGGGATGTCGGTACGACGGGAAACAATCCGCTCAACTTCAATCACACGACCGGCGGGTTGCGGGCGGGATTGCGGTTCGATGCGCCATTCACTCGGCTGCAGGAGCGGAACAACTACCGGCAGCAACTCATCAACTATCAGCAGGCACGGCGACAGCTCATTCAGTACGAGGACGGAGTTCACAGCCGCATGCGTGGGCTGCTGCGACAACTCACGCAGTTGCGGACGAACTTAGAGATTCAACGCCGCGCGATGGCGATCGCGATTCGTCGTGTCGATCTCGCTCGCGAGAACTTGAACAAGCCAGTCCCGGCGGCCGCTCCGGGAGCACAACCACAACAGTTCGGACCGACGGCTGCTCGTGACTTGCTGGACGCTCTGTCTGATCTTCGCAGCGTACAGAACAACGTGATGAGCGTCTGGCTGGCCTATTACGGCACACATATGACGTTGATCCGCGATCTCGGCGTGATGCAGATCGACGAGAGCGGCCTGTGGGTTCCGCAGCCGCTGGACCAGTTTGAACGGATGGGGGCGGACGAATGCCTGCTGCCGCCATCGATCCCCGATCAGTGGTTCAAAGACCTCGACGGTGCCGGAACGACCGGTGCGGCTGCCAGCAGTCCCAGTGGTGCGGAGGGGACGACCAATCCCGCGTTGCCCCCTTCGCCAGCGCCCCGCGACCCGGCGATGGGGCCAGACTCGGAGCAGCCCGTTCCAAAGAAACCCGAACCGCGTGAAGACAGCCGGTGGCAGCCACTACGTCGAATGGAGCCGGTCCCGCCACGGACTTTGAACGTGCAGGCGGTCTCCGCCGCGCGGGAGGTACCGGAGGGAGCCAGCGACAACAAAAAATGAACAACGGCAAACACAAAAAAGGGACGCACAAAATTCGTAATTTTCATTTTTCGTCGATCATTTTGCAGGAAGTATTTGCAGGCTCGCTCATCGTTGCCCGTTGAAACCGGGAGAAGCCCGGGCGATAATCCTGCCCAACCATCTGCTCCGAAATTCAACGCCGTGCGTTGATTGTCCTTCCAAGCACTGTGCGACTTCTTGCATTCCCACCTGATTTGCGCCGTACCGGCTCATCGCTACGAATCGAAATTCTCCCCTGTTGAGGAAGTGCCATGTCCGAACACTCCGAATCTCGTCCTTCCGCTGATGATTTGGTCTACAACTTTCGTCGCGAACGACCGGCACGCGTGTTTGCCAAGTTGGCGGCCTTTGGGACGATCGTCGTCGTGCTCGGCTTGCTGGGTTGGCAGTTGTACGGTCAAGGGCAAGGCACCAACTCAAACTCCAGCGGCGGGTCCACGGTCAACGCCGGTGGTGCATTGACTCACAATGTCGCGAAAGGCCGCTTGCTCGTCACCGTGGTGGCGGCAGGGAACATGGAGAGCGCGAAAAATATCGACGTGAAATCCCAAGTCTCGGGCGGCACGTCGATTCTGAAAATTGTTCCTGAAGGAACCGAGGTCGAGGCGGGCGAGTGGCTTGTCACGCTCGATAGCGCCACGATTGAAGACCAACTCAACGCTCAAAAAATCAGCCTCGGCAAAGCGGAAGCATCCATGATTCAGGCCGAGGAGAACCATGCGGCCGCGGAGATCGCCGTACAAGAATACCGCGACGGAACCTTTGTCAAAGAACTGCAAACGGCGGAAGCCAACATCAACATCGCCAAAGAGAATTTGCGGAGTACCGAGAACCTTCTGGAACACACGCGGAAGATGTCTCGCAAAGGCTTCACGACCGCACTGCAAGTCGAAGCCGACGAGTTCGCCGTTGAACGCTCGAAGCTGGAACTCGACTCGGCCAAGACCGCCAAGACCGTGCTTGAAAAGTTCACGCAGGCCAAGATGCTCAAGGAACTTGGAGCCAAATGTGAGGCCGCCAAAGCCCTCAAGAAGTCGGAACAAGCGGCGTTCAAATTGGAAGAAGCCAAGATGAACCGCCTGGAGCGGCAACTGAACAACTGCGAAATTAAAGCCCCGCAAAACGGCATCGTGATCTACGCGAACGATCAAGGAGGCGGTCGCGGATTTAGCAGCAGTACCGGCGTGAAGATTGAAGAAGGGGCGACTGTCCGTGACTCGCAAACCATCTTGCGATTGCCGGACCTCAGCAACATGCAGGTCAAAATGACCGTGCATGAAACCAAAGTCGAACGCCTCAAAGAGGGAATGCCCGCCAACGTCAAGATCAGCGACCGCGAGTTCCAAGGCAAAATCATCTCGATCGCTAATCAACCTGAACCTGGCAGTTGGATGAACGCCAACCTCAAAGAATATGCCACGATCGTGAAAATCAATGGCGAGGCCGACGGATTGAAGCCCGCCATGACCGCCGAAGTCGAAGTCCTGATCGCGGACTTGACCGACGTGCTGACTGTGCCGGTCAGTTGCGTTGTCGAACAAGGGGGCAAATTCAACGCCTGGGTCGTCAACGGCCCGAACAAATTTGAACGCCGCCCGCTCACTGTCGGACTGACCAACGACAAGGTCTTCGAAATCAAAGACGGACTCAAAGAAGGGGACGTCGTCCTGCTCAATCCGAAGGCGATGGTGGAGGAGGCTCGCAAAGAAGAACCTCGGAACGCCCCGCAAGAAGCCGATGCCAGCAAGAAGTTCGGTGCCGCTGCTCTGAAGTCCGATCCGAGCGGCTCGGACAAAAAGGGGCCTGGCGTCGAGAAAAAAGTCGCGAAAGACGACAAGCCAGCCGGCACTGATGGCGCCGCACCGGCGGCAGCGAGTGCCGGTCAGCCAAAGGCCGCTGGTGGATTCAAGATGCCGACGGTGGCCGACATCATGAAGCAAGATACCGACGGAGACGGCAAGATCAGCAAGGACGAAGCAGACGACCGTATGAAGTCTCGCTGGGATCAGAACGACACCAACGCCGACGGCTTCATCGATCGCCAAGAAGCGAAGGAGATGATTGACCGCATCACGAAGTTCATCAAGTCGATGCAAAACGGCGGGGGTGGCCCCGGTGGCCCACCTGCTGGACCGGGCGGCCAATAGCCCACGAGTTTAGGCGAATTCAAGTTAACTTCGCTTTGGCGGTGCATCCGTGCTCATTAGTTTCATTCGCACATTTCAGAACGGCTTCAAAAGCCTGATGCTGCACAAGCTCCGAGCGGGCTTGGCGATGCTTGGAATTTTGATTGGCGTTACCGCGGTGATCTGGCTGGTCGCGCTGGGCGAAGGGGTCAGCTATCAGGCTCAACAGCAGATCAAGGATTTGGGCGCGACAAACATCATCATCAAGAGCGTCAAGCCGGCGAGCGCCAGCCCGAAATCGATGGGGGCTTTCTTCATCGAATACGGCGTCACTCGCGATGACTTCGAGCGGATCCGAACGATCCCGACCATCATTCGTTCCGTACCCATGCGCGACATCCACAAGGAGGCGAGGTTTTCGGATCGCACCATCGATGTGCGGTTCATCGGTTGCACGTCCGATTACTTCTTCATCAATCACCTGACGATGGAGCGTGGGCGATTCATCACCGACCGCGACGGAGTCGACCGCGATAACGTCTGCGTGATCGGCAATGAGACTGCCAAGCACCTGTTTCCGTACGAAGACCCCATCGGACGTGCGATTCGAATTGAAAATGACTTCTACGTCGTCGTCGGATTGACGGCCAGCCGGCTCCCCTCCGCCGCGATCGGCAGCAGTCTCGAGGGCCGCGACTATAACGCCGACGTTTACATTCCACTGCCAACCTTTCGAGCACGCATCGGCGACCAAGTCTTCACGGCCAAAGCCGGCGGACGCGAAGGTGAGATCATCCAGCTCAATCAAATCACCGTGACCGTCGCCGATATCGATCAAGTCGAGCAAACCGCGGATCTGATCAAGACACAGCTCGAACGCTTTCACAAAACACCAGAATACGCGGTCGTTGTGCCCAAGGAATTGCTTCGCCAGGCCGAGATGCTGCAAATGATGTTCAACGCTCTGCTGGTGGTGATCGCCGGCATCTCGCTGGTGGTCGGCGGCATCGGGATCATGAATATCATGCTGGCGACCGTCACCGAACGAACTCGCGAAATTGGCATTCGCCGCGCACTGGGAGCGAAACGCCGCGACATCATCAGCCAGTTTCTCGCCGAGACCGTCGTGCTGACTGGAACCGGCGGAGCGCTCGGCATGGCTTGTGGCTGGCTTTGCAGCCCTGCGACCCAAGGAGTCCGCTGGATGCTCCAAAACTGGTTCAGTGACGTTTGGAAAAGTCTGCCACTCCACCTGCAAGCTGTGGAACCGATGTTCGCCGCGTGGTCGTTCTTCGTGGCCTTTGGCATCTCGGTGGTTGTCGGCGTAGCCTTCGGCCTCTATCCCGCTCGCCGCGCCGCGATGATGGACCCCATCGAAGCACTGCGGCACGAGTGACCGGCACACATCGATTCTGGTTTGGTGATTTTTCGATGTCTGGATTGCCGAAACCCGGCAATCGCTCACCAAAAATCTCGAATCGAAAATCTTAAAACAAGCCGAAGACTCTCGCCGGATTGTGCCGACTCTATTGCCGCGAGAGGTTGCTTGACAAAGATTGGCACCACCACTAAAGAACCCGCCGACCGCTGAGCCAGAGTGGCTTGGTGACTCTCCTCGATTGAAGATTAGAGGTTAATTCCGATGGCACTGGCACTCACCGACGCAGAAATTCTGCCACGCACCAGCACCACCGAGGGTTGGTTGGTTCCGACTGACGACCGTTTATTGTCCATCGACCTTCGGGGCGATGACGACGAGGGGGGCAGCGGCGGTGAAGATGGTGGCTTCGGCGACGAACAGGAGGAGGGAGGCTTCGGCGACGAAGACGATGAAGACTTCGACGACGATGAAGACTTCGAAGATGATGAAGAGGACTTCGAGGATGAGGAGTTCGATGACGATGACTTCGAAGATGATCTCGATGACGACCTCGACGACGACGATGATGACGACGACGATCTGGACGACGATGATCTCGAAGACGACGACGAAGATTAGCTGACTACCAAAAGCCGCATCCGCTTCGCGGCCTTGACTCGAATTCACTACGATCCGCCAACTCCCCTTTCGGATGGCGGATTTTTGTTTTGGTGCTCTATGTTTGAGTGTGCGCCGAACCTACCCACGACCAACTGAAGCATTCCAAATTTGAGTGGCGATGCGGAGTGTTTCGCGATTCCCCCGATAGGGTGATCGAATCCAAACAGGTGACATGATGCTGGGACTCGCCAAGCAGATTGATGAAGCGGCAGCGTTTATTCGTTCACGATGGACGGGGTCTCCGAAGTCGGGATTGATTCTCGGCACCGGTCTCGGCGGGCTCGCCGAGGAGATCACCAGCAAGACCATCATTCCGTATGCCGAGATACCGCATTTTCCAACCTCGACCGTGCAATCGCACGCCGGGCAATTGGTCTGCGGCGAGCTGCGTGGCGTGCCGGTCGTGGCGATGGAGGGCCGCTTCCATTTCTACGAAGGTTACTCGATGCAGCAGGTCACGTTTCCCGTACGCGTCATGAAAGCTCTCGGAGCCGACACGCTCGTCGTGACCAACGCGGCCGGCGGCATGAACCCCCACTACGAACTCGGCGACGTGATGGTCATCGACGACCACATCAACCTGATGGGGGACAACCCGCTGCGAGGCATCAACGATGACACTCTCGGCCCGCGTTTTCCGGACATGTGCGAACCGTACTCGCGCGAACTCAGCACAATCGCCCTGCAAGCCGCACTGGAACTGGGTATCCAGGCTCACAAAGGAGTCTTCCTAGCGGTTGCCGGCCCAAATCTGGAGACCCGCGCCGAGTACCGCATGTTACGCGGCATGGGAGCGGACGTGGTCGGTATGAGCACCGTCCCCGAAGTGATCGTCGCCGTCCATGCCGGCCTGAAAGTCCTTGGCTTCTCGATCGTCACCGATATCTGCCTGCCCGACGCGCTGGAACCGGTGGACATCCAAAAGATTCTCGCGGTCGCAGCCAGAGGGGGCGAGAAGTTGTCTCGGTTGATTCCGAAGGTATTCGAAAAGTTGACGTAAGCGGGTTGATATTGAGTGGGCGGAAGAACGAGTCCCACCATTTGCGATTTTGAATCTGAGATTTGAGATTTCTGAAACCCGGTGGGTCTCGTTCCTCGACCCACCCTACGGCGACAGCCGCTTGGGATTTGCGATGTTTGAAAAAGTCGGTGACGCAAGTTTCGTCAAAGGTGAACACGAGATTTTGAAGTTTTGGGAAGAGCATCACATCTTCCAGAAATTGCGGCGGCAGAACACCGGGAAGCCGAAGTGGAATTTTCTCGACGGGCCCATCACCGCCAACAATCCGATGGGTGTGCATCACGCTTGGGGTCGGACTTACAAGGACGCCTATCAACGCTTCTTCGCGATGACCGGGCATGAGCTGCGTTATCAGAACGGCTTCGATTGCCAAGGGCTGTGGGTTGAGGTCGAAGTCGAAAAGCAATTAAACCTCGGCTCGAAGACGGCGATCGAGCAGTACGGCATCGACAAGTTCGTCGATGAATGCAAACGTCGTGTGCTGAAGTTCGCGGCTCGGCAAACAGAGCAGTCGATCCGGCTCGGCTATTGGACCGATTGGGATGATCCCGACATGCTGCGGTTGCTGGCGTCGAAGATCGGCACCGACGAAGTCGTGACGATTACGACGCCCTCCGGCAAGACTGAGTCGGGAATCGCCAGCGAACTCGTCTCGCGGCTCGGCAATGCGGAATGGGGCGGGAGTTACTTTACGTTCTCGACCGAGAACAACGAGACGATTTGGGCGTTCCTTAAAAAATGCTTTCAACGCGGCAAGGTCTATCGCGGCTACGATGTAATGCCCTGGTCCGGTCGAGGCGGCAGCGCGTACTCGCAGATGGAAGTCGCCGACGGACGCAAGCTGACGGTGCACAAGTCGATCTTCGTGCGGTTTCCATTGAAGAATCGCGAGAACGAGTACCTCCTCATCTGGACCACAACTCCGTGGACGCTCACCAGCAACGTTGCTGCTGCGGTGAATCCCGATCTGGATTACGTCAAGCTGCGCAGCAAGCGAGACGGCTCCGTCTATTACTTCGCGAAGGACAACCTCGAATATCAGCGGCTGGCGAAGGAATTCAAGGAAGGCTTCGGTCGCCCCGAATGGTCGTGGCCGAGCGGGGTGCCGAAGCTCAAGACGATTGGGCAGATCTTCAAGGAGCAAGGTGGCTACGAGATCGAAGCCACGATCAAAGGCGCAGAGATGATCGGCTGGGAATACACCGGGCCGTTCGATGATCTGCCGGCTCAGAGCACGCTCGGCGGCGTGCCATTTGATACGAGGGTGAAGGACAAGTGCGGCAAGACGTGTCATCGCGTCGTCGATGGCGGTCGCGACTTCAAAGGGAACCCGATGGTTGTGGCCGGTGAGGGAACCGGCATCGTTCACATCGCTCCGGGTTGCGGTGACGTGGACCATACCTTGGGGCAGCAGTTGGGGATCGTTGGCATCGCACCGCTCGCCGAGGACGGAAGTTTTCTCGATGGCTTCGGAGCGTTCACCGGCAAGAACTCGACCGATCCGGCCACGGCGGAGTTTGTCTTTGAGCAGCTCAAGCAAAAGCATCTGCTGGTGATGGTCGAGCAGTACCCGCATATCTATCCGCATTGTTGGCGGACCGGCGACGAGCTGGTGTTTCGGCTGGTCGATGAGTGGTTCATCAACATGGACTGGCGGAACGAGATCAAGGAAGTCACCGAGGCGATTCGCTGGTTGCCGGAGAGCGTCAACGGCAAGGAGCGCGAGCTGGAATGGCTCACGTCGATGCGTGACTGGATGATCTCGAAGAAGCGGTTCTGGGGCTTGGCGTTGCCGATCTGGGTTGAGGAATACGAGGTCAACGGCCAAAAGCAAATCGACTTCGAGGTGATCGGCTCGCTGGCCGAACTCAAGGAACGAGCGGTCGAGGGCTGGGACGTGCTAGCCGGTCACACACCGCACCGACCGTGGATCGACGCGGTGAAGATTCGGAATCCGAAGACCGGCCGGCTGATGTCGCGGATCGTCGATGTCGGCAACCCGTGGCTCGACGCCGGCATCGTTCCCTTCAGCACGATGCAGTTCAACACCAGCCGAGTCGAATGGGCTAAACAATTCCCCGCTGACTTCGTCACCGAATGCTTCCCCGGCCAGTTCCGCAACTGGTTCTATTCACTGCTGTCGCTGGCCACGATGATGCGTCACGGCGAGAGCACCGACCCTGCGATGAAGCGGCCATTCAAAACTCTCCTCGGCCACCGGCTCGTGATGAACGAGGAAGGGAAGCCGATGCACAAGTCGGACGGGACGGCGATCTGGTTCGAGGAAGCGGCCGAGCAGCTCGGTGTGGACACCATGCGCTGGATGTACCTGGCTCAGAACCCGGCGAGCGACCTGCGTTTCGGGACTCGGCACAAGGACAAGCCGGTCACGATCGAAACTCCCGACGGTCCGACGGACAAAACCGCCGAGGGAATTCCCGTCTGCGAAGTCGTCAGCAAACCCGCCGACGAAGTCCGCCGCCAAATCCTGATCCCGCTGTGGAATTCGTACGCCTTCTTCGTGAACTACGCCCGGCTGGATGAGTTCGACCCGCTCGCTCCGTCCGTCCCCGTTTGCGAACGACCCGAGATCGACCGCTGGATTCTGTCGAACCTCCAAGCGCTGATCGCGACCGCTCACAAAGAGTTCGCTGACTACAACGTCGCAGAGTTCTGCCGAGCCGCCACAGCGTTTATCGACGATCTTTCGAACTGGTATATCCGCCGCAATCGGCGGCGATTCTGGCGATCGCGCGACACATCGGATACCGACAAGCTCGCGGCGTATCAAACGCTCTACGAGGTCTTGGTCACCATGTCGCAACTGCTCGCTCCTTGTGCTCCATTTTTGAGCGAGCGGATGTTTCGCCATCTCGTCGTTGAACCGCTTGGCGGAGCGGGACCATTCAACCCGGAGAGTGTTCATCTGTGCGATTATCCAGTCGCAAACAAAGAGCTTCTCGACCCCGAGCTGAACGAGCGGATGGCGTTGGCTCAGCTGGTGGTGCGGCTGGGGCACAAGCTGCGGGAGGAGTCGGACCTGCGAGTGCGGCAGCCGCTGGCGGAACTCCGCTTCGCCTGCCAAGACCCGCGTCAGCGAGCGGCCATCGAGCGGCTCGCCGACGTCATCCAGGAAGAACTCAACGTCAAAACGCTGACAAGCTGCGACCACCTCGATGACTTGGTCACCTACGTCTTCAAACCCAACCAAAAAGCCCTCGGCCCCAAATACGGCAAACAACTCGGAGCGATCACCGCCGCGCTCGCGACGACCGATGCGAAGACGTTGGCCCCGCTGCGACGCGGTGAAACGGTCTCGCTGAAAGTCGGCGAGACAAACATCGAACTCTCACAAGCGGACGTATTCATCAGCACGCAACAAGCCGCCGAATGGCTCTGCACCGACGATCAAGGAGTTCAAATCGCGCTTAGCACGCACCTCACGCCCGAACTGATCCAAGAAGGAATCGCCCGCGATTTCGTCCGCCAAGTCCAACAACTCCGCAAGGACGCCAATCTGGAAATCCAAGCGAGGATCGAAATCTTCTATTCGACCGACGACACCGAGGTGATTGACGCGATCGAAACGTGGGCTGACTACATCAAGGCCGAGACACTAGCGGTTTCACGTGAACGATCGAATGCGATGCCTGCAGACTCCAAACCGGTCACTGTCGGCAACGCAAAGGTCACGATTTGGATTGCCGTCACCGATTGATGCCGCAGATTGGATTAGCGATCTCAATCTGCGGCCACCAATCCATCGCCCACAAAGTCACATTTTCGCGGCGCACTTCCGACTTTGTACTTGTGACGACGGAGCACGACCATGACGCCCTGATAAATGCAGGGGCTGTTCTTTTCCGATCGCTGGTCATCCTCGGCCGACGATTCGTAGCTGGGTTCCTGGCCCGGCGAATCGCAAATCCTGCCAAAGACAATGACGGCGGCGCTAATCCGTTGAACGAGAGAAACGGCGGCCTTCTGAAGACCTATGTTAGCCTCTGCACGATGAAGACTGGATCGGCCACCTCTGACGAACGAATCAGCAGCTACTGTTATCTCAACGCCAAGTTGAATACAACCACTGACGACGTTCGACTCCACAGCCTGTTCAAGACAAAAGGGAAAGCTGATGTCCGCTCAAACTCGTCGCTCGTTCTTGCAAAGTTCGTCGGTGGTGGCTTCGGGAGTATTGCTGTCGCACTTGGATCAAGTCGCGAAGGCTCAGGCCAGCGAACGGGTGCGGGTCGGGGTCATGGGATCCGCGGGGCGGGCGGCGTCGCTGATCGCTTCGTTCGCATCAAACAAGTCGGTCGAGATCGTGGCGATCGCGGACATCGACTCGAACAAGTTGCCGAAAGGACTGGAGTCTGCTGAGAAGTTGCAGGGGAAGAAGCCGCGCGGCGAGAGTGACTTTCGGAAGTTGATCGACGACAAGTCGATCGACGCGCTCGTGGTCGGGACACCGGATCATTGGCACGCGATCCCGACGATTCTGGCGTGTCAGGCGGGAAAGGACGTGTATGTCGAGAAGCCGGACAGTCACAACATCGTCGAGGGGATGCGAATGGTCGCGGCGATGCGAAAGCACAAGCGGGTCGTGCAAATGGGATCGCAACATCGCTCGACCACGCGGATGCAGTCGGCGATTGAGTTCGTGAAAACCGGGAAGCTCGGCCGCTGTGTGGTGGCCAAGGCGTGGGAAAGTTCCAAGCAGGGGCCGATCGGTTTTCCGCCGGATGGGACTCCGCCGGAGGGAGTCGATTACGAGATGTGGATGGGGCCGGCTCCGAAGCGGCCGTTCAACATCAACCGGTTTCACGGGCGGTGGCGCTGGCTGCACGACTACGGTACGGGCGATCTCGGCAACGACGGCGTGCATCGCTTGGACATGGCGGTCGCTGTGCTCGCGGCGGCGTGCGAGGTTCAGAAAGATGAACCGCTCGGCCTGCCGACGTCGATCTTCGCGAACGGCGGCAAGTGGTACTTCAACGACGCTCAAGAGTTTCCGGACACAATGCAGGTCAACTACGAGTTTAACTCCGGCAACGTCAAAGACGGCAAGCATCCGAAACTGCTGACTTACGAGATGCGAGTTTGGGCTCCGTACAACTATCTCGGCGAGTCAGAAGGCTCGGCGTTGTTCGGCGATCAAGGCTACATCGTCGTCGGCAACACGCGCTGGGCGGCTTACGATAAGGGAGGCCAAGTGCTCGCGAAAGGTGAAGGAGACAGCCACGAAGGCCCTCACGTCCAGAACTTCATCGAGTGCATCAAGTCGCGAGCGAAGCCGTACTGTGATCTCGAAACGGTCGGACATCCGGCGTCGGTGCTCTGCCACGCCGGCAACATCTCCGCGCGAGTCGGCCGCAAACTGACGCTCGACGTGGCAACCGAAACTTTCGTCGGCGATGCCGAAGCCAACGCCCTGCGCGGCCGACCCGAATGGCGAAAGCCGTGGGTCTTGCCAGAGGTGTGAGCGACATGTCGGAACCACTCTTGCATGTCGTGCTGTATCAGCCGGACATCCCGCAGAATACGGGAAACATCGGGCGCACTTGCGTGGCGGTCGGAGCGAAGCTCTGGTTGATCCGGCCGCTGGGATTTCGGCTGGATGAAAAACATCTGCGCCGAGCGGGGATGGATTACTGGCAACATCTCGATTGGGAAGCGGTCGATTCGTGGGATGAAGTCCGCGAGCGACTGCCCGGACGACGAGTTTGGTGTTTGACGAAGTTTGCGACTCGGTTGGTATGGGACGCGGACTTTCAACGCGGCGACATTTTGCTGTTCGGCAGCGAGTCGCGCGGATTGCCGGAGTCGATTCGCAATGCGAACCCGGCGAATAATCTCAAGCTGCCGATGCACGATGTCGTCCGCAGCCTGAACTTGGCGAGCACGGCCAACACGGTTGTCTATGAAGCGGTGCGGCAGTTCGGCGGGCTGATCTAGCCAGCATCTTCCCGACTTGTCGACCTGGCGGCGTTCTTCACACGCTCTTCGCCAGCGATTCATCACGAGCGGCCTGCCTGCCTTCATCGAACCATTCGATCGACGACAAAACGACCGAGCCGGTTGGCGAGTCTGGCTGCTTCACGAAGTCTTTACGCCTGATTCACCAGACTCTCAAGCATGACTCGTAATCGGTGAACCAACTCTCGACGCGGGCCTCGAGCGTTGGACCGAAGAGGAATTGCAACAACTCTATCTTGGCCAAGGCATGCGTCTCGTGCATCGGATCAGATTGGCCAGCATTGTCGATTGCGGACCATCTTTCCGTCTGCGTGGGCATCCGATCGATGCAATGCCGCCTACTTCGCTGCCGCGTACATCAGCCTGCCGCAACTGATGCAGAAGATGAGTTTGCCAGATCGCAACTCAACCCCTTGTTGCGGCGAGAGAGAGACGTTGCACGACGTGCAGACGTTGTTCTCGACCACGGACAGCGCTTCCGCTCCGTGAGCCTGAACCAACCGTCGATAGGTGGCGATGTGGTCCGTCGGAATCACGCTCTCGGCCTCGGCGACGGCGGGATGCAACTTCTCGGCCCGATCTTTCAGGCCAGCTTGAGCCGTGGTGACTTGTTCGGTCATTTTGCGGACGTCGTCCTTCGCTTCGGCGACGAGCTTTTCCGCCTCAGTGATCTTGTTCTTCAGCGTGTCGACCTGCTCCATGCAGTCGAGGATTTCATCTTCGAGCACGCTGTTGGCCATTTTGTCGGCGGCGATCTGCCCCTTGAGGATGTCGAACTCGCGGTTCGTGCTGGCCATGTTGAGCTTGGTATTCAAGTCGGCCAGCTTCGCTTCGTTGGTCTTGAGCTGCAGACTTTTCTGATCCGCCAGTTTTCGCTGGTCCGTGTGTTTCGCCTTGGCCTGATCCAATTCCGCTTGCCGTTTGGCCAGGCCATTTTCTTTGGCCTTGATGAGTCGCGGGCCTTTCTCAAGTTCCTCCTGGACCGCTTTTAGCTTCAGATGAAGTTCGTGAAGGAACTGCAAACCATTCGAGACAGCCATGAGCAGACGGCTCCAGGTGACGGCGATCATCAATTCACACGCAAACGTGATGGCGGGGTGTTTTAACCGCTCAGCCGCAGAAGCAGTAGCCTCGGACCCCTGAACTATTTCTGCGGCTCATCCGGCAACAGCACCTCGGTGTCTGGCTTCTTGACGCGAGCGGGCTTCGCGGGTGGTGGCGAATTGATCGGACTTTCTTGCGACATCGGCGATTCGACCGGGATCGCGCCAAACCATTCCACGGCCAAGCGAGAAGCACCAATTTGCCACACTTGCCGAGCTTCGGCCAGCGATTTTGTCGCAGCCAATTCCTCGAGCAGAAGGTCGACTTCACGTAACTTCGCGTGCCACGGTTCCGGGTTCGAGCGAAGTTCGTCTACCCAAGCGAGGCATTGCTCTCGGATTTTGGGAAACGCCGTCGGCCAGGCTTCGGCCAGCGATTGGGGAATCCAATGATCCTCGACACGCACAAACTTGTGCTGCGTTGGTTCCTGTCCCGGCCACTGCACTGTCAGCACTGCGGAGTCTCCAGGCGACTCCAACAGGTCAACCTTCACCTCACCGAACTGCGAGAAGGCATCCTGCCCCAATCCAACGTCACCGAGTGCTCCGCTCGAAATCGCCGTGATCAAGCGCTTGCCCGTTCCTGTCAGGAATCGGAGTCCGTCCAGATGACGCAACCGGTTGGGATCGCTGAGTTCACTCTCTGACAGCTCATTCAGCAGTTGGTGGACGGTTCGCAATCGCGTGGTCACATCACGGTCAGCTTCATCCGCTGTTTTTTCGGACTTTGCGATGAGGTCTGATGTGACCTGTCGTGCCTTGCGGCAGATGCGAACAAAAGGTTCCCAAGTCTTGTCATCTAACTGTTCTCCAAGTTCATGCACCAGTTTCTCGACATCGCCGCGATACGACGGCGGCAGGAATTCCCACAACGCCTGAAGTTCCTGTCGCTGCAAACGCGCCAGCACATGGCGAACAGCTTCGTCGGCGGTTGCTGTTGCCTTCGCCTGGGTGGCAACAGTGATCTTGGACTCGGGTTTTGAGCAACCGCCGATCGTGACGGCGAACAGTCCGATGAGCACCGCGAGGAGCTCGGTCCGACTCATCGACAAACGTCGCAAGCCAATCATCTCAATCTCGCTTTTCGATCCGGTACAGATGCGTCTTCGTCCGTACAATGAGTGACTTGCCAGCCACGGCTGGAGACGCGGTGAAGCCGTCTGCGAATTTGTTCTCCGCGACGAGTTCAAATTCACGGTCGGCCTTGAACACTGGCACGTCCCCTTCCTGCGACCAACAGTAAATCAAACCATTGGCCAGGATCGGCGAGGACCAATACGTTCCCGCGATTCGCTTGGACCAGATTTCTTTGCCGGATTTCGCGTCGAGGCACGACGCCACGCCGGTATCGTTCATCATGAAGAGCAAGTCGCCGACCAGAATCTGCGAGGGACGCTTGGGAATCTGTTTGGAACTTGACCAGACGATATTCTTGGTGATGTCCCCCTGCCCTTCGGGATTCACGGCCACAAGCGGATTCGGGCCGTCGGCGGTGTTGATGTACAGCAAGCCGTTGCCGAACAGCGGCCTTCCAGCGGCGTTCATGCCTTTGTGGTAGACCGTCCAAATCGGCTCGCCCGTTTTCGGCGCATAGGCAATCGTCGCGTAGGCAAATGGACTGACGAGCAACTCGCGCCCGCCCACTTCGATGATCGCCGGTGTCGAATAGCCCTTCTTGGCATCGCCGTCCGTCGTGTGGTAGTCGATGCCGCGATCCTTCTTCCAAACCGTCTTGCCGGTCTGCTTGTCGAGCGCCGCGATGTACTGAAAGTCGTAGCCGTCGAATGTCAGATACAGCAAATCGCCATGCACGATCGGCGACGAACCCGGTCCGCGCCAGTGATCGCACTCCAGGTCGCGGCGTTCCCAAATCGTTTGACCAGTCTTGGTATCGAGACAGGCGGTCCCGTAACTGCCGAAATGAATGTAAACTCGGCCTTCTTCAATGAACGACGTCGGCGAGGCGAACGTGTTGGTCTGATGCGTAACCTGTAACTCCGAAACTTCGAACAGTTTCCGATTGTGGAGAATCTTGCCCGTCTCCAGATCCACACAAACGGCAGACAGCTCCATCGGCTTGTTGAGCTTGACCCGTTCCTTGAGGCTGCCCTGGATATCGGGCGCGTTCGACAGCCAAATCTGTTTGCCCCAAACGACCGGTGATGACCACGCACGCCCTGAAATCGCCGTCTTCCAGACGATTTCCTTCGTGCCTTCGCCAAATTGGACCGGCAAACCTTTCTCGGTCGTCGTGCCATCACCGCGCGGACCGCGAAATTGATTCCAGGGCGCATCGTCGGCAAACGCGGTCGTTGCCAGGCACAGAGTCAGAACACCACCAAACCATCGCATCGCGAACCTCATCTCTGAGAGCATGGGAAAGCAGATTTTCGACTGCACGAAACATTATCCGTCAAGTTAACAACTCGCCATCGAAACCTGCACGACCCGCCTGCGAGTGATTGAGATTCGCCACTCGCTGGCGCGTCGTGCTGACTTACGCATCCGCTCGCCAATCGATCAGTCGCAGCTCGACGCTTTCGTAGCCGTTGAAACTGTTGATCGTCGGCGCGAAGCAAACCGAGATCGGGCCACCCACCGCCGCAATTTCATCGGCCCAATCCCCGGCTCCAAAACATACGGCACGCATCACGGTGCCGTAGTGCTTCAAACGCAGCGAGAGATGCCGCTCGCCTTCACCGATTTTGCGGGGCGGCTCGGCCAACTCACAGCGAGCGGCAGCAAATACCGGCTTGGGGTTCTCGCGGCCGAACGGGCCCAGCTTGGACAGCATCAGAACCGCTTGCTTGGTCAGGTCCGCGAGCCGTACTTCCGCGTCGATCGAAATCTCGCGGTCACTCGCGATGACTTCGTGAGTCCTCGCAAAGTGCTCACAGAAGTCGGTACGGAATGCCTCGATCTGATCCGCTTCGATCTTCAACCCCGCTGCGGCGCGATGTCCTCCGAACGATTTCAAGTGATGAGCACACGCCAACAACCCGCCGTGCAAATCAAATCGCGCGAAGGTACGGCCTGATCCGTGACCGATCCGATCCTCTCGCGACAGCGCGATCAGGATTGCCGGCTTCTCGAATTGCTCGGCGACGCGGCTGGCCACAATGCCGACGACTCCCCGATGCCACTCCTCGTGAGCCAACACCAACGCAGGAGCTTCCTGCCACGCCGGATTTTCAGCGATCATCTCTTTCGCCTGCTTCAAAATTTTTCGCTCGACCGACTGTCGCTGCTGATTGAGTCCATCGAAGTGACTGACCAGCAAGACCGCTCGTTCGCGGCTGTCGGTTGTCAGCAACTCGACAGCGAGCCGTGCCTGCCCAAGTCGTCCCACCGCATTAATGCGCGGGCCGATCGTGAAGCCGATGTCGTCCGCGCTGAGTTCTTTCTTGTCTCCCAGGCCGCTGAGTTGCAACAACGCTTTCATGCCCAGACTGCAACGCTCGACAAGACTGCCGAGCCCGTACCGTACAATCGCACGATTCTCATCAACCAGCGGCACGCAATCGGCCACCGTGCCAATTGCGGCAAGTCCGACCGCGCTCATCAAAAACTCGCGCATCGAAGGAGACGCCTTCTTGCCGTCGCCGAGCCGCTGACAGATTCCCCAAGCAAGCTTGAACGCGACACCAGCCCCGCACAATTGGCCGAACGGATACTGCGAACCGGGCAAACGCGGATGCACCAAGCACGCAGCCATTGGTAGTTCGGCAGCCATCTCGTGATGATCGGTGACGATCAATTCGAGTCCGAGCTCCCTCGCGAGCGCCGCTTCGGCGACGCTGGCGATGCCACAATCGACGGTCACGACCAGTCGGCGCGGGTCTTCCTCGTGAAGCTGCTGGATCGCGTCACTGTGCAGGCCGTAGCCTTCGTCGATTCGATGCGGGATGTAGTAATCCACGGTCGCATTCGCGAGCCGCAAGCAATGCCACAAGATGCTGGTCGCGGTCACGCCATCGACGTCGTAGTCGCCGTAGATCGTGATCCGCCGCCCCGACTTCACCGCCGCGACGATTCGATCCGCGGCCTCGGACAAGTGAGGCATCAAGTCGGGATCGTGCAGATCCATCAAGCTCGACTGCAAGAACGTGGTCGCCGCCGAATCACTGGTGTGTCCGCGAGCAACCAACACCTGCGCCACCAACGCCGGCAAGCGCAAAGTCCGAGACAGTTCGCGAACGGCGGCGGCATCATGCGGGGCAAACCGCCAAGTCTTCGGCATCAGGAGGCTCCTTCCAGGTCGGGACGATTCGATGGAATTACAGCAGTCGCGCTGGAGTTTGGCGAGCCGGGCGGCAGATTGACTATCCCCCGAACGCACCGTACCGCCGCACTCCGCGAGCCAGCGTCACTCGGCACATCACGAACAGCACAACAACCCACGCGGCTTCAATCGCCAACTCGTTCTTCAATACCGAGTGATTGTATTTGCCCAACATGATCGCCGCCGGAAAGTACGCCAGATATTGAAACGGCAAATACAGCGACCACTCACCGACTGGTAGCCCCCACCAGCGTGCTTTGACGATCCAGTCCAGCGGGACCATGTGACCTGACAAGAAATAGTTGACCATCATGTAGATGAACAGCAGCGAACTGACTTCCAAATACCAAAACGAGATCAACCCAATCCAGGCTTCCAACAAAAAGCCCACGAAAAAACTCAGCACCAGCGAAATCACAAATGCCGTGATCGTGAACCCATCTGGCAAGCCTGCGAAATAGTCTCGGCACAGCCAGAAGACCAACGCGAACGGGCCAAGCGCGATGACGTAGTACACCAACTTATGAGCCACACGATACCAGAACAGATAGCCGAGCATGTCGATCGGCTGCGTGAGATACTTCTTGACCGTCCCGTCACGGACCTCGCGAGCGATCCCGCTGGCCAGTCCCGGCATCGACGAAAAGGCTCGACCAACCATCGCCAGCAAGTAGTACGCCACCATGTTGGCGTAGGTGTAGGTGTTGAGTTCCTTCCTCTCGCTCGACGTGCCGACCGCGAAGATCGCACTCCACAAGAACACTTGCGTGACAATGGGCAGGAACCGTACCAACGTCGCAAAGGCGAAGTCGCCCCGATAGACAAACCGCTCGGAGACGCAGGTCTTCAAGATGATCCAATGAATTTGCCAGGACATCATGTCGGTCTCTCGATGACGCGTGCCACGGCTGACACCGCCGTGGCACCTTCACTTCACATCGACGCGAAGTTTGCCAGCAACTGCAAGCCGTGCTTCTGGCTCTTCTCTGGGTGGAACTGTGTCGCCCAGAGACTGCCGCTTCCGATCGCAGCGACAAAACATTCGCCATGTTCGGATTCGGCAACCACAACGCTACGGTCGGTCGGAACGACGTGGTAGCCATGGACGAAATAAAAGTGCGCGTCGCGTGGGATGTTCGCCAGCAGCGGCGGAGCGGCGGTAATCTGCAACTGATTCCAGCCCATGTGCGGAATCTTCAAGCCCGGCTGATCCTGAAACCGCACAACCTTCCCGGCAACGATTCCGAGTCCCGGCCACTCGCCGTCTTCGTAGCTGACGTCGAACAGCATTTGCAGGCCGAGGCAGATTCCCAGAAACGGTTTTCCACTCGCGAGGTGATCGAGAATCGGCGCGACGAATCCTCGCCGACGCACTTCGTGGATCGCATCGCGAAACGCTCCGACACCCGGCAGGACCAGCTTTTCAACCCCACTGAGTTGCGACGGCTGATCGCAAATCTCCGCCGCGTGGCCAAGCTTCTCGAACGCCTTCTGCACGCTGCGAAGATTGCCCATGCCGTAGTCGACGATCTTGATCACTTCAACCCCTTCACTTTCTCCGCCGCTTCCGCACGAGCCTTCTTCATCACGCTTTCGAGCGTGACGCTGGCGCCGTTTTGGCGTTTGCTTTCGTCGGCGGCTTCCATGAAGGCGTAGATTTCCAGTGTTTCGGCTTCGCTGACTGGCGGCTGGCCGGTGCGAGCGAAGTTGAGTACCGCAAACAACAGCGGTTCGTAGCCGTCGTAGCTGCCGACTGGGCCATCCCCTTTGTCGCCCACGGCTTTGCCTTCGTAGCCTTTTCCTTCGCGATAAATACCGACTCGGCCGTTCCCCCAATCGCCGGTGACTTCGATTTTTCCGTCGGCCGTCGTGCCACGTTTCACCGAGACGCAACCGGTCCCCATGACCGTGAACAGCGATTCGACGCCGTGGATGCCGTACCAGAAGAGATCGGGATGCGTCTTCTCCAGGCTGGCCGGGCTGGTCGTTTCGCAGCGAGTAATCTTTCCGAGCGAACCACCGCGCACTGCCTGCGTGTTCTTGCCGAATCGTAATGACGACGACGAGAAAACTGGCACCTTGAACTTCTTCGATGCCTCGAAGATCGCGACCGCGTCGGTCAGCGATCCAGAAATCGGTTTGTCAATGAAACAGGGTTTGCCCGCTTTCAGCACCGGAATCAGTTGCTCGAAGTGCGGCCGACCGTCGTTGGTTTCGAGGCACACGACATCAACTCGCTTCGCCAGTTCTTCAATCGTGTCGACGATCTCGACCCCCTGTTTCTTTACCGCTTCGGTGTAGCTCGGCACGCGAGTGACACTTGATTCGATATCCGGGCTGCCCTTCGGATAAGCGGCGATCATGCGACTGCCAAAGGCTTCAGGGCGCTGCTTCTCACCATTGAGGATGTTCGTGAACGCTGTCGCGTGTGACGTATCCAAGCCGATGATGCCGACCTTCAGTGGTTTCGGCTCGGCATCTTTCGCGGTCACGTTCTGCTCGGCTTTTGCCAGGTTCGTCAGTCCCTCGGCGAGCTTCGCCGCGACCGACTTCTCCGCCGGTTGCGAATCGGTGGCGTTCGACAGCAAGACGTCCCACAACCGCACGCTGTTGTCATAACTGGCGGTCGCCACTGTCTTGCCGTCGAAAGAGAGCGCCAGTGCCGCGATCTTCGCTTCGTGTTCCTCGGCGGTGGCGAGCACGTCGCCATCGGCGATCTTCCACACTTTGATTTCGTTCTTCCCCTTCGCGCGTCCGCCGCTGCCGGTGATTGCCGTCTGGCCGTCGAGACTCATCGCCATGCTCGTCACCGGCCGCGAGTGTCCGCCGAAGAAGCCGAGCGGTTTGCCGCTCTCGACCTCGAAGACGTACGCCTTCTCGTCCATGCTGCCGACGATCAGCTTCGCTCCCTTGTCCGCGAACGCGACCGACGTGGCGACCTTCGTCATCCCCTCGAAGTCGCGGATCAATTTGCCCGACTCAACATCCCACAATTTCGCGATGCCGGGACGAGTGACTCGCGTCTCGTCGCCGGCGGCTGTCGCCAAGGTTTTGCCGTCTGCCGAAAACGCGACGCTCTGTACTGGATCGCGATCGTGTTCGAGCGTCTTCAGCAACGCTCCGTCTTCCAGCCGAATCAGCCGAGCCGCCTCATCATCGCATCCAGTCGCCAGCAGCTTTCCATCCGGCGAGACCGCCAGGGAGGTGACGAATCCGCGGTGCTTCGGAAGATCACGCTCCTTCGAACCACTCGCAATATCCCATACGCTGACCGACTGATAAGCTCCGATCACGAGCTTCTGACCACCGGGGAGAAATGCCAGCGACTTCGCGTAGCCGCTGCCGGTCTTCCAGGTCGCCGTCGACTTTTTCTCGGCGACGCTCCACAACTGCACGGCGTTGTGAGTCCCCACCGCCAATGTCTTGCCGTCCGGCGAGAACGCTACGCTGGTCGCCCAGTTGCCGAAGCCGTCGAAGTGTGCCGTGCTCTTCAATTCCTTGGGCTTGCTGGCCGCGGGTTTCGCGTCGTCCGCCGTCACGAACGGCAACAGAACGAACGAACAAAGACATCCAAGGCTGAGCATCCAACGTTTTGCAAGGGGCATGGAAAGTCTCCTGGTCAGGCGGGAAGTATCCACGAAACGGGATTATCGGGCCGGGGATGTGAAACGCAACCGGCTGCCAGCTTCGGAGCGACTCGTTACTCTGCCGACATGTTGCCACGACTTCGACTCATCGACTTGAGCGTCCCGCTCGAACACGCCGCCGTCAGCGAACCGATGCCGGCCGAGATTCACTACGTCACTCACGAAGCCGAGGGTCTGGTCCAGATGCGGCAGTTCTTCGGCGTGCAGCCGGAGGATTTGGTCTACTCCGGCGGGCAAGGTTGGGCGATCGAAGAAATCAAAACGATCACGCACGCCGGCACTCACGTCGACGCGCCGTACCACTACGGAGCGACCTCCGGAGGCGAACCGGCCAAACGAATCGATGAGGTACCGCTCGAATGGTGCTTCGCTCCGGGAGTGGTGCTGGACGTGCGATGCAAGCAGCCGGGAGACGAGATTACGATTGATGACCTGCGAGCCGTGTTGAATCGCATTGAGTACACGCTTAAGCCGCTTGACATCGTGCTGCTGCAAACGGGAGCGGACAAGCGGCTCGATTCGCGGGAGTATTTTCGTCAACCGGGACTCGGCCGCGATGGAACGCTGTGGCTCGTCGAGCAAGGAGTGAAAGTCATCGGCATTGACGCCTACACGCTGGATCGTCCGTTCGCCGACATGGTCGCCGACTATCGTCGCACGGGAGACGGTCGGCACATCTGGCCCGCTCACTTTGCGGGACTGACGCGCGAGTACTGCCAGATTGAAAAGCTGATGAACCTCGATCAACTTCCGCCACACGGGTTTTACGTTTCGTGCCTACCGGTCAAAATCAAAGCCGCCAGCGCCGGCTGGTGCCGAGCGGTAGCGCTCGTGCCAGACGCATAACTCCGCCCACCGGGGTTCCCCCGGTGACTCGCGGGCCTTTGCACTACGCTGATCTTCAAGACGTTCGAGTCGTGCAGAAGCCCGCGAGCCACCCCGACAAGCGGGGTGGAGTTTGTTTCATCTTCAGAGGAATCATCATGAAAGCCGCGTTCATTCGTCAGACGGGAACTCCCGACGTCATCGCTTACGGCGAATTGCCGACTCCCGAACCGGGGCCGACCGAAGTTTTGGTCAAGGTCGGAGCGGTCTCGGTCAATCCGATCGATACCTACATTCGCAGCGGGATGATCAAGGTCGCAACCTCGTTCCCGTACATCGTCGGCTGCGATCTGGCGGGGACGATTGAGCAAGTCGGCTCGCAGGTGACTCGATTCAAAGCGGGAGACCGAGTTTGGGGGAGCAATCAAAGTCTGTTCGGCCGACGCGGCTCATTCGCCGAGTACGTCGCCGTCGATGAAACGTGGCTGTACCCGACATCCGCTGCGATGAACGACTCGCAAGCGGCGGCGGGAGCACTGACCGGAATCACCGCACATCTGGGACTGTTTTTGAACGCGGGGCTCAAACCGGGAGAGGTCGTGCTCGTAAATGGCGGCACGGGCGGAGTCGGCTCGGCGGTGATTCAGTTGGCGAAGGCGGCCGGAGCAAAAGTCATCGCGACCGTCGGCAATGCGGAGAAGAAAACGCTTTGTGAAAGCTGGGGAACCGACTGCGTGCTCGACTACCACTCGGCGACTTTGGATGACCAGATCAAAGCCTTCGCCTCGGCCAACGGCGGGTTGCAGGTGTGGTACGAAACGCAGGCACCGACCAACTTCGATCGTACGATCGGACTGATGTCTCCACGCGGACGGATCATCGTCATGGCAGGGAGGAATGCTCGGCCGGAATTCCCGAACGGAGCATTCTACGTCAAAGACCTGCGGCTGTTCGGCTTCGCGATGTTCAATGCGACTCCCGACGAACAGCGAGCCTGCGCCGAGGCGATCAACTCGCTGGCGACACGCGGCGGTTGGCATCCGCAGATCGGCCGCACACTGCCGCTCGCCGAGACGGCTACCGCACACCGCTTGCAGGAAGAGAACACACTTCAGAAACAAGGCACACTCACGGGCAAGATCGTGCTGGTTCCGTGAACGTCGTCTGTTGGCCGCACGAGGCGAAGCTTCGGTCTTACATCTTCCATGAGTCGATCGGTCTCTTCACTGACAAAATAAATCGCCAGTTAATTCGTGAGACGGTGGAGTTGGTTCTGCTTCGCGGGAGCGAGGCGGCTACTTTCGCACATCCAATGGCTGTCAACAAAGAGGCCCGACATTTGTCGGGCCTCTTCGCGTTCGTATCGCTGACTTCGCAAACTACTTTGCGGCAGCAGCCGGCTCTGCCAATTCTGCCGGGGCCGGATCTTCTGGCCATTCCATCAGAACATCGTCCGGAGCAGCCAGTGCCATCGTATCATCTTTGCCAGCCTTCAAGCCGATGCCCGCCTCCGCCAGCTTCTTTGCTTGTTCGGAATCTTTGACGACCAGAGCCGTGTCAGCGACGGCTCGCCACCACTGCAGGTGCGGCCAGTCTCGGCGAACGGTCTTGAGACAAGTGTCCATCGCCTTGCCATTTGCTCCTGCGCTAAAGCCGGCTTTCTTCGCGATCACACTGTACTTGGCGACCTTTGCGGCTCGCTTTAATTCCCATAACAGTTCTGCCACTTCTTCCGCACGAGTCGATGCCATGTCTTGCTCCCTTTCGCAATGAGCCAACAAAGAAGCCCTGCCGAGTCACCGCGCCGATCAGGTTCAGTTTCCTGACGTGCCTCCGCGACCGAGGGCCTTGAGTTTGATGTGCGTTCGCCATCCAATTCCGAACCCAACGCAGTCGACCTTAATCGAACCCCCACGAGGGATCAAGACCCACGGAATGCTCATGGACAGCGTCTTTGAAGGCCACGGAATTCGCTTCGAATACCCCGACGATTGGATTCTGCACGAACAGTCCACGCCGGAAGAAATCACCCTGACCGTGCATAGCCCGGACACGTGTTTCTGGTCTGTGACATTGCTGTTGGACCGTCCCGAACCGCAGCGTGTCATCGAATCGGCCCTCGACGCCTTCCGCGAAGAATACACCGAAATCGACGTCTATTCTGGCGACGAACGGCTGAACGAACTGCCGACGATCGCCTGCGAACTCGACTTCGTCTGCCATGATCTGATCAGCAGCGCCTTCCTGCGAGCGATCATCGCAGCCAACTTCACGGTGCTCGTGCTGTACCAGGGAGCGGACTTGGAACTCGACACGCTGCAGACCCTGCTGGAGAAAATCACTGCCAGTCTCAAATGGGAGATTGATTCGGACGACCCGCCAGGCGAGCTGGAATGGATGAACATTGTCTGATTCCTTCATCTCATTTTTTCGCGATTGAATTCTTTGAAAAGATTTTCGCAACGATGTTGCAAGCCCCGTTGACAGCGGTTCGAGTGGCTTGCAGCATGTTGCCGCTCGATCCACACGAGCGATGGTCCAGATGGGAGACACGAACTACAGGTCATCCAAGGAAGGCTGACACGGGGCCGGCGGGCCAAGCCACCCGGACAATCGCGATTGCTTTGAGATTGAGTCGTCGAAGACCTTGGATAACGCGGGCCACAGCGTTTGACCTCCTTCTTCCGGCCTTTCGGCCAACTCTTGCGAGGACTGTGTGCCATGCGTGTTGCATCTTGGTTGAGTCATCTGAGTATCGGAGCATGGTCTTTGAATTCGGCAGGAAGCCGTCCGAGTCGCCGACAAGTTCGTCGCAGACACAACAGTGCAGCGTTTTCGAGTTCGCCATTGCGACGACAGTCGAGCACTTCGCTCGACAGCATGCTTCAATCGTTGGAGCAGCGGACCGTCCCATCGGCCTTCGCGTTGTTCATCGAAGCGACCGGTGAATTGAATATCTCGATGACTTCTGCGGACAACGTCACGATTGGAGTGGATCCAGCGACCAGCAATGTTCAAGTATTGGCGAATGGTTCACCGCTACTTTCATTGCCAACAATCACTCCGGCTCAAGTGCTGACGCTGATCGTCACCGGCAGCGATGGAAATAACACGCTCGACCTGAGCGGCGTGGACAGCACCTTCTCGAATCTCACTTCGATTGAAGTCAGCGGCGGCGATGGCAACGACACAATCCTCGGCAGCGGAACGCTCGCGAGCACTCTGAATGGTGGCAACGGAGCGGACACGATCACGGGTGGCGCGGCGGGAGATTCGCTGTTTGGCAATGACGGCAACGACCGTATCAACGGCGGCGACGGCAACGACACGATCAATGGCGGCAATGGAGCGGACACGGTCAATGCCGGACTCGGCAATGATTCGGTGCTCGGCGGCGATGGAACCGACAGCCTCAACGGTGAGGACGGGGATGATTCGATTTACGGCAACAATGGCAACGACGTGTTGAATGGCGATGCGAATGGCGGCACCGGCAACGATGTGCTCGACGGCGGTTCTGGCAACGACACGCTCAACGGTGGCGATGGCAACGACAATTTGAATGGCGGTCTCGACAACGATTCGCTGCGTGGCGGTGACGGCAACGACACGCTTTTTGGTGGAGCGGGCAACGACATCGGTCTTGGCGAAGCGGGCAATGACACCGTCAACGGCCAAACGGGCAACGACACACTCGAAGGAGGAGCCGACAACGATTCCGTCGATGGAGGAACGCAGGACGACAAAATGTTCGGCGATGACTCCGCGGGAACCGGGAGCGGCAACGATACGCTCGCGGCCGGCGACGGGAACGACACAGCCGACGGCGGAGCGGGAGACGACACGATCGGCGGCGGCATCGGCAATGATGAGTTACTCGGAGGTGATGGCGACGATTTGATCTCCGGCGAAGCGGGCAACGATACGATTCAAGGAGGCAACGGAAATGACACGACGCGCGGAGGCGACGGCAATGACAAGATTTTTGGCGATGATTCACTGGGGCTGACAACCGGCGATGACCTCATCAACGGAGAGGCGGGCAACGATTCGCTCGTCGGCGGGGACGGCAACGACAACTTCTTCGGCGGCAATGGCAATGACACGCTCGAAGGGGGCAACGGAAATGACACACTCAATGGGCAAAGGGGCAACGACAGCAACAACGGCGGGACCGGTTCAAACTCAATCGTCTTCGATCCAAATGACGGGACCGACACGGCCGGTAATGGCAGCGGCGGCGGATCGGACAAACTCGTGCTCGCAGGCACAAACGGGGCCGACTCGATTTCGATCACGCAGTCCGGCGGCTTTGTCAAAGTCGCGGTCGGAGCGAACTCGATCACGGTGGCTCCGAATGTGTCGCATGTCATCATCAACGGCGGGAATGGCAACGACACGGTCACAATCGGAGCGCTGGATTCCGTGAGCCCGGTGTTCATCGAGATCAATGGCGAAGCGGGCAATGATGTGCTCAACGGCAGCGGCTCGGCGATAGGTGGTGTGCGACTGCTTCTTAACGGCGGCGAGGGCAATGACGTTCTCACCGGCACGGGAGCAATCGATTCGCTGTTGGGTGGCAACGGAAATGACTCGATCCTCGGCGGCGGCGGCAACGACATCCTGTTGGGCGACGGCGGCAATGACACTCTCAAAGGGGAAACTGGCAACGACAATATCACCGGTGGTGACGGCGACGATGTTGTCCAGGGCGGAGCCGGCAATGACACGATCGACGGCGGCAACGCCAACGACAACCTCGATGGTGGTGACGGCAATGACACGATCTCCGGCAGCGACGGAGCCGATACGATCAGCGGCGCGAACGGAAATGACTCGTTGCGTGGCGGAGTCGGCAGCGATTCGATCAACGGCGGCAACGGCAACGACTCCATCGACGGGGGCGAGAGCGACGATACGCTGATCGGACTGGCGGGTAACGACAAGCTCTTTGGCCGTGACGGCAATGACTACCTTGACGGCGGCGACAACGACGATACCGCAAACGGAGGCAACGGCGACGACACCGTGCTCGGCGGACTCGGCAATGACCTGCTCGGCGGCGAGGACGGCAACGACACACTCAACGGTGGAGCTGGCAACGACGCGATGCTTGGCGGCGACGGCAACGATTTAATGCTGGGTGGCGCTGGCATCGACTCAATGCTTGGGGGGGACGGCGACGACACACTCAACGGTCAAGGGAGTGTCGATGTGCTCGCTGGCAATGAAGGAGACGACTCGATCCCGGAAGAAGCCGAAATTGACGAGTCGTTTACATTCCCGGATTCGGTGCTGACGGCGCTCGACACGCTGTGATGGCTGTGAAGTCGGATGCGGCCTCTGACCCGTTCGGAGCGGGAAGGAGCCCCCTACCTACGACGGTCTGGCTCGACATCAACGGAATTCGACAGGATCATAGCCGCGCGATCCCGTCGCCCTTCGAAAGGTGAGCCATGAGCCTGTTGCCTGTTGTGCTGCTTTCCGCCATCGTGCTGGCGATTGCCTACGTCACTTACGGCCGATTCCTCGCCCGGCTGCTGCGACTCGATCCGCACAAACCGACACCGGCGGTCGAACTCAACGACGGCGTGGACTTCGAGCCGATCGAACCAAAATTCCTGCTGAGCCAACATTTCTCGGCAATTGCAGCGGCCGGGCCAATCGTCGGGCCGATCCTGGCGGGAGTTTGGTTTGGCTGGATGCCCGCGCTGATCTGGATTCTGATCGGCTGCATCTTTATTGGCGGCGTGCATGACCTGACCTCGCTGACGGCGTCGATCCGTCACAAGGCCCGGTCGATCGCCGAGGTCGTTCGCGACCACATGACTCGCCGGTCGTACATTCTGTTCCTGAGCTTCGTCTGGATCGCGCTGGTCTACATCATCGTCGCGTTCACGGATCTGACCGCCTCGGCATTCATCGGCCGACAAGAATTGGAGAACGGCGAGGTCGTGACCGGCGGCGGCATCGCGACGTCGTCGCTGATGTACCTCGTACTGCCGATCGTCATGGGTCTGCTGCTGCGGTACACGAAGCTGTCGCTCAACATGGCGACGGTGATTTTTTTGCCGCTCGTGGGAGTCTCGATTTGGGCCGGACAACTGCTGCCATTCGATTTGCAGTCCGTCATGGGTTCAACGCCAGACAATGCCCGCCGAGTTTGGGACGTGCTGCTGTTGGTCTACTGTCTGATCGCCGGTGTCGTTCCCGTCTGGATGCTGTTGCAACCTCGAGGCCATCTCGGCGGTTACTTCCTGTACGTCGCGTTGGCGGGCGGAGCGTTGGGGCTGATGCTCGGTGGTGAGCAGATTCAATATCCCGCCTTCAATGGCCTCACCGGTTTAAACGGCCAAAGCATGGTCCCGATGCTGTTCATCACAATCGCCTGTGGAGCGTGCAGCGGGTTCCATTCGCTGATTTGCTCGGGGACGACGTCGAAACAGCTCGCCAAGGAAACGGATGCGAAGACCATCGGTTACGGAGCGATGTTACTGGAAGGAATGGTCGCGATCGTGTCGCTCTGCTGCGTGATGATGCTGGCGAAGGACGCGCCTGTGCTGCTCAACGCCGAGGGCAAACTGGCTCCGAAGCCGAATCTGATTTACGCCCTCGGCATCGGCAACTTCTTGGAAGTGCTCGGCATTTCTCCGAAGCTGGGGGTGTCGTTCGCGTTGATGGCGTTCACAACGTTCATCTACGACACGCTTGATGTTTGCACGAGGCTGGGACGATACATCATCCAGGAACTGACCGGCTGGCATAACCGCTTCGGCCGCTGGCTGGGAACCGCACTCACAGCCGGCGCACCGTTGTTCTTCTTGCTGCAACCAGGCGTCGATGAGAACGGCAAAGCACTGCCTCCGATCTGGCAAGCCTTCTGGAATCTCTTCGGCGCGAGCAACCAATTGCTCGCCGCGCTGACGCTGCTGGGCGTGACGGTCTGGCTGTGGCGGACTCGCAGTGAACGCTGGGTCTGGTTCGTCACTGGCATCCCGACCGTGTTGATGTATGTGATGAGCACCTGGGCGTTGATCTCGATGACGTGGCCGAAGTTCTTCGACAAGGCCGGCTCGTTCACAGCACCCAATGAGGTCGTGCCGTGGATCGGCGTCGTGCTGCTAGGGCTGGCCGCGTTGATGCTGGTCGAAGCGATTGCCGTGCTGACCGGCGGACGACATTCCACGCCGCCACAAACGGGCGAAGCCTCGGCCATGCCGGCGTGATGTCTGTTGTGATACAGGTTTTCAACCTGCCCGGATGGCAAAAGAGTTTGACCGGCAGATTCGACAACTGCCCCACGTCAGGCGACCGATTCAGGTCGTCCACTCCGTCCCGATCGCAGGGCCGCTTGCGTGAAGTCGAACACCGGCAGAGCACAATCCGGCGGAGCAACCGGCGGCGCGCCGAGCAGCAGTTGATCGAGGAACGCGCTAATTGGATTGCCGAGCCGGTCCAGCTCAGGATGCGATAGTGGACTGACTCCCATCGCGGCTTGCATCTCCGGATCGGCGACCTTCAGCGGTTCGAGCGTGTTGTTGCGGCCGAGCCAGATTTGCCAGTCGCGCACCAGCAGGTCGGCGTGCTCGCAGTGAACATGAAAGTCCTCGCGAAATGTTTGCGTGTGGCCGGTGAAGTGCATCGTCAGCAGCACGTCTCGTTCGAGACGCGCGGAGAGGGACGAAACGATTTCGACTCGGCTGCCACAGGTCTGATTCCTCGCGAACACATCGAGCGGCTTCAGGCCCGTCAGAAAGAACACGAGGTCAATTTTGTGGCTGCCGGCATCGCCAATGAACCCCCCCAGATTGATGGCCGGGTCGTCACGCCACGTTCCGCCAATCGTTTGTTGCCAGCGTTCCGAGTTGATCGACGTGACGGCTCGTACTGCGCCCCAGCGTCCGGATTGGATTTCGTCTCGCAGCACGCGATAGACCGGCCAGGTCCGCCGCTGGTAGGCCACCGACAAGATCGTTCCGCGGCGCGACTCGTCGATCAGCGTCAGCAAATGCTCGCGCCGATCGGCCAGCGGCTTTTCGCTGAGCACGTGCCAGCCGCGTGCTCGGCAAGCGCGAATGTGATCGAAGTGCAGCGCCGTCGGCGTGCCGATGATCGCGGCGTCGGCGTCGGCACGATTCAGCAAATCCTCGATGTTCGTGAAGACGCGAGCATCGGGAGCAAGTTCGCTCCGTAGCGATTCGACCGCATCAGGCTGTGTGTCGAACAGCGCGACGGCTCGGCCTCGACCGTCCGTCTCCAGCCGTTCGATGTGCATCCGCCCCATCCGGCCGCAGCCCAGGATCGCAAAACGCAGAGGTGCCGGTGAGTCCGTCATGGCAGCGGGTCATTGCTTCTTTTCAATCGCCTTCTGAACTTCTTCGACGGTCAGTTTTTCATCGCCGTCAACGTCGAGCCGCTTGAAGATCGGCATCAACCTGGCCGGAACTTCGCTCGCCGTGAGGATCCCGTCCTTATTCACATCGAGTTGCTCAAGTTGTTCCACGATTTGCTTGAGAAGCGCCGGCGGCAAGTTAGTGCCGGGGGCTTTCGGTTTCGTTCCGGCCGCCGTTTTGCGACTCGCGTCGAATGCCTCTCGCGGGATGGCAACGTCGAAGTAGCCGATCAGCATCTCGTTCCAAGTCTGCTCGCCCCAGCGGACGGTCGCTTTAGGATTCGGGTTGTTCAGGTTGTTTTCCGAGTTGTCGTAATGCGCGACAACATGCATCGAACTGGCCGCCGGGACCAGCATCGGCTCGGCGAGCTGATACGACGTCTGCCAGTTGAAATCGTAGCGCGGCACGTCGAGCACCGTCTCTTTGCGTCCGTCGGCTGTTTGCAATTCGTAACGGAACGACTTGCCTCGAACGTGCATGTGCGGCATCAAATTCAGCAGTTGCACATCGACCGGAGACTTCGGAGAATTCGCTTCATGACGCGAATTGTTGGCGTTCGGCGGAATAATCAAGCCACCCGACTTGCGAGCTTCACTGGTGATCACTGCATGCGTGATCGATTCCTCGTCAGCAAAGAGCAGACCGATGCGGCTGACGTCCTTCATCGCTCTTCCGTTGGGCGTGTAGTGAACTTGAAAGATTAACTTCGCCCCGGCCGGGACGAGCTTTGCCATGCCAGTCGGGTATTGCTGCGGGAGGAACCCGGGAACGTAGGCCGCGAGAAACGCACCTTCACCGTCGAACTTTCGCAATTCAGCGTCAGTCTTCGCAAAGACCAAAACGTGATGCACCACCGAACGTTCGCCCGGTTGAATCTCGGCGGCCGTGACCCACTTATCTTCGGTTAACTTGGGGTCCACGGAAAAATACTGATAGCGCACCGTGCCCGACGCAGGGACATTGAACGGCTTATCTCGCATGTTGACGATCAAGTCCGGTTCGCGCGGCAACTGCCAACCGTCGGTAAAAGATCTCACCGGCGGCAGGTCAATGCGATCACCTTCCGGAGCACCGGCTTGAACCCATTCGAGCAGCACTCGCTTCTCGTGATCCGGCAAATTGCGAGCATTCGCGAACTTGCCGTGATCAGGATTCGCGTGCCACGGCGGCATCCGGTTGTCTTGCACGACCTCGGCGATCGTTTCGGCCCAACCGACAACTTCGTCGTAGCTGGTCATCGCGAACGGGGCGACCTGTCCCTGTCGATGACAATTCATGCAGCGGTTCTGCAAGATCGGAGCCACTTGCTTCGAGTACGTCACCTCGGCTCCGCGTTTCGCTTCGCGGACCTTACCGATGAAGCAACCTTCGACTTCGGTGGTCGCCACGCTGACCGGCTTCCCGGCGAGAAGCTCTTCAATCGCCGCTTTTAGATCTTGCCGCTTCGCTGTCTCGCGGCGATAACCGATGCCGTCTTGATCGTCGATGCGGCCGACGTAGCGGATCGCTCGCTGCTGATCGAGAACCACAACTTCCGGAGTGCGAACCGCTCCAACAGCATCCGCCAATTTGTTGCCAGCATCTTTCCACAGCCGAAACGCAACGTCCTGCTTTTTGGCCTGCGCGGCGAGATCGGCGAGCGAGTCCTGCCGATTCGAGTTGATGCCCAGAACCACGACGCCGCGCGGCTCAAAGTCTTTTGCCAGCAGATTGAGCTTCGTCACTGCCAGCTTCGCCAGCGGGCATTCGGTTCCGAGAAATGCCAATACGACGATCGGCTTCTCCTTCACGTCTGCCATCGACACGCTCGCACCTCGATAATCGGTGAGTGCGGCGTCAGAGACGACTCGCCCCAGGCGATCTTTGCCAGAGGCGTCCGCAGCCCATGCCGGTGGACTCGACAGCACCAGAGCCAAACACGCGCAAACCTGAAAACCGCGACGCATCAGAACCTCCTGAAACTGGATCGGCCGACTCGGTGATCATAAATCACCGCTCGTACCCGGAATATGTCGCCACGGATTCACCGGTTCAACTAACACCGACTCCCAGGATTGTGATTGGCCTGCAAAAATCCGATTTGACCTGGTTGGTCTGTTGCCTTGATAATCTGCTGAGTGATTTTCGCCGTTCAGCCTTCCCGGCTGACTCGACTGGGCATCGACTCGGTTAGAAGCGTTTGGGTCAGCCTAAAAATACTGACCGACTTGGGGAGCTCCCATTATGCGAAATAGTTGGACGAGCGCGCTGGTTCTGGCGGCCTGCCTGAGCATTCCGGCTCAGCCGACGCAAGCGGGGCATTTTCACTTCGGGCTGAACTACTACGCTCGGCCACATTGCGTCACCGACTATTACGGCTGGCACACACCGCTGGTGGGCTTCGACAGCAGCTACTTTTTGTCATCGGGTGGTTTTTATCGGTCCAGCTTTTCCGGAGTGAGATATTCGCCGTGGGGTTGGGCACCGACGGTCTATCCGGTTTATCCCGGATTCATCGTGCAGCAGACGACAGTGCCGATGGAACTGACCATCGTGAATCCGCCGCGTGATCGAGCGTTCGCTCGTCCACGAGTGGTCGTCGCTGATCCACTCCAACCGAAGCAGCCCAACGTATTCGATGTCGTCCAGCAACACGCCGAGCGACGCGAGAACCTTACTCCTCCACCCAATGACGAGACCGTCGTTAGAACCGTCAGCGGATCATCACGAGTGGGAAAAGAGCGCAGCAAAAAGTTTCAAGCCGAAGGGGATCGATGGTTGCACGAAGGGCAGAACGTCAAAGCGTATTTGCGATACCTTGAGGCTCAGCGCGAGGCCGAGGACCGGGGCGAGGTTTATTTCCGCCAGGCGTTCGCATTGGTTGCGATGGGTCGGTACTCACACGCGGTCTCGAAACTGAAGCGCGGATTGCAGGTCGATCCGCAGTCCGCGCGGACTGGCAAGTCGCTCGACGAGGTTTACGGTGTCGAGAACGTCGATCACAAAGTCGATTACCTGCAACGGGTCGCTGATTGGACGAGCGCCGAGGTACGCGATCCCGATCGACTGTTCTTAATGGGCGTGCTGCTGCACTTCGATGAAGACTCACGAGCCGGTGAGTTCCTCAACGCCGCTTGGAAATTGGCGGGCCGTGGTCCACACATTCAGGCTTTCTTGCAAGCTCCTGGTTCGCCACCAAAGGAAGTCCCCGCTGCTGGGATCGCAAACCGTCTTGAGTTGCCGCCCCCTCCGGCGCCACGCGAAGAACTGCCGGTCGAGGTTGACGTTCGCCAGCCACAGCCAGTCCCTCAGCGAAACGCGCGTGTCCCCAAGATTCCCGCGCTGGAGGCTCCTCCAGAACCGGCTCGAAACCAATTGATCCTGCCCGACGTCTACTTGCCCGAAGAGAACCGCTAACGTGCCGAGATTGCTGATCACGCTCTGCACGTACAACGAGTACGAGAACCTGCCCAGGTTGATCCCCGAAATCCACGCGATCGCTCCGGACGCGGACGTGTTGGTAATCGACGACAACTCGCCCGATGGGACTGGACAGCTGGCGGAAGATCTGGCGGCTGCCGACTCGCGCATCAAAGTGCTGCATCGAGCCGGTAAGCTGGGACTCGGTACAGCAACGGTTGCCGGATTTCGATTGGCCATTGAATACGGCTACGATCAAGTGCTCAACATGGATGCCGACTTCAGCCATCATCCCCGTTATTTGCCGACGATTCGCGAGTGCCTCAATCGCGTCGATGTGGCGATTGGCTCGCGATACGTCCCCGGTGGCGGAGTGCTTGGCTGGAATTGGCGGCGGTCCTTCATGAGCCGCGGCATCAACTTTTACGCGCGGCTGTTGCTCGGCCTGCGAACGAGTGACAACAGCGGCAGCTTCCGCTGTTATCGGGTCGCGAAGCTAGCCGAGATCGACTGGAAACGCATTCGAGCACGCGGCTACGCCTTTCAGGAAGAGTTGCTGTATCGCTGCCGCGCTGTCGGCTGCTCATTCGAGGAGACGCCGATCACTTTCGAGGATCGCCGCTTCGGCACGTCGAAGATCAATTGGAAAGAGTCGGTCGCCGCGTTGTGGGTGATTTTTCGGCTGGGTCTCGACAGACTGTGCGGCACGCCTGTACGGCCACCTCAGCCACCGCCACTCAGCCCGCGTCCCTAGCTATGTCTTACGCCCGCAAACGTCGCACGTTGCATTTGCCAATCACGCTGAGCGTCGTCTTGATGCTGCTCAACGTCGTGCTGATGGTGTGTTGGATCGTCCTGCTGGCGAATTGGAGCGCCTGGAGCGCGCTGACGATCGGAACGGTCGTGTTCGCTTTGATCCTGGTGGTCTCTGGGTTTTACTTGTTCCTCACCGTGAAAGAGGTGCGGCTCAATCAACGGCAGTCGAACTTCATCGACAGTGTGACACACGAGTTGAAGACGCCGATCGCCTCTCTGCGGCTGTATCTCGACACGCTGCGGATGCGGCATGTCGAGCCAAGGCAGCAAGAGGAGTTTTTGAAAGTCATGGACGGCGAGCTGATCCGTCTGGACCACTTGATCAACCAGTTGTTGGAGGTCGCCCGGTTGGACGCCATCGGGCAGGAGGCGGACCCGGAAGACATCGAACTCGAACCGCTGCTGCATCGCTGCGCTGAACTGGCGGCTCGACATCACCAGAAAATCGTGGATGAAGTCTTCACGTTCGACATCGAGCCGGCCGTCATCCGCGCACGACGAATGCCGCTGGAAATGATCTTCGGCAACCTGATCGACAACGCGATCAAGTACGGCGGAACACCACCGCGCGCCGACGTGCATGTCCGACTGACGGAAGACAGCCGGGTCGTCACACAGATCATCGACAACGGTGAGGGAGTCGCTCCGCACCTGCGCAACCGCATCTTCAAAATTTTTTATCGAGGCGGCAGCGAACTTGAACGCCGACAGAAAGGAACCGGCGTCGGCCTGTACATCGTGCGAACGCTGGTCAGTCTGCTCAAAGGCAAGGTGCGAGTACTGCATCGACCGGTGGGTTCGGGCAGCCTGTTTGAGGTCGATCTTCCCGGCCGCGCCATCATCAGCGAGTCTCTCGACTCGCCCGCGGAATCCTCTCCCAAGCCAATTGAACCGTTATGCGAATCCTAATTGTCGAGGATGAATCCGCGTTGGCGGATGGCTTGAAGTTCAACTTCGAGCAGGAAGGCTTCGAAGCCGTTGTCGCCGGCAACGGAGATGTCGCGCTCAGATCGTTCCGCCAGGCGGAGCCGCGGTTCAATCTCGTCTTGTTGGATTTGATGCTGCCGGGAATGAGCGGCTACGAAATCTGTCGTGAAATCCGGCTGATCGACAAGCAAGTGCCGATCCTAGTGCTCAGCGCCCGTACGCTCAGCGAAGACCGCACCGCCGGGTTCGACGCCGGTTGCGATCAATACATGAGCAAGCCGTTCGCATTGCCCGAACTGCTCAGCCGCGTTCGCAACTTGATCGATCGGCACCCGATCGACAACTCGTCGCTGCCGGCGGTTCCACGCGAATTGGAACCGGAGTCAGACGTCCGTCAATTCGGTGACGCCAAGATCGATTTCAGCCGCTTCGAACTGACAGTTCATGGCCAAACGCACGACTTGACCACGATGGAAGTGCAACTGCTGCGCTACTTCCTGAACAACGACGGCAAAGTTCTTTCACGCGGACAAATCTTGGAAGACGTATGGGGTAGCGATTCCAACGTGATGCCGCGGACCATCGACAACTTCGTGCTGCGGCTCCGCAAATTGATCGAACTCAATCCGTCCGCTCCGCGCCATATTTTGTCTGTGCGAGGCACCGGCTACCGCTTCCTCACCAAGCCGGAAGCGTGACCGCCAAACGGTTACTTCTTCTTTTTCTTGGCCTTCTTTTTCGGAGCCTCTTCTTCCTCCACCTCTTCGTCCTCCAGGTCGAGGCCGGCGAATTCATCGTCTCCCGGATCGAAGTCGACGGTCTCGGCGGTATCGATGGATGCCTCGTCGAGATCGAACTCCGAGTCTTCCGAGACTTCCTCGAATTCGTCCGCGTCATCACCGCCGGGCTCGATGCCTTCGTTTTCTAAGACATCGATATCTTCATCCTCAAAGCTATCGCCTCGTGGTGTCTTGGGTGTTTCAGCACCTCCCGCTGCAGCGCTGCCTTCCCCGTCATCAGCCGCATCGGGTTCCTCGGCCTTCTTGCTCTTGTTGGGATCGTCGTAAAACGCAACCGCGTAAAGCAACGGCCAAACCACCGCCGCTGCTAAGACCAGCAAGCCCGTCGAAACAACCGCGGTGCCCAACAGCGGCTTGTTCCAAAGATCGTGCCGCGGAACAGTCAGAGCCGTCCCCAGCAAATAACACAAGTAGCCCCCCGGCACCGCGGCGATGAGCGACAGCAGAATCAGATGCAGCTTTCTCACGGTCGGTTTCCGGCGAGGTCGAACGGCCAATTCCACGACATCAAGCTAGACGGCGGCTTCCCGATCCGGCAAGAGCCTGGTTCGGGAGACACCATTCCGCGTCTTCGACTTCGGAGCCACGACCGCTCCAGCTTGCGAAAACTTCTCGCCGCTTGTGCCACACGGATGACCGCTACGACCGGCCTTGGCAGAGGTTCGGGGTTTGAGAATAGGGGTTAGTGAAACACGCACGACCACTCAGCAACACTTCTACCAACAACCGAGCATTTGTACTTTCCGTAACCCCAAGCCCCTAACCCTAACCCCTCCCGCCAATCATGCACGCTGAAATCATTGCCATCGGGACCGAATTGACCACCGGAGCCAAACTGGACACGAACAGCCAATGGCTGAGCATCGAACTCGCCTCGGTCGGAATTCCAGTATTGCTGCACACAACCATTGCTGACGACCGGACAGCAAACGTGGAGATTCTGCGAGCGGCCCTGCGGCGTTCGGACATCGTGCTCATCAGTGGCGGACTTGGTCCAACGCTGGACGACCTTACGCGACAAGTCTTGGCGGATCTGACCGGAGTGGAACTCGTGCTCCATGAGCCCAGCTTGCAGCACATCCGTGACATGTTCGTCAAACGCAAGCGAGTCATGCCGGAGCGAAACGTCATCCAAGCCATGTTTCCCGCTGGCAGCGAACCAATCGAAAATCCGCATGGCAGTGCGCCGGGAATATGGTGGGAACTTCCTCGGCCGGACGGTTCCACCTGCCGGATCGCCGCGATGCCGGGCGTTCCCAGCGAGATGAAGCCGATGTTCCGCGACCGTGTGTTGCCGCGACTGCCTCAGTCCAACAAAGTCATCCGCCGCGCGCGAGTCAATTGTTACGGCGTCGGTGAATCGGCCTGCGAGGAGATGCTCGGCGACGTGACCGCTCGCGGCCGGGACCCCGAAGTCGGCATCACCGTCCACGAAGGGACAATCACTCTGCGAATCGAAGCTCACGGCACGACCGAGTCCGAATGCGAATCGAAGATCGCTGCTACGAAACAACTCATCCACGAACGACTGGGAGAACTTGTCTTCGGCGAAGAGGACGAGCAACTCGAAGACATCATCGTCCGCGAATTGCATCGTCGCGGCCAGACGGTTGCCGTCGCCGACGAAGTCACTGGCGGCGTGCTGTCCTTGTGGCTGACGGCGGTGCCAAACAGTGAGAACTGCTTCTTTGGCGGACTGATCGGCGTTGTCGTGGGGCGGGCTTTCAACCTGCCCGCTTTGGCAGTGCACGATGAACAACTGCCCCATGAACGCGCTCGCCAACTGGCACAACAGACTCGCGAGCGATTCGGTTCCGACTACGCGCTCTCGATTGCCGGCTCATTGAAGACGGATAGAATTCCTCGACTCGGC
>Ga0194128_10001184_pt1 | contig 46077 bp, 45 predicted proteins | sample TA2KigCa65mmetaG_FD_148650 | JGI IMG/M metagenome (GOLD analysis project Ga0194128, IMG submission 148650) | Freshwater microbial communities from Lake Tanganyika, Tanzania - TA2015037 Kigoma Deep Cast 65m | ecosystem: Environmental > Aquatic > Freshwater > Lake | place: Tanzania: Lake...
CGGCACCGGCGGGCGGTACAGCGCCATCATTGACACCGCCGAGTTCAAGATACGCACGCGGAAGGTGGAGGGGTAGGGAGATAAGTGCATTGCCTGCCAAACAGCGATAAGGCGGCGGAACCCTTGCAAACTGAGCAAGCCGGCAGAATTTTTATCTGGAGCGATTATCGCAATTGGACAGCGACCATACTGAAGCTAGTTCAGCATAGTGTTCCAGGCGGTGATTATAAAGCCATCCTCTTGGATCCACGCGGCTATTTTGAAACGATGAGGCCTGCAGGTCTTGGGAATGCGACCGAGCGGTTTCACCAAGTGTACTCCAGTATCCGCATGTTTCATGCATGTCGAACAGACGATGTGGAAAGTTACCTGCTTGAGGGGCTTCGCCCGTTGGATACCAAGCACCAACTAGGTCGTGCCAAGGCGCTCTTCCTCACCAACCAGTTCCCTAAATTGAGAGAGGAAGACCTTTTGAAGGAAACCAACGAACTGGCTACGCAGGGCCGCGAAAATAGATTATGCCTAGTCGCGGACGATGCCAATCTTATTTCTTATGCTGGCCACTATCTTATTTACGGAAGTGAGTTTCTTGCAGCATTGTCTTCCAGATTAGACAGCTACAAGGGAACAGACTGCCTGAGTTTCCTTCGTACTATTGGTATCCCCACTATGTTCGTTTGTGATATCCCAATTTCATCAGTCCCGGAACCGCAATTAGCCAATTTCCTTGTCGAGCTGATCGTTCGCGCTGTGGAGACTCCCGCTTATGTAGCAGGTGATATCCCTTCGATAGACTTCACCTTTACGTTCAATCATTCAATTCCTGCGCGCTTTATCGTCTCCCATTATCATCCTACCCGGATATATGACAGGCTACTCGGCGGTGTATACATTCCTGATCGTCAATCCTACCTTTGCTGCTCAAATGGAGTGAATGGCCAATAGAGGTCCTCCTCGATCCAACAACTGGCCGCAACCGACGCCCTTCCACCGGACGACTGCGACATAGTTCAGTCTCAGGAGCACTCTTCATGGAACCCCGACTCAGCTTCGTCACCCTGGGCGTGTCAGACCTTCAGCGGGCCACCCGCTTCTACGCTGACGTGTTAAAGCTGCCCCAGATGCCCTCACCACCCAGCATCAGCTTCTTTGAGCTGGGCAGGACCTGGCTGGCCCTGTTCCCCCGCCATGAGCTGGCGGCGGACGCTGGCGTGCCCGCGGCGGGTTCTGGCTTCCCAGGGTTCACCCTGGCCCACAACGTGCGCTCCGCAGCGGAGGTAGACCAACTGCTGGCCGAGGTCAAGGCAGGCGGCGGGCGCATCGTCAAGCCGGGCCAGCAGGCCGACTGGGGCGGCTACTCCGGCTACTTTGCCGACCCCGACGGTTTTCTATGGGAGGTTTGCTGGAACCCCCATTTCCCCCACGTGTAAGGATTTGTAAAAAATGAATGAAGATAACTTTGAATCTATAATCCTTCAAGAGTTATATATAGCTTATTTTTCTGATAAGCAGTCGGCTAACTTGAACACAATATGTGAAAATCAAGGTTGGAATAAAGACGCATGCTGGAAAATTGCCGACTCTTTGACTAATAGAGGCCTCATTCGGCCATGGACAATGGGAGGAAACTTTGTCATTGATGCACATGGCGTTATTTATGTGGAAGATCGTAAACTTGTTCAGTCGGACATAATTCAGAAGAATAGTAGGCTTCGCACGGCAGCCCTTGATGTGATAGCCACAGATTATGAAGAGAGTTTTTCAAGAGTCGGCTTACACATAGAAATGCTTGCGCAGAAAACAGGCTTTACAACACAGGACCTCGCGGATAATTTATTGATTTTAGATAAACTAGGGTATGTTGACCATGTAGGAGGAGGACTTTTTAAAATTACATCTCTGGGCTTAGAGGCCGTAACAGATTTGAGAAAACGGCGAGAATTTGCTCAAGAGTTCGAGAGAATCTCTACATTAAACCCGCAACCTCGTGGGCGTGCATTGCAGAAGCTGCTTGCCCATGTCATAGAGTACCAGGGCTGGCATCAGCAAGAGGGCGTCAGGACGTCCAATGAAGAAATTGATGTAATTTTGGCGCATGAGAGAGATTATTTCTTAGTAGAGTGCAAGTGGGAAAAAGATCCAGTTGAAGCGTCTGTTGTTCGGGAACTACATGGTAAGCTCAGTAACCGCAGTACGGTGCAAGGTATCATATTCTCCATGTCTGGATTCACCGAGGGGGCCAAGACTCAAGTCGAGGATTATGCCAATAGCCGTGTCATCTGCTTGTTCGGTCCTAATGATATTAAGGCTCTCATTTACTCAAATTCGGGATTCGACTCCATGCTTAATACCAAAGACAATCAAATCATAACTCGAAGGAGTGTGGCATGGAGCTAGCGTATGCCCATATGAATCAGTCCACCATATGTCATTAATACTACACAGCCAAATAAAGGAGGCACCTATGGCCGAAACCGTCACCGTCCGCGGCATGCGCCTGGTCAATCCTCGGGGCACCGACCTGGCCCCTGGCGAGTTCCACCTGAACCCGCGTGTGGGCAGCTTGAGCGGCAGGCGTCTGGGTTTGCTGGAGAACTCCAAGGCCAACTCCGACAAAGTGCTCCATGAACTGGGAGAGCTGCTCAAGGAGAAGTACGACCTGGCCGAGGTACGGTACTTCAGCAAACATAACGCCTCCCTGCCCACCAAGCCGGAGGTTATCCAGGACATCTTGAACCAGGTGGACGTGCTGATAACCGGCATTGGGGATTGAGGGTCTTGCAGTTCGTGCAGTGTGCACGACGGAATCGAAATGGAGCGCCTGGGCGTGCCTACCGCCTCCATCATCACCCACGTTTTCTTGAACACCGCCAAAGCCATGACCCGCATGATGGGCGTGCCTGATTTTGGGTTTGTGGTGGCGCAGCACCCGCTGTCCAGCCTGACTGATGAGGAGTGCAAATCCCGCGCCGCCAAGCTTGCGCCGGAGGTGGAACGCATCTTGCTGGAGAGCAGCGCCAGAGACAGCGAGTAAGCTCCTCTCAGAACTTGGGTGAAAAGTGACCGCTCATGGTTCGACAAGCTCACCACGAGCGGGGGAAGATCAGCTTACCCCTCCGGCCGGCTCAGGACAGGCTCTGAGCGTGTGGAAGGGTGAGCGATGTAAACCGGGCACTTTCAGACACGTTCCCGGCACAGAATTGGCGCGGCAATCACCCCTTACTCTACCTTCGGCATGTCTTGAGCCTCTGCAGGTGTTGTAGAGGCTCAGTTTTTGCCATTGACCGGTTGAGTGCGCCCTGAGGACAACCACATAATAAAGAGCCCCTAACAAAATGCCGAAGTTGTCACCCTGAGGGCCTTGCCCAAAAAGTATGGATTTCGATAGTCAGTAACGTTTTGCAGCCAATTATTGTCACCCTGAGTCCTTCGGCTGAAGGACGAAGGGTCTGGCGTGGTGGGCGTTTGCCCCACCCCAGAGTCTTCGTCGTCCCGATTTCATTGGGACTCCTCCGAATGACACCCATCGTTTTGTTAGAGCGTGTTTAAAAAGTGCTGTGCACTACCAGCGCTCACCCTTCGACAAGCTCAGGGTGAGCGTCCTTCGGCTGAAGGACCGCTCGTGGTGAGCCTGTCGAACGACGAGCACCTAGCCTTTTTAGACACATTCTTAGAGGGTGTGTGAGAAATGCCGTCTACCCAGCCCGCTCATCCTGAGCTTGTCGAAGGATGAGTAGCTTTTAGCCCGCTCATGGTTCGACAAGCTCACCACGAGCGGGAATTGTCACACACCCTCTTAGGCGTTCTTAGGGCCACTCCAATGACTGCAACATGGATGACTCCCCAGAGGAACCAGGGATCCCACCTTTCCGGAAGGGTGCCTGCCCTTTGGGACTCAACCTGTCGGCTTGCTAATGTGGTTGTACAGCCTTTCAGGGAAAGAAATCCGGGACGGCTTCCGCTCATTGGCAAATCCTTGCTCGGTCGAACGACATGACCCCTGGGCAGGAGGGAAAAATGGCTGAAGGAAACTCGGTGGACAGCGCGCGGGTTTGCACTCGGACCGCCACAGTGTTGTTGGCCGAAGATGAACCGGCAGTTAGGGCCATGATTTTGGCGGTGCTTGATCTGGAAGGCTACCAGGTGCTCCCGGCTGACAACGGCGAGTCAGCTTTGCGGGTAGTGGAATCTGCCACTGGCCAGGAGATTCATTTGCTGCTGACCGACGTAATCATGCCAAGGATGGGCGGGGTGGAACTGGCCGAGAAGTTCAGGCAACTGCGGCCTGAAGCCCGCATTCTGTTCACCTCTGGATTCACGGCGGAGCCAGTGGTATTAGAGAGCAAGACAGGAAGTTCGATCCCCTTCATTCAGAAGCCGTTTCTGCCCAGGGACCTGACCCGCAAAGTGAGGGAAGTCCTGGACCACCCACTGGATAGCGTTGCCGCGGCCGGGGTATAATTGCTCCTGTTAACCCCGGCGGGCGTAGCTCAATGGTAGAGCTCTAGCCTTCCAAGCTAGTTACGTGGGTTCGATTCCCATCGCCCGCTCCACCCTCCAGCCAGCGCCGGGCGGCCTGCCGCACCAGGTCGCCGTCCAGGGCCACCGACAACCCGCCGCTTTCTCCAGCCCGGAAATTTTCTTCCTGCTGGAACTGGGGAACCAGCGCTTCCACCAACTGTTTGCGTTGGCCGTCGGAAGCAAAAGGCAATCCCGCTCCGGCGCTTAAATGGCGCTGAAGTTCCTCAGCCAGCAGCTCCACTTCCACGGCGCGCCGCTGCAACTTGCCAATTTGCTCCAAGTGCGGGCCCAGGTAACAGCCCCCAAAAAGCATAACCTGGCACTGGCGGCCTTCCACTTCGGCATTGGCCTGGTGGCGCGGTTCCAGTTCGTGCTGCGCCAGATAGTCCCGCACCTGCTGGTCTTCCGAATCAGGGTTAATCAGGTCGAACACCAACTGTACCCGGTACATGAAGAACTCGGCGGGTTCAACCTTGATAAACACAGCACAGGCCCGTTGCTAGCGGCCTGCGGCCCGCATTATCTGGTCTACCGTGCCAGGGTTGGGCTTGATGGAACCATTGTCAATACTGTGCATGGCTTCCACAATGGCATCGTTGAACGGCGTCAGAATACCCACTTCCCGGCCCTTCTCGCAAATCAGGCCGTTCATGAAATCAACTTCCGAGTGGCGGCCCTTTTTCACATCCTGGGCCATAGAGGCCAGCCAGTTGACCCGGCCGCCCCGGCGGGACATGAAGTCATCCAGCTCCTCAAACACGTCGCCCTTGTCGGCGTCGGCCCACATCTGGGCGGGCTTGCCGTTAATATCCACCACGTTCAGGCCCATGGCCAGACCCACCTGGGCGCCCTCCTTGGCTAACTGGATGCGGATTAACCGGCAACGAGGATCCTTGGCCATGTCTTGGGACCCCAGGGCCGACATAGCGGAGATAGCGTTGCCCATACCGTTCTGGCACAACTTGGACCACCGCTCGCCCCACAGGTTGTCGGTGGCGTAGGCGGCATCAATGCCGTCCAGCTTCTTGGCCACGTTTTCCGCCCGGCGGGTAATCATGCCGCTCTGCTCGCCCAGGCGGAACACCACGTGACCGTGGTCCCGGCCCACTTCCCCGCCGCGGATGACGTGGCCCGGCTCCCACAAGGCAACTTCAATGTGGGAGGCCACGCAGCCCAACTCCCGCTCTGGCCCCACAATGCTGCCAATGAGCGGGTCGTTCCAGCAATTTTGCAGGGAGATGAAGAAGCCGGTGGGTTTGACGTACCGTCGGATGAAGTGAGTTGCCCACTCCGTGTCGTAGGACTTCATGGCGACGAAGGCGTAGTCAAAGGGTTCATTGATCCCCTGGGCATCAGTCAAGTGCATGGCCTTCACCGGCACAGTGAAGTCGCCCTGGCTGCCGCTGGCCCGCAGGCCCTGCTTGCGCATGGTCTCCACATGCTCGGGCCACATGTCAATAAACGTCACATCCTCACCCTGCTTGGTGAGGAAGGCCCCCACGTAGCTCCCCAGTGCGCCGGCTCCCATTATCCCAATCTTGTCGGCCACAGAAACTCTCCTTCTTCCTTGCCCGCCTGCAGAAGAATTTCGGCAAGAGGGCCATCTCTACCTTCAGGGGAATATGGCACGGGCGGTTTGGTTTGTCAACGGGGACAAATCACAGCTTGACAAAACGGGCGTTTTGAATCTGGCGCAGCGCCCGGATTTCTGCCAGCGCCTGGGGTGGCACCGGATCATCCAGCCCCAGCACCATCATTGCCTGGCCGCGCACGCCGCGCCGTCCCACATCCATAAAGCTGATGTTGATGTTATGTTTACCTGCCACTGTTCCCACTGCGCCCACCGTGCCCGGCTGGTCCAGGTTGTCCACAAACAGCAGGTATGGCGTAGCAGGCGCCACGTCCAGCCAGTAATCATTAACCTTCACCAGGTGGGCTTCGTCGCGCAGGGAAGTGCCTGCCAGGCTAATGTCCCCGGCGGCGGTATGGAGGGTAGCAGTGAGCAGGCTGGGGTACTCCAGGGCCGCCTGGGTTTTTTGCTCGGTTATTCGCAGGCCGCGCTGCTGGGCCAGCAGGGGAGCGTTAATCATGTTGACCCGCTCGGCAGTCACCGGCGACAACAACCCCAGCAGTAGTGCAGACTTGAGAATGCCGGTGTCGTGCTGGGCGATTTCACCCTCATAGCTGACGGTCACGCCCATGAACTGGCCCTCTGCCAGAGAAGTAAGCAGTTTGCCAAGCAACATCGCCACGGGCACGTAAGGCGCCAATACACCCCTGGCCTCGGGCGGCACAAAGGGCACATTGACAGTGTTGCGGGCGGGCTGGCCGCTGAGCACCGCCAGCACCTGCTCGGCTGCCTCAATGGCCACCTCCCGCTGGGCCTCCTGGGTAGAGGCGCCCAGGTGGGGCGTGACTATTACTTTGGGATGGAGCACCAGCGGCGTTTCGCCCGGCGGCTCCTGGGCAAAAACATCCAGGGCGGCCCCGGCCAGCTTACCCGACTCCAGAGGCTGGAGCAGGGCGGCCTCGTCCACCAGTTCGCCGCGGGCCACGTTTATCAGCCGGGCATTTGGTTTCATCAGGGCCAGTTCCCGCGCGCCAACCAGATGGGATGTGTTTTGAGTCAGCGGCGTGTGCAGGGTAATGAAGTCCGCTTCCGCAAATAACTGGTCCAGGGTGCGCAGCTCCACGCCAAGGCGACGGGCGTAGTCCGGCGAAACAAAGGGGTCGTAGGCCAGCAGCCGCATTTCAAAGCTCAGGGCGCGCTTGGCCACCTGGGAACCCACCCGGCCCAGGCCAATGATGCCCAGGGCCTTGTTGCGCACCTCTATGCCCATGAAGGCGCTGCGCCGCCACTGGCCCTCCTTAAGGGACTGATGGGCCTGGGGCACATTGCGGGCCAGGGCCAGCATCAGGGCCATGGTGTGCTCGGCAGCGGCCACGGTGTTGCCGGTGGGGGCGTTGACCACGGCGATTCCGGCGCTGGTGGCCGCCGCCACGTCAATGTTGTCCACGCCAATGCCCGCCCTGGCAATGACCTGGAGCTTCCGCCCGGAGCCAATCACGTCGGCAGTGACCTTGGTCTCACTGCGGACCACCAGGGCATCGTAATCACCCACCATGCCCTTGAGTTCCGGGGGCTTGAGACCGTGCTTCACGTCCACTTCCGCGTGAGAGCGCAGCAGTTCCACGCCTTCCGGGGCAATGGGGTCAGCAACAAGAATCTTAGACATAGAAGCTTGCACCACTCCCTGTGTTTATGCCAGCATCCTTTGACCTAGCAACTGACCTTAGTATAGCGTCCCCATCTGCGGGGCGGTACTGCGTTTGGGGATAAGCTTGACCGGTCTTTGCACCGCCGTTAGGGTGAAAGCAGACTTCTTACCACAACCCGGAATCCAACCATTACCAGGTTTTTGCTATGGCACGCTGCTTGTCCATTTGGGGACTGCTGTTGACGGTATCAAGCCTGCTGGCGGCCTGCGCCACCCAAGTCAATCCCACTCCCCAAGGCCAACTACCCACTTCAGACCCACGCACTCCCACAGCCACACTCCAGGCCCATACCCGCATTGTATTCACCTCTATATTGGAAAATAACACCGACATCTATGTCATGGATGCTGACGGTACCAACCTTACCCGCCTGACCGACCATCCCGCCATGGAGTGCAAGCCTGCCTGGTCACCCGACGGCAGCAAGATCGTTTTCTTTTCCAACCGCGACGGCAATTTTGAAATCTACACTATGAACGCCGATGGTTCCAGCGTAACCCGCCTAACCCACAACGCTGCCTCCGACGCCAACCCTGCCTGGTCGCCCGATGGCAGAAAAATCGCCTTTTCTTCGGACCGGGACGGCAACTTTGAAATCTACTCCATGAACCCCGATGGCAGTGAGGTACAGCGGCTTACCAACAGCACCGCCTCGGAAATTGAAGTGGCGTGGTCCCCGGACGGCCAGCGCGTGGTTTACGCCAGCAGCGAGATTACCAATTCCCCCAGGCTTTACATGATGGATGTCCTTGGAGGTAATCAGACCGAACCTGACCGGTGACCTGGCTTGGGACGCGACGCCCGCCTGGTCGCCCGACGGCAGTCGCATCGCCTTTGCCTCCTTCCGGGACGGCAACTTCGAGATTTACGTGATTGATGCCGACGGCGGCAACTTGCGGCGGCTGACGGACTCGCCCTCCTGGGAACGCTCCCCCTCCTGGTCACCTGATGGCAGCAAAATAGCCTTCTACTCCGACCGGGGCGGCAACTTTGAAATCTACGTGATGGACGCCGACGGGGCTAACCCCACCCCCCTGACCAGCAACGGCCAGCAGAACGAATACCCGGCCTGGATGCGGCGGTAGATGGCCCTTGACCCCTGAATAGTGCGCCGTTAGGATGAGCAGCACCTGATGTTGATGCTGGCGTCCATTTTGGCCTCCGAGGAGTGCTCTTTATGACGACACGCTCCTTCCAAGTTGTTCCGGAGTGAGATCCAGGAGATAAAGTGTGGGTCACATACGTTCCTGCGCCGAATTTCCTGTCCACATTCGGGTAAACCAGGGAAGCGGCGTTGGCTAACACTCAGGAAGCCATGATAGGATATTTGGAGGCTGCTACTAAGGAGCTAATCCCATGACCACCACCTTTACCCAAGAAACAATTTCCGTCGGCGGGGCCAAGCTGAACCTGCTCAAGGGCGGGTCCGGGGAGCCGCTGCTGCTGCTCCACGGCGCAGGGGGCAACCCGGGCTGGATCAAGTACGTCCAGGCCCTGGCGGACCATTACACGGTCTATTTTCCCTCCCACCCTGGCTTCGGCGCATCGGAGCGGCCCGAGTGGCTCCACACCATGCCGGACCTGGCCTGCTTCTACACCTGGCTCTTGGAGGAGCAGGGCTTGGAAGGCATCCGCACCATCGGATTTTCCATGGGCGGCTGGCTGGCGGCGGAGATGGCCGTGGCCTGCCGCCACGCTTTCAGCAAAATGATGCTGGTGGATGCCGTGGGAATCAAACCCGAAAAAGGCGAGATTGCCGACATCTTTATTATTACTCCCGCCCAGGTGACCCAGTTGTTGTTCCATGACCCCCAGCAAGCCCCAGAGTACCAGCAGCTCTACGGCCGCACCCTGACCGCGGAGGAGCAGGCCGTGGCCGAGCGCAACCGGGAAATGGCGGTGCGCCTGGGCTGGAAACCCTACATGCACAACCCACGGCTGCCGGGGCTGCTGGCCCGGGTGCGGGCGCCCACTTGCATTGTCTGGGGCCGCCAGGACAAGCTGGCGCCCGCCGAGTGCGGCGAGCTGTACCACCAGGCCATCCCTGGCTCCAAGCTGGTGTTCATCAACAACTGCGGCCATGCGCCCCAGGTGGAAAAGCCCCAGGAGTTTGTGCGGGTGGCGCTGGATTTTCTCCGGTAGTAGAATTAGCGGCGCCCTGTGATTGTCAGAATACTAGAATTGTTAGAGGGAGGCCCGCCATGTACAACAAGCCCATGCTGAGCCTGGAGCAGACCCAGAAGGCCATGCAGGCCATGATTGAAAAGTGCACCAAGGAACCCAACCGGCCGGTGGCCATTGCCATTGTGGACGACCAGGGCGCTTTGTTGAGCTATGCCCGTATGGACGGCTGCCGGGCCAATCCCCAGACCTTCGCCATCCGCAAGGCCTACACCGCCGCCATGTCCGGTTCAGATTCTGGCGCGTATGCGGAGCGGTTGAAGAGCCAGGGCCGCAGCGTCAGCGACATGGGCAACCCCGGCCTGGTGGCCGCCCAGGGCGCAGTGGTGATTCTGCACCCGGAGACCAAGGCAGTCATGGGGGCCATTGGCGTCAGCGGGCTAACTTCTCAGGAAGACGAAGACCTGGCCCGCCTGGGCATGAACGCGTTGGGCCTGTCTGCGCCTGCCGCCCGCGGCCGGGGCCGGTAAGAAACGGGCCAAGGAGTAGGGGCGCACGGCGGTGCGCCCCTACTATCCCTCTTGACCTCCTCTTATGATTTCCACGAGTCCAGCGGGAGGAATACATGGCTAATCCCAGGACCGCCTATTCACCCATCTTTGACCGCCCTCCGCTAAAGCTGCCTGGCGGCGCCAAGGTGGCAGTGTGGGTCATTATCAACGTGGAGGAGTGGGACATCAACGAGCCCATGGCCCGCACGGTGTTGCCCACGCCCCAGGGCCGCAGTGTCATTCCAGACATACCCAACTTCGGTTGGTTTGATTACGGCCTGCGGGTGGGCTTCTGGCGGCTCAAGCGGGTGCTGGACCGCCACCAAATCCGGGCCACCGTCAGCCTCAACGCTTCGGTGTGCCTCAGCTACCCCCAGATAGTGGAGGAGTCCGTGCGCTCCGGCTGGGAGATGCTGGGCCACGGCTTCATCCAGCGGGTGATTAACGTGGAACCGGACGAGCGGGAAGTTATCCGACGCTCCATCCGCACCATCCGGGAGTTCACCGGCGCCGCACCCAGGGGCTGGATGGGCCCCGGACTGGCCGAGACCTTTAACACCCCGGATATCCTGGCGGAAGAGGGCATTGAGTACGTCTGCGACTGGTGCAACGACGACCTCCCCTACGAAATGAACGTCAAGACCGGCAGGCTAGTCTCCATACCCTATACCTTGGAACTGAACGACATACCCATCTACGCGGTCCAGCACCACCGTTCACCGGAGATATTTGAACGGGCCAAAGACCACTTTGACACCCTTTACCGGGAGGCTGGCGAAGGCGCCAGGGTGATGGCTATCTCAACCCACCCTTACATCACCGGCGCAGCCCACCGCATCAAGTACTTTGACATGATCTTTGACTACCTGCGCCAATTTGAAGGCGTGGTGTTTATGACCGGCAGCGAGATCCTGGACTGGTACAATTCGGTAGCATAAAGCTATCGGCTATCAGTAATCGGCTTTCAGTCCCAACCCAGCCCCGGCGGCGGAGTGGGGAGGCTGATAGCTGACGGCTGATTACTGAAAGCTGAAGGCTAGGAGCAGCATATGCCATTCGCCAAGGGAATTATCCAGAGCGTAGCGGGCACCGGCCAGGCCGGTTACACGGGCGACGGCGGCCCCGCAGCCAGGGCGCAGTTAAAAGAACCTTTCATGTGCGCCTTTGACGCCAAAGGCAATATGTACGTGGCCGACGCCACCAGCCACTGCGTACGCCGCATAGACAAGGCCACGGGAGCTATCAGCACCGTTGCCGGTTGCGGGGAGGCGGGTTACTCTGGCGACGGCGGGCCAGCCATCCAGGCCAAGCTGAATCAGCCTTACTCCCTCCAGGTGGACCAGAACGGCGACATCTACATTGTGGACCGCCTGAACGCCGCTGTCCGGAAAGTAAGCGCCCTGAACGGCGTTATCACCACGGTGGCGGGCACCGGCAAACCTGGCTACTCCGGCGATGGCGGGCCAGGCCACCTGGCCCAGTTGAAGGAACCCAACGACTGTTTCCTGGACGGCCGGGGCGGTCTGCTCATCGCAGATATTCAAGACCAACGGGTCCGGCGGCTGGACCTGCGCACCGGCATTATCACCACATTTGCGGGCAACGGGGAAAAGGTCCGCAAGGGCGACGGCCTGCCAGCCCACAAGGCCAGCATCTTTGGCGCCCGCGCCGTGTGCATGGACCGCCGGGGCAATACCTATATCTGCGAACGGGAGGGCAACGGCGTGCGTGTGGTGGATGCCCAGGGAATTATGTCAACTTACGCAGGCACGGGTGAGCGCGGCTACAGCGGCGACGGCGGACCGGCTACCTCCGCCACCTGGGGCGCGCCCAAAGCCATCCGCTGCGATGCCCGGGACAACGTAGTAGTTGTGGACACAGAAAACCACGCCATCCGCCGCATTGACGCCGCCACCGGCAGGGTCGCCACCATTGCCGGAGGCCGTAAAGGACCGGAAGGAGACGGCGGCAGTGCCACCAGCGCCGGGCTGGACCGCCCCCACGGCTGTGACCTGGACTCGCAGGGCAACCTGTACATCGCGGACAGCAACAACCACCGCGTGCGGGTAGTGGGCCTGTAAATTACTCCAGTCCGTAGTTGAAAGATGCGGAGTTCACTTGACGCCGCACCATGAATTCGCGGGCATTAATCTCCGGGATCATGGCGTTGGCCTGGTTGAGCAGGGAGTTGCTGCTGCTAGTGTAGCCGTCCAGCTCCCGCTGCAACCAGGCCCGGACGGCGTTAAGGAGCAGCAGCAGTTCGCCGTGGGCATCTCGCAGCTGGTCAGGGGGAGCTATGGCAGCGCCCTGGCTTACCAGCTGGGTAGAGCGGCTGACCAGTTGGCTCTGGCTGGCCACTCGCTGGGACAAGGGGCCTGAGCCTGCCGCCGAATTCAGGAACGCCGCCCGGTCGCTGGAAAGCCGGTCCACCCCCGCCAGCACTAACTCCGTCTGGGCAATATACTGCCGCGCGGCCTCTTGCTCCGGGTCTTTCCAGGCCTTGAGCCAGGCAATCCAGTCGCGTTCAAACTCCACAGTGCCCAGGCCGGTCACGGAGCGGAAAGAAGCTTCAAAGGAACGGCTGCGTTCAATGTCCTTGATAATCAGTGCGGCGGCACCGTCGCCGAACCGCTCAGTAAGGTAACGCACCGCCATGTACGCCTGAGAATACTGGAGTCTGAGGAGTTGCCCATCCGCCTGGTTGTTCCAGTCCTGCTGGCTAACCAAACGGGACAAGGGAATCAGGCCGCCGCCAGCCTGCGCCGCTTTGGCTTCCGCAGCGCGGGAGTAAGCCTCCCGCTGGGCGCTGGTCCCTGCGCCGAATTTTGGCGAAACATGGTTCTCCAGGTAGGTAGCCAGTCCCTCGTTAAGCCAAGCAGGCAGGTCCGCAGTAGTGGGAGCGGACTCATCCACCAGCAGATGCACGTATTCGTGGACGGCAATCTGGATAGTGGGTGCAGAGAACTCGTCCAGCGTAACGTATATGCCACGGTACTTGCCGGAGGAGCGATATATTCCGCTCACGAAGGGGTTGACAGAAGCGCTGCCCGTGGCCCGCAAGGCCTGCCGGAAAAGGTCGTCGTTGGCGAAGAGGTACACGCTGGGCAGCTGGGTGGAGGAAAGGCCCGTCCAGGGTTTCAGTTCCTCGGTCAAAGGAACGATCAAGCCGCTAAGATCCAGCGCCAGGGTCACGGGGACGCCCGAGGATAGGTAGACCTCACTGGCGCTGCCGGAGAAACGCCGCATGGCTATCCCCATCTCACTGTATGTAGTGGTCTGCATCTGGGCAGGAACCAGGAAATAGCGGCCATTGTAGGTCTTGTTACTGGCGGCTATCTGCACGGTCCACTGGCCTTCAGCATCCAGGACATTGGAGCGGGTCCAGGCGGCGCGGCCCTGGGCGTCGGCATACATGGTGTAGGTCTTGATGAGCTTGCCGGAACTATCCTTGATGAAGGTCTGGTCCTGCTCTGTCCAATCCGCTGGACTGTTGAAAGGGTCAATAAAAGTAGCGGTAAACCGCTGCCACGGGGACAACCCCGACAGGTGGAAGGATACGGAGCGCCCGGAGTAGGGCTGCGCCGGGTCCACCAGCAGCGTCAGGCCATCGCCAAGGTTGATGCTTTGGGCCGAGGCGACTACAGGGCCCGCGGCAGCTGGGACACTGGGAGTTGCCGTGGGCCGCACGGCCAGTGGTGTTGGCGTGGGAAACAGCTTGGCCAGCGCCGCTTGGGGCAGCGGAGTGCTGGTGGGCTGGGGCGTGGCAGTATGGGCTGGAGTGGCCGTGGGCTGAGGCGTGGGAGCAGGCTGGGGTGTAGCCGTAGGCGGTGGAGTCAGCGTCGGCGCTGCGGTCAGGGCTTGGGCAATGCGCTGGTCCACCAGCCGCTGGGCGTCCTGTTCGGACAGCCCGCAACCGGCCAGCAACAGAACGCCAACCAGCAGAGCGAGCCAGGAGAGTTTGGACGCAAACAGGTTCAAGAATCCCCCAATTTTAATTTTGTCTGGCCCCAGCGGTTAGTCAACAAACTTCTGGATGTCGTTCTGAGGGAGTCCCGATAAAATCAGGACGACCGAAGAATCTGGGGAGGGGCTGCTCTCCACCACTCCAGATTCTTCGCTTCGCTCAGAACGACACTCTCCTGTATTGCTAGACGTTCCCATATCCAGCCACGCTTTCCAGCAGCCGCTGCCGGAACTCCTCCGGCGTCTGCCGCAGCCTGCGGCGAACGGCTACATTGCCCCGGTCAGGCACGCAGCGGGCCGCGGCCACCATCAGCTCAACACCGCCCAGAAAGTCCTGGACGTGGATATACTCGGCCTCGATGCGTTCTTCGGGGCCGCCGTTGTGGTAGTTCCCCAGGGGAAAGGCCATGCCGGTGGCCTTATAGCCGTGGACGGCGAAAACGCTGGCCTCACAAGTGCCCCCGCTCATCAACTGGCGCTGCGCCTTGAAACCCGGTCTTTCTGACTGGAGGACCTCTCTCGCCCTTACCAGGACAGCTTCGGCATCCCCGTTGAATGTGGAGCCTGCGTCACCCACGCGAATGACCGGCCCGCCGCCCATCTCGGCGCCGGGCAGGGTGCGGCTGGACTCCACCGACACCACCAGGGTGTCCGCGGGCAACCGGCGTTGCTCGGCCACCAGACCGGCTCCCACCAGGCCCACCTCCTCCGCCCGCGTAAACACGCCATAAACGTCCCCAGGCGCGTGTCTGGCGCTTAACTGGCCCAGGGCGGCCAGAATGCTGGCGCACCCAGCAAGGTCGTCGGCGGCCCGCATGCGGACATACTCGCCGTCCACGGTAAAGTCCACCAGGTCAAACACAATTGAACAAGGCAGTGGCACGGGTTCCCGCTGAAGCAGCTTAATCAGAACCTGGCGCTCGCTTTCCAGCCCGTGGCGGCCCTCAATAATTCCGGACAGCCGCCGCCCGTCGGCCAGGACTGCTTGCACCGGGACTCCGGCGTTGAAGCCGCCCGCCGGAACTCCACCCCTGGCCTTGGCCACCAGCAAGCCCTGATGCGTGGAAAGGGACTCAAATCCTGGGTGGTCCAGGTGAGCCACCAGCGCCAGGGGAGGCACGCCGGGGTCCTGGCCCGGCACCCGAGCAATGATGTTGCCGTACTGGTCAACCACAAAGGGTATGCCCGCCTGGTCCAGAGTTTCCCGCACCACCCTGGCGGCGCCTGTTTCGTAGAAGGGAGTGGCCGGCTGCCCGCCCAGCCGGGCCAGAATATGCAGAGCGGGATTACGCAAACTGTCGGCAACCACAAACGCCCTCACAAGACCGGATGGGCCAATTATAGCAAGCCAGCAAGGACGGAAGGATTACTGGGCCTCGTAGTAGACGTTCACCGCCGCCCAGTCCAGGTGAAAGGCCTGCACGCCGGTGCTGACGGCGGTGATCCTTACCAGGAAGTTGCCGTTAGCCAGTTCATCGGTTGACCAGGTGCGGCCCCAGGTGTCGCCGCTGCTGCCCAGCACCACCGTCCTTTCGCTGGCGCTCTCCACCAGGTCGCTCTTGGCAGTCGTCCAGGAACTGCCGCCATCCCAGGAAAGTTCCACAGCCAGCAAGTTGTCGTCATTGGTGGTAGCCAGCCACCAGTCCAGGCGCACCTCAATGCCGAAAATGGTCCGGCCCGCGGGAATAGTTATACCGTAGCCGTAATAGCGATGCTGGTCGCCGCTGCCATCCACGTTGGAAGCGAAAGAAGCGTCGTCGGCAAAAGCGTTGGCGGGGGACACTTCAAACCCATCGCCGTCTCCGCCGGTGTCCGCTGCCTGGCTGGTGGGGCTTAAAAATCCGGTGGACTTCGGCGGCACACAGGCGAAGTAAGCAGAATCGGGGACGCCCTCCGGGGTTACCACCACCACCGTCCCGCCGGAAGTTGGGCTGATGAACGCACCAGGGTTGAAGCTGAGGGTTGCCGTCTCCCCTGGGTCCCACAAATCAGGGTCTCGAGTGTCGGGCAAGATGCCGGAAACGGACCAGTCTGTTCCGTAGGGCAACCGGTCCACCACGCGGACGCCGGTGGCGCTGGTGTAGTCCACTAGCAAGTCCATGCTGGCCAAGGCCGAGACCGAGCGTGTTCCGGAATTAGTCACCCTGGCTTTGTAAAGCCCGGAATAGCCGCCACAGTTGGTGGAAGTGGCGCCCGCGGCCTCAATGGCGATGCCAGTTTGAAGCTGATCCAGGTGGCGCTGGGCAGCCTGCTGGATCAGAAGGCTTTCCCCCGTCCAGATGTCCAGGGCCGCGAAGAATACGGCAGCAGTTATTACCAGGAACAACGCCATGATGAAGGCCCAGGCGGGGGCTTCGCTCACCGGGGCAACTCCAGGGAGAGGTTAGCGGTTCGTCAGGCGACGGCCTGTTGGGGTTAAATCGCCCACCAGCGTTTGAGGGCTGAAGGGCTGAAGCAGTTCAGTAGCCTGGACGGCATTTCTCCCAAGGCCGGCGGCAGGGGCATCCGCCAGGAACAACCACGCCAGCCCCAACGCCGCCAGTCCCACAGCCGCAATGAGACTGCCCGCAATTCTGACACGGAAGGACAGGGCAATGGACTGCAAATTTCACCTCGGCCCGGCCTTTTTACAGCACCAGGGCTCCCTTCCCACTGTATTTGGAGCACGGCATGAGTTCAAAGCCCCCGGGTAGGAGGCAGGTGCGGCTCTGGTGTGCCTCCGGTTTTGTCCCGCTGGCAGGTTGATTCGTTCTCCTCCAGTCCGCATGGGCACGGCTAGCGCTCCAATAGCCTGGTACCTGGAGGAATGCTATACTGCCAGGAGTTGGGACCACTTCCAGCGAAAGATTTTGCAAGGCCGCAGCGCGCCCAATGCGCACCGCGACCAAAACTAGGGAGGCTTGCCGTGCTGCAACAGTTCCGGGTGAACCTGGACGAGGCCATACTGGTGCCGGGCGATGATTTGAAAGCAACAGTGGCGGGCATATTTGGCAAGATGGGTGTGCCGCCGGAGGACGCCCAATTAGGTGCAGACGTGCTGGTGCTGGCCGACTTGCGGGGGGTGGACACCCACGGCGTTTCCAACATGCTGCGCAGCTACGTACAGGGCTACCAGAGCGGCCAGATTAACCCGCGGCCCAAGATGAAGATAGTCCGCCAAACCCCCAGCACCGCCAACGTTGACTCCGACCGGGGCCTGGGGATCATTATGACCCCCAAAGCCATGGACATCGCCATCCAGAAGGCCAAGAACGTGGGCGTGGGCATGGTTACGGTGGGCAACGCCCGGCACCTGGGCATGGCCTCCTACCACGCCATGATGGCGGTGAAACACGACATGATTGGCGTCTGCATGACCAGCTGCCCACCTTCGGTGGTGCCCACTTTCGGCGCAGTGCCGCGGCTGGGCACCAACCCCATCGCCGTGGCGGTGCCCGCCAAGAACGAGCCGCCCTTCGTGTTTGACGCCGCCACCAGCAGCGTGGCCGCCAACAAAATCGGCATCGCCAAGCGCCTGGGCATCAAGCTAGAGCCGGGCTGGCTGGCCGATGAGCACGGCACTCCCATCATGGAGGCGGTGGACCCGCCGGAGAAGCACATCCTGCTTCCCCTGGGCAGCACCCGCGAACTGGGGTCGCACAAGGGCTATGGCCTCTCCTGTGTGGTGGACATCCTGGCAGGGGTGCTCACGGGCTTTGGCTACGGCGCGGTGCCAGGGCGGCCCAACTTCGGTCACTACGTGGCGGCCTACAGTGTTGACGCCTTCACCGACGCGGAGCAGTTCAAAGAGATGATGGACGAGTGGATGCAGATGATGAAGTCCACTCCGCCTGCGCCGGGCCACGACCGGGTGATGGTGGCGGGCCAGCCCGAGGCCGAGGTGGAGGAAGTACGCCGCCGGGATGGCATCCCGCTGCACAACGAAGTAGTGGAGTGGATTAGGGACACCTGTGGCGAGCTGGGGGTGGACTGCCGGGTGTAGCCACTTGCCATGCCGCGCCGGTACACAGGCCGAGAGATAGTAAGGGTGCTTGAACACTTGGGCTGGGTGTTTGACCGCCAGCAAGGTTCGCATATGGTGCTAATCAAGCCTGGCAATGCAGGGCATGTGACAGTTCCAAACCACGGCAAGCCGCGAGATTATTCAGAAGACCTTCAACGGCGTCCTAAAGCAGGCGGGACTTCATCGCTGGGAATTCGACGCCATTGCCGAGGAGGTCCTGTAATGGCGCAAAGGAAATTCACGGTAATTCTTCTGCCCAGCGAAGGTGCATATCACGTCGTTTTTCCTGACTAACCCGGATGCATCACCTGCGGAGACACCATCGAGGAGGCGCTCGCTCATGCCAAGGAGGCAATGGAGCTTTACTGCAGGTGGAGGCGGAGCGCGGCGGGGATCCAGTTACCGAAGATGTGTTTTCTCCGCACGTGGTGGTGGGCGCGGTGGACGTGGAAGTGCCAGCCAGCCTGATTGAAAAGCCCAAACCGCCCAGGAGGCGGGCCAAGCACCCAGTCGGGGAGACCGTTTCCCGCTCATCCTGAGCTTGTCGAAGGATGATGAGCCAGTTTCGGCCCGCTCATGGTTCGACAGGCTCATCCTTCCGTAGAAGGACGCACCATGAGCGCAAGTTATCCGACAAACCTTTACAGCTTCAGCAGGCGGGCGGCGTTGTCCCCCATGATGGCCGCCACCTCCTCTGGGGTGAAGCTGATGCCTTTCTCGCGGGCGATGGGCGGCGGGTCGGTGATGGCCTTGACCCAGGCCGCCTCGGACATGAGCAGGCGCAGGGCAGGGTAGTCGCTGCCCCACAGGATGCGGCGCGCCCCCACCGTGTCAATCAAGGTGCGCAGGGTGGCGTAAAACTCGGCGGGCCGGTGCCGGGCCACGGGCTGCCAGCCAGAGATGTCCAGGTGCACGTTGGGCGCAACGGATGCTACCCCTGCCGCCTCCTGCCACCAGGCGCTAAGCCCGGCGTGGGCCAGAATGATGGTCAGGTCGGGAAAGTCGGCGGCCACGTCGTCCACGTACACCGGCTGGCAGTGGCGGCTGTAGAGGGGCTTGGGTTCCTGGCCGGTGTGGAACATCACCGGGATGCCCAACTCCTGGGCCTTCCTATACAGGGGGTAAGCCAGGGAGTCGTTGGGGAAGAACCCGGCGGCGGGATGGACCTTCAGCCCCACCATGCCCAGGTCCTGCACTGCCCGCTCCACCATTGCCACGGCGTTGGGGCGGCGCGGGTCCACGCAGGCAAAGGCCACCAGCCGGTCCGGGTGCTTTTTGACCACATTGGCGTGGAGCAGGTGCTGCTCCCAGAGGTCCATGGTGTGGCTGCGGAAGGCCGGTACCAGGCCCCAGTCCACGGGCATTATCATGGCCCGCTCCACCCCGGCCTCATCCATGTCGCGGAGCAGCCGCTCGCCGGTCAAGTCCCAGATGTCGTTGAGGCGCTGGCGCACCCGCTCCTCGCTGCGGCCCGACTGCGCCACCGCCAGGCGGGTGAACCCGTCCCAGAAGGCTTTGCCGGGGACTTCCGGCCCCATCAGGTGGGCGTGGATGTCAAAAATCACTGACTATACCCTCTCTTGTCGCCAGAGCATCCATCTGAACAATTCCGAGCCGTCTTTAGCATTCATGCCAATTGTAGCACCAACGTATCATCGCCCCACGCTCATTGGAGCATGAAAAAACGGACGGGTCTTCGGCAAGTTTATTTCTTACCACACCATCTACCACCGTGCCTTTGCCCCGGCTACAATGGGTCAAATTAGCACAGCGAGACGCCAAATTCGCAGGAGCTTCATATGCCCATTTCAGACCGCACGCGCAAAAGCATGGGGGAGGGCGGCTGGATTCGCCGCATGTTTGAGGCCGGCATCGCCATGAAGGCCCAGCGCGGCGCGGACAACGTGTTTGACCTGTCCCTGGGCAACCCGGTGATGGAGCCGCCCCCGGAAGTGCAGCAGGAGCTGCTGAGGCTGGCCCAGCACCCCATCGCGGGGATGCACCGCTACATGCCCAACCCCGGCTACCCGGAGACCCGCCAGGCGGTGGCCAACGGGCTGGCGGAGGAGACGGGCCTCCCCTTCACCCGCGAGCACGTCGTGATGACCTGCGGGGCCGCTGCGGCCCTGAACGTGGCCCTGCGCACCATCCTGAACCCCGGCGAAGAGGTGATTATCCTCGCCCCCTACTTTGGCGAGTACACTTTCTACATTGAGAACCACCAGGGCGTGCCGGTAATTGTATCCACCGGCCCGGACTTCCAGCCGGACCTGTCGGCCATTGAAGCGGCCATCACGCCCCGGACCCGGGCGCTGATAATCAACTCCCCCAACAACCCTTCGGGGGTGGTTTACTCCGCCGAAAGGCTCCAGGCCCTGGGCGACCTGCTGCGCCGCCAGCAGTCCCGCCACGGCAGCCAGATTTTCTTGTTGAGCGACGAGCCGTACCGCCGCATTATTTTTGACGGCCTGGCTTTCCCCCAGGTATTGCCCCACTACGAGAACAGCATGGTGGCTTACTCCCATGCCAAGGACCTGGCCCTGCCCGGCGAGCGCATCGGCTACATTGCCGTGAACCCCCACTGCCAGGACCTGAAGGAGGTGATGGACGGGCTGATATTCAGCCACCGCACCCTGGGCTTTGTCAACGCCCCGGCGCTGATGCAGCACGTGGTGCGCAGCCTGCGGGGCGTGAGCGTGGACGCGGGCCAGTACCAGCGCAAACGGGACTACCTGTGCGGCCAGCTCCAGGAAATGGGCTACTCCCTGGTCAAGCCCCAGGGGGCCTTTTACCTGTTCCCAAAGTCGCCCATCGCCGACGACGTGGCCTTTGTGGAGGCGCTGCAGCAATGGAACGTGCTGACGGTGCCCGGCCGGGGATTCGGCACGCCGGGGCACTTCCGCATCGCCTACTGCGTGGAGGACCGGGTGCTGGAAGGGGCCATGCAGGGGTTTGCCAGGGCGGCGGAGCAGTTCGGGCTGTAGCAGAAAGCGGAGCTAGGCCCCACGAAAGACCGACCGCAAGTCAACCCGCAGCCCCGGCAGCAGGGGCGAGATTAGAGAATCCGTGCGCTGGTACTTGGCGAAATGGGCCAGCCCTTTCGGATTTTCGGCCAGCACCTCCACCGATTCGGCGTCGGGGTCCACCAACCAGTACTCCCGCACCCCGTGGCGGCTATAGAGAGCCTGTTTGTAGCTAACCTGGGCTGGCGGAGTATCGGGAGACAGCAGATCCACCACCAGGTCCGGCGCGGCCCGCAGAGCGCCGCAGGAGATAAGCCGCGTGCGAGTCCGGGCAATGTACATGAAGTCGGGCTGTACCACGTCGTAGTTGGAAACCACCACTTCCATGGGGGCCAGCAGCACCTCTCCCAGCTGGTTGGCGATGACAAACTCTTTCACCGCATTATGCAGCCTGCGCAGCACGCCCTGCCGCCAGCCAGCGGATTCGGGGATAAAGGCCAGTTCCCCATCCAGCAGCTGGTAGCGCATGCCTGGCGGCGTGGCCACAATGTCGTTGGCAGTCAGCTTGGCCCTGGATTCAGGCTGCGCCATCAGCGCCTTTGCCTCGCCAAGATTCCGTCCCACCAGCGGATTTGCCCCAAACAGTATGGATGTCAACAGATTGGAACATTCCTCATCCTGTTATTGTCACTCTGAGCGAAGCGGAGGGTCTGGAATGCCAGGATTTCAAATTCTTCGTCCCGATTGCATCGGGACTCAGAATGACATTTTGGGCAAAACCCACCCAAGCTTGATGGCCCAAGCCGATGCCCTTACCCTGCCGGGCGGCGGGAGGGCAGACGGATGGTAGCCGTCCCCTTGGTAGTAATCTCTTTGCGCTGGTTCTCACCCCAGATTTCCAGGTCCACCAGCTTCTCCCCCTGGTCTTCCCGCTTGCCCACCACCCGGCCGGTGCACCAGGTGGTGTCGCCCACCACGTTGAACCGGCGCAACTCCACGTACATCTTCTTGACAAAGCCGTCGTCGCCAGCCCAGTTGGTCAGCAGGTGGCCCATCCAGCAACAACGCTGGCAGCCGTAGTCGTAGGCCCCCGGCAGGCCCGCGCTCTCCGCCGCCTCCTGAATGTCGTGGACGCGGATGATGGCCTCCTGGGCGCCGGTGGAGGGATCGGTGAACCCCCAGGACGGATGACGCATCATTTCACGTAGCTGGATGCCATGGGAGATGCCGCCGATGCAGCCCGCCACAAAGGCGGCAATATCGCCGTGGCTCATGGGGCCTTTGACCACCGGCTTGAGAGCGTCACCCACGCGCACGTCCTCCCACCAGCGCGGGTTGCGGCCGCGGATCTCTTCGCCCAGCACCGCCTCCTGAATGGCCTTCAGCTCCTGGGGAGTGTAGTGGTAGGGCTCAAACCGGTACTTCTGCCGCTCCCTGGCGGCGCTACGTTCGGCCCGCACCTGCCAACCCCGGGTCTTGGCAATGACCTCGCCCCGCTGGTTGTAGTAGTGGCTGACGCTGGATTGGATAAGGATTTGCCCGGCAAACTGGCTCTCCTTTTCCTCCAGGCCGGTGAACTGCTCCTGCACGGAAATCTTGTCGTCCAGGTAAATGGGCCGGTGCCACTCCCAGTCGTTGCCGGCATGGAAGCCGTGCACGCCGGGGAGGCCGCCGGTGCGTCCGGAACACCAATAAACGCTGTAAAGGAAGCAGGGCGGCGCGATGATAGTGCCGAACTTGGTCTGCTGGGCGTAGCTCACGTCCCAATACAGGGGATTGGAGTCGCCAATGCCCTGGCAGTAGTGGCGGATGGCGCTGCGGGAGGCCTCTTCATTGAACAAGCCCACACCGTACTGGCGGGGGCGGTTAAAGGAACCCAGCCTTTCCCGCAGGCGATCAATGCCTTCCCGGGTTATTCTGCCCGACTCCAGAACCATGATGTTCCTCCAAGAAAGTGGCTTATAACTATGCCTGAAAGCTTGTGTTAAAAGTGACCGCCCATGGTTAGATAAGCTCGTCCTTCAGCCGAAGGACTCACCACGCGCGGGGAAAATCCGCTCATCCTTCGACAAACTCGGGATGAGCGTGCAAGTATTAAAGACCTTTTAACACAATCTCTGCAAGGACGCTAGACTATGGCGGCAACATTGGAACTGGCCTGGAGCCGCGCGGGCGGTTTGGGCGGGGTATGGTCCAGTAGCCTACCGCAGCCAGGCAGTAAATCCCCGCCAGCGGAATCAGGGCCAGCAAGTAGCTTCCCGTATGATCATATATCAACCCCATCCACACCGGCGTGCTCATGGACATGAGCTGGTCGGGCAAATGCTGCCAGCCTCGCAAAGTGGCGTAGGCTTTGCGACCAAAGAAGTCGCCCATGATGGCCCAGGCCAGGGGATTTGCCGACTCTGAAGCAGCCAGCAAGAGGACAAAGGGAATTAACTGCCACCAGTGGCCGCTGCGGTTGACCAGCACCAGCAGCGCCAACGCACCAGCAATCATGCATGTTGCGCTGAGCTTCTGCTTGGACCATTTGTCGCTGAGCCACCCCATCGCGGGATTGAAGGCCACGGCGCTGAGGCCCAGCAGTCCCACAAACCCAGCGGCAATCCCCAGACTCTCGTTTTCACCCCGGCCGCTGCCTTGAAGAAACCACACCATAACCGGGGCCAGCAGGAAGGACATGCCGGAGTGCACGGTATTCCGCAGACCCACTGCCCCCACCATCCACCAGTAGGCCGGGGTGCGCATGGCCTCTCGGGCCGTAAAATCCACATCCCCGAAGGTGCGCGCGCCGTGGCGGCCACCATGCCCACCATGCCTTCCAGCGTGAGGCTCCGAAGCCGACGCCGCCGGAGCGGCAGGGTCAGGCGCGTCGCCATCGGGCAGCAAGCCCATGCTCTCTGGAGAGCGCCGCACAAAGAAAGCCAGCGGCACTACTACTACCAAGATCATGCTTCCTGAAATCAAGGCGGCGGTGCGCCAGCCCAGGGAAAAGACCAGGAGCCCCACCAGCGGGGCCAGGGCCGCCCCGCCAAGGCCGTTGCCGATGGATGCAATGGACATGGCCAGGCCCCGGCGCCTCCGGAACCAGTTGTTTAAGGCGGCAATGGAGGCGTTGTTGTATCCTGATCGGAAGCCCACGGAGAGAAAGCCCACGAAGACCAGCATGAAGGTCAGGTAGTTGCCCGTCAGGCCCAGCAAGATAAACCCGGTGCCTGACATGATGCCGCCAAAGGCCAGCATTATCCGTGGGCCAACCCGGTCAGTGAGAAAACCCATAACCGGGCCCATAATGCCGCCTTCCAGGCGTCCCAGCATGTCCGCCAAGGATATGGCCGCCACACCAATGCCCAACTCGGTGCGAATGGGCAGCACATAAAGGGTAAAGCCCCGGTTAAAGCTGCCATGCTTCAGGGCATCGTCCAGCATGGCGATGAATACTATCCTCCACCCGTAGAAAATCTTGGGCTTTTTCTTGCCGACGGCGGCGCTGTCGGCTGAGGTTGTCAGCGTAGTATCGGCCATCACACTCCTCTGGATAACGGCATCAGTATATCACCTGTTCCGCCGCCAGCCGCGCCAGTTCATCCTCGGGCACCCCGAGCAGTTCGCCCAGCACCAGGGCATTATGCTGGCCCAGCAAAGGCGCCGGAGTACGCACTCCTCCGGGCGTATTACTGAAGAGCCAGGGAGTCCCATACAGCCACACGGCGCCTGCCCTGGGATGCTCCACATCGGCAAAGGCCTGGCGCTGCTGCCAGTGGGGATCAAGGAACTGGTCTTCTATATTCATCACCGGCATGGCCGCCACTCCGTGGCGCTGGAGCAGCTGCGTCAACTCTCCTGCCTCCATCTGGCTGGTCCAGGATGCCAGATAATTATCCAGTTCTGCGTGGTTTTGCACCCGGTCAGCATGGCTTCTGAATTCCGGAGAAGCTGCCCACCCTGGGTTACCCATTGCTCGGCAAAGGCCCCGCCACTCATTTTCTGTGGCAACCGCGATGGCGACCCACTTGTCATCCCCGGCGCAGGGATAGTTGCCATGGGGCGCAAACGCCGGATCAAAATTGCCCTGGGGGCGGGGAACTACACCGGTCATCTGAAAGCCAAGCATTGCCTGGCCCAGGCTGGCGGCGGTGGCCTCCAACTGGGAGACCTCCACGAACTGGCCCTGGCCCGTGCGCTGGCGCCGCCACAGGGCCGCCACCGCGGCCAGGGCGCCGTGGACTCCCGCCACGGCATCGCTCCAGGGAGCCTGAAGTTCACCCACCAACCGGTCCTCATCCTGGTAGCCCACCACACCCATCAGTCCAGACAGGGCTTGAATGATGGGCGCGTAGGCCAGGGTATCCCGCAGCGGACCTGTCTCCCCTACTGCCGGCATAGACACCAAGATTATGTCTGGCCGTAGTTTGCGAAGCTGAGGATAGTCCAGACCCAAGCGTTCCAGCACGCCGGGACTGAAGTTGTTGGTCACCACATCGCTGCAGGCAATCAGCTCCCGCACCAGGCGCAGGCCATCGGCGGTCTTCATGTCCAGGGTAATGCCCAACTTGTTGCGGTTCAGGCTGTGGAAAGCCGGCTGCAACTCCGGCCACAGCCCCCGGTCTCCCCCGGCAATATCTTCCCCTACCAGGGGTCGCCCCAAGCGCAGGCCATCCATGCGCACCCGGCTCTCCACCTTGATTACCTGAGCGCCGAGGTCAGCCAGCAAGCTGGCGGCCATAGGCCCCGCCCAGGCCGTGCCAAAATCCACCACGCGAAAAGGGCTGAGGGGGAGAAACGACATGCTAGGCCGTACCCTTGTTGCCTTCACCCGACGGACGGGCAGGAGGCAGCACGGTAATCATTACCACGGCGCTCACCAGATAAATGATCAGGATCCCCCACCATGAGGAGCCATAGGAACCCGTAATATCCCGCAAGTAACCGGACAACGGGCCGCCAATGCCAGCCGCCACCAGGGTTACCGGCATGACAATTCCCCGGATTGCCCCCAGGAAGGCACGGCCGTAATAAGCCGCAAAGATATAGGATTGAAGGATCATTCCCGCGCCAACGGAAAGTCCATAAATGATGGTGGAGCCGAACATGTAATAGGCGTTATGCCCAACCAGCATCAGGTACATAGCCACCACAAACCCAATGTATGAAGCCGCGCCCACAAACCGCACGGGAAAGCGGTCCACCAGCATTCCGGCAATAAAAGCCATGGATGCGGCGCCAGCGGCGTCGGCGGCAAAGGCGAATGACACTACTTGAGGATTGATGCCCTGCTCAATCCAGTATGGAATGCGGTGCAGCCCCGCGGAACCGTTGGCCAGCCCCGCTGCGCCGAAGAGAACCAGCAACTTCCAAAAGGCCGAGGTGTGCATGGCCTGACGCACCGTCCAGACCGCTTCCTCTCCCTGGGCATGGCTGCGGCCCCCAGCACTTCCCGCACCTTCCGGGAGGTCCCCATCCACCCGCAGGCCCATGTCCTCGGGCTGGCGGCGCAGGAAGAAGGCCGCCAGCGGTATGGTGATAGCCACAAAAATCAGGGCCAGCACAATCCAGGTGGTGCGCCAGCCCAGGCTGCCCAGCAGGCTTTGCGTCACCGGCAAAAATATAATGCCGCCCGTGCCTGACCCCATAACCGCCAGGGCCAGGGCTTTCCCCCGGTTGCGGCGGAACCACTTGGCCACCGGCACTGAAGTGACCAGGCTGTTGGGCGCGGCCAGCCCGGTGAGGCCCATAATGCCAAACAGCACCATGAATTGCCACGCCGCGGTAATCCGGCTGATGGCCAGCAAGCACAACCCGATGGCAAGGGCAGCCAGCACCATGTAAACACGGGGGCCGTGGCGGTCCAGCAGCTTCCCAACTGCAAAGCTGGTCACGCCAGAGGCCACCCGGCGGGTGGTTTGGAGCCAGCCAAAGTCGGCCCGGGTCATACCCAGGGCGTCGCCCATAGGAATGACAAACAACCCCAGACTGAGGGTGCCGGTGGCCATGGCGGCAAAGTTGATCAAGAACATTACCGCCACAATTACCCAGCCGTAGAAGATACGCTGTTTTATAGCTTGAATGGGCGCGCTCCTGTGCCTGCACGCATTAAGAACTCCTGGGCATCAGCTACATCAGATTACGCCTTCCCGGGACAGGACGGCCAGCCGCTCTCCCGTTAAACCCAGCTCATGCACCAAGACTTCGTCATTATGCTGGCCCAGGGTGGGCGCAGGGCGGATGATCCGGCAAGGGGTGGCTGAGTACCGGAAGGGCGGGCCCGGGTACTGCCACGGACCCGCCTCTGGGTGGTCCAGGGTATGGAAGTAGCTGCGGGACTCCAGCTGCGGTTCCTCCAGCACTTCATCAAAGGTGCGCACCGGCACACAGGGGATGCGGTGCTCCACGCAGATTTGCAGGATTTCCTGCTTGGTACGCTGCATGAACCAGGGAGCAATGAGGGCCTCAGCTTCGTCCGGGTACTGCTCGCTCATGGCCCGGCGGTCCCGGTAGCGGGGCTCCTGGAACCAGGCCTGGTCCCCCAGCAACGCCAGGAACCGCTGGTACTGCTCCAGCTGCGGGGCGTCTATGCAGATGTAGCCGTCCTTGCAGGGCAGCACACAGTTGGGGAACAGACCCAGGTGCATGCGGTTGCCCGCCCGCCAGCCCGCCACGCCGCGGTAAATAAAAGTGGGCAGGTGGTAGCCGCTGAGCAGCACGCCGCCCACCTGGGACTCGGCCACGTCCACCAACTGGCCCCGGCCGGTAAAGTCCCGGGCCAGCAGCGCCACAGTGGTGGCAAAGGCCGCCCCCGCGCCTGCCAGAAAGTTGGCCTGGTATAGGGGCGTAGTTAGCGGCTCACGATGGGGATGGCCGGTGCCAAAGCTCAGGCCACTGGCGGCGTTGACCGTCAGGTCGTAGCCGCGGTAGTCCTGGTAGGGGCCGCTACGGCCGTAAGGAGAGAGGGATGTGACGATGAGGCGGGGATGCCGCTCCTTGAGCGCCTCGTATTCCAGACCCAGTTCCCTGGTCAGCGATACGGGCTGGTTCTCCAGAAACACGTCCGCCGAATCCAGCAGCCGCTCCAGGATTTCCCGCCCGGCCGCCTGGGAGGGGTCCAGAGTGATGCCCTGCTTGTTGATGTTGACGTAGAGGAAAAGGCCGCTGCGCTCCGGGTCGGGAGCGGGACTGGGGAAAGGACCTGAGCGGCGGCTGGCATCGCCCTGTCCCGGCGGCTCCAGCTTGATGACCTCGGCCCCCATGTCTGCCAGCAATCGGCCGCACCAGGGGGCCGACACGAAGCTGCCCCATTCGATGACGCGCACCCCATCCAGGGCGCCAGGAACGGCATTCGTTTCTGAAGGCAAAGCGACGCCGGTCACTGGCCGGCCCTCCGAGACTTGTGGAAGGAGAAGCTATCGCACCATGCGCTGGACATGCAGGCAAGTATAGTGGCGGCGGCGGCGGCGTGCAACCAAAACTGTGACTTTGTGGGGGGCCGTCCAGGAGGGGAAGGGCACCGGCGGGGCGGAAAGGAATTACGGCCACATTACATGTGAACCTCGCGGTGCGGTGGCAGGGATAATGGTGACCAGAAATCTAGTGGAGTAGGACATGGGGATTCACAGGAGCCGAACCCGGGCATCCCGGAAAACCTCTTCTGCAGAGCGAGGGAAGGCGTCACCGGAATCAAGCTCTTTATTGCGGCGGAGGGCTTCCTCGGCCCAGAGGCGCTCGTTCTCGGCATCCGAGAGCTGCTCCAGGCTATTTAGCAGCTTCTGGGCCAACTTGGCTCGCAAGCTGGGGGAGAGCTTCAGGGCCTCCGATCCAGGTCCTCGATAGTCCTGTGGACTCCCTCCTATGCCGACTATGATCCATTCCATCATAGCAGAAGGGAAAAAGGATGACCCACCCTACCCCACGGGCCGCCTCGCCACCTCCGGGTCCACCTTGCGGCGCAGGAACTGGCCCCGGCCCAGGCGGCTGTGCAGTTGCCCGTTTTCCACCGCCACCTGGCCCCGCAAAATGGTCGTCACCGGCCAGCCCGCCGCCTGGAAGCCCTCCCAAATGCTGTAATCGGTGATGTGGAAGTCCCGCATGGTCAGAGGACGGCGGATGCTGGGGTCTATCAGCACAATGTCGGCGTCGCTGCCGGGGGCAATGACGCCCTTGCGGGGATACAGGCCCATGATTTTGGCGGCGTTGGCCGAGGTCACGTCCACAAACCGCTGTAAGGACATGCCCCGCCGGGACACGCCCTCGCTGTAGGTCACGCCCATGCGGGCCTCAATGCCATTGTGCCCGCCCGTAACGTCGGAGACGGTCTTGCCAGCGATTTTCACCGCCCAACTGGTGCAATACTCGTCGGTGGCCATGGTGCTCAGGCCCCCTTTGGCAATGCCGTCCCACAGGGCCAGCCGGTCGGCTTCGGACTTCAGCGATGGGTAGGTGTGGTACTTCATGCCGTTCTCTTCTTTATAGTTATCGGCGCTGAAGCAACAGTAATTATGTAATGTTTCCCCATACACCGGCATCCCCTTGGCCCGCGCCTCGCCCACGGCGGTGAGGCCCTCCCGGGCGCTGACGTGAACAAAGTAAACGGGCGAGCCGGTCCATTCCGCCACCCGCAGCACCCGGCGGAAGGACACGTCCTCGGACTCGTTGCTGTGCACCAGGTGCATGTTCCACCACTGGGTCTGTTCCTGGTCCGCCAGCTTGCGGTACATATGCTGCACCATGTCGTCGTCTTCCGAATGCACCAGCAGCATGGCCCCGTGGCGCTGGATTTGCTCCATCAAGTCGTGCAGGTGGCCCATGCGCACCATGCGCGGCTCCCCGGCCATGGAGGGGGGCCGGATGTTGGTGGTGAAGATTTTCACGCTGGCAAAACCGTCCTGAATATGCTCAGGCAGTTGGGCCAATATGTTGGCGGGAATCTCCCCCAGCAGCATCAGGTGGTGGGCGTAGTCGGCGTAGGATTGGCCCTGCCAGACGCCGGTACGCTCCTGGATGGCCTGCTCAATGGTGATGCCAGGGTGCTGGATAGCAAAGTCCAGAATGGTGGTGGTGCCGCCAAAAAGGGCGGCGCGGCTCACCTGCTCCGGGGGGGCGGTCCGCAGGTTGCCCTGGCCCATGACCGGCGCATAGATGTGGGCATGGGGTTCGATACCGCCGGGCACCACCACCTTGCCGGTGGCGTTAATAACCCGGCCCACCTCTTCGGTGAGAGTGCCCGGCGCCGCCACCGCCACAATCTTCTCACCCTGCACCGCCACGTCCCAGTCGCCCACGCCCCAGGGAGTAACCACCTGCCCGCCGCGGATAATCATGTCCAGCATCACCAGCCTCCTTCCTGTCCTGTCTTATGCTCTGCCCGCCAGGATTACCCATATGCTGGTGGCAAAAGCCCAAACTGTCAAGGGATTTTGCCCACCGCCGCACCAGGGCGCAGCAAGCAGCGCCCCTACAAACAGATGCAGATTGAATCAGCCTTACCACAGTTGACGTCGTGGGGTAGACAAGCTATATTTCTCGTGTAAACCCGCCCCCAGGGGGTATGGGTTATCCGAGAGCTTGTGCTAAGCTAATAGGTAGTTGATACTTCCTGCCTCGCCCTTCGACAGGCTCAGGGCGAGCGGTTTTCCCCGCTCGTGGTGAGCCTGTCGAACCATGAGCAGTTTACTTTTGACACAAACTCGGAGGACAGGGAGTTGGCGATGTTGCCCGACGTTAAGACCGAAGCCTTGAAGCGGCTGAACTATATCGAGGGCCACCTGTCCGGCATCCGCAAGATGGTGGAGGGGGACCAGTACTGCGTGGACATCCTGAAGCAGACCTACGCTGTCCGCCGGGCCATTGAGAAGCTGGAAGGCCTTTTGTTGGACGGCCACTTGCACACCTGCGTGGTGGAGGGCATCAAGGGCGGCCGCGAGGAGGCGGTGGTGGAAGAATTGAAGAGCCTGTACGTGCTGGCCAACAAGTAGAGCAATTTATGTCAACCGCACTGGAAAGAGACAAACACCTCTCCATCCCCGTAGAAGGGATGACCTGCGCCTCCTGCGTGGCCCACGTGGAGGAAGCCCTGAAGGGGGTGCCCGGCGTGGCTGATGTGTCCGTAAACCTGGCCACGGAAAAGGCCACTGTGGCGCTGGCCGCCGCTGACGTGCCGGTGGACAAACTGCGGGCGGCAGTGGCCGGGGCTGGCTACAAGGTGCCCACCATCCGCACCAGCCTGAACATCGGCGGCATGACCTGCGCCTCCTGCGTAGCCCACGTGGAAGAAGCCCTGAAGGGCGTTCCGGGCGTGGTGGACGCCACGGTAAACCTGGCCACCGAAAAGGCGTCGGTGGAGTACGTGGCTGGCCTGGCCGGAGTGGAGAACTTCCGGCAGGCGGTGCAGGAAGCTGGATATTCAGTGGAAGGCGTTGCCGGTGAGGAACTGGACGCCAGCCAGGAACTGGAGCGGCTGTCCAAAGTCAAGGAAATCCGGGACTTGCGCCGCCGGTGGGTGTTTTCCCTTATTGTAGGCGCAGCGTTGTTCCTGGGCACTTTTGACCTGTTCCCCTGGGCCATGCCGCTGATGGACCTGGGGTTTTACCCCTTCCTGCTGTGGGCGCTGGCCACGCCGGTGCAGTTCTGGGCCGGCTGGCACTTCTACACCTCGGGCCTGGGGGCGGTACGCCACGGCACGGCCAACATGCACACCCTCATCGCCCTGGGCACCACCGTGGCCTACGGTTACAGCGCCGCCGTGGTGCTGCTGCACGCCCTGGCGCCCCAGTTCTTGGCCCAGCATGGCATCCAGGCCGCCGTCTATTTTGATACCTCGGCCTTGATTATCGCCCTCATCCTGCTGGGACGTTACCTGGAGGCCCGGGCACGGGGCCAGACCTCCGAGGCAATCCGCCGCTTGATGGGCTTGCGCCCCGTCACCGCACGGGTGGTGAGGGACGGCAAAGAAGTGGACCTGCCGGTGGCGGAAGTGGTAGTGGGAGATATTATCCTGGTCCGGCCTGGAGAGAAGGTGCCCGTGGACGGCGAAGTAGTGGACGGTCATTCATCTGTGGATGAGTCCATGCTTACCGGCGAAAGCCTGCCGGTGGAGAAGGGGCCAGGCCAGCCGGCGTTTGGAGCCACCCTCAACCGCACCGGCGCCTTCCGCTTCCGAGCCACCAAAGTGGGGAGAGATACGGTCCTTTCCCAGATTATCCGCTTGGTGGAGGAAGCCCAAGGTTCCAAGGCCCCCATTCAGCGCCTGGCCGACCAGGTGTCGGCCTGGTTTGTACCTGCGGTCATTGGCATCGCCCTGGCGGCCTTCCTGTTCTGGTGGTGGCTGGGGCCTGCGCCGTCCCTGACTTATGCGATGCTGGTGCTGGTGGCGGTGTTGATAATCGCCTGCCCTTGCGCCCTGGGACTGGCTACTCCCACGGCCATCATCGTTGGCACCGGCAAAGGCGCAGAACAGGGAGTGCTAATCCGTTCCGCCCAGGCCCTGGAGGTGGCCCACCGGATAACCACCGTGGTCATGGACAAGACCGGCACTCTCACCCAAGGCATGCCCGTGGTGACGGACGTGGCGCTGGCCTCTGGTTCCAAAAGCGCAGGGGAAATCCCTTCTAACCCCCCCTTGATAAATGGGGGAACACCAGCTACCCCCATTTTCGCAATGGGGAGTATAGGGGGATTTGACGAGGCAGACCTCCTGCGCCTCGCTGCTTCAGCAGAGCGCGGTTCGGAGCACCCCCTGGGCGAAGCCATTGTCAAGGCGGCCCAGGAGCGCAGACTGACACTGGAAGAAGCCAGCCAGTTCCAGGCCATCCCCGGCCAGGGCATCCAGGCCCAAATCAACGGGACTATGGTGCACCTGGGCAACCTGGCGCTGATGCAGGCCCAGAATATCTTCCTGGATGGCCTGGAAGCCCAGGCCCAAGCGCTGGCGGAGCAGGGCAAGACCCCCATGTTCCTGGCGGCTGGCGGCGTTGCCCAAGGCATCATCGCTGTGGCGGATACCATCAAGCCCACCTCTCAAGAAGGGGTGGCGCAGCTGCAACACCTGGGCCTGGAGGTGGTGATGCTCACCGGCGACCACCGCCGCACTGCCCAGGCCATTGCCCGGCAGCTGGGCGTGGACCAGGTGGAGGCCGAGGTGCTGCCCCAGGACAAAGCGGAGGTGGTGCGGAAACTGCAGGGACAGGGCAAGAAGGTGGCTATGGTGGGCGACGGCATCAACGATGCGCCCGCCCTAGCCCAGGCCGATGTGGGCATAGCCATGGGCACCGGCACCGACGTGGCGATGGCCTCGGCGGATGTCACGCTGATGCGCGGCGACGTGCGGGGCGTAGCGGCGGCCATCAACCTTAGCCGACGCACCATTGGCGTAATACGGCAGAACCTGTTCTGGGCCTTTTTCTACAACGTGCTGCTCATCCCGGTGGCGGCAGGAGTGCTGTTCCCAGTATTCCAAGCCCTGGGCGGAGTCCCGGGTGGTCTGGTGCTCTTCTTCGGGCACCAGGGATTCCTGAACCCAGTGCTGGCCGCGCTGGCAATGGCCCTAAGCTCGGTGGCGGTGGTAAGCAACTCCCTGCGGCTGCGGCGGGCCAGGGTGTAATTCACCGCGGAGAACGCTGAGACCGCAGAGGTATCAAAATAGTCCTCTCAGCGCACTCCGCGACCGCAGCGGTGAAATGCTTCAAGGAGGTACAATATGGCAAAGGCGATTGATCCCATCTGCAAGATGGAAGTGGACACGGACAACCCCCGGGGCGGCAAGAGCGATTACCAGGGCACTACCTACTACTTCTGCGCCCACGGCTGCAAGCGCAGCTTTGACCAGGATTCGCAGAAGTACCTGAGCGGCCAGGGCCAGCCCACCCCCATGAAGGTCTCCTTCTTCTCCAAGATTATGGGAAAGAAAAGCTAAGCGTTAACCCCGCAACAGCGCTTGTACTTCTTGCCGCTGCCGCAAGGGCAGGGGGCGTTGCGCCCAACTTTGGCCGCACCTACGGCCACCGCTGGGCGTCCTTTGCCCATCACAGCCTGCATGGGGCTGGCTTTTACCTGGGGTGCGGCGCGGCGCGGCGGGGCTGCCTCGGTCTGGCTGGTGGTCTGCACGGGCTGGTTCACCGGCTGCTGCACCAGGTTCACCCGGAAGATGGTGTGCACCACGTCTGACTGCATGCGCTGGGTCAGTTCCTGGAACATTTTATGGCCTTCCGCGCGGTACATCACCAGGGGGTCCCGCTGGCCGTAAGCATGCAGGCCAATGCCGGTGCGCAGGTTCTCCATGGCAGTCAGGTGCTGCACCCAGTGGGTATCAATGGCCCGCAGCAGCAGCAGCCGTTCCAGGACGCGCATGTTCTCCGGTCCGATTGCCTGCTCCCGCTCGGTGTAAATAGTCTCTGCGTATCCGGCCAGCTTGGCCTCAATCTCCTCCAACTTTAACGCCCGGATCTTCTCCTCGTCGCCCACATCCGGCGGCACGGGGCAAATCAGCGCCAACTCCGCCAGCAGGCCGCCTGGGTTCCAGTCATCGCCGTGGCGGCCCGGCAGGTGCTTCTGCACCAGGTCGGTGAATTCCTGGCGCAGCATCTGGATGATCCGCTCCCTCAACCCTTCGCCAGCCAGGATGCGGTGCCGGTCGTCGTAGATAACCTCCCGCTGAGTATTCAGCACGTCGTCGTAGTCCAGCAAGTGCTTGCGGATGTCGAAGTGGTAGCTCTCCACCTTGACCTGGGCGCCGCTGATGGACCGGGAAATCAGCTTGTTTTCAATGGGCACGTCCTCGCCCAGGCCCGACCAGTTCATCACCGCCTTGATTTTGTCGCCGCCGAAGCGCTGCATCAGGTCGTCTTCCAGTGCGATATAGAACTGGGAACTGCCGGGGTCCCCCTGGCGTCCGGCACGCCCCCGGAGCTGATTGTCAATGCGCCGGGCGTCGTGGTGGTCAGTGCCGATGACATGCAGCCCACCCAGACTCACCACCTTGTTGTGCTCCTCCTGCCAGTACGGTTCGCTGGTGTTGCTGCCCCCCAGAATGATGTCGGTGCCGCGGCCCGCCATGTTGGTGGAAACGGTGACAGCCCCGGCGCGGCCGGCCTGGGCCACGATGTTGGCTTCGTGCTCGTGGTTCTTGGCGTTCAGCACCTGGTGCGCCACTCCCCGCCGCTTGAGCCGGTCGCTGAGCTGTTCCGAGGCCTCAATGGAGGTGGTGCCCACCAGCACCGGGCGGCCCTTTTCGTGCATCGAGCCGATGGCCTCCGTTACTGCCCGCCACTTGGCCTCGGTGGTCTGGAACACCAGGTCCGTAGAGTCCTGGCGAATCATGGGCAAGTTAGTGGGTATGGCTGCTACTTCCAGGTCGTAAATCTTGAGGAACTCGTCGGACTCGGTGAGGGCGGTGCCGGTCATGCCCGCCAGCTTGTCATACATGCGGAAGTAGTTCTGCAGGGTGATGGTGGCGTATGTGATGCTCTCCCGCTGGATTTTCATGCCTTCCTTGGCTTCCACCGCCTGGTGCAGGCCGTCGGACCAGCGGCGGCCAAACTGGAGCCGGCCGGTAAACTCGTCTACGATGATTACCTCGCCATTCTGCACCACGTAGTCCTTGTCGCGCTGCTTAGTGACATGGGCAGTAAGGGCATTCTCCACAAAGTGGACCAGGTGGTAGTTCTCTGGGTCGTACAGGCTGCCGCCCTTGATGGTCCACTTCTCCACCTTGGAGATGCCTTCCTCGGTGAGGGAGATGGCCCGGGTGCGGTCGTCAATGGTGTAATCACGCTCCTGCTGGAGCCGGGGGGCCAGCTTGGCAAAGGTGTAGTAATGCTCCACCGGGTCCTGGGCTGGACCGCTGATGATTAACGGAGTGCGGGCCTCATCAATGAGAATGTTGTCCACTTCGTCCACGATGGCGTAGTGCAACTCCCGCTGCACCTGTTGGGACAGCTCCAGGCACATGTTGTCCCGCAGGTAGTCAAAGCCAAACTCGTGGTTGGTGCCGTAGGTGATGTCGGCGCGGTAGGCTTCGGCGCGGCTCACCGGCCGCAGGTGCTTGAAGCTGGCCTGTGGGGCGCCTTTGCTGCTCTCGGCTTCCGCCGTCTGGGGGTCATACATATAGGCGGAATCATGCTGGAGGCAGCCCACAGTAAGACCCAGGGCGTGATAAATAGGCCCCATCCACACCGGGTCGCGGCGGGCCAGGTAGTCGTTGACCGTTACTATGTGGACGCCCCGCCCGGTGAGGGCATTGAGGTAGGCGGGCAGGGTAGCCACCAGGGTCTTGCCTTCGCCGGTGCGCATCTCAGCAATCTGGCCCCGGTGCAGCACCACGCCGCCCACCAGCTGCACGTCGTAATGCCGCTGCCCGATGTTGCGGCGGGCCGCCTCCCGCACCACGGCAAAGGCTTCCACCAGCAGGTCATCCAGGCGGGCGCCCTGGGCCAAGTGAGCCTTGAGCTCGCCGGTCTTGGCCTGAAGCTGGGCGTCGGACAACTGCTTCAGCCCCGCTTCCAGGGCGTTAATCTGCGGCGCCAATTGCTGGCGGATCTTGTCCACCGCCCGCTCGCTGGCATCGCCGATGAATTTCTTGAGCAATGAGACCATTGGGCCACCGCCTTATAGGGACTAATCACTACTATTGTAAACAACTGGGGCGTAAGTTGCATTCCCTGTGGTATCCTTGCTTGGGAAAGCGAATACAATCTCAAGCTACTTCCGAGGGCTAAATCCCCTGGCCCCCCTTTGCAAAGGGGGGTTGGAAAGGGGGGTTGGGGGGATTTCCTCACAAAGGACGCGCCATGCAAGTAACACACCACACCGCCAGGGCCAATAACATCCGCCTGCACTGTGTAATGACGGGGGACGGGCCGCCCTTGTTCCTGCTCCACGTCTTTCCCCAAAACGTGGCACATGTGGCGCAAGGTAATCCCCGCCTTGGCCGAGCGCTTCACCGTAATTGCCCCAGACCTGCGGGGTTACGGCGACTCAGACAAGCCGACATCCGGCTTTGACAAGCGCACCATGGGCCGGGACATCATTGAACTGGCCCGCAGCCTGGGATTCGACCAGTTTAACCTGGCCGGACACGACCGGGGGGCACGGGTAGCCTACCGCTGCGCCCTGGACCATCCCCAGGCCGTCACGCGCCTGGCCCTGCTGGACATTGTGCCCACGGGCGTGGTGTTTGACAACGTCAACGCCCAGCTGGCCCGCAGCCAGTGGCACTGGTTCTTCTTCCAACTGCCGGACTTGCCGGAACTGCTCTTGAATGCAGATACGCCGGGCTTTCTGGACTGGATTTTCCGCAACGGAAGTTACAACCGCCACGCCCTGGACGCCGCGGCGGTGGCGGAGTACCGGCGAGCGTTTACCCTGCCAGGTTCCATTCGCTGCGCCCTGGAGGACTACCGGGCCGGGGCCACCACCGACGCGGACAACGACCGGGCCGACGCGGCGGCAGGCCGCAAGCCGGAGATGCCATCCCTGGTATTGTGGGGCGGCGAGGGGGGCCTGGGCCGGGCCTGGCAAGTCATGGAAGTTTGGCGGCAATGGGCCAACGACGTGCAGGGGGAGGCGATAGCCAACTGCGGCCACTACCTGCCGGAAGAGCAACCGGAGGTAGTGGCGCAAAAGCTGCTAACGTTTTTCGCCGGATGAGCCGGGGAGATGCTATTTAGTCCAGCACCAACTCTTTGTTGCGGCGGCCGGGGCGGCGCATCTCGGCCAATCCTGCCTCCGGACTATCGAACATGTCGTAGTAAAACTCGATGCCGTTGCCGTCGGGGTCATTGAAGTAGATGCTGCCGGTCATGCCGTGGTCGGTGGCGCGGCTCACCGCCACTCCGTGCTGCTGGAGCCGTTGGTACACTTCCCGCAGGGATTCCAAGTTTTCCACATTCACGGCAAAGTGGTTAAGGCCCAGCCCTTTGGCGTGGACTGGCTCGGCGCCTTCGGGAGCCTTGAACAGCGCCAGGTCGTGGTGCTGCTCGCCGCAGGTCAGGAAAGTGGCGGAGCCATCGGGGCGCTGGACGGCAATTTCAAAGCCCAGCACCTCAGTATAAAAGCGGGTGGAGGCCTCCACATCGCTGACGTTCAACACCAGGTGACCAACTTTTCTAGGCTTGCCCATACATAGGCCCTCCTTATGACGGCAGTCCTGGCTGCGGCCAAGCCGCGCCCCGGCACTGCCCTGGTTGCGCCTAATATACGCCGGTCTTGCCCGGAGCGCCAGCCACCTTGTCCCGCTCATGTGTCCATGCTATGCTTTACAGGGACGCCCCTGTAGCTCAGTGGATAGAGTACTGGCCTCCGAAGCCAGTGGCGAGAGTTCGAGTCTCTCCGGGGGCGCCATTCTCTATAGCCACTCCCTTCTATTTCCGCAGTTTCTCCGGGGCGTAGCGCAGCGGCTAGCGCGCCTGGTTTGGGACCAGGAGGTCGGCAGTTCGATCCTGCCCGCCCCGACCACACCTCAATCTGGAAGGAGGCCGCCCTGAAATGACATCCACTCCCTCCTACCCTGTGTCGCTGGACGCCCAACTGTCGCCAGAATTGAACCGCTGGCTCTGGCTGGTCAAGTGGCTGCTAGTCATACCCCATATTATTGTGCTTGCCTTTCTGTGGATAGCCTCCTTCTTCCTGACCATTTTTGCCTTCTTCGCCATTTTGTTCACCGGCAAGTACCCCAGGGGAATATTCGACTACAATCTGGGCGTGCTGCGCTGGACCTGGCGGGTGGGATACTACAGCTATCAGGCCCTGGGAACCGACCGCTACCCTCCGTTCTCCCTGAAAGACGCCGACTACCCTGCCAGGCTGGAGGTGCCCTACCCGGAAAAGCTTTCCCGGGGGTTGGCGCTAATCAAGTGGTGGCTGCTGGCCCTGCCCCATTACATCATAGTGGCTATCCTCCACGGCGGGCTGGGGCCGCGTTATGGGGGCCTGAACCTGGTGCTGGTTATTATTGCTGCGGTGGTGCTGCTGTTCACCGGCAAGTACCCCCAAAGCATTTTCGACCTGGTGCTGGGTTTTAACCGGTGGGCGTTCCGCGTGGCCGTATATGCCATGCTCATGCGAGACGAATATCCCCCGTTCCGGCTCAGTCCATGATAGAATCTAGCGTGCCAACTTCTCAGCCCGTGGCGCCAGCTTCAAGCAGTACCAAACCAATCCAGCAGGCAGGATATTGAACCATGCCCCACAGCCATGAACCCCAGACCGGAGGCAGCGCCGCCCAGCGCATGTTTGGGGCGCAGGCCCCGGTTTATGCAACCAGCCAGGTCCACGTACATGACGCCAGCCTGGACGCGCTGCGGCGGCTGGCCGGCCCCGGCCCCTACGGCTGGGCGCTGGACCTGGGGACCGGTGCCGGGTTCACCGCCTTCGCCATGGCGGAGTGCGCCCGCCAAGTAGTGGCCACAGACCCGACGCTGCCCATGCTCAATCAGACCCGCCGCCTGGGGAGAGAGCGCCAACTAGCCAACCTGCGCCTCTGCCAGAACTTTGCCGAGGCCCTGCCCTTCGCCGCTGCCTCCCTGGACCTGGTTTCTTGCCGGGTGGCCTGCCACCACTTTGCCGACCTACCCAAGGCGCTGGACGAAGTGGCGCGCGTGCTCAAGCCCGGCGCGCCCCTGGTGGTGGCCGACAGCGTAGCCCCGGAGGCTGATGCGGTGGCAAACTGGATGAACGATGTGGAGTTGCGCCGGGACTACAGCCACGGGCGCAACCGCAAAGTGTCCGAGTGGAGGGAGTTGCTGGAAGAGCGGGGGTTGAGCATCCGGGGCACGGAAAATCCCCGCATTCACCTGGAGTTCAATGACTGGGTGGCCCGCACGGCCACGCCTGCCGGGGAGGTGACTACCCTGCGGCGGGACTTCCTGAACGCTTCACCCGCAGTGCGCGAGGCCTTCCAAATTCAACCAACGGGCGACGACATCCACTTCTCCTGGCCCTGCCTGGCCTTCCGGGCGGTCAAGACCTGAAATTTTACCGCCCCTCACGCCGGCCAGGCCTCCAGCTTGTAAGCCATCTCCCAGAACAGGAATTCCAGCCGGAAGCTGTTAAGGTACGCCTCAGTCATGGCGGCCTGTTCAGCCGGACCCGCTTGCTGGCCCAGCTCTTCCGCCAGGGCGCGAATCTCCCGAGCCAGCTTGGCAAACTCCGGTGAAACGTACATCTCAACCCACTGGCAGTAGAGGGGCGCGTGGGCCGGCAAGCCTTGCTGGGCCAAGTGCTCGCCAATTTCCCAGTAGCCCCACTGGCAGGGCAGCAGGCCAGCTACCAGCTCGCCAAAACTTCCCTGGTGGGCCAGCGCCAGCAGGTAGCTGGTGTAAGCCAGCGTAGTAGGAGCAGCCCGCGTCGCCTCCAGTGCCCCAGCAGATATGCCAAACTGGGCGCAGTAGCTGCGGTGCAAGCCCATCTCCACGTTCAGGGTTTCATCCAGCAGGCGGGCAAACCAGCTCATAGTTTTCAGGTCAGGGCCGCGGGCCGCCGCCAACGCCAGCGCCCGGCTGTATTCCACCAGGTAAACGTAGTCCTGCATCACATAGCACTTGAACTGCTCCACCGGCAGACTGCCGTCGCCCACTCCCTGGACAAATGGGTGGGCCAATATGGCCCGGCGGATATGCGCTGCCTGCCGCTCCAGTCCATTTACAAAATTCATGCCTGGCCTCGCCCACGGGGAGACCTCTCCGGCATTCTGGACCGGCGCAGGCGTTGCAGCACCGGAATCTGGGATACCTTGGCTTCGCTCAAATCTTCCCAGTAAATGCCGGCAGGCCGGGGCAACCCACTGGCACACTGGATGATTTCGTCTGGGGTCACCACATAGGTGAGGCCCACATCATGGTGAGTCCAGGGCAGTTCCTCTTCCAGCACTTGCCGGGGGTGCACGGTGCTGACCACGGGAGTATCCTGCCCCACCAGGCCAGCGGCGGCGGCCAGGCCAAACTCCAGGTCCGCGTAACCCCCGCCCTTGCCAATGCGCACCCCCCGCCGGTTAACCGCCACCGAACCGGAAATTACCAGATCTACGGGCCGCATCTCCTCCACCCTCACCAGCCGCCCCCACTGGAAGGCTCCCTCAATGGTGGAGGCTTCCTCAATGGTGGAGGCTTCCTCAATGGTGGAGGCTTCCTCGGCACTGGCTGCGGTCAGCCGGGCCGGGTCCAGCTCCACAAAACACCTTTCCTGCTCCAGCCGGGGCACGGCCATGTAAAGCAGCTTACCTTCCTCCAGGGCGCGCTGGCGCAGCGGACGCTGGGCCTTGTCCGGGTTGGACTTAATCACCCTGGCCCGCCGCCAGGCTTCCAGCCTAAAAACCTGTCGGGCCGCCTCTTCTGAACCCAGGAAGTCCGGTATTTTGTCATGGACGCTGCCGCCGCGCACTACGCCAGCCCTTTCCAGGTCTGTCCAGACTGATTCACGAATTTCGCCCTTGTCACGCATGTTATGCTCCGTTGGGTAGGCCGTCTCATGGACTTATGAGAGAATGATACTACACCAGTGGGGCCTCCAGACTTCCGGTTGACGAAAAACTACGACAGCACGGCGCTTTACAAGGGCAGGGATGCAGGTTACAATCCCTGCCAGGAGAGGCAGCCAGAGCAGCCTCTCCCCAAATGTTTCCGACTGCAGCGCCTGATAGCCATATGCCACAACCAATGTATCTCACTGCCCAGGGAATGGAAAAGCTCAAAGCCGAGCTGGAGCACCTGCGCACGGTGCGCCGGCAGGACGTGGCTGACCGCATTCAGGAGTCCAGGGAACGCGGCGGCACGGTAGGCAATGCTGAATATGAAGAGGCCAAGGATGAGCTCGCCTTCACGGAAGGGCGAATCCTGACCCTGGAACACATTATAAACACCGCCGTTTTGATTGAAGAACACCGGGGCCGCCGAAATACCGTGGAAGTCGGTTGTACTGTCACGGTAGTCAATCAACAGGACAACCAGACCTCACAATACACCATCACCGGCACCGCCGAGGCTGACCCTGCCAGCGGTAAGATTTCCAATGTTTCGCCCATTGGCAAGGCGTTGCTGGGCAAAAAATTGGGACAGGTCACGGAAGTTTCGGTGCCTTCAGGCAAGATCCGCCTGGAGATTCTAGCCATTGAATGACCGGAGCGCGCTGCGCTCGCTGTAGTTCCGCCGCATCCTGAAAAACATGCCCGACCAGAGACAAGACCTGCTGGAAAGCCGGCAAGCCAAGCTAGACCGCCTGCGCCAGCGGGGCATTGACCCTTACCCTCCCCGTTTCCACCGCACCTGCGATACCGCCGCCGCCGTGGCCAGGTTTGAGGCGGAAGAAGCCAAGCCTCCGGAAACCAGTGAAAGCCCCCTGCTGTCCCTGGCAGGCCGCATCGTGTCCATGCGGGTTATGGGGCGGGCGGCATTCCTGGACCTGCAAGACCACTCCGGCACGGTGCAGGCGCTGCTGCGGCAAAATGTGCTGGGCAATGGCTTTGACCTGCTGAAAGACCTGGACATGGGGGATTTCCTGGGGGTAACCGGCCCCATGATGCGCACCCGCACCGGCCAGGTCTCGGTGGAAGCCAGGGAGTTGACCCTCCTGTCCAAAGGCCTGCGCCCCCTGCCGGAGAAGTTCCACGGCTTGCGGGACGTGGAGACCCGATACCGGCAGCGCTACCTGGACCTGATTGCCAACCCGGAACGGCTGGCCACTTTCCGCCAGCGCAGCCGCATTATCCAGGGCATCCGGAATTTTCTGGACGGGCGCGGTTTTCTGGAAGTGGATACGCCCATCCTGGTGCCGGTGGCCGCGGGCGCCCATGCCCGGCCTTTTGTAACCCACCACAACGCGCTGGACCAGCGCCTGTACCTGCGCATCGCCACCGAGCTATACCTTAAGCGGCTCATCGTGGGCGGGTTTGACAAGGTGTACGAGCTGGGGCGCGTGTTCCGTAACGAAGGGATAGACCAGGACCACAACCCTGAATTCACCTTGCTGGAAAGCTACCAGGCCTATGCCGACTACCATGACGTGATGCAGATGGTGGAGGCCATGGTGTCCACGGTAGCCCAGCAGGTGCTGGGCACCATGCAAGTAGCGTACGGCGAGCATGTAATCAATTTTGCACCGCCCTGGCGCAAGGTCAATCTTAAGGATGAACTTCAAGCCCGCAGCGGCATTGACCTGGACGACTATCCAGACGATGCCTCACTGTCCCGCCGCGCCGCTGAACTGGGCGTGGAAAGCCACTTGCGGGAAAGCCGCGGCAGGTTAATTGACAAGCTGATTTCCACTTTTGTGGAGCCGCACCTGGTCCAACCCACATTTCTGCTGGACTACCCGGAAGTTATGTCGCCCCTGGCCAAGGCCAAACCGGGCTGCCCGGGTTACGTAGAAAGGTTTGAAGCCTTTGCCGCCGGCATGGAGATTGCCAACTCCTACACCGAGCTGAACGACCCGGCGGTGCAGCGGCAGCGCTTTGAGGCCCAGGAGAGCATCCGCCAACTGTTTAAAGATGAAGAAGTGGACCGCCAAGACGACGACTTTTTGACTGCCCTGGAGTACGGCATGCCTCCCACCGGCGGCCTGGGCGTAGGCATAGACCGCTTGGTGATGCTGCTCACCGGCCAGCCCAGCATCCGGGACTGCCTGCTGTTTCCCCAGATGCGGACTCTGACAGAAGACAGTACTGACCCCGCGGCGGAACCGGAAAAATAGGAGGTCTGGCCGGACGCCTCAAGGGCCTGCCGCTGGCCTGCCACGCTCCCCGGCCTCACCCTGCCATGCTATCAATTGAACTAATCCGCAAGGATCCCGAATTCGTAAGAAATGCCTTGGAGTCCCGCGGGGAAGCTGGGCCAATCAACGCCTTGCTGGAGATCGACGCCCGCCGCCGCCAAGCCATCGCCGAAGGGGACGAACTGCGGTCGCGGCGCAATCAGGTCAGCCGTCAATTGGGGCAGCGCCGCTCCGGCGGACAAGCTCCGCCACCGGAAATTGTGGCAGAAATGCGCCAAATTGGGGAGCGCATCCAGTCCCTGGAACAAGATGTGCAAAGACTGGATACGGAAATCCAGTCTCTAATGCTGGGCCTGCCCAACCTGCCCAGACCGGACGTGCCGGTGGGCCACTCCTCTGAAGAGAACGTGGTATTGCGGCAGTGGGGAGAGCCGCGCACTTTTCCGTTTACACCCCAGGCCCACTGGGATTTGGGGGAATCCCTGGGAATTATTGACTTCCAGCGGGGCGTGAAGCTGGCAGGCAGCCGGTTTTATGTTATGTCAGGCCAGGGAGCGCGGCTGGAACGCGCCCTTATCAACTGGATGCTGGACCTGCACACCGGTGCCCACGGCTATACCGAGATGATGGTGCCAGCCCTGGTGAAGCAGGAAATAATGGAAGGATCCGGCAACTTACCCAAGTTCGCCGACAACCTTTACCATGACAGCGACGACGACCTGTGGCTGATTCCCACTGCGGAAGTGCCCATCACCAACCTGCACCGGGATGAAATCCTGTCTGCCGAGGACCTGCCCAAGTACTATGTGGCCCAAACCCCTTGCTTCCGCCGGGAAAAGACCGCCGCGGGACGGGATACCCGGGGCATCAAACGGGTGCACCAATTCAATAAAGTGGAAATGTACAAGTTTGTAACCCCGGAAACCTCGGACGAGGAACTGGAAAAGCTGGTGTCCAACGCCGAGGCAATATGCCGCGGCCTGGACTTGCCCTACCGCTTGCTCCAGCTCTGCACCGGCGACATGGGGTTCCCTTCCGCCAAGTCTTACGATATTGAAATCTGGGCCCCGGGATGCCAGGAGTGGCTGGAAGTCAGCTCCTGCTCCAACTGCACCGATTTTCAGGCCAGGCGGGCGCGGGTACGGTACCGCCCGGCTTCCGGCGCGCGGCCCGAGTTTGTTCACACGCTAAACGGTTCCGGCCTGGCTCTGCCGCGGGTGATAATTTCGATTCTAGAGAATTACCAGCAGGCCGATGGCACAGTGGTTGTGCCCGATGCGCTGCGCCCATACACGGGTTTCGACCTCATCAAGCCAGGCCCGGCCCGGTAGGTCCTAGAGAGGGCCCGCGTCGTGTCTGCGCAGTCGTCTAGCAGGCGTGGCCAGCCTATTCATTGTTAATCAATATTTCCAACTATTTTTTAAATCTTACGCAAAATACACATATCCCAAGCTAATCCCACACTTATCTTTACCCTTGGGTTAACCCTGGTTAGTCACAATTCTGTGATGTGATCCTGCTGCATGTTTTCATTTTTCGGTGCGACTCTGCCAAGGGGCTTTTCCCCAAGCCCTCGCCCAAGGGAGGTTTTTGCCATCGAACTGCTAAACTCTTCAGCCATTGCCCGTAGGACTCCCAGCATCCACAAAAACTGGCCCATTATCTTCCTGTCGCTGCTAGGGGCAATGTGGCTCGTCGCCCTTACAGCTCTATTTGCCACTGCATTCTGGATGGGGTCCAGCGCCTTCCTTTCGGTGGTGAAGCTTCCAGAGGTTACTTTGGCCGCAGGTATCATGGCCGCCATCCTGGCTTCTCTTATCGGGTATGCGCTGATTAGAGCGTGTCGTCAAAATAACTTACTCCAGATTATTACCGCTCGGATCTGACAGGAAGCTAGGTAAGAGGCAGACCCTTTGGCATAACGGGTCGCTATGCCCCGCCACTGTTTGAAAAGGAGGAAGGAGTTCTCCACCAGGTGGCGTAATTT
>Ga0194128_10001188_pt1 | contig 46006 bp, 35 predicted proteins | sample TA2KigCa65mmetaG_FD_148650 | JGI IMG/M metagenome (GOLD analysis project Ga0194128, IMG submission 148650) | Freshwater microbial communities from Lake Tanganyika, Tanzania - TA2015037 Kigoma Deep Cast 65m | ecosystem: Environmental > Aquatic > Freshwater > Lake | place: Tanzania: Lake...
GAGCCGGGGGAGTGAATCACCGCGGCTCCGCCGCGGCCGCCCGGCACCGGCCCACCCGCGAGCCCGAAGGGCGAGTGGCCGAGCCGTAGGCGAGCCGGGGGAGTGAATCACCGCGGCTCCGCCGCGGCCGCCCGGCACCGGCCCACCCGCGAGCCCGAAGGGCGAGTGGCCGAGCCGTAGGCGAGCCGGGGGAGTGAATCACCGCGGCTCCGCCGCGGTGAGGGAGGGGGACAGAGTCCCCCTCCTTTTACTTAATGAAAAGCATCTCCTGGTAGGTCGCGAGCGGCCAGAGATCGTCGGCGACGATGCTCTCGAGATCGTCCGCGGCCGCGCGAACCGCCGCCATCGCGGGGAGTACGCTGTCGCACAGATCCTTCGCGTGGCCCAGCTTCGAGCCCCCGTTCTTGTGCGCCAGCGACTTCTCGAGATTCGCGATGCCGTCCTGGAGCTGCTTCACCAGGGCCGTCACCTTGTCGAGCGTGTCGGTGTCGAAGGTGTAGCCGATCGCCTTCAGGTTGGCGCAGGTTTGCGCGAGCTGGCCCTGGTAGCGGACCGCCGCCGGGAAGACGACGGTCTTCGCCATCTCGATCGCCGTGCGCGCCTCGAGGCCGATGGTCAGGCAGTACTGCTCGAGGTAGACCTCCATGCGGCTCTGCAGCTCGCGCGACGAGAGCACGCTGTACTTGTCGAACATGGCGACGACGTCCGGGCTCTCGAGCACCGGCAGGGCGTCGACCGACGTGCGCAGGTTCGGCAGGCCGCGCTTCTCGGCCTCCCGGTGCCAGGCCTCCGAGTAGCCGTCGCCGTTGAAGATCACGGAGCCGTGCTTCTCGAGGATGTCCGCGACCAGCTTCTGCACGGCGGCGTTGAGCTTCGCCGGATCGCCGGCTCCCAGCTTCTCGAGCTCGGTTGCGACGTAGTCGAGCGACTCGGCGAGGATCGTGTTGATGGCGACCATCGGGCCGGCAATCGACTGGCTCGATCCCACCGCGCGGAACTCGAAGCGGTTGCCGGTGAACGCGAACGGGCTCGTCCGGTTGCGGTCGCCCGCGTCCTTGGGCAGGTGCGGCAGCGTGTCGACGCCGATCTCGAGCTTGCCCTTCACCTTCGACGTCGTGGCACCACCCTTCGCGATCTGCTCGAACACGTCGGCGAGCTGCTCGCCGAGGAAGATCGAGATGATCGCCGGAGGCGCCTCGTTGGCGCCAAGACGGTGGTCGTTCGCCGCCGATGCGACCACCGCGCGCAGCAGGCCGCCGTGCTTGTGCACGGCGCGGATCACCGCCGCGCAGAACACGAGGAACTGCGCGTTCGCGTGCGGGGTGTCGCCGGGGTCGAGCAGGTTGCCCTGCGTCGTGTTGCCGATCGAGAAGTTGACGTGCTTGCCCGAGCCGTTCACGCCCGCGAACGGCTTCTCGTGCAGCAAGCAGGCCATTCCGTAGCGCTCGGCGACCTTCTTGAGCGTCACCATGATGAGCTGCTGGTGGTCGGTCGCGAGGTTCGAACTCTCGAAGACCGGTGCCACCTCGAACTGGCCCGGGGCCACCTCGTTGTGTCGGGTCTTGACAGGGATGCCGAGCTTGAACAGCTCGCGCTCGGTCTCGAGCATGAAGGCGAGGACGCGCTCGGGGATCGCGCCGAAGTAGTGATCCTCGAACTCCTGCCCCTTCGGCGGCGCCGCACCGAAGAGCGTGCGGCCGCAACCCAGCAGGTCGAGACGCGAGAAGTAGAAGTGGCGGTCGACCAGGAAGTACTCCTGCTCGGCGCCGGCGAACGAGTAGACGGTCGCGATGTCCTTGTGTCCGAAGATCTTCAAGACCCGCTGCGCGTGCTTGTTCATCGCCTGCGACGAGCGAAGCAGCGGGGTCTTCTTGTCGAGCGCCTCGCCGGTCCACGAAACGAAGGCGGTCGGGATGCAGAGCGTGGTGCCGTTCGGGTTCTCGAGGATGTAGGCCGGGCTCGTGACGTCCCACGCGGTGTAGCCGCGCGCCTCGAACGTCGCGCGGATGCCGCCGTTCGGGAAGCTCGATGCGTCGGGCTCGCCCTGGATGAGCGTCTTGCCGGCGAACTCGGCGATCGCGCCGCCTTCGCCGTCGGGCGAGAGGAAGCTGTCGTGCTTCTCGGCCGTCGTTCCGGTGAGCGGGTAGAAGACGTGCGCGTAGTGGGTGGCGCCCTTCTCGATCGCCCATTCCTTCATGGCGGAAGCCACGGTGTCGGCGATCGACGGGTCGAGTGCCGCGCCGTGATTGATGGTAGCGATCAGCGACTGGTAGACCGGCTTCGGTAGGCGCGCCTTCATGGCGGCGCGGCCGAAGACGTTCGTGCCGAAGATCTCGTTGGCGGGAACCTTCGAGAACGACAACGGCTCGGAGATCGGCTGATAGTTGGTGACGGCCTCGATGGCCTGGAGACGAGCAGCGCTTCCGCTCACGAAGATTTCCTCCTGCGATGTGGTGTGACGGACGTTCGTCGGCGGGATCCGGTGGCCCGGATTGCGACGGACCTCGGGTCTGCAAGGATTGCGCCCGCCTCTGTACCTGTCCTGGGTCCGTAAGCATATGGAAACTACGGGGCAAACTGCGCGGCCCAGACGGGCCAGCCCCTTTGATGAGCATAGAGGCACCCGTTTCGTGAGCAGTGCCCTCGATTTGGGCACGGGCGCAGGGCTTGCTCGGGCCGGGCTCGCAGGCTCCCTGCGAGGCCACGTCCACGTCCGAAAACCGCGAGATCGGACCGGCGTTCATGGCATGGTGCCGGGCATGCCGGGTCTCGAGACGCCTGCCGCCGTCGAAGCGGACACCCTGCTGCGCGACGCGGCGGCGTGCCATCGCGTGCTGCTCGCGCGCGACGCGCGCTTCGACGGCAAGCTCTTCGTCGGCGTGCGCTCGACCGGCGTCTACTGCCGGCCGATCTGTCCGGCGCGCACCCCGAAGGCCGCAAGCTGCCTGTTCTTCGCGACGGCGCTCGCCGCGCAGGCGGCAGGATTCCGGCCGTGCCTGCGCTGCCGCCCCGAGGTCTCACCCGAGCTCGCCAGCTGGCGCGGCACCTCGAGCACCGTGACGCGCGCCCTGGCCCTGATCCGCGAAGGTGCGCTCGGTGGCGAAGATGCGAGCGTCGAGCGGCTCGCCGCGCGGCTGGGCGTCGGCGCGCGCCAGCTCCGGCGGCTGTTCCGCGAGCACCTCGGAGCGTCGCCGGTGTCGGTCGCGCAGACGCGGCGCGTACTGTTCGCGAAGCACCTGCTGCACGAGACACGGCTGCCGATGGTGCAGGTCGCGCTCGCGGCGGGCTTCGGCAGCGTGCGGCGCTTCAACGAGACGTTCCGCGCGCTCTACGGCCGCCCACCGCGTGAGCTGCGCCGTACGACCGCGTGCGCGGGTGACGCCGATCGAACCGGCCGCGGCGCGTCGGTCGTGCTCCGGCTGCCCTACGCGCCACCCTACGACCACGAGGCGATGCTGGGCTTTCTCGCCGCGCGCGCGATCTCGGGTGTCGAGCAGGTTCACGACGGGACCTACCGCCGCACGTTCGCGATCGGCAGCGTTCACGGCGTGGTCGAGGTCGCGCGGTGCCTTGGCGCGGACGCGCTGCGCGTCGCGATCCGCGTGTCGGACGTCGTGGTGCTGTCCGACGTGGTCGCGCGCGTCGGGCGCGTATTCGACCTCGCAGCGGAGCCTCAGGCGATCGCGGCCCTGCTCGGGCGCGACCCGCTGCTCGCGCCGCTCGTCGCCGCTCGCCCTGGTCTCCGCGTACCGGGCGGCTGGGACGGCTTCGAGCTCGCGGTACGTGCGATCCTCGGGCAGCAGGTGAGCGTCGCGGGCGCGCGCACGCTCGCCGGGCGCCTCGTCGCGCGCTACGGCGTGCCGCTCGCGGACGGAGAGATGGACGATGGCCTGACGCACGTGTTTCCGACCGCGGCGCGGCTCGCCGACGCCGACCCGACGTCGCTCGGTGTGCCGCGAAGCCGCGGCGCGGCGCTCGTCGCGCTCGCCCGTGCGACGCAAGACGACGCTGCTCTCTTCCGCACCGCGCAGAGCCTCGACGACGCCGTTGCACGGCTGCGTGCCCTGCCGGGGATCGGAGAATGGACGGCGCAGTACGTGGCGCTGCGTGTCCTGCGCGAGCCCGACGCGTTTCCGGCGAACGACCTCGGCTTGCAGCGCGCGCTCGCGGACGCGAGCGGCCGCCGCCCGTCGACGCGCGAGCTGGCGAGGCACGCCGAAGCCTGGCGCCCCTGGCGTGCGTACGCGGCGCAGCATCTCTGGACCGGCGACGCCGGGAGCGGGGCGGGTCGTCGCTCCGTCAAGCACCTCGAGGAGACCCATGCCGCCGCGCACCAAAGTACCGCTCGCCCTGCAGCGATTCCGGCTCGCGACGCCGATCGGTGTTCTCGTGCTGCTGCAGGACACTGACCAGAGGCTGCGCTCGGTCGACTGGGAGGACCACGCGGAGCGCGCGGCACGGCTCCTGCGTGTTCTCTACGGCGACGGCGGGTTCGCCATCGATGATGGTGCGACGGCGCCGTCGCGGCCCGCTCGCGCTCTCGAGCGCTACTTCGCGGGAGACCGGGGCGCGCTCGACACGCTTCCCGTCGCGAGCAGTGGCACCGGCTTCCAGCGCGGTGTGTGGCGCGCCCTGCGCGACATCCCGGCCGGTACCACGATCACCTACGGCGAGCTCGCGCGTCGCGTGGGGCGCCCGAAAGCGTTCCGTGCGGTCGGGCTCGCGAACGGTGCGAACCCGATCGGCATCGTCGTGCCGTGTCATCGCGTGATCGGCAGGGACGGCTCCCTGACCGGCTACGGCGGCGGGCTCGAGCGCAAGCGCTGGTTGCTGGCGCACGAGGGAGCATGCTTGCCGTGACGCCGGGGCCGCGCGCGTCGATCGCGCTGGCGTCCCGCGGGGCTGCTTCGCTACTCGATGGGACATGAGCGAGACCCACGAAGCGGCGACGGTCATCCTTCTGCGGGACGGCGAGCAGGGGCTGGAGACGCTCATGCTGCGCCGCAACTCGAAGCTCGCCTTCGCGGGCGGCATGTGGGTCTTTCCCGGCGGTCGCGTCGATCCCGCGGACCGCACGGGGCTCGCGCCCGAAGACGACCTCGGCGCCGCGCGGCGCGCCGCCGTGCGCGAGTCGCTCGAGGAGACCGGCCTCGCGATCACCGAGGATGCCCTGGTGCCGCTCTCGCACTGGACGCCGCCCGACGTCGCCGTCAAGCGCTTCCTGACGTGGTTCTTCGTCGCCCGGGCACCGCACGGCGACGTCTCGATCGACCTCGGCGAGATCCACGACCAGGCCTGGATGTCGCCGTCGGATGCGATGCGGCGGCGCAACGCGCTCGAGATCGAGGTGCTGCCGCCGACCTGGGTGACCCTCGACCGCCTGTCGCGGTTCCCGGACGTGGCGAGCGCGCTCGGCGAGTGCCGGGGGTGCACGCCCGAGCGGTTCTCGACGCGCATCGCGAGCATCCCCGGCGGCGGCCTGACGCTGTGGCAGGGTGACGTCGCCTACGAGGGCGGTGACGTGGATGCGGAAGGCCCGCGCCACCGGCTGTGGATGATGCCCGACGGCTGGCGCTACGAGCGGCGCTGACCGTGGAGCGGGGGCGCGTCGTCCGGCCCCCGCTCCGCGCTTCCGCGACAGAAGAAACGCCGTGCCGGTTCCATCGCTCGCGGGCGGCGGAGCCGGCGCCGACGTCAGTCCGGGACGCGCTGCAGCGTGTTGCCGTCGGTGTGGTGGAACCTCGGCTGGCCGGGGATCTCGAGCTCCGTGTCCTCCTCGTAGGAGAAGCGGTCCGCGCCGAGGATCCGGACCTTCATGGTGAAGCGGACGGTGCGGAACTGCTCATCGAGGAACGGGCTGGAGCAGACGCCGAAGACGGGCGCGCCGCGCTCGGCGAGCAGGTCGAACTCGGTCGCCTTGGCGGCGGCCTTGCCCCCGGCGAGCACGGTCACGCCGCGGGGGACGACGAAGCAGCGCATGACCTGCTCGTTCTTCGCGTCCCAGAGCCAGTAGCCGGTGTCCTGGTGGAACGCGTCGGCCTGCCCGGTGCGCCATGCCACGGTCAGGTAGCGGAGGCCGCAGAGTCTCTGCTCGTGGTTGTCCACCAGGCCGATGGGCTCGAAGGTCATCCGCTCGCGGTAGTGGCTGGTCGCGGTCTCCTTGCGGTTCGGTTCGGCGGGCGCGACGTCGGTGCCGGCGCCGCCTTCCCACGTTCCGACGAGGGGCGCGAGAGGGCCGAGGGGGTTGCTTTCTTGCGTGCTCATGGCGGACGCCGCTATCGCGAAGGGGCGGAGTTTCCAAGTCTCGCCGCGCATTGACGAACGAACATTCGTTCGGCTAAGTCCCCGGATCCCGTGCCCGAACGTCCCGACACCCGCGCGAGCAAGGCGCGTCCGCGAGAGCCGCGCGCAACGCCGGCCGCGACGGCCGAGCAGCCGACGCGCGCGCTGATCCTCGATGCGGCGGAGCGCCTGTTTGCGAAGCACGGCCTCGACGGTGTGGCCGTCCGCGACCTCGCACGCGAGACCAACCTCACGCCGTCGAGCCTCTACAATCACTTCCCCAGCAAGGAAGCGCTCTACGATGCGGTGCTCGAGCGCGGCTTCGCGCCGATCGTCGAGATGACCGCTGCGGCGTGGCAGTCGGGCGGCGCGCTGCGACCGCTCCGCGTGCGGGCGCAGATCGATCAGGTCGTGGCGCACCTCGCCGACCATCGCGACCTGGCGCCGCTGCTGCAGCGCGTGATGCTGGAGGACGCCGGGCTCCCCGAGCCGCGCATCGGCAGGTGGATCCGGCTGCTGTCCACCGAGGGCACGAAGCTCCTGCGCGACGCGGCGGGCGCAGCCGGCTGGCAACCGGAGGAGGTTCCGCACCTCGCGTTCGCCCTGTTCGGCATGGTCTACTCGTACTTCATCAATGCGCAGGCCATTCAGACCGTGGCGCCGTGGACGACTTCGGATCCGTTCTCGGCGCGGCAGCTCGACCTGCAGCGCCGTTTCCTCGAGCAGGCGGTCCTGCGCCTGCTCGGTCCGCGCCCGCAACGCGCGGCTGGCATGAAGAGAAGGAACAACGCATGAAGGCACCGACGTCGGTCGAGCCGATGAGCCAGCGGATGACCGTCAAGTTCCCGTACAAGCGCTCGACGGGAGAGGTCACCGGCCGGTTTCTTGCCGGCCTGAAGGAACAGAAGAAGATCTGGGGCCGCCGCATCGCCGGTCAGGGCGTGGTGGTTCCGCCGAACTCGTACTCGGAGGTCGATGCGAAGACCGGAGGCGAGTGGGTCGAGGTGAACGACGAGGGCACGGTCACCGCGGTGGGCGTGGTCGCGAAGCCGGTGGCCGACCTGCATCCGAGCGACACGTCGTTCGCCTACGTGCTCGTCAAGCTCGACGGTGCCGACACGGCGATGGCGCACATCGTCAGAGACCGGCTCGGCGAGCTGAGGGTCGGCTCGCGGGTCAAGGCCGTCTGGGCGCCCGACGACGAGCGCAAGGGAACCATCCGCGACATCGCCTGCTTCCAGCTGATCGGCTGACGGAGAGCTCCGCCATGAACCAACCCCCCGAGGAACGCGTCAAGTTCATCCAGACCGATCTGGTCTTGCCGTACCACTACGTCGCGGGCGACTACAAAGCCCTGTACCTGCGCGCGCTGAAGGACAAGAAGATCCTCGGCTCGAAGTGCAGTGCGACGGGCAAGGTCTTCGTGCCGCCGCTCATGAGCTCGCCCGACGCGCACGCGCCGTGCGAGGAGATCGTCGAGCTGCCGGACAGGGGCATCGTCACGACCTTCTGCGTCGTCAACGTTCCGGTGTACGGCCGCGACATCGAGCTGCCCTACGTGGTCGCGTCGGTCGCACTCGACGGTGCCGACGTTTCGATCTACGGCCTCGTCCAGGAGTGCAAGCCCGAGGACGTCGAGATGGGCACCCGCGTGCAGGCGGTCTGGCGGCCCGACGGCGAGCGCCAGGGCGACCACTCCGACATCAAGTACTTCAAGCCCACGGGCGAGCCGAAGGCGCCGCTCGAGAGCTTCATCCACCGCCTTTGAGGTCGTGAACGTGAGCAAGCTCAGAAACGTTGCCATCGTGGGCTTCGCGCAGGCGCCGATCGTTGCCGAGAACCCGCACCGCACGGCGCCCGAGATGCTCTATCCGGTCGTCAGGCAGGCGCTCGCGAACGCGAACGTCGAGCGCAAGGACATCGACTACCAGTGCGCCGGGTCGTCGGACTACGTCGACGGCCGCGCCTTCAGCTTCAGCCAGGTTATGGAGGTCATGGGCGCGTGGCCGCCTGTTCAGGACTCGCACGTCGAGATGGACGCCGCGTGGGCGGCGCACCTGGTGTGGGTGAAGATGCAGGCCGAGGAGTGCGACGCCGCGATCGTGGCGGGCTTCGGCAAGGTCTCCGAAGGGAGCCCGATGCACGTGCTCAACCTCCAGCTCGACCCGTTCTACCACGCATCGCTCGGGCTGGATCACGTCTCGACCTCGGCGCTGCAGGCGAGCGCCTACATGGCGAAGAGCGGCGTCGACGACGCGGGCCTCGCCCAGGTCGCCGCGCGGAACCGCGCTGCCGGGGCGAAGAACCCCGACACGCAGCTGCGCCAGGCGGTGAGCGCCGCCGAGCTGCAGAAGACACCGTTCGTCACGAGCCCGCTGCGCGAGGGCTACCTGCCGCCGATCGGCGAGACCGCGACCTGCCTCGTGCTCGCCGCCGAAGGCAAGGCCGAGAAGATGTGTGACCGGCCCGTGTGGATCCACGGCGTCGATCACCGCATCGAGTTCCAGACCATCGGCGCGCGCGATCTCACCTCGAGTGCGAGCACGAAGCTCGCCGCGAAGAACGCGTTCGAGATGGCGGGCGTGAAGGGCGTGAACGACGCGCAGGTCGTCGAGCTCGGCTCGACCACGCCGGCGGAGGAGCTGATCCTGCGCGACGCTCTCGGTCTGCCCTCGGGCCTCGGCGGCACGTCCGGCGGCCCGGTCGTCAACCCGTCGGGCAGCCCGCTGTGCGCGAACCCCCTGATGAACACCGGGCTGCTGCGCCTCGCGGAGGGTTTCCGGCAGCTGTCGGGCCGTGCCGGGGAGCGAGGCGTCGCTGGTGCGAAGCGAGCCGTCGTGCACGCGTCGGGCGGACATTGCCTGCAGCAGAACATCGTCTGGGTGCTCGGCACCGAGCGGAGGTGGACATGAGCCGGGCCGTAGCGGTCGTCGGCGTCGGACAGACGCATCACAATTCCAAGCTGCCCGACGTGAACGTGCCCGAGATGGTGCGCATCGCGGTCGACCGGGCGTTGCTCGACGCCGGACTCTCGCACGAGGACATCGACGCGATCGTGCTGGGGAAGGCTCCGGATCCTCTCGAGGGCATCATGCAGCCCGAGCAGTACCTGGCCGGTGCGCTCGGCGCGCACATGAAGCCGATCATCCGCGTGCACACGGCGGGGTCGGTCGGCTGCACCACCGCGCTCACCGCCGCGACGCACGTCGCGTCGGGCCTGTACGGACGCGTCCTCACCGTGGCCTTCGAGAAGCAGAGCGAGGGCAACGCGATGTGGGCGCTGTCGCCGAACTACGCGTTCACGCCGCCGATGGTGGCGGGTGCGGGCGGCTTCTTCGCGCCGTACTGCCGGGCCTACATCATGCGCTCGGGTGCGCCGTCGCACATCGGCGCGGTGGTGGCGGCGAACGCGCGCGAGAACGCGGCGCGCAACGAGTACGCGCATCTCCGCGACCCGATGAGCGTCGAGGACGTGCTCGCGTCGCCGATGCTGTGGGACCCGATCCGCTTCCTCGAGACGTGCCCGTCGTCCGACGGCGCCATCGCGATCGTCATGGCGAACGAGGAGCTCGCGAAGAAGGGGCCGCGCAAGCCCGCGTGGCTCAAGGCCGGCGCCACCTTCACCGAGCCGATGTACGTCCCGGGGCGCGACCAGGTGAGCCCGCTCGCGGGCCGCACGTGCGCGAAGTTCGTCTACGAGAAGGCCGGCATCAAGGACCCGTGGAACGAGATCCAGGTCGCCGAGTTCTACGTGCCGTTCTCCTGGTACGAGCCGATGTGGCTCGAGAACCTCGGCTTCGCGCCGCTGAACGAGGGCTGGAAGGCCGTCGACCGCGGCGACCAGAAGTTCGGCCGGCACCTGCCCGTCAATCCGTCGGGTGGCGTGCTCAACACGAACCCGATCGGCGCGTCGGGCATGCTCCGCTTCGGTGAAGCGGCCCTGCAGGTGATGGGCCGCGCGGGCGAGCACCAGGTGCCGGGCGTCAAGACGGCGCTCGGTCACGCCTACGGCGGCGGCGCGCAGTACTTCTCGATCGCGATCCTGGGCACGGAGCTCTGACGGGGTGGCCGAGCCCGCGCTGGTCTACGAGAAGAAGGACGGCGTCGCCGTCCTCCGCATGAATCGTCCCGACGTCCGGAACGCGATGAACGCGGAGATGTTCTGCCGCCTCGCGGACGCCTGGAAGGACGTCGCCGAGGACGGCGACGTCCGGTGCGCGATCCTCACCGGGACGGGCGACGAGGCCTTCTGCGCCGGCGGCGACCTCGACGGCTTCATCCCGATGATGATGGGGGTCAAGCCACCGAAGGACGAGTGGGACCAGCGCGTCAAGAACGACTTCGACATCATCTTCCGCGGCCTCTTGCGCAGCTACGACGTGTTCAAGCCGATCATCGCGGCGGTGAACGGACACAGCTACGCGGGCGGCACCGAGATCCTGCAGGTGACCGACATCCGCGTCGTCGCCGACGATGCGCGGCTCGCGATCTCGGAGGTCAAGCGCAGCCTGTTTCCGATGGGCGGCTCGACCGCGCGTCTCGTCCGCCAGATCCCGTGGGCGGTCGCGATGGAGATCCTGCTCACGGGCGAGCCGATCACGGCGCAGGAGGCGCTGCGGGTTGGCCTGGTCAACAAGGTCGTGCCGCGCGGGCGCGTCATGGACGAGGCGATGCGCTACGCGCGGATCCTCGCCGAGAACGGACCGGTCGCGGTGCAGGCCGTCAAGCAGTCGGTGCTCGCCGGCAGCGGACTGTCGATCGCGGACGCGCTCGCGAAGGAGATGGAGATCGGCATCCCCGTCTCGAGCACCGAGGACGCGCGCGAGGGGCCGCGCGCATTCAAGGAGAAGCGCAAGCCGGTCTACAAGGGGCGCTGACGCGCGGGAAGGGGCGCTGACGCGCCGGGACGTCCGGAGCCGGCGAAACACTCGCGTGTCGGTGCAGTCGAGACGACGACCGGCGACGCCGCCGCGGGTGGCCCGTCGGTCGGACGAGGAGGTGACGATGGTTCCGCTTCCCCTGACCGGTGGCTGCCAGTGCGGCGCGCTGCGCTACGAGATCCGGCAGGCGCCGCTGATGGCCTACAATTGCCACTGCACCAACTGTCAGCGCATCGGGGGCGGTGCGTTCTCGACGCCGATCACGGTTCTCGAGGCCGCCTTCGCGTTCGCGCAGGGCGAGCCGCGGACGTTCGAGTGGACGTCGGACTCGGGCACGCGGCGCTTCGGCTGGCTGTGCGGCACGTGCGGCGGGCGCATCGCGCACGGCGGTACGCCTTCGATCGGCGTGCTCAGCGTGCGCAGCGGCACGCTGGACGACACCTCGTGGGTCGAGCCGGTGGGCGACATCTGGACGCGCAGCGCACAGCCGTGGGCGTTGTCGTCGGACCGGATCGGCTACGACCGCCAGCCGACCGACTACACGCCGTTCGTCGAGCGCTTCCGGAAGCAGGGACGGTTCGCGGTCTGATCGCGACGATCGCTCTCGACCTCCGACACGCGCGACGCGCGGGTGCTCGGCGACTGGCGCTGAGCGGCATCGACAAGCGCGCCGTTTCGCCATAGTGGCGCGACATGCGACGCACGGGCAGGCTGGTCATGGCGGCGGTGGCGGCGGCGACGCTCGCGATCGCGATCGTTCCCCTCGGCTGCGGTACCGACGACTCGAATGACGGCCCGACGCCGACGCCGACACCGACGTCGTCGGGCGGTGCCACGCCGACGCCGACGCCACTCCCGTCGCCGACGGTCGTGGTGCTGACGCTGGTGGAATCGATCGGGACCGACTCGACCACGCTCGACCTCGGCGCGAGCGGCGACGCGTTCCTGCTCGCGTACGAAGGCGGCGGGGTCGGCACGGCGACCGCGATCTACGGTGTGCGCTTCGGCGCCGACGGCCGGGTGATCGACCCTTCGCCTTTCCTGGTCAGCGTGCCGCAGGGCGGCGGCTACCTCGCCGACCCGAGCTGGACGGATCCGGCCGTGGCGTTCGACGGCTCGGTTTACGGCGTCGTCTACGCCGGGACCGGGACCGTGCAAGGCAGCGTCCCGGGGGCGGCGATCACGGCGGTGCAGGTGGGCACCGACGCCAGCGTCGGCTTCCCCGCCGACCTCGCCGAGACCGCACAGATCGGCACCTGCGAGAGCGACGTCGTGCCGCCGCCGGCGCTCGCGGCGAGCAGCACCACGAGCTTCGCGGCGCTCTGGCCGCTCGAGGAGGGCTGCGCCGGCGGCCCGGTCCTGAACCGTCTCGACGGCGCGTTCGCGGTCGTGCAGGGCGAGGGCTTCGCGGTGAACGAGATCGACGGTCTGCTGCCGCCGGTCGGCGACCAGACCGTGGTCAGCTCGCCTGCTTCCGTGGCGTCCAATGGCACGACCACGGTCGGCGCGTGGACGGAGATGGTGGCCGGCGGGAACGCGGTCACGGTCGAGGTCGCGGTGCTGTCGGCGGCTGGCGTCGCGCGCGTGGCGCTCGCCGATGCCGCGGACGCGCTGGTCCGGCCGTCGATCGCCACCGACGGCCGCGACTACCTGGTGGTCTGGAACGGCAGCGGGGGAACCGTCCGCGGTGCCCGCTTCCGCCCGGGCACCGGACCGCTCGACGGTCCGGACGGCTTCGTGATCTCCGAGTCGCCGAGCTCAACCGAGCCCGTGGTCGCGTTCGGCGACGGACGCTACGTGGTCACCTGGACGCGCCAGCAGGGGAGCGGCGTGGTTCCGGCGTTGGCGAGCGAGGTCTCGTCGGCAGGCGTCGTGACGCCGTTCGGCACGGTGTCGGGAGACGTCGGCTCGCGGATGGGCATCGCCTTTGCGCGCGGCCGGTTCGCGATCGCCTACAAGCGGTCGTCTGACACGCGCTCGATCGCCGCGGCGCTCTTCGCGCCCTGACGCCGGGCGGCGCGCTCGTTGCGGAACGCCCTGCCGGCTCCATCCCTCGTGGTCGGCGAAGCCGGTGAGACGTCAGGCCGCGACGCTCGCGTCTTCGCCGGTCGCCGGCAGGAGCGGTGCGGTGAAGTGGAAGCGGCTGCCGCGTCCGACCTCGCTCTCGACCCAGATGCGCCCATCCATCATGCGGACGAGGCGCGAGCAGATCGCGAGGCCGAGGCCCGTGCCGCCGTTGCGCAGTGCGCGGGCCGCCTCGCCCTGCACGAAGGCGTCGAAGATCTCGCGCTGCTGATCCTCCGAGATGCCGATCCCCGTGTCGATGATCGAGAACTGCAGCGTGCGGTGCGCCTCGTTGCTGCCGCTCGCCCGACGTACCCGGACCTCGATGCTGCCCCGCCGCGTGTACTGGAGCGCATTCACCGCGAGGTTGATCAGCACCTGCGCCAGACGGTAGGTGTCGCCCACCAGCAGGTCGGGCACGTCGTCGTCCACGACGCACGCCATCTCGAGGCCCTGGTCGCAGGCGCGGCCGGCGAGGGGGGCGATGGTCTTCTGCAGCCAGTCGCGCAGGCCGAACGGCCGCGGTGCGAGCCGCAGCTTCCTGGCCTCGATGCGGGCGAAGTCGAGGATGTCGTTGACCAGCATCAACAGGGTGTTCGCCGCGACGCGCGTGCGCTGCAGGTAGCTGCGCTGCTCGAGGTTCAGCTCGGTGTCGAGCACCATGTCGGTCATGCCGAAGATGACGTTGATCGGCGTGCGGATCTCGTGGCTCATGCTGGCGAGGAAGTCGGTCTTGGCGTGGCTTGCGGCCTCGGCGAGCTCCTTCGCCCGAGCGAGCTCGACTTCGTTCTCGCGCAGCGTGCACGCCAGCAGGAAGTCGGCGAACTGGTCGCGCTCCACGAAGGACGCGCCCGTGAGGCACATTCCGACCATGGCCACGGCGTAGGCCGCGAGGGCCGTCGTGTCGCCCGACACGCTCAGGCCACCCGACCAGCCGAGGACCGCGGGTGGCACCAAGAGCGTGGCCAGATACGCGCCGAGGGGTCCGATCGAGGCGAGGGCCTGCGTGCGCCAGCCCCATGGCAGGCACCCGGCCGCGCTGCAGCTGATCGCGGTCAGGATCAGAAGAGACCATTCGGCGCTCATGCCAGCCAGCCAGTGGCCCAGGGGGGCGACGATTCCGACCAGGTTGACGCCGAGCACGCCGATGACGATCGCCAGATCCGGACGGCGCTGCGCGATGAGCAGCAACGCCAGGATGACGACCATCGCCGGGATCGCCATCAGAAGGGCAAAATGCGGGGTGGGAAAGCGGGTCCAGGTGAGCGTCATCGTCACCACGGTGACGATGAGAAGGAAGGAGGAAAGGAGCCGGGTGCGGCCGGCCACCCGACGGCGCACGTGGTCGCGATAGGCTTCCGCACAGGACCCGGCATCCGCGTCTGCCCCAGCGCGCATGGGGGGGCGTATAGTCGGTGGCTCCTGCCTGCGCAACAAAAATTCATTGACACGTGCCGGGTCGTCGAAGTGTCGCCCCGGACCCCGCCGATGACGCGTGGCATCGATGGGGCGGCCCGGTAAGATCGCAGCGTCCCGTCAACCGCACAGCGGAGGTCCCATGAGCATCGCGAAGGTCGGATCGGTGGAGCTGTACTACGAGGAGCACGGTACGGGTGACCCCTTGCTGCTCATCATGGGGCTCGCCGCGGACTCGCAGGCCTGGATGTTCCAGATCCCCGACTTCGCAAAACAATTTCGCGTCATCGCGTTCGACAACCGGGGTGTCGGCCGCAGCTCGAAGCCGGCCGGCCCCTACTCGATCCACGAGATGGCCGACGAGGCCGCGGCGCTGCTCGACGTGCTGGAGATCCAGAAGGCGCACGTGGTCGGCGTGTCGATGGGCGGCATGATCGCGCAGGAGCTGGTGCTGCGGCACCCCGAGCGCGTCCGCGCACTGGTGCTCGCCTGCACCTATTCGGAGCCGAACGCCGACATCGAGCGGACCCGCACGTTCACCGTCGAGCAGTTCGGCGGCTCGGTCGACGCGAGCGGCGGCATCCACGTCGACCTGAAGGCGCTGAACCCCATGATGTTCCTGCAGCAGCTGCTGCCCAACGTCTTCAACCAGAGCTTCATCGAGCAGGAGCTGCCGAAGCTGATGCAGGTCTTCAGCGGCGCGCTGCAGTACGGATTCGGCATGGAGGCGATCCTCGGCCAGGTGGGTGCCGTGATGACCCACAAGGCGACCGACCGCCTGCACCGCATCGCGAGCCCGACGCTGGTGATCACCGGCGACGCCGACCGCCTGGTCCCGCCGGCGAGCTCGGACGTCCTCGCGCGCGAGATCCCGGGCGCGAAGCTGGTGAAGATCCCGGGTGGCAGCCACGGCTTCAACTTCGAGACCCCCGAGATCTTCAACCGCGAGGTCCTCGAGTTCCTGAAGGGCGCCGCAGCCTGAGCCGAACGTCGGGGGCGCTCGCCCCTCTGTGACGCAACGCAGCATCGCCCTCGAGTCGGTGCCGATGGCGCGTTGCCGGCGCCCGCCCGACCCCGACGGCGAGCTGCCGACCGCGGTCCGGTCGATGGTCGGGGCGGTCCGCCCGGGTGGGTGTGCGAGCGAGCGGAAGGTCGCGCCGACCGACGCACGCGGTGGGTTGCCCGGACGCGTGACGACCGTGTAGTGCGGAGAGCGTGTCCCGCACGAGGTCCCGTGAGCGAGCGCTCCTCCTGGCGCTGCTCGCCGTCGTCGCCGCCGCATCGCACGCCGCGGCGACGCCGCTGTCGCGGCTGCACGACCCGGTGGTGGTGCCGGTGGCGCGGCTCGACGGCATCGAGGGGACCGATTCGGCGACGCTCCGTCTCTACCGCGTTCGCGACGGTCGCTGGGAGTCGATCCCCTACCAGTTCGACGCGCGCAGTGGTGACGGCGGGCTCGCCGTCGCGGGCCCGGTCGACTTCCGCCTCGACGCCGACGACGAGCTGGTCTTCATGGCGAAGGACGCGGGCGAGCGCAGCGCAGACGGCACGCGTCCGGCCGGCGCCGACGGCGCGGTCGAGATCGAGCTCGCGGAGCCGCGCGGCGACGAGCGCGGGTACGCGTATCTGGCCGCGTTCGCGTCGCCCCCGGAGGTGTCGTTCGAGCCCTACGTCACCTACGACGTCGCGGCGCGCGAGGCGCGCTCGGCCTTCTACCGCGTCGACTACGCCGCGGGTCGCAACTTCTTCACCGGAGTGCGCATCGCCGAGGGCGCCGGGGGCTACCGGTCGAACCTGCTGCGCCAGTCGCGGATGCGCGGCAGCCCGACCTTCTCGCTGCTACTAACGGACGTCACACTCGACTTCACCGAGCAGAACTCGGTGGTGGAGATCGAGGGCGTCCGGACCGGTCCGGTGCGGTCCGTGCGCCGCGTCAAGCTGTCGGTCGACCTGGGGCCGCTGTTCCCCGAGCTGCCGAGCGGGACGTCGTACACGTACCACTACCTCACGTCGTACGCGACGCCGACGCGCATCAAGTTCCCGTGGATCATGCTCCAGACGCTGCGCGACTTCCGCTTCGAGAACGTGCTCGACTTCCAGCCCGACGTGATGCCGCTCACCTACCACGACGCGGAGCACCCGGGCGGCATCGCGCTCGCGCCGGCCGCGCCGTTCGAGGTCCGCACCACGGTCGACCACGAGTGGTGGGTGCACAGCGGCAGCGCGGGCACGATGCTGCACGCGATGGTGATCCCGCCGGCCTGGCGCGACTGGGGCGTCGTCCGGGGCACCGTCGTGCGATCGGGCGGCACCGACGCGAGCGCCCGGCAGTCGGCCGCCGGCTACACCCTGCTGAACATGACGAGCCTGCGCGAGGCCGGGGCGTACGACCTGCTGATGGCGAGCGTCGTCCTGCCCGGCGGTTACGCGGCCGGCGACGAGGCCGGGCCGATGGCGATGATGAACGACCCTCTCGTCGTGTCTTCCCACCGGATGCCCTGATCGTCCGCTCCGAACCCCGCCCGGCGGTGTCGGCACGCCCGGTCGCCCGGTCGCGCAGAGGGCTTGTCCGCCAAGACGCCGGTGTGCTCTCTTGCGCGCTCATGAACGTGCACTCCCACCCGACTCTCGCTCGTCTGGTGCTCGCCGGTGCGGTCGTCTTGGCGCTCGCCGCACCGACCCTCGCGCAGGCCGCCTTCGTGACCTTCGACAGCGGCCAGGTGCGGCCGCTCGCGATGTCCCCGACGGCACGCGGCTCTTCGCGGTGAACTCGCCCGACAACCGGCTCGAGGTCTTCTCGCTCGCAAGCGGCTCGCCGGTGCACGTCGCCGCGGTCGAGGTCGGGCTCGAGCCGGTCGCGGTGGCGGCACGGACCGACGCCGAGGTCTGGGTGGTGAACCACCTGTCCGACAGCATCAGCATCGTCGACGTGGCGGCGAGCCCGCCGCGCGTCGTGCGCACGCTGCTGGTCGGCGACGAGCCGCGCGACATCGTGTTCGCAGGGCCGGGCGGCAATCGCGCGTTCGTCACCACCGCGCACCGCGGACAGAACATCGGCTTCAGTCCGCAGCTCACCACCGCCGGCGTCGGCCGCGCCGACGTCTGGGTGTTCGACGCGACGAGCCTCGGGGCTCCGCTCGGCGGCACGCCGATCACCGTCGTCGCGCTGGTCGGCGACACCCCGCGTGCGCTCGCTGCGAGCCCGGACGGTAGCACCGTCTATGCCGCGGTGTTCCACTCCGGCAACCGGACGACGACGGTCCACGAGGAGGCGGTCTGCGACGGCTTCGGCGCAGCCCCGTGCAACGTGCACGGCGTCACCATGCCCGGCGGACTGCCGCCGACCAGCACCGACGCGGCCGGCGTGCCGGCCCCCGAAACCGGCCTCATCGTCAAGTACGGCCCGGGCAGCGCGCAGTGGCGCGACCAGCTCGGCCGCAACTGGAACAACGCGGTCAAGTTCAACCTGCCCGACCTCGAGGTGTTCGCCATCGACGCCAGCGCGAATCCGCCGGTCGCGGGCGGCTCGTACGCGTCGGTCGGCACGATTCTGATCAACACGGCGGTGAACCCGGTGAGCGGCAAGGTCTACGTCACCAACACCGAGGCGAAGAACGAGGTCCGCTTCGAGGGCCCGGGCATCCTCGGCGGCTCGACGGTGCGGAGCCGCCTGCACCAGGCGCGCATCAGCGTGATCGACCCGTCGCTCGCGCCGGCGTCGGCGGTGACGACGCGCCACCTCAACAAGCACATCAACTACGCGGTGGTGCCGAGCCCGGCCGGGACGGCGGAGGACAGCCTCGCGACCCCGCTCGAGATGGCGGTGTCGTCGAACGGCGCCACGCTCTATGTCGCGGCCTTCGGCTCGTCGAAGATCGGCGTGTTCACGACCGCGGCGCTCGAGAGCGACACCTTCACGCCGGACTCCGCCTCGCACGTCGAGCTGTCGGGTGGCGGTCCGACCGGCATCGTGCTCGACGAGACGTGCAGCCGTCTGTACGTGCCGACGCGCTTCGACAATGCGCTGTCGGTGGTCGACACCGCCACCGCCGCGGAGATCGCCCACCTGCCGCTCTACAACCGCGAGCCGGCGCACGTCCGCGACGGCCGGCCGTTCCTGTGCGACGCCCGGACGACGTCGAGCAACGGCGAGGCGTCGTGCGCCGCGTGCCACGTGTTCAACGACCTCGACAGCCTCGCCTGGGACCTCGGCAACCCGGACGACGACGTCCTCGACAACCTGAACCCGTTCCGCGTGTCCGATCCGCTCGGCATGTCGTTCCCCGACCACCACCCGATGAAGGGCCCCATGGCCACGCAGAGCCTGCGCGGCATGGCCGACGCCGGCCCCATGCACTGGCGCGGCGACCGGAGCGGCGCGAACGACGTGCCGTCGACGGGTGCCCTCAACGAGCTGTCGGCGTTCCTGCGCTTCAATCCGGCGTTCGTCGGGCTGCTGGGCCGCGCGGCCGAGATCGGCAACGCCGACATGACGGTGTTCGCGAATTTCATTCTCGACGTGCGGTATCCGCCAAACCCGATCCGCAACCTCGACAACAGCCTGACGGCCTCCCAGCAGGCGGGGCGGAACTTCTACTTCGGGCCGCAGCCGTCGGACGTCTTCCAGACCTGCAACGGCTGCCACGTGCCGAACCCGGGCGGCTTCCTCAACGGCCCGGCAGGCGATCCGCTGCGCCGTCACGTCGAGGACTTCATGTTCGTGTTCGACTCGAACCTGGCCCCGGTCGTCGGCCAGCAGGCGACCGTGACGTCGAGCGCCGACGCGGCGGTGACGGCGCGCGTGGCGCTCCTCGCGGCGCGCGCCGCGGCGGGCGAGTGCGACGTCGTGGCAAAGGGCATTCTCGCGGGTGAGGCGCGCGGCTGGGTGCGGCTCGCCGACGGGACGTTCCGGTCGGACCGCGCGGCCGAGGTGCCGATCGCGCTCGCGACGCTCCAGGCGCAGGCGTCGACCGCGGGGCAGCAGCGCACCTTCACCTGCGTGCCGCCCGGCTCGGGCGAGCGCATCGGCGTCGACCGTGACGACGACGGTGCCCTCGACCGCGACGAGCTCGACGCCGGCACCGATCCGGCCGACCCGAACAGCTTCCCCGGTGCCGTGGCGATCGCGCCGATCCGCACGTCGGCGCTGGTGATCAGCGACGATGGCGTGGCGCCGGTCGACCCGCGCAAGCGCAAGATGCGCTTCCGCTCGGCGAAGCGCGGCACGACGCCGAGCGGCGTCACGCTGCCCACGCCGGGTGGTGCGGGCGATCCGACGCTGCACGGCGCGACGCTGATCGTGTACCGCCCCGACGGCGGCGGCACGCCGGTGACCATCGCGCTGCCGGCGGCGAACTGGCGGGCGCGTGGCGGGACGCCGGCGAAGCGCTTCACGTACTGCGACGGCACGGGCCTGAGCGGCCCGATCCGCGCGGTGACGGTGTCCGCGACGTCGCTGTCGGTCCGTGGCACGGGCCTGCCGCTGTTCGCGCTCGACCAGGCGCCGCAGGGCGACGTCGCCCTGCGCCCGGTGATGGGAACGGAGGTGCAGTTCTGTGCGGCGGCACCGGCGAAGGCGAGGCCGAGTGCGGCGAGCAACGACACCACATCGCGCTTCACCGGTGAGCCCGACACGGCAGCGCCGAGCCCGTGCCCGCCGTTCCCGTCGGTGGGATCGGCATCGCGCGCCTTCCTGGCGGAGACCGGCTCCCTGTTCTCGTTCTGACCGGGCGAAGCTTCGCGCGAGGGCGCGCGAAGCTTCGCCGGCCGGACGGGGCGTGCGAGCGGCAGCAAGCGTGGGCGAGGCGGGTGTCAGGGCTCGTTCGATCTCCGCGCGATTGCGCAGCTCGGGCGTTCCGTGAAGGCGAGGTGATCCCGTGCGTAGAGCCCTGAGACGGCTGACCGTGCTCGGCATCGTGCTGATCCTCGGGCTCGGTTGGCTGTGGATCGAGCTGTCGCCGCCACACCTCGCGGTGCCGCCGCCATCGGTGAGCCTGCCGGAGGTCGTCATCGTCAATCCCGGCCGTGATCGGCGCAAGGTCGCGCGCCTCGGGGTGCGCGCCGGGCGCATCGCGTGGCTGGGGGAGGGCGGGATCGGCCCGCGTCTCGACGTCGAGGACCCGATGAACCCGTTCGCACCCGACACCTCGCGCTACGCGGGCGCGTACGTGCTGCCGGGGCTGATCGACATGCACGTGCACCAGCCGCCCGATACGCCGCTCGGCGACGTCGAGCTGGCGGCGCTGCTGTTTCTGCGCCACGGCGTCACGGCGGTGCGCGACACCGGCAGCTTCGACGGCGCGATCTTCGAGGAGCGTCGCCGCATCGCGGCGGGCGAGATCGCGGGCCCGCGCATCTTCGCCTGTGGCCCGATCCTCGACGGCGATCCGCCTTTCTGGTCGGGGTCGCGCGTGGTGCGGACGGCGGCCGACGGCCGCCGTGCGGTCGACGAGCTCGCCGCGCAGCACGTGAGCTGCATCAAGGTCTACGACCGCGTCTCGCCCGAAGCGCTCGCCGGCATCCGCGAGGCGGCGGAGACGCACGCCCTCCCGGTGATCGGCCACGTTCCGGCCGCGATCCCGTTCAGCGAGGCCCGCCTCGCCGACGTGCAGCACCTGAGCGGCCTCGTCGAGCCCGGGGAGAAGCTGACCGAGGCGCGCATTCGCGGCGTCGTGACGGCGTCGGCGGCGCTGCAGATCGCACACACACCGACGCTGGTGTTCCTCGACCGCGTCGCCCGCCTCGCCGACTACCGGAACGCGCTCGCCGCGCCGGAGGCGCAGCTCCTGCCACGCTACTACCGCGAGATCCTGTGGGACCCGGCCCACGACCCGCGGCTCAGCGACCTCGGCGCGGCCGACGAGGAGACCCTGCAGGGGACGCTGCGCAACGCGAAGCGGGTCGTCAAGCAGCTCGCCGATGCCGGTGTCGAGATCCACGTCGGCACCGACACGATGAACCCGTTCGTCGTGCCGGGGGCCAGCATGCACGAGGAGATGTGGGCACTCGTCGACGCGGGGCTGACGCCCGAGCAGGTGTGGATCGCCGCGACGCGCAGCGCCGGGCGCGCGCTCGGCGAGCAGAACCTGGGCATCGTGCGTATCGGTGCTCCCGCCGACCTGCTGATCTTCCGCGAGGACCCGAGCGTCGACCTGAATCACCTGCAGACCCTTGAGGCGGTGGTCGCGGGCGGGCGTCTGTACCCGCGCGAGGTGCTCGAGGAGGGGGTCGCCCGCTGGCAGCGCCACTTCGCAGGTACGGTCTACGACGCGGTCTCGACGACGCTCGCGCGCTGGCTCGTGCCGCCGCGGTGACGCTCGCGCGCTGGCTCGTGCCGCCGCGGTGACGCTCGCGCGCTGGCTCGTGCCGCCGCGGTGACGCTCGCGCGCGGATCCGCGACGTCGGCTGCCGGTGGCGCACCGCGCGCCCGGGCCGAGCGCCGGTCGCGGCGCGTGGGCACGATCGCGCGGGACGGCCGACCACCGCGGGCGGGGGCGCGTGCTTGCAGCCCATGCGCCTCTGACGGCAGTATCGCTGGCGATCGATCGCGTGCCGACCACCGACATCCATCCCGGGAGAACGCCCGATGCCGCTCGAGCTCGACGTCTACTGGTCCTTCCGTAGCCCCTACTCGTACCTCGCGACGCCGCGCCTGGTGCAGCTCGAGAAGGAGTACGACGTCCGCGTGAACGTGAAGCCGGTGCTGCCGCTCGCGGTGCGCAAGCCCGAGTTCTTCGAGCAGGTGAACCCGCTGTGGCCGCCCTACCTGCTGCGCGACACGTTCCGCATCTCGCAGTGCCTGGGCCTCGACTACGCCTGGCCGCGTCCGGACCCGGTGGTCCAGGAGTTCCCGAGCCGGAAGATCGCGGCCGAGCAGCCGTACGCGCCGCGGCTGACGCGGCTCGGCCAGCTCGCCGTCGAGCGCGGTCGCGGGCTGCCGTTCCTCTCCGAGGTGTCGGCGATCATCTGGAATGGCAAGGTCTCCGGCTGGAACGAGGGCACGCACCTCGCGGAGGCCGCGGCGCGCGCGGGTGTCGACCTCGCGGAGCTCGACGCGCAGTCCGTCGCGGAGCAGGCGCGCGTCGACGCGCGCATCGCGCAGAACCAGGCCGATCTCGAGGCGGCGGGCCACTGGGGGGTGCCGACCATGGTCTTCCAGGGTGAGCCGTTCTTCGGCCAGGACCGCATCGAGCTGCTGGTCTGGCGCATGCAGCAGTACGGACTCGCGAGGCGCTCCTGAGCCGCCGCCACGGGGCGCGCCGAGCACGCAACGACAAACGAGGGAGATCCGAACGATGCCGTACGTCCTCGCCATCGACCAGGGCACCAGCAGCTCGCGCTCGATCGTCTTCGACGAGCGCGGGCGGAAGCTCGGCGCCTCGCAGCGCGAGTTCACCCAGCACTTCCCCGCGCCCGGGTGGGTGGAGCACGACGCGGAGGAGATCTGGCTCACCGTCGTGACCACCATGCGCGAGGCGCTGCGCGAGGCCGGCGTCACCGCCACGGACCTCGCGGCGATCGGCATCACGAACCAGCGCGAGACCGTCGTCCTGTGGGAGCGCGCCACGGGGCACCCGCTCGCCAAGGCTATCGTCTGGCAGGACCGCCGCACGGCGCCGCGCATCGAGCGGCTGCGCGCGCAAGGGCACGAGAAGAGGATCCAGAAGAGCACGGGGCTGCTGCTCGACCCGTACTTCTCGGCGTCGAAGATCGAGTGGCTGCTCGATCATGCGCCGCGCGCCCGCGAGCGCGCGCGGCGCGGCGAGCTGGCGGTCGGCACCATCGACTCGTGGCTCGTGTACCGCCTGACCGGCGGCACGACGCACGTCACCGACGTCAGCAACGCGTCGCGCACGATGCTCATGAACCTGTACGCCGGCGCGTGGGATCCGTCGCTGTGCCGGCTGTTCGACGTGCCGCAGGCGGTGCTGCCGAGGATCGGTCCGACCAGCGGGCGTCTCGCAGAGACCGAGCGCGGGCTGCTGGGCGCGTCGATCCCGGTGTGCAGCATCGTCGGCGATCAGCAGAGCGCGCTGTTCGGACAGCTCTGCACGAAGCCGGGCCTCGCCAAGAACACCTACGGCACCGGCTGCTTCATGCTGCTGCACACGGGCAAGAAGCCGATCGCGAGCCGCAACCGGCTCCTGACCACGGTCGCGTGGCAGCGCGGCGACGCCCCCATCGAGTACGCGCTCGAGGGCAGCGTGTTCATGGCGGGCGCGACCATCCAGTGGCTGCGCGACGGCCTCGAGATCATCCGCAGCGCGCCGGAGGTGAACGAGCTCGCGGCATCGGTGCCCGACTCGGGCGGCGTCATGCTGGTGCCCGCGTTCACCGGGCTCGGTGCGCCCTACTGGGACGCGTCGGCGCGCGGCACGATCGTCGGCCTGACGCGCGGCTCGACCAAGGCGCACGTCGCGCGCGCGACGCTGGAAGCGATCGCGCTGCAGGTGGCGAACGTCCTCGAGGCCATGCAGGCAGATTCCGGCGGCAAGCTGCGCGAGCTGCGCGTCGACGGCGGTGCCGCGGCGAGCGACCTGCTGATGCAGCTGCAGTCGGACCTGCTCGGGGTGAAGGTCGTGCGTCCGGCGAACCTCGAGACCACGGCGCTCGGTGCGTTCTTCCTCGCCGGTCTCGCGGCCGGCGTCTGGCCGAACCTCGATGCGCTGGCGAGCCAGGTCGCGGTCGATCGCACCTTCGCGCCGGCGATGGGCAAGAAGGAGCGCGCGGCGCGCGTCACCGAGTGGCGGCGCGCGGTCGAGCGCGCGCGCGGCTGGGACGTCGCCGACGGCGGCGTGAGGAAGAGCGCTCCCGCCCGGACGAAGGCGCGCTCCGGCTCGGCCGCACCGGGTCGTGCGAAGGCGAAGGTCCTGGCGAAGACGGCGGCGAGGAGGCGACGCGGGCGTCGCGCGCCCTGACCCGGTGATGCAGCTCGCGGCCGGGATCCGCCGTCCTGCCCCGGCGTGCCGGGCGCCGGCTAGAGCAGCGGCTGGAACAGATAGCAGAAGTTCTCGGCGAGCCGCCGCGCCATCGGGCGCGCGCGGTGCGCGTCGAGCGAGACCTCCACGCTGTATGCGAGCTCGCGCGCGATCTGCTCGTTGAGGCGCGCGAGGAACGACGGCTCCGCGACCTCGACCGCGGTCTCGAAGTTGAGGTGAAGGCTCCGGTAGTCGAGGTTCGGCGAGCCCAGCACCGCGTAGCTCCCGTCCACGACGAGCGCCTTCGCGTGCGAGAACGGCGGCCGGCGTTCGAAGATGCGCACACCCGACTCGAGCAGCGAGGTGTAGAGCGAGCGTGCGGCGTAGTCGACGTACCAGTGGTTGCCGAGCTGTGGCACGACCAGGCGCGTGTCGACGCCGCGCAGCCCCGCCGCGCGGATCGCCTGCAGGATGGACTCGTTGGGCACGAAGTACGGCGTCACGATGCGCAGCGACGTCGTCGCGGCGCCGATCGCCGCGAACAGAAGATCGGTGAGCGCCCGCCCGCCGGAGTACGGTCCGCCCGGCACCACGTTCACCAGAGCATCGCCGGTGCGCTCCGGCGCAGGGAAGTAGCGCGCGAGCACGAGGTCCTCGGGCGGCTCGCCCGACGCGAAGCTCCAGTCGGCGGCGAACTGCAGCTGCAGCTCGCTCACCGCGGGGCCGGTCACGCGGAGGTGGTAGTCGCGGATCGGCTCGCCGCTCGTGCGCGCCGAGAGGTTCGGGTCGCCGACGTTGATGCCGCCCGTGAAGCCGAGCCGTCCGTCGACGACGGCGACCTTGCGGTGATTGCGCAGGTTCACCTGGAAGCGGCCCCGCAGCGGGCTCGCGTGCGAGATCGACGCCACCTTGACGCCGGCCCTGCGCGCCGGCCGGAAGGTCGCGCCGTAGTGGGCATACGTCGATCCGAAGCGGTCGTAGAGCAGGCGCACGGAGATTCCGTCGCGCGCGCGGGACGCGAGGTGCCCGACCAGCTCGCGCCCCGTGGCGTCGCGCGCGATGATGAACGACTGCAGGTGGATCGAGTCGCGCGCCGACGCGATCGCATCGTGCAGGGCAGGGTAGAACTCGTCGCCGTCGACCAGCAGCTCGACGCGGTTGCCGCCCATCGTCGAGAGCGCGCGCCGGCCGCGGTTGGTGACGTCGAGGATCTCGACGCCGCGCCCGGCCGCGCGCGGGTCATCCGGTACGGGAGCGCCCGTCGCGTCTGCGCCCGGCCCGAGCCCGAGCTCGCGCTGCAGGCGTCGGCACGCGATGCGGGCTGCGGCGCCGCGCTCCACCTGGTCGACGCCGAAGCAGAGGTAGACGACCGCGCCGATGAACGGGAACGCCCACAGCGACGCGAGCCACAGCACCGCCGACACCGGCCGGTGCTTGTTGAGCAGCACGTGCAGGCTGAGCGTGACGCCGATGACGGCGTGCGCGAGGCCGGCGAGGGTGAGGTCGCCGATCAGCTCGACTGCCCGTATGCCTTGCGGAGGGCGTCGGCCGCGAACTGCACCGCCGTCTTCCCCGTGGCGATCATGTCGCCCATGCTGAAGAAGCCGTGGATCACGCCATCGTAGCGGCGCAGCTCCACCGGCACGCCGGCGCCCTTGAGCTTCTTGACGTAGGCCTCGCCCTCGTCGCGCAGCGGGTCGAACTCCGCCGTGATCACGGTCGCCGACGGCAGATCGCGCAGGTCGGTGGCGCGCAGGGGTGCTGCGTAGGGGTTGTCCGCGTCGGCGGGCGTCGCGAGGTAGTGGTTCCAGAACCACTCCATGTCATTGCGGCTCAGGAAGTAGCCCTCGCCGTTCTCGCGATAGGAGACGGTATCGAAGCGCGCGTCGGTGACGGGGTAGACGAGCAGCTGGTGCACGATGCGCGGCTTGCCTTCGTCGCGCGCCTTGATGGACACGCATGCCGACAGGTTGCCGCCCGCGCTGTCGCCGCCGACGGCGAGCTTGCGCGCGTCACCACCGATCGCGGCGGCGTTGTCGGCGGCCCAGAGCGTCGCCGCATAGCAGTCGTCGAGCGCCATCGGGAACTTGTGCTCGGGTGCGAGGCGGTAGTCGACCGACACCACGATGCCGTCGATCTGCCTGGCGAGGGTACGGCAGGTGCCGTCGTGCGTGTCGAGGTCGCCCAGCACCCAGCCGCCGCCGTGGAAGTAGACCAGGATCGGCAGGTCCGGCTGCGTGCTCGCGGCGAAGATGCGCACCGGAATGTCGCCGTGCGGTCCGGGAATCGTCCGGTTCTCGACGCGCGGCAGCTCCTCGGCGCCCGTCCGCAGCGCGGTCAGGTTGCGCATGTTCGCGCGCGCCTCCGCCACCGGCATCGACGAGAGCGAGGGCGCCCCGGGGGCGGCGAGCAGGGAGATCAGCATCTTCGCGTCTTCGTCGAGCGGCATCGGTCCTCCGGGAGGGCGTCGAAAGGACTGAGTATGGTCGGGTCGGATGCGCGGTGTCAATTCGCGCTCGACCCCGGCGCCGAGGTGCGTCGCGTCAACGTCGCGGGCGGCCGCCGCGGGCGGCCGCGCGCAAGGCGTCGCGGTGATCCGGGTCCGCGAGCGCGATCAGGTACTCGGCGCGCTCGCGCCGGCTCCGCCCGAAAAGGTTCGCGATGCCGTTCTCGGTCGCGACCCACTGCACCTGGTGGCGTGGCGTCGTTACGATCGAGCCCGGCGGCAGCTCGGCGACGATGCGCGAGCGCCGCTCGCCATGCACGGTCGCCGTGGCGTGCAGGCAGAGGATCGAGGTCCCGCCGTCCGCCTCGCGTGCGCCGGTGACGAACGACTCGTGCCCGCCGACCCCCGAGTGCTGCCGTCCCGCCACCGTGTCGGCGACCACCTGGCCCGAGAGGTCGATCATGATCGCCGCGTTGACGCTCACCATGCGCCGGTTGCGGCCGATGATCGACGGCAGGTTGGTCGCGGAGACGGGAACGAAGCGGAGGCTCTCCTCGCGCTCCGCCCAGTCGTAGAGTGCGCGCGAGCCGAGCGCGAAGGTGCACACGCTGTAGCCGTCGTGGACGCCCTTGCGGTTCTCGAGCTTGCCGGCCTCGTGCAAGAGCTTGACGCCGTCGACCAGCATCTCGGTGTGGATGCCGAAGCCGCCGCGTGGGCCGCCCGCGAGGACGCGCGCGATCGCGTCCGGGATGCCGCCGATGCCGAACTGCAGCGTGGCGCCGTCGCCGATCAGCTCGCTCGCGTGCTCGGCGATGCGCGCGTCGGCGGCGCCGCGGAACTTGCCCGTCAGCTCGAACAGCTCCGCCTCGTGCTCGACGATCGCGTCGACCTCGGACACGTGCACGCGGTGCCCGCCGAGCTCCGGCAGGCCACGCGTCCGTGGCATGCGCGGGTTCACCTCGGCGATCGCGACGCGCTCGGGATCGCGCGCGGCCTCCAGGAACGGCACGGTCGTCGCGCCGGCGTGGAGGCCGAAGGACAGGAAGCCGTCCTCGTCCGGGGGCGAGACCGTGGTCGCGACGACGCGCGGCTTCGTGCGCCGCGCGATCAGCTCGAGGCCGTGGAAGTCCGAGGTCAAGTGGTCGATCGCGACGCCGTCCCGCGCCATCTCGCGCTCGACGTGGCCGAAGAACTGGCTCACGACGCGGACGCCGGGACGCTCGAGCAGCGCGAAGCGCTCCTGCAGGAGCGCGCACAGGACCCGCAGATCGGTGAAGCGCTCGCGCCGGGCGAGCGCACCGAGCAGTCCGGCGGGCTGCGCCGGGGCGAGCGGCAGGTAGAGCTCGTCGCGGTCGCGCACGAGCCTCGCCGCGTCGTCGGCGGAGCACAGGCGCTCCCGATAGATCGCAGCGTGCGACGGACGCATCGTCGGGCGGCGCTCAGCGCGCCGGCAGCGCCGCGCACGCGGCGAGCACGGCGTCGCGGTCGGGTGGCGGCGGCAGCGCGCACGCCGCGTTGCGCCGCTTTCCGCGCAGCATCACCCACAGCGCGCGCAGGAGGACGCGTGGCTCGCTGAACGCCTGCTCGGGCGTCTCGAGCATGTTCATCATGCGCACGAACGCGCGGTAGACGACGGGGTCGCAGCGCACCGCGACCCCGACCCCGTCCTCGAAGAAGCGCGTCGCGAGCGTCGCGCGGAGCCCGCGCGGCACGCGGCGCTCGGCCTTGCGCTGCGCCTCGCGGTCGGCCGCGAGCGACGCGCGGTAGAACGGCTCGATGTCGCGCCTGGCACCCGCGTCGACGTCGAGCGCCACCGCCCGGTAGTCGCGCCCGTGGCGCTCGAGGGCGGCGGCGAGCAGCTCGGCGTGCACGAAGCCCTGCGCGCAGCCGCGGCCGTAGAGCGGGTTCGTGCAGTACGCCGCGTCGCCCAGGACGAACAGCCCGAGCGCGAGCGGCCCGCGCTCGTCGACGTAGCGGCGCAGCCGGTTGATCAGACCGCCCATCGCTTGCACCGGATGCGCCGGATCGCCGATCGGCTCCGCGCGTGCCGGGTCCACCCAGCGCGCCACCGCGGGCAGGGCGCTGGCGACGATCTCGAACGCGTCCGGGCGCGCGAGGACCTTCATCTCCGGAAACGCCAGCGACGCTGCGAGCGTGATCGAGAACGTCCGGTCGTCGGCCGGGAAGATCGCGTACTTGATCCAGTTGTAGTCGGCGGCCCCGGGGTGGCCGTCGAGCTTCGGCTCCTCCGCACCCGGCAGCAGGCGGTAGAAGCGCGTGTAGTACACGATGCCGGACGGCTCGGTCTTCTCCTCCGGCGGGCGTGCGCCGGCCTCGGCCAGCCACTTCGGCGCCTGCGACTGGCGCCCGCTCGCGTCGACCACCAGGTCGGCAGGCAGCACGCGCTCGGCATCCTGCTGCGTGATGCGCAGGCCCGTGACGCGCGGCGGGTCTCCGGGCTCGGTCGCCAGTCCGACCACCGTGGCGCCGCCGAGCAGCGTCACGTTCGGGCGCGCCAGCACGTAGCGTCGGATCACCCACTCGAGCGTGGTGCGGCGGCAGCCGAGGATCACCAGGTCGTCGTCGCCGGGCTCCGCAACGAGGCCGCGCATGGTCTGCGGCGGCGTGTCGAGCATGCGCAGCTCCCGGGCTCCCGCGTCGATCAGCGCTCGCAGCAGCTCCGGGTGGCGATCGCGCAGCAGGTTGCGCAGCCGACCCAGGAAGACGTGGCTGTGCCGGACCTGTGCCGCGCCCTTTCTCTTCCAGTGGTCGAAGGCGTCGCTCGCCGTCGCGGTCGCGGGCTCGGCGTCACGCTCGAGCACGGTGACGCGGAGGCCGCGCTCCGAGAGCGCGAGGGCCGCGGCGAGGCCGGTGATGCCGCAGCCGACGACGAGCGCGTTCGCGCCCGCGATCGGGAGGGCGGCTGGAGCGGCGGAAGCTCTGGTGTCCACGGTGATTCCTCGACTTTCGTCCTCAATCGAACCAGTCGAGCGCCCGGCGCATCGTACGCTCGTATTCCTCGAACGCCAGCGAGCGGTACGTCGCGGCGATCGTCTCGGCGTCGCCGCCGGCCAGGTAGCGCAGCTTCGGGTGGGGGTCGTGCACGGCGTGGTAGATGAGCCCGGCGACCTCGTGCGCGCCACCCGCGACGCCGCCCGGCCGCAGCTTCTTGATGGCCGCTTCGAAGCGCGTGGCGCGCTCCCAGTAGGGCGAGCCGGGCGCGAAGCTCTCGCCGAACAGGGCGTTGTCGAGCAGCCGCGTGCCGTACTGGCCCGGCTCGACGAGCACGACGCGCACTCCGAACGGCTGCACCTCGAAGTGCAGCGCCTCGGAGACGGCCTCGAGTGCGTGCTTGCTGGCGGCGTACAGGCCGCCGTAGGGCCGCGCGACGATGCCGGCGATCGAGGAGACGTTCACGATCGTGCCGCAGCGCCGCTCGCGCATGCCGGGCAGGACCGCGCGGATCGTCCGCAGGGGGCCGTAGAGATTGGTGTCGAACTGGCGGCGAACGTCATCCTCGGAGGCGTCCTCGATCGCCGAGCGCAGCTCGATCCCCGCGTTGTTCACCAGGACCTCGAGCGGGCCGGCGGCCGTCGCGGTTCGCACCGCTCCCTCGACCGAGGCCCGATCGGCGACGTCCAGCCGCAGCACCTCGAGGCCAAGGCCCTCGTCGCTCGCGGCGCGCTGCAGCGCGGCGCCGCACGCCGGGTCGCGCATGGTGGCGAAGACGCGGTCGCCGTGCCGGGCGAACACCAGCGCGGTCTCGAAGCCGAAGCCGCTGCTGCAGCCGGTGATCAGAACGTTCGCCATCCGCGTCTCCCGTCGGGCAGGCCGAGGGCGCTGCCCGGATGCACTTAGTGTCCGCCCGGGCCGCCGGCAACGCGGCGGGCGGCGTGCGCGCGTCCGCGTTGCTCCGTGGTCGGCGAAGCCGAACCGGCCGTGGGAGGCAGCACGTCCGGGCGTCCCCCTCGGAGGCCGCACGTCCGGCCGGTCCTTCCTCGTGGCCGGTGAGGCGCGTGCGGACGTCAGACTGCGACGCGGGCGGGGACGGCCCCGGCGCCGCCCTCGACCTCCCGCGCGGGGCGCCAGCGCTCCAGCGCGGCGCGCAGCAGGGGCGCACGCACGGGCTTTGCGAGGTAGTCGTCCATCCCCGCCTCGAGGCAGCGCTGGCGGTCGGTGTCCATCGTGTTGGCGGTCATCGCGATGATCGGCGTGTGCGCGCGGCCCTCCTCGCGGCGGCGGATCTCGCGCGTCGCCTCGTAGCCGTTCATGTCGGGCATCGCGCAGTCCATCAGCACGACGTCGACCGGACCGCGCGTCATGGCGGCGAGGGCCTCCACGCCGTTGCCGGCGGTCTGCGCCCTGCAGCCGAGACGCTCGAGCAGCATCACCGCGAGCTTGGTATTGACGGTGTTGTCGTCCACCACCAGCACGCGCAGCCCCTCGAGCGGCCGCGCCTCGGGCGCCTGCCGCGACTCGTCGAGGGGCAGCGCCGGGGTGGTCGACCCGCGCTGCACGGACTCCTCGATGGCCTGCCGGAGTGCGGTGTGGCGCACCGGACGCGTGGCCTGACGCGCGCCGATCTCGCGCAGCATGTCGATCGGCAGGCGCTGCCGCAGGCGCGGCAGCAGGACGACGCCGAAGCGCGCGGATGGGTCGCTGCGGCGCAGCGCGCGGGCGACCTCGAGCGTGCCGTCGAGCGGCGCTCCGACGGCCAGCACGACGACGCGCTCGGCGTCGCCGGTGCCCGCGAGCCACTCCTGTGCCGTGGCGGCGCCGTCGCTGGTGTCGACCACGGCGCCCCACTCCCCGATGCGCTTCGCGATCACGCGGCGTAGCTCCGCGCTCTCCACGGCAACCAGCGCGCGCATCCCCGTCAGATCGAGCTCGACCGCCGGCGCCGCGTCGGACCGCGCGCGCAGCGTGAACCAGAACGTGCTGCCGCCGCCGGGCGTGTCGCGGTGGCCGATCCGGCCGCCCATCAGCTCGGTGAGGTGTTTCGAGATGGCGAGCCCGAGTCCGGTGCCGCCGTGCTTCCGGCTCGCGCTGCCGACCTGCGAGAAGGGCAGGAAGAGGCGCCCGGCGTCCTCCTGCGAGATGCCGCAGCCGCTGTCGCGAACCTCGAGACGCAGCAGCAGGTCGCCGCCGGTGCGTTCTTCGACGCCGACGTGCACGACGATCGAGCCTGCGACGGTGAACTTGGCGGCATTGCTCATCAGGTTCAGGAGGACCTGGCGGAAGCGTCCGACGTCGCCGTGGACCTGGTGCGGGACGTCGCAGTCGACGTCGACCACCAGCTCGACGCCCTTCGCGTGCGGCGCTTCCGCGAGCAGCTCGACGATCTCCTCGACCGCGCTGCGCAGATCGAAGCGCGAGCTCTCGATACTGACCTTTCCCGCCTCGATCTTCGACAGGTCGAGGATGTCGTTCAGCAGTGCCAGCAGGGCCTCGCCCGAAGTGCGGATAGTTTGCGCGAGGTCGCGCTGCTCGGCCGAGAGATCCGTGTCGAGCAGGATGTCGGTCATGCCGATCACACCGTTCATCGGCGTGCGGATCTCGTGGCTCATCATGGCGAGGAACTCGCTCTTCGCGTGCGAGGCCGCGTCGGCCTGATCGCGCGCGAGCGACAGCTCCGCGGCCTGGTGTCCCAGCAGCGTCGTCTGCATCTCGCTGCGGTCGCGCGCCTCCTCGAGGTCCTTCACGTGACGGCGGAGCACCTCCTCGGTGACCCAGCGACGCGTCACCTCGGCCCTGCTCATCGCGACCACGACCGCGCTGCCGGCCACGATCGCGATGGCGAGTACGGCGAGCAGCAGCGCGACGGTGCGCCGGTGCAGGATCGCGTCGACCAGCGTCCTCGCCGGATAGTCGACGCCGACCGCCGCTTCGACGGAGCCGTCCGCGCCGCGCAGCGGTGCGTACGCGGACACCCGCGTTCCCCATCGGTCGGTGGCGGGCTCGTCCTCGACCAGCGTCTCACCCTGCAGGGCGCGATGCATCTCCTCGCTGGGATTGGCGTAGATCGCGTAGAGGGCGGTGCGCTGCTCGAGCTTTCGATCGTACGTGCCGTCGCGGTCGTAGTCGGTCGCCGAGTCGACGACCACGACGATCGTGCCGTCGGGCAGACGGCGGAACGTGTAGACGTCGGCCACGTTCGGGTTGGCCGCGAGCCAGCTCTTCTGTGCCTCGATCAGGCGTAGATAGGTCGGGTCGCCCGGCGGCGTCTCGGGTCCGAGCTTCTCGTGGCCGAACTGCTCGAGCACGTAGGCGTAGGTCGGAGCAAAACCGCCGAGCATCGACAGGATGCGCGCCCGCTCGCGTCCGCCCTCCATCTCGGCGAACCCGATGCCCGCCAGGGTGACCAGGGCGACCAGGAGCCAGACGGGCCGCGGCAGCGTGGCGTCGTGGCGCCGGCGCAGCCAGCCGCGCAGGAGCGCCGTGGCGCCCAGACTCAGGAGCAGGAACGAGAGCGCGTCGAAGCGCCACGAAAGGATGGACTCCATCATCTCTGTGGCACTCTCTGCCGTTCACCTTATCGGTCGAAGCGCTGCCGGACCTGAGAGATGACGGACTCCGAGGCCCGAGCATGCGCCGTGCGGCCTCACGTCCCGCGGCGCGGCGGCCGACGTAGAGTGGCGAGGATCGAGCGTGAGGGCACGACGACTCGCTGCAGGGGCGGCTGCCGGCTGGCTCGCGTGGGCGGCCGCGGCGGCTCTGGCGCAGACGGACGAGCAGATCGAGCGCATCCGCCGCTGGAACCCGAAGGTCGGCGAGATCCAGAAGCCCGGTGAGTTTCGGGTGCCGAGCGGGAAGATCCAGACTCCGGGCGAGATCCAGAGGCCCGGGCGAGATCCAGAGGCCCGGCGAGATCCAGAGGCCCGGCGAGATCCAGGTGCCGCGGGCTTCCAGGCGGTCCAGGTGGTCGCGACGGAGCGCTGCGAGCGCCGCCTGTCGGTCGGCGCCGATGCGCTGTTCGAGTTCGATCACTGGACGCTGTCGCCTGCGGCCGAGGATTCGCTGGTCGTCCTGCTGCCCGAGCTGGAGAAGGCCGGCAAGCACCCGGTCTCGATCGAGGGCCACACCGACGCGAAGGGCGCCGACGCCTACAACGATTCGCTCAGCGAGCGGCGCGCAGGTACCGTCAAGCAGCGGCTCGTCGCCCGCAAGGCGGCGCCGGAGAGCACCCGGGTGGCCGCGTACGGGGAGAGGAAGCCGGTCGCTGCGAACACGAAGCCGGACGGATCGGACGACCCCGAGGGGCGCCAGAAGAACCGCCGCGTCGAGGTCGTCATCGATACGTGCGGCTGACGGGGACGCCGCGAGGGGCGCGCGGGTGTCCGGGCCGGCGCGGTCAGGGGGCGACGAGGTGCTCGAAGTTGGTCTTCATGATGCGCCGTACGTCGTCGGGCGGGAGGCCTTCGAGCTCCTCGGCGAACTCGCGCGGCCAGAGCAGGCCCTCGGGGTGCGGGTAGTCCGAGCCGTTGAGCACGTGGCCTGCGCCGATCAGGCGTGCGAGGCCGACCACGTCGTCCTCGTAGAACGGCGACACCCAGACGTTGCTGCGGAACGTCTCGCTCGGCTTCATCGGCGGCGCGCCGAAGCGCCACATGTCCTTGCTGTAGAGGCGCACGATGTGGTCGAGCTTCCACAGCAGCGGCTCGACCCAGCGCGAGCCGTACTCGACGCTGAGGATCTTCAGCTTCGGGAAGCGGCCGAAGACGTTGTCGGCGATGAGCGCCGTGATCGTGTCGCTGATCGGCCGATCGGTGAACGACAGCACGTACTCCATCAGCGAGTGGCGGTGCGACGGCGGGTGCGGACGGAGCCCCCACGGCGTGTTGTACATCTCGGAGAACGGCGTGCGGCCGATGTGGTAGACGACGTTGGTCGACGCCTCCGCGCAGCGCGCCCAGAACGGATCGAAGTACGGGTCGCCCGGCGAGCGTTCGTTGAAAGGACCGGCGGTGAGGATCACGAAGCGCGCGCCGAGCTTCAGCAGGCGGTCGAGCTCGCGCAGCGCCTCGTCCAGTTCGAGGAGCGACAGCAGCGGGGCGCCGTAGATGCGGCCGTCCGGGCCGTATCCCCAGTCCTCCTCGAGCCAGCGGTTGTAGGCGCGCAGGCTCGGGTAGAGCACGTCGGGGTGCTCGCGCAGCTGCGGCTCGATGCCGACGCCCATGGTCGGTAGCATGAGGCAGCGCTCGACCATCTGCTCGTCGAGCTTCGCGAGCCGTGCGTTGCGCTGCGTGAACTCGGGAACGGCGAGCCCGTCGATCGGGCTCAGGCTCGGGCTGCCGCCGTCGTCGGTCTCGCCGCGCAGGAAGGCCTTCATGATGCCGGGTCCGCCGATCGAGTCGCCCGCCCCGACCGAGAAGAAGTGGCAGCGCTCGTCGCCGACGTACATGCGCGACGGGCCCGCGCTCGTGCGGTCGATCCACGCCGTACGCTTCTTCAGCGGCGCCTCGATGTGGCGCGTGAAGCAGTCGTCGGGCTCGTAGAAGTGGTTGTCAGCGTCGTTGATCCACTCGTCGGGTCGGAGCATGGCGGTTCCTCGATGGCTCAGGGCTCGTGCAGCGCGCGCCGGAAGAGGGCGCCCGCCTCGTCGTGGCCCAGCATTCTCGTCGTGCGGCGCGCGATCTGCCAGCGGCCCTCGTGGCGCTCGAGCTCGAAGCGGTTGAAGCTCAGGCGCCACAGGCCGATCGCGTCGCCGTCGCGCCGGTAGATCCGCGAGTAGGCCGTCGCGACCGCGCGGTCGCCGTCGACCGTGACCACGGCGGGGCCGATCGTGTGCGCGCAGCTCGGCAGCAGCGACTGGTGGCGCGGTCCGCGAACCATGTCCTCGACGCCGCTCCGGCCGTGCATCACCAGCGTCGTGTCGACGTCGTAGAGCGCATCCTCGGTGAACAGCGCGCCGGTGGCCGACGCGTCGCCGGTGTCGACCGCGAAGCCGTAGCGGACGATCAGGCGGTGGATCGCGAGCTCGTCCTCGAGCATCGCGACGCGGCGCTCGAGCGCCGCGAGTCGATCTTCCGGCGGGGCGTGCGCCACGAGATCCTTGTCGCGCGTGTCGCGGCGTCACGCAACGCGTCGCTGCGGTCCCACGCCACGCCGGTGCCGTGGTCGCTGCCTCGCGCGCCACGCCGGTTCCGCCTGGATGACCCACTCGACCGCCCGGCTCGGCGGGCGCTTGTGTCGGCGAATCGTCGCCTGATAGCCGTCCCGCGTCCGGCCGGACGGCGCGACCGACGAGGAGGTGACGGCATCGGCGCGCGGCTCGCGTCGCGTCGTCGCCGCCTGCGCGGGACTCGCGCTGCTTCTGGTCGCCGTCTTCGTCTGGCTCGCGCACGGTGAGTACTTCTACGGCGACGACCTGGTCTTTCTCCGCCGGGCGCGGATGCCACGCGACTGGCTCTCGGTCTTCGTGTCGTTCAAGCCACGCGGCTGGTGGAGCTACCGCCCGCTGTCGATCGAGGTCTTCTTCTCGGCGCTGAACGCGACCGCGGGTCTCGACCCCTTTCCGCACCCGCTGGCGAGCGTGCTGACGCACCTCGCGGCGGGCGCCCTCGTGTACCGTATCGCGGTGCAGCTCGAGGTCGACCGGCGGGTTGCGCTGGTCGCGGGCCTGCTGAAGGTCTCGATGTACCCGTCGCTGAACGGCGAGCTGTTCTGGATCTCGGCCTTCCAGACGGTGCTCGGGACCTTCTTCTACCTGCTGACGGTGACGCTGTTCGTCGACTTCCTGCAGGAAGGAGGGCGGAACCGCCGCGTCGCGGCGAGCGTCGCGATGATCCTCGCGCTGCTGAGCAACGAGCTCGCGTTGACGCTGCCGGGCCCGCTCGTCCTGCTCGCCGTCTTCCACGGCAACGGTGGCGTCGCGACCCGGCTCCGCGCTGCGATCCGCGCGTGTGCGCCGCTGGTGGTGATCCTCGGCGCCTACCTGCCGTTCCGCTACTGGCTGATCTGGGAGTCGTTCCTGCCGACGCCGGCGCTGAACGTGCCCCACCTCGGCTGGCACGTCGTCACGAACGTGCGGAACTTCGTCCGCATCCTGACCGGTCGCTCGACGGCGCCGCAGCTCCTGCTGCTCGCGCTGGTGGCAGCGGGCCGGCTCGTCGCCGCGTGGCGCCGCGACGGTGCGGCGGGCACGCTCGCGCGGCGCACGCTGCTCCTCTGGGGCTGGCTCCGCTGTGCGATGGTGCCGTTCCTAGGTGCATACTTCCTGCATCACCGGGCGGCGATCGTCCTCGAAGCGCCGTTCTGTCTCCTGATCGCGTCGCACCTCGATCCGATCGCGCGCGCGGCGTCGACGCGGCGCGGGACGCGCGCGCTTGAGGTCGCGATGGCCGGTCTGCTACTCGCGCCATTTCCGTACCGGACCATCGTGGACCAGGCGCGCATGCCGCGCGGGCAGGTGAACCGCGACCTGCTCGCGATGCTCGAGCGCGAGCCGCTCCCACTGGTACAGGGCACCTGCGTCCGGCTGGTCACGCGTCCCGGAGACGCATGGACGTCGGCCGAGCTCCTCGCGCTGCGCCTGTGTCGCGATCGTCGAGATCGAGCTGCTGCACGGCGTCGCGGGCAGCCGGCCGACGTTCGCGCTGCGTCGCATGGACCGGGCCGCGAGCTGATCCTTGCGCGATGCCCGTCTCGCTCTGAGTCGGACGACCGTGACTTCTTGTCTCGACGCCGGATTGACTCGTCGCCGCACGCGCGATAGCCGACGCACATGAGCGTGGGGCCGTCTTGGTCGGAGCCGGAGCCCGCCTCCTCACGCGCGTGGCTCCGCTACGGCATCGTGCTCGCGACGCTCGCAGCGTGCGCGTCCGGCCCGCGCGAGGTGCGGGCCGGAGTCGACTTCGCGACCGAGATCCGGCCGATCCTTCAGCAGCGCTGCTACGAGTGCCACGGACCACACGAGCGCAAGGGCGATCTGCGCCTCACCAACAAAGCCGACGGCTTCACGGCGGGCAACCTCGGGATTCCGGTCATCACCCCGGGGAGCGCGCGTCTGAGCCCGCTCGTCGATCTCGTCACGTCGGTCGATCCGGACGAGCGCATGCCGAAAGACCGCGAGCCCCTGTCCGCCGGCGAGATCGACCTGATCCAACGCTGGATCGACGAGGGTGCGAGCTGGCCGGAAGGCGCCGACGAGCCGCACTGGGCGTACACGAAGCCGCGCCGCCCCCCGCTGCCGCAGGTGCGCCGCACCGACTGGCCGCGGCGTGGCCTCGACCACTTCGTGCTCGCGCGGCTCGAGCGCGAGGGACTCGGGCCGGCGCCGGTCGCCGATCCGGCGACGCTCCTGCGCCGCGTGCACCTGGACCTCACCGGGCTGCCGCCGTCGCTCGAGGAGCAGGAGGAGTTCCTGCGCGATCCGTCCCCCGACGCGTACGACCGCGTGGTCGACGGGCTGCTGGCATCCGGACGCTTCGGCGAGCGCTGGGCGAGCGAGTGGCTCGATCTCGCCCACTACGCCGACTCGACGGGCTTCATGTCCGAGGTCGCGCTGTCGAACTGGCCCTATCGCGACTGGGTGATCGACGCGATCGACTCCGACATGCCGTTCGACCGCTTCACCGTGGAGCAACTCGCGGGTGACCTGCTGCCGGACGCCACCGTCGAGCAGCAGGTCGCAACCGGCTTCCTGCGCTCGGTGCCGCTCAACCTCGAGGCCGGCGTGCGCGAGGAGGACGCGCGCGTGATGCAGGTTGTCGACCGCGGCAACACCATGGGCACCACCTGGCTCGGGACGACGGTCGCGTGCGCGCAGTGCCACGATCACAAGTACGATCCCCTGAGCCAGGTCGAGTACTACCGCCTGCTCGCGTTCTTCGACGGCACCACCAGGGAGGCGGTGTCGTTCGACGGGGCCGGCGGCGTTCACCTGGTCGCCCGTGGTCCGACGTTGGATCTCCCGCCGTCGGCGCGCGACCGCGCCCGCGCGGAGAACCTCGCGAGCAAGCTGCTGCAGCAGATCGACGAGCGACTTCCGGAGGCGTGGCCGGGTGCGCCGCCGCTGTCGGCCGCGGAGCGTACGGTGGTTCTCGCCGGGGCACGTACCTCCGGTGCGCGCGAAGCGGTCGCGCGCGCCGGCAGCATCTTCGCGGAGCGGCTGCGCAAGGAGCTCGGTCCGCTCTGGTGGAACACGTGGTTCGATGCCCAGGTCGCGCGGGTGCGCGCGGGTGCGCCGGAGTGGACGGCGCTGGAGATCGTCTCGCTCGAGAGCCGCGTGAACGACACCGTCGTCGAGCAGCCGTACCGCGTCCTCGACGACGGCTCGTTGCTTCTGGAGGGCCCGCCCCCGGAGCGCGGCACCTACGTCTTGGAGCTCCGCGACGTTCCCCGGGATGCTTCGGGTCTGCGCGTCGAGATCCTGACCGATCCGAGCCTGCCCGGGGGCGGCCCCGGGCGCGGCGTCGGCCTGGCGCGGAGGCCGGTCGTCGTCTCCGAGATCGCCCTCGGCGAGCTCGCTCCGGACGGCGAGCGGCCGATCGAGCTCGCGACGGCGCTCGCGAGCGCGCACAACGCGGTGCTCCCGCCGACCGCGGTCATCGACGAGGATCCGGCGACCGGCTGGACCTACGGCGGCGACGCGCTCCGCGCGGCCCAGTGGATCACCGTCGTTCCGCAGGGTGGGCTCGGTCTCGCGGGCGAGCGCCGCGTGCGCCTCGAGATCCAGCAGCTCGCCGGCGAGGGGCAGATGATCGGCAGGCTGCGAGTCTCGTCGACGAGGGCGGAGCGCGACCTGGTGCAGCTGCCGCCCGGCCTCGCCGAGCGCTTCCTCGAGCGCGGCTGGGATGGCCTGTCCGGCTTCGACCGGATGATCGTGCTGGCGCTCGCGCGGCAAGCGCTGGTACCCGGTCTCCGCTCGTCCTTCGACCGCGCGGCGCGCGCGGCGCTGGCGCTCGCGCGGCCACCCCGTGCGCACGTCATCCGGGAGGAGGCCGAGCCGCGCACGACGCACGTCTTCGAGCGCGGCGATCACCGAACTCCTGGGATCGCGGTGTCCGGCGGGACTCCTGGGATGCTGTCGCCCATGCGCCCCGACCTGCCGCGCAACCGTCTCGGGCTCGCGCGATGGCTCGTCGACCGCGACAATCCGCTCACTGCACGCGTCGTCGTCAACCGGTGGTGGGCGCAGCTCGTCGGGCGAGGCATCGTGACCACGCCCGACGACTTCGGCGTGCGCGGCGATCGCCCGAGCCACCCGGATCTCCTCGACTGGCTGGCCGTCGCATTCATGGACTCGGGCTGGAGCCGGAAGGCGGTGATCCGCGAGATCGTGACCTCCGCGACCTACCGGCAAGGAGCGCTTCCGGCGAGCCTCGAGACGCTCGAGCGCGATCCCGCGAACCGCCTGCTCGCCCGCAACCCGGCGCGCCGGCTGCCGGCGGAGTCGATCCGCGACAACGCCCTGCAGATCGCCGGGCTGCTGTCGCCGAAGCGCGGCGGGCCCGCGGTCTTTCCGCCGCAGCCGCCAGGCGTCTGGCTGTCGAACGGGCACACGATCGCGCGCTACACGCCGTCCGACGGCGAGGATTCATACCGGCGCGGGGTCTACGCGGTGTGGCGCCGGACGACACCGTATCCGAGCTTCGTGAACTTCGACGCCGGCGACCGCACGGCCTGCGTCGCGACGCGCTCGGCGTCGAACACGCCCCTCCAGGCGCTGACGCTGCTGAACGACGGGGTCTACGTCGAGGCCGCGCTCGCCTTCGCCGATCGTGTGCTGCGGGAGCTGCCGTCGGGCTCGTCGCAGGCCCGCGTGGCGCGTGCGTTCCGGATCGCCCTGGCACGCGAGCCGACGGCCGGCGAGACCGAAGTGCTGACACGCCTCCTGATGGCCCGGCTCGCGTCGGCGAGGAGCGACCCGGCCGAGGCCGCCGCCGTGCTCGACGGCGTCGCGCGGTTCACGGCTTCTCCCCGGGTCGATCGCAGCGAGCTCGTCGCCTGGTTCCACGTCACGCGCGTGATCCTGAACCTCGACGAGACCATCCATCGCGGGTGAGGCGGCCGGTCATGCACGAGGAGGGGCCGCTCGAGCGCGACTGGACGCGGCGTAACGTTCTGCGCAGTCTCTCCGCCGGCCTCGGCTCGATCGCGCTGGGATCTCTGCTCGCGCCGCCCGCCCGGGCCGCCGGCGGTGCGCTCGGCGGGCGGACGCACGTCGCACCGCGCGCGAAGCGCGTGGTCTACTTGACGATGCTCGGCGGCACGTCGCAGACCGACCTGCTCGACGCGAAGCCGCTGCTGTCGAAGCACGACGGCGAGCCCTGTCCCGACGAGCTCTTCGTCGGCAAGCGGCTCGCGTTCATCCGCGAGCGGCCCGCGCTGCTCGCGTCGCCGTACCGGTTCGAGCGCGCCGGCCGTGCCGGTGTGCCGGTGTCGGAGCTGCTGCCCCATTTTCGTGGCATCGTCGACGACGTCACGATCATTCGCTCGATGCGCACCGACGAGTTCAACCACACTCCCGCGGAGCTCGAGCTGCTGACGGGCCTCGGTCGCTTCGGGCGGCCCAGTGCCGGCTCCTGGGTGAGCTGGGGGCTCGGCAGCGAGAACGAGGATCTGCCCGCGTTCGTCGCCCTGCTGAGCGGTCTGGCCCAGCCGGCGGCCGGCTCCGCCCTCTGGGGGGCGGGCTTCCTGCCGGGCCGGCATCAGGGCGTGCAGTTTCGCGGTGTCGGCGAGCCGGTGCTGTTCGTCGAGAATCCGCAGGGGGTGTCGCGGCGGCAGCAACGCGAGGCGATCGACGCGGTGAACGCGCTCAACCGCATCCGTCTCGATCGCCTGCACGATCCGGAGATCGAAGCGCGCATCGACCAGTACGAGATGGCGTTTCGCATGCAGATGTCGGTGCCCCAAGCGACCGACATCTGGAGCGAGCCTCCTGCCGTGCACGAGATGTACGGCACGAAGCGCGGGGCGGCGAGCTTCGCGAACCAGTGCCTGCTGGCACGGCGTCTCCTCGAGCGCGGCGTGCGCTTCGTCCAGATCTTCGACGTCGGCTGGGACCATCACACCGGCATCTTCACCTACCTGCCGATGAAGTGCGCCGCGACGGATCGTGCCGCGGCGGCCCTCGTCCGCGATCTCCACCAGCGCGGCCTGCTCGAGGACACGCTGGTGGTGTGGGCGTCCGAGTTCGGCCGCACGCCGGTCGGACAGGTGCAGAGCGAGGCCGGTCTGCCGGCGCCCGTCGGCCGCGACCACCAGCGCGACGCCTTCACCGTGTGGCTCGCGGGCGGCGGCGTCAAGAAAGGATTCGTACACGGCCGCACCGACGACTTCGGCAACGCCGTGGCCGAGAGCCCGGTCCACGTGCACGACCTGAACGCGACCATGCTCCACCTCCTCGGGATCGATCACGAGCGGCTCACCTACCGCCACCAGGGGCGCGACTTCCGCCTCACGGACGTGCACGGAGAGGTCGTGCGCGCGATCCTCGCCTGAGAGCGGCTTCGCGGGAGTCGCACTGCCACGGCGGCGCGGCTGGCCGAGGGCTCTGCGACCGCCCGGCCGGTTGTTTTTTCGCGTCCTAACTGCTCGAGACCACAGGCGAAACGTCTCCCGCCAGAGGCGTCCGCCTTGACTCGTGCGCGGTCATTCCCGACACATTGACGGATCGGTCGAGACCGTTCGGTCAGGGTTTTGGGGTGGCCTTGGGCAGCGCGGGGTACGATGCAGTCGGCGTGCGGCGGCAGGACGACCTGCTGCGCGCCCTGGACACTTCGATCGGCACGGCGCGCGACGCGGTCCTCGCGAAGCAGCGCCCGGGCGGCTACTGGCGCGCGCCACTCGAGGCCAGCGTGGGCATGGACGCGCAGCACGTCGTGTTCAACCGCTTCATGTGCCGGCGTCCCGTCGAGGTCGAGCGCCGCCTCGTCGAGCACATCCTCGCGAAGCAGGCCGACGACGGCAGCTGGCCGCTCTACCACGGCGGTCCCGGGCACCTCAGCACGACGATCGAGGCCTACTGGGCGCTGAAGCTCACCGGGCACGCGCCGGACGAGCCACCGCTGGTGCGCGCGCGCGAGTTCGTCCACGCGCACGGCGGGCTCGCACGCGCGCAGGTGTTCACGCGCGCGTACCTCGCGTACTTCGGCCAGTTCCCGTGGCAAGGGCTGCCGGCGATGCCGGTCGAGCTGATGCTCCTGCCGCCCTGGTTCCCGCTCAACATCTACGCGATGTCGAGCTGGGCGCGCGAGACCGTCGTGCCGATGCTGCTGCTGTTCGCGAACAAGCCGCGGATCGCGCTCGAGCCCGGCTGCGGTGTCGAGGAGCTGTGGCTCCGTCCGCCGACGCGGAGCGACCTCGCGTTTCCCGCCGACGATCGTGCGCTCTCGTGGGGAAATTTCTTCTTGCAACTGGACCGCGGCCTGAAGCTCGTCGGTCGCAGCAAGTGGAAGCCGCTCCGCAAGCGGGCGGCCGCGCGCGCCGAGACGTGGATCCTCGAGCGCCAGGACCGAAACGGCGGCTGGGGCGGCATCCAGCCGCCGATGCTGAACTGCGTGATGGCGCTGCGCGCGATCGGCTACTCCGACGAGCATCCCGCGGTGAAGGGTGGCCTGCAGGCGATCGACGACTTCCTGATCGAGCACGAGGGGCACCTACTCTACCAGCCGTGCGTGTCGCCGACCTGGGACACGGCGCTCACCATGCGCGCGCTGCTCGACGCGGGCCTGCCGGCGGATCATCCCGCGCTCGCGCGCGCCGCCGGGTGGCTGATCGACAACCAGATCTTCGAGCCCGGCGACTGGAGCGTCTACAACCCCGATCTCGATCCCGGCGGCTGGGCGTTCGAGTTCACGAACGACTGGTACCCCGACGTCGACGACTCGGCGGTGATCCTGATGGTCCTGCGCCGCTTGCGTGTCGCCGATCGCACGCGCCTCGAGCGCGCGATCGCACGCGGCACGCACTGGACGCTCGGCATGCAGTGCCGCAACGGCGGCTACGCCGCGTTCGATACCGACAACGACGCGGCGTTCCTGAACGAGATCCCGTTCGCGGACATCAAGGCGATGATCGACCCGCCGACGGAAGACCTCACCGGCCGCGTCCTCGAGCTCATGGGCAGCTCGGGCTTCGACCTCGACTTCTCGCGCGCGCGTCGCGCGCGCGACTTCCTGCTGCGCACGCAGCACGCGAGCGGCGCGTGGTGGGGACGCTGGGGCTCGAACTTCGTCTACGGCACGTGGTCGGCGCTGCTCGGGCTGAAGGCGATCGGCGAGCACATGGACGCGCCGTACGTCAAGCGCGCGGTGCGCTGGCTCGAGGAGCACCAGAACGCCGACGGCGGCTGGGGCGAGACGCTCGCCTCGTACGACGACGACACGCTCGCCGGGCGCGGGCCGTCCACGCCGTCGCAGACCGCGTGGGCGATCATGGGACTGCTGGCCGCGCAGGGACGGGTCACGCCCGCCGTCGAGCGCGGCGTCCGCTGGCTGATCGACACCCGGCAGGACGGAACCTCGGCGGAAGAGCCGTTCACCGGAACCGGCTTCCCGGGCCACTTCTGCCTCCGCTACACGATGTACCGCGAGTACTTGCCCCTGATGGCCCTGGGGCAGGCGCGGGCGACGCCCGAAGCCGCCGTCCCCGTGCCGCTGTCGTTTGCGACCGAGCGCGTCGCCGTGGCGCGGGCGCCGCTGGTCGAGCGCGCTGCCCCGGCGTCGGCGTAGCGTGTATGCTGCGGTGGCGCGCTCGCGGCGTCGTGGCATCTTCGAGGAAAACGAGGGGGAGGAGAGATCGTCGTGAGTACGCAGCAACATTCCAGCGTCGGTATCGATCAGCTCGCGGTCTACGTGCCGCGCTACGTCCTCGAGCTCGAGAAGCTCGCGCGCGCTCGCGGCGTGCCCGCCGAAAAGATCTCGATCGGCCTCGGCGCGCACGAGATGGCCGTGGCGCCACCCTGGGAGGACACGGTCACGCTCGCCGCGAACGCCGCGGAGCGCCTGTTCGCTCAGGGATGGACGCGCCCCGAGGAGATCGGGCTGCTGCTGGTCGCGACCGAGACCGCGGTCGACCACGCGAAGCCCGCGAGCATCTTCGTGCACGAATTGCTCGGGCTACCCGCGAACTGCCGCACGTTCGAGCTCAAGCACGCGTGCTACGGCGGCACCGCCGGTGTGATGATCGCGCGCGACTGGCTGCTGTCGCCGGCGTCGCGCGGGCGGAAGGCGCTCGTCATCGCGAGCGACATCGCGCGCTACGATCTGCATTCGAGCGCGGAGTTCACGCAGGGCGCTGGTGCTGCCGCGGTTCTGCTATCCGCCGAGCCGAGGTTGCTCGAGCTCGCGCCCGAGAGCGGCGTCTTCGCGGGCAACGTCTACGACTTCTGGCGTCCGCTGGAGCGCCGCGAGGCGCTGGTCGACGGCAAGTTCTCGCTCGACTGCTACCTGGACGCGCTGTCCGGTGCGCTCGCCGACTACCGCTCGGCGCTCAACGGGCGCGGCGGTCAGCCGTTGCTCGAGCGCTTCGATGCGCTGCTCTACCACACGCCGTTCCCGAAGATGGCGTACAAGGCGCACCTGCGTCTCGCCGAGGTCGATTCGGCGGCGCGCATCGTCGATCCGGAGGAGTGCGCGCGCCTCGCCGAGAAGACCTACGCCGAGCTGGTCGAGCCGAGCCTCACGATGGCGCGGCGTACCGGCAACTCGTACACGGCCTCGCTCTACCTCTGCCTCGCCTGGCTCGCGTCGCAGCGCGCGGCGGCCCTGCCCGGTCGCGAGATCGGCCTGTTCTCGTACGGCTCGGGCTGCTGCGCCGAGTTCTTCACCGGACGCTTCGCCGAGCGCTCGCCGGAAGCCGCGCAGAAGATCGCCGCCGCCGAGCTGCTCGACGCGCGTCGCTCGCTGTCGGTCGAGGAGTACGAGCGCTGCGCCACCACGGCCGTGGGCGAGCCGCCGACGACCGACGGGACCGGAGCGTTCTTCTTTGCCGGCGTGCGCGACGACAAGCGCCACTACGCCCGCGCGCAGCGCGCGCTCGGCGCGGGGGCCTGAGCG
>Ga0194128_10001189_pt1 | contig 45981 bp, 35 predicted proteins | sample TA2KigCa65mmetaG_FD_148650 | JGI IMG/M metagenome (GOLD analysis project Ga0194128, IMG submission 148650) | Freshwater microbial communities from Lake Tanganyika, Tanzania - TA2015037 Kigoma Deep Cast 65m | ecosystem: Environmental > Aquatic > Freshwater > Lake | place: Tanzania: Lake...
TGGCACCCAGTTGGCGAGGTTCAGGTTGTGGGTGCGGCGCGCTTCGTCGCCGGTGTTGTCGCGCAGCTCGAGGAAGTCCTCGATGTCGGCGTGCCATGTCTCGAGGTACACGCAGCAGGCGCCCTTGCGGCGTCCGCCCTGATTGACGGCCGCGACCGAGCTGTCGAGCGTCTTGAGCCACGGCACGATGCCGTTGGAGTGGCCGTTGGTGCCGCGAATGAGCGAGCCGCGGGCGCGCACGCGCGTGTAGGAGAGGCCGATGCCGCCGGCGAACTTGGAGAGCTGTGCAACATCGCCGTACTTGGAGTAAATCGAGGCGAGGTCGTCGAGGGGCGAGTCGAGCAGGTAGCACGACGAGAGCTGCGAGCGGACCGAGCCCGAGTTGAACAGGGTCGGCGAGCTCGGCAGGTACTCGAGCGAGCTGACCAGCTGGTAGAACTCGATCGCTTCCTTGGGGTTGTGCGACAGGCCGCAGGCCACGCGCAGGAAGAAGTACTGCGGCGTCTCGAGCGCCTCGCGCGTATGCGGGTTCACGAGCAGATAGCGGTCGTAGACCGTGCGCAGGCCGAAGTACTCGAACAGGTCGGTGTTCTCCGCGATCACCGCCTGGTCGAGCTTGCGCGAGTGCAGCGCCACGAAATCCGCCGTGGCCTTCGACACGAGGCCGTTCTCTTGGGCAGCGCGCACCGACTGCGAGAAGCTCATGATGTTCTGGTTGCGCACTTCCTTGTCGATGAAGGCGCCGAGCAGGCGCGCGGCGAGGCGCGAGTACTGCGGCTCCTCGGCGATCAGCGAAGCGGCGGTCTGGATCGAGAGCTGGTCGAGCTCGCGCGTCGTCGCGCCGTCGTAGAGACCCGAGATCGTGCGCGTGGCGATGCGCATCGAGTCGACTTCGCTCAGGCCGACCGCGCAGCGCTCGATGGCGCGCACGATCTTCATGACATCGACGGGTTCGAGCTCGCCGGCGCGCTTGCGCACGCGCATGCGCGTCTCGCCGCTCGCAGTGGCGGCTGCGCGGGGTGCGGCCTCGCCCTGCTGTGCTTGCTGCGGCTGGAGTTCGACTTGATGGAGCGTGTGCGATGTGGCCTGCGATGCGAGATCCATGAGACTGCTCTGGCTCGTGGCGGCGGTAGCGGGTGGTGTGCGGTGGAGGAACAACGCACTCGTCGGGGGGGGGGCGAGACGCGGCGCGGCACTTGGAAGTGCGGCACCACCTCAGAACCCCTCCTCGGCAGCGCCGCCCCTCGTGACGCGGGCGGGATGCTAGCGGCACAATTTCTTGAGGCACAACAAGCGAGCAGCCCCTACAGGTTGTGGGCCAGAGGGCCGTGAGGGAGGGATGGCGTCCGCGGCCGGGCGGCATCGGCGGGCGGCGCGAACCTCCAGCCGTAAGTGCCTGTCGAGCAAGGCTTTGCAGAGGTTCCGAGAACTCCGGATGCGCGCTTGCAAACGGCCACGGCGCGCGCTCCGCGCCCGCGGGGGACGAAAAAAAAACTCCGGATTGTCGCGGGACAGGTCGGTCCGTGGCCCTGAGCGGGGCCGCGGCGCTCGGGAGCGCGGCCTCCGGCACTCGAGACCGGGTGGCGAAATGCGCGAAATGCGCGGGAAATCGGCGGGGTCGCCGTCGTGAATCGCGGTTTCCTTGCGTTTCCCGCGCTAGTGAGCCTGCGGCACATCGCGGTAACGACCGCCGTCCGTCGCTGTAGGGGCGCCCCATGGGCAGCGAACAAGCGCCGGAAAACCTCGGAGAAAACGCGCCTTCCATGTCCGCGTCGGCAGCCGCCGCACAGCCCGCTGGAGCGGGCGCGAGCGCGCCTGAGGGCGTTTTTTCCGCGAATTCTGGGCGCTGCGAGCCGGGCGCCCCGCCCGGTAGCGGCTGGGCCACGGCCTGCCACCTCGTCGGCTTGCTCGACTTCGGCGTGTCATTCCTGTTCGTCGGCGTGCTCGCGACGCTGGTCGTGTGGCTCGCGCGCCGCGACGCGGACGCCGAGTGCGACTTCCACGGCAAGGAGGCGCTCAACCTGCAGCTCAACCTGCTCGCGTGGCAGCTGCTCGCGATCCCGCTTCTGTGCTGCTGCCTCGTCGGCCTGCCGATCCTCGTCGCGCTGCCGTTCGTGAAGCTCGTGGCGCTGCTCGTCGGCGCGGCGCGCGCGGCGAGCGGCGAGCGCTGGAGCTACCCGCTGATCGTGCGCGTCGTGCGCTAGGAGCGGCGCAGTAAGATGCGGCCATGATCGATCGCGAGAGGCCGCTCGTCGCCATCAACGGCGAGCTGATCGACGGCGCGAGCCCGGCGGTCACGCTCAAGAACCGCTACGCCGACGCCGTGCTCAAGGCGGGCGGCGTGCCCGTCGCGATCCCGCCGGTCGGCGGCCCGAGCGACCTCCGCCGGCTGCTCGAGCGCGTCGACGGGCTCGTGCTCTCCGGCGGCGACGACTTCGACACGGCGCGACTCGGGCTCGGTCCGACGCACGCGGCCGCCAAGCCGGTGCCGAGCGCGAAGCAGGACTTCGACATCGCGCTCGCGCAGGCCGCACTCGAGCTGCGCGTGCCGACGCTCGGCATCTGCTACGGCATGCAGCTGCTCGGACTCGTCGGCGGCGGCTCCTTGTTCCAGCACCTGCCCGAAGAATGGAGCGGCAAGAATCCGCACTCCGGGGGCGTGGTGCACGCGGTGACGCCGGAGCGCGGCTCGCGGCTCGCGCGCGTCGTCGATGTCCCCGCGCTCGATGTGATCTCGCGCCACCATCAGGCCATGCGCGACATCGGAGCGCGCTGGAAGGTCTGCGCGCGCGACGCCGAGGGTCTCGTCGAGGCCATCGAGCTCGAAGGCGACGCGTTCGTGCTCGGCGTGCAGTGGCATCCCGAGCTGGCGCCGGAGGGCACGGCCCACGACCGGCTGTTCCGCGCGCTGGTCTTCGCCGCCGCGCAGCGCTCGATCGCGCGCCGGTATCCGCAGGTCGCAGCGCAGGTAGGAGGCCGAGGATGAAGTTCAAGCTCTCGCATGCGCCGAGCGCCGGACCCGCGGACGGCAAGCTCCTCACGGACCGCGAGCGCAAGAAGCTGCTCTTCATGACGCTGCTGTTCGCAGTGGTCGGCGGCGGCATGATCTGGGGCTGGGTGACCGGCGGCGGGCAAGCGCCGGAGAAAGACAACCGGCGCAGGCGCGAGAGCGCGCCGCAAACGGAGATCGCCACACCGACCTTCCGCCGCAACGAACTCGCCGCGCTCACCGTGGACGGCACGCGCGAGGAGCGCGCCGACATCGAGCCCGCGGCGCTCGCGCTCGCGCTCGAGGACGCGCGCCTGTACGTCTGGGATCACTTCGCGCCGATGGGCGGCGTCGAACTCACCTCGCCGCTGGCCGCCGAGCTCGCGGCCCATCCGGCGGCGGCGCGCGCGCGCGTGCTGCGCCTGCGCGGTCGAATCTCGGAGTTCGTCTCGTTCCCCGAGGCCGGTTCGCTCCCCGCGCACTTCCGCGCGCTGCTCACGCTCGACGACGGCGGCCGCGTCTTCGTCGTGTTCCAGTCGTGCGTCGACTACGAGTTCGGCAACGGCGACTACGTGCACGTGGACGGGCTGTTCTTGAAGACGCTCGGTCGCGAGATCGCCGGAGCGTGGGTCGAAGCGCCGCTGGTGGTCGGGCCGCGCGCGCAGGTCTCCTATCCAGCGCTCGGCAAGGTCGCGAGCCTCGCGCGCGCCGACTGGGGCGAGGATTTCAGGCGCTACGACGAGGTCTCGACCAGCGAGCGCGAGGAATACTGGCGCGTGGTGAGCTACGCGCGCGATGTGGATCCCGCCTCGATCGACTGGAGCAAGGCGCGCACGCTCGACGCGGCGGCGATGGCGGAACTGAGCGAGGATCCGGCGAGCTTCCTCGCGCTGCCGCTGCGCATCCCGCCCTGCCGCATTCAGGACATCTGGACCCAGCGCCAGCGCGAGAATCCGGCGCGCGTCACGACGCTCACCGAAGGCTGGATCGGCGCGAACGAGTGGCTGCGCACGCCCAACCCCGTGATCCAGTTCTCGACGCTGCTCCCCGATCCCGGCTACAAGATCGGCAGTGAGGTCACGGCGCGCGGCTTCTTCGTGCGCATGAACCAGTACGAAGCGGTCGGCGGAACGCGCAAGGCACCGGTGTTCGTGCTGACGGCGCTCGAGCCCTACGAGCTGCCGAAGGAGAATGTGTTCAGCACGGTGCTCTACATCGTCGGCGGCTCGTTCGCGTCCATCGTGGCACTGTTCTGGTACCTGCTGCGGCGCGACCGAGCCAAGGCTGCTGAACTCGACGCTGAACTCACGCGGCGGCGGCGCGAGCGGCGCATCAAGGCGGCGGCGCAGGCGTGATCCGCGTCGATGTCGAGCTGCCGGGCCACGCGGCGTATCCGGTCGTGATCGGCGCGGGGGCGCTGGACGCGCTCCGTGCGCACGCGGGCGAGCGGCCCTTCGGCATCGTCGACGAGCGCGTGTTCGAGCTGCACGGCGCGCTCGCGGCACCGCTCTTCGCGCTGGCGGCCGTGCCTGCCGGCGAAGCAGCGAAGGACTGGGGGACGCTGGAGCTCGCGCTGGCGGCGATGGCCCAGCACGGACTCGACCGCGGCTCGAGCGCACTCGCGTTCGGCGGCGGCGCGACGCTCGATGTCGGCGGGCTCGCGGCCTCGCTCTACATGCGCGGAATCCGCGTCGTGTACGGACCGACGACGCTGCTCGCGATGGTCGATGCTTCGGTGGGCGGCAAGACCGCGATCAACATCGCTCAAGGCAAGAACCTCGTCGGCACATTCCACCAGCCCAGCGCGGTGCTCGCCGACACACGCACGCTCGCGACATTGCCGGACGAGGAGTGGCGCTCGGGGCTCGGCGAAGTCGTCAAGGCGGCGCTGGTCGAGAACGAAGAGCTGCTCGCGCTCGTCGAACGCAACGCGGCGGCGCTCGCGGCGCGCGAGCTCGCCGCCGTCGAGCTCGTGATCGCCGAGTGCGTGCGCTCCAAGGCGCGCATCGTCGCCTCGGACGAGCGCGAGGGCGGCCCGCGCAAAGCGCTCAACCTCGGCCACACATTCGCGCACGCTTTCGAGAAGGTGGCCGGTTTCGGCTCGATTCCGCACGGTGTCGCGGTCGCGTGCGGTCTCGCGCTGGCGCTCGAAGCGAGCGAGCGCGCAGGGCTGCTGCAGGATCGCGGACTGCGCGCGCGCATCGACGCGCTGCTGCGAGCGTTGCAGCTCCCGTGCTCCCCGGGCGAGCTGCGTATGCGCCACGGAGCCCTGCCTGCCGCGGAATTGCTCGCGGCCATGCGCCACGACAAGAAGGCGAGCGCGGGTCGGCCGACCTTCGTGCTGCCGCGCGCCGCGGGCTCGCTCGAGCTCGCGGCGACGCTCGACGACGCCACGCTGCTCGCGCTGCTCGCCTGAGTCCTAGAGCGATGCGCGCTCGCGCTGCGGCAGCGGCACTGCGATGTCGTCGTGCTCGCGCGCGCGGGACTCCGCGAGGGCGCGCACCTGCCGTTCGAGGGCCTCGTAGGTCTCGCGGCGGGCGTCGATCATGCGCTGCGTCTCGAGCTCGAAGAGACGGCGCTCGGAGCGAGCGCGGCGGTCTTGCGCGAGCCACGAAGCGACGGCGCCGGCCGCAAAGGCTGCGGCGAGCAGGATCGCGAGCTCGACGGTCAGGATCGGCATGGTGCTCGAGGGCCCGCAGGGGGCCGTCACGGTGGTTTTCGGACCGTCCGGATGGCGCCCCAAAGGCCGAGGGCGAGATTCTCGTCGAAGGCGCCCTGGGAAGCGCTCGCGACGGTCGACAGCGCCCGTTGAGCGTGCTTCAATCCGCACGTTTACGCCTCGGGGTCGCCGCCTCAGGGGAATCGTCCCACTCCTCGGCTGCCGCCGCCGCGCTCTCTCATCACTCCACCCCCATGCCGCGACGCGACGACCTCGAGTCGATCCTGATCATCGGAAGCGGGCCGATCGTCATCGGTCAGGCCTGCGAGTTCGACTACTCCGGGACGCAGGCCTGCAAGGCGCTGCGCGAGGAGGGCTATCGGGTCATCCTCGTCAACTCGAACCCGGCGACGATCATGACCGACCCGGAGACGGCCGATGCCACCTACATCGAGCCGATCACGGTCGCTGCGCTGACCAAGATCCTCGAGGCCGAGCGGCCCGACGCGATCCTGCCGACCATGGGCGGTCAGACGGGCCTCAACACGGGCCTCGCGCTCTACGACCAAGGCGTGCTCGATCGCCTCGGCATCGAGATGATCGGCGCGCGCGCGGATGTGATCCGCAAGGCCGAGGACCGCGACATGTTCCGCGCCGCGATGACCAAGATCGGGCTCGGCAGCGCGCGCTCCGGCGTGGCGCACAACATGGACGACGCGCGGCGCGTGATGGCCGAGATCGGCCTGCCGTGCGTGATCCGCCCGGGCTTCACCATGGGCGGCTCGGGCGGCGGCATCGCCTACAATGTCGAGGAATTCGAGGAGATCGCGGGGCGCGGCCTCTCGCTCTCGATGAACTCCGAGATCCTCGTCGAGGAATGCCTCGCGGGATGGAAGGAGTTCGAGATGGAGGTGATGCGCGACAACAAGGACAATGTCGTCATCGTCTGCTCGATCGAGAACTTCGACCCGATGGGCGTGCACACGGGCGACTCGATCACCGTGGCTCCGGCGCAGACGCTCTCGGACCGCGAGTATCAGGACATGCGCAATGCGTCGATCCGCATCATGCGCGAGGTCGGCATCGAGTGCGGCGGCTCGAATGTGCAGTTCGCCATCAACCCCGACGACGGGCGCATGGTGGTGATCGAGATGAACCCGCGCGTGTCGCGCAGCTCCGCGCTCGCGAGCAAGGCCACGGGCTTCCCGATCGCGAAGTTCGCGGCCAAGCTCGCCGTCGGTTACACGCTCGACGAGATCCAGAACGACATCACCAAGTCGACGCCGGCCTGCTTCGAGCCCACGATCGACTACACGGTGGTCAAGATCCCGCGCTTCGCCTTCGAGAAGTTCAAGGGCGCGGACGCGACGCTGACGACGCAGATGAAGTCGGTCGGCGAGACCATGGCGATCGGTCGCACATTCAAAGAAGCGCTACAGAAGGCGCTGCGCGGCCTCGAGACGGGACGGCCGGGCCTCGGCCTCGACCCGCGCGACCCGACCGAGTCGCTCGTCGCCGACGAGGAGCAGCTCGTGCGCGCGCTGCGCGTGCCCAACCAGAACCGCGTCCTCGCCGTGCGCGCGGCTTACCGCGCCGGCTGGAGCGCCGAGCGCATCCACGACGCGACCAACATCGATCCGTGGTTCCTCGAGAACATGCGCGAGCTCGTCGCGTTCGAGCGCGAGCTCTCGGGCGCGCTGTTGACGCCCTCGTTGCTGCGACGCGCCAAGGTGCTCGGCTACACCGATCGCCAAGTCGCGCTCGCAGTCGGCGCCACGGCGGAGCATGTGGCCGCGCTGCGCGATGAGTGGAAGATCCAGCGCACCTACAAGCTCGTCGACACCTGCGCGGCGGAGTTCGCGGCCAAGACGCCGTACTACTACTCCACATGGGAGGACGCGGAGAGCGAGGTGCGGCCCTCTCCCGCGACCAAGATCGCGATCCTCGGCGGCGGCCCCAACCGCATCGGACAGGGCATCGAGTTCGACTACTGCTGCGTGCACGCGGCCTTCGCGGTGCGCGAGCTCGGCCACGAGGCCGTGATGGTGAACTCGAACCCCGAGACCGTGTCGACCGACTACGACACGAGCAACCACCTGTTCTTCGAGCCGCTGACGCACGAGGATGTGATGGCGATCGCGCGCGCGATCGAGCCCTCGGGCATGATCGTGCAGTTCGGTGGCCAGACGCCGCTCAACCTCGCCAACGGACTGCACAAGGCGGGAGCACCGCTGATCGGCACATCGGTCGAGTCCATCGACCGCGCCGAGGACCGCAAGCTGTTCGCGGAGATGATCCGCAACCTCGGGCTCAACCAGCCGGAGAACGGCATCGCCACCACGCCGGGCGAGGCCTTCGAGCACGCGCGGCGACTGGGCTATCCCGTGCTCGTGCGACCGAGCTACGTGCTCGGCGGACGCGCCATGGAGATCGTCTACGACGACGCCGCGCTCGACCACTACATGCAGAACGCCGTGCAGGCCTCGCCCGACCGCCCGGTGCTCGTCGACAAGTTCCTCGAGGACGCGCTCGAGGTCGATGTCGACTGCATCAGCGACGGCGAGACGGTCGTGATCGGCGGCGTGATGGAGCACATCGAGGAGGCCGGCATCCACTCCGGCGACTCGACCTGCGTGCTGCCGCCGCACACGCTCGACGCGTCGGTGCAAGAAGAGATCGTGCGCGCGACCAAGGCCATGGCGCGCGAGCTCAAGGTCATCGGCCTGATGAATGTGCAGTTCGCCGTGAAGGGCGACAAGGTCTACGTGCTCGAGGTCAACCCGCGTGCGTCGCGCACGGTGCCGTTCGTCTCGAAGGCGATCGGCGTGCCGCTCGCCAAGCTCGCCGCCAAGGCGATGTGCGGCAAGACGCTCGCGGAGCTCGGCTTCACCAGCGAGGTCGTGCCGCCCTACTACTCGGTCAAGGCGCCGGTGTTCCCGTTCAACAAGTTCCCGGGCACGGACATGCTGCTCGGGCCCGAGATGCGCTCGACCGGCGAGGTCATGGGCATCGACGAGAACCTCGGCTTCGCCTTCGCGAAGGCCTTCGAGGCCGCGGGCATGAAGCTGCCGCGCAGCGGCAAGGTGTTCGTGTCGGTGAAGAATGCCGACAAGCGCGCGATCCTCTCGGACGCGCGGCTCTTGTCGCAGATGGGCTACGAGTTGTGCGCCACCGAGGGCACCTACAACGCGCTCAAGAATGCCGGCATCAAGGCCAGCCGCATCAACAAGATCCACGAAGGCCGCCCCCATGTGGTCGATGTGATCAAGAACCGCGAGATCAAGCTGGTCCTCAACACGCCGCTCGGCAAGCAGACGCGCTACGACGACAAGCAGATCCGCTCCGCCGCGATCATGGGCGGCATTCCCTGCATCACCACGCGCGCCGGCATCTCCGCCATCGTGCAGGCCTTGCTGGCGCTGCACGGCGGCGAATACCTCGTCCGCCGCCTCCAGCACCACCACCGCCGCCCCGCCGCCCGTCCGGCGACCGCCGAGGTCTGATCGGGCGAGCTGGGAAAGGGCTTCCGCATCGCGGGGGCCGCGCACGCGGGCGCGCGCCCCCGCGGCTTGTTTTCGGGGCTACAGTGAGCTTCGGCGTGCGGCTGAGCGTGGGGCTCGGCTGGAGCCCCGTAGCGATGCGATTTCCCGGCCTGACCCTCGCGCTCTCGGGGGCTGCTCTCCTCGCCGGTGGGCAGCTCTTCGGGCAGTCCTTGCCGCCGGAGGCCGTGGTCGCGCTGGCGCCGGAGGAAGCCGCGGAGCTCGTGCGCTCGCCGCGCTGGCTCGCGCTGCGCGCAGGCGGCTTCGACACGCGCGGCAACGAGCCGGAGCTGCCGGTCGACCTGCGGCGCGAGCGACGCGCGCGCGGCGGCGCCACATGCTTCCTCGTGCAGTTCGATCGCGTCGTGACGCCACAGCTGCGCACACGCGCGCTCGCCACGGGCGCGCAGCTGCTCGAGTACCTGCCGTCCAACGCGTTCCTCGTGCGCGCGACACCGGCACAGCGCGCACAGCTCGAGCGCCAGCCCGAAGTGGCGTGGAGCGGCGAGCTGCATCCCGCGTGGCGCATCGAGTCGCGCTTGCGCGAGGGCGCGCTCGATCCCGCGCTCGCCTCCGTGCAGCACGAGCTCGTCGCGCTCGGCTTCCGAGGCGGCCCGCGCGCCGCGCTCGAGCTCGCCCTGCGTCGACACGGAGCGAGCGTCACGGAGCTAATCGAGGAACACGGACGCTGGATCGCGCGCTTGCGCGCGAGCGCGGCCGTGGCGCGGCGCCTCGCGCGTGAAGATGCCCTGCAGTGGATCGAGGTCGAGGCGCCCGTGACGCTGCGCAACAACTCGGTCGCGTGGGTCGTGCAGTCGAACCAGAACCAGCTGACGAAGGTCTGGGATCGCGGCCTGCGCGGCGAAGGCGAGGTCATCGGGCACATCGACAACGCGATCTCGGTGCTGAACAACTGCTGGCTGCGCGATCCGGCGGGCACGCCGGTCGGTCCGGCGCACCGCAAGGTCGTGTATCTCTCGAGCAGCGGCGCCGATGTGCACGGCATGCACACGGCCGGAACGCTCGCGGGCGACGCGCAGCCGGTGACGGGCTCGACGCTCGGCCGCGGCATGGCGTACCTCGCGCGACTCGCGCACACGGACCTGCCCGTCGCGTCCTACTCGGCAACCGCGACGCTGCACGGCAGCTACGGCGCGCGCGTGCACTCGAACTCGTGGGGCGTCGATAGCGTGACGTCCTACAGCGCGCTGTGCGCGTCGATCGATGCCTTCGGGTGGGCAAACGAGGAGCACCTGTCGGTGTTCTCGGTCTCCAACGGAGCATTCGTGACGAGCCCCGAGAATGCCAAGAACGTGCTGGCGGTGAGCTCGACGGAAAACGGCGCCAATGCCGATCAAGTCTGCTTCGGCGGACTCGGTCCGACCGCCGACGGGCGGCGGCGGCCCGAGGTGATGGCGCCGGGCTGCGGCGTGGTCTCGGCGGCGCCGGGCACATGCGCGACGGGCACGCTCAACGGCACGAGCATGGCGACGGCCGCGATCGGCGGCGCGGCCACGCTCGCGCGCGAGTACTTCCTCGACGGCTTCTATCCGAGCGGGCTCGCGAATGCGGCGGACGCGTTCGTGCCCAGCGGCGCGCTGCTGAAGGCCGTGCTCGTGAGCTGCGGCGAGGATGTCGCGAGCGCGCCGGACTATCCGTCGATGCGCGAGGGCTGGGGCCGCGTGAACCTCGACAAGGCGCTGCACTTCGTCGGCGACGAGTCGAAGCTGTTTGCGACCGAGCTGCGGCACGCCGCGGGACTTGGCACCGGAGCGACGACGAGCTGGACCGTGCACGTGCAGTCGAGCGCGCTGCCGTTCGAGGTCACGCTCGCGTTCATGGACGCGCCGGGCTCGGTCAACGCCGCGATCGCTGTGGTGAACGACCTCGATCTCGAGGTGCTCGCGCCTTCCGGCGCGCTGTACCTCGGCAATGTCTTCGCGAGCGGCGCCTCGACGACCGGTGGCGCGGCGGATCCGCTCAACAATGTCGAGCGCGTCGTCGTGCGCCAGCCGGAGCTCGGCGCGTGGACGATCCGCGTGCGCGGCGCGAACGTGCCGCAGGGTCCGCAGGGACTCGGCCTGTGCGCGACGGGAGACATCGCGACGGGTGGCAGCTCGTCGCCGACGCGCTATTGCGTGAGCGGGCAGACGACGAACTTCTGCGCGCCGCGCCTGCACACATCGGGCGTCGCGCGCGCCGGTGCGAGCGGTGGCTTCACGCTCGCGGCGAGCGGCGTCGAGGGCCAGCGACAGGGCATCGTGTTCTATGGGACGAGCGGTCGCACATCCGTGCGCTGGACATTCCAGAGCTCGAGCTTCTGGTGCGTGCGTCCTCCGGTGCAGCGCATGACCGCGCAGACGAGCGGCGGGACGCTGGGCGGCTGCGACGGACTGTTCTTCACCGACTGGTCGGCGTGGGTGAGCGCGCGACCGTGGGCCCTCGGCGCGCCCTTCGGCCCCGGCGCTCTCGTGCAGGCGCAGGCTTGGTTCCGCGATCCGCAGGCGCCCGGTCAGGGCAACCTGACCGACGCGGTCGAGTTCGTCGTTCAGCCCTAGGCTGCGGCGACCTGCGCGCTCCGGCTGGCGAACAAGCCGAACCTTCGCTGCGTCCAGGGTGTTGGACCTCCCGTAGCTTGTTCGGTTCCGGACGATCCCCACCCCATGCGCCGCACACCTCACCTCGCCATCGTCCTCGCCGCCCTCGGACTCGCTCCCGCCTTCGCGCAGGAGGTCCCCAAGCTTCCGGACAGCCCCCAGCGGGGCTGGACCTTCGAAGAGGCCAACGGGCTGGCGGCCGAGCCGCGCTGGCTCTCACTCTCCTACGCCGAGTTCGACACGTCTCGCGGCCTGCCCGAGCTGCCGGCCGATCTGGCGCTCGAACCGCAGGCGGACGCGGGCTACTTCCTCGCCCAATTCTCCGGAGCCATCACCGAGGACCTGCGCGCGGAGCTCGCGGCCGCGGGTGCCGAGCTGCTCGACTACATCCCCAACTACGCGTTCGTCGTGCGCGGCGACGCGCGCGTGCGCACGGCGGTCTCCGAGGTGGCAGCCCATGTGTGGACGGGCGACTTCCATCCGGCGTATCGCATCGAGCCGCGGCTCTTGCTCGCGTCGCAGGATGAAACGCTCGCCGCGCTCGCACGCCCGCTCGTCATCGGCGGCTTCCCCGGCACGAGCTTCGACGTGCTCGCCGAGCAGGTGAGCGCGAGCGGCGCGACGATCGAAGAGAGCTGGGAGGAGTACGGTCGCTGGTTCGTGCGCGTGAATGCGAGCCCGCTCGCGGCGCGCGCTCTCGCCCGCGCGCGCGACATGCAGTGGATCGAGCCGGCACCGGAGATGACGCTGCGCAACGATTCGATCGTGTGGGTCGTGCAGACGAACATCTCGGGCAATACGCGCGTGTGGAGCCAAGGCATCAACGGGCAGGGGCAGGTGATCGGGCACGTCGATGGACTGCTGTCGAGCACCTCGTGCTACTTCTCCGATCCCACGGGCGCTCCCGTCGGCCCCACGCACCGCAAGATCGTGTACCGCAACGGCAGCGGCACCTCCGACAGCCATGGCACGCACACGGCGGGCACCGCGGCCGGCAATGCGCAGCCCGTCAACGGCTCGACGGCCAACCGTGGTCTCGCGTACCTCGCCAAGCTCGCGCACACCGAGCTTCCGATCTCGGGCTTCAACACGACCGGCGTCGCGCACGCGAATGTCGGAGCGCGCGTGCACACCAATTCGTGGGGCAACGACGCGACGACCGCCTACGACTCGCTCTGCAACTCGATCGACACATTCCAGTGGAACAACGAGGACAACCTCGTGCTGTTCTCCACCACGAACACGTCGACGCTGAAGAACCCTGAAAACGCGAAGAACCTGCTGGCTGTCGGAGCGACGCAGGACACGCCCAACGTCAACTCGTTCTGTTCCGGCGGTACGGGCCCGACCGCGGATGGGCGGCGCAAGCCCGAAGTGATGACGCCGGGCTGCGGCACCGTGTCGGCGAGCACGGGCTCGTGCGGCACGACTTCGCTCACCGGTACGAGCATGGCTTGCCCGTCGGCGACGGCCGCGGCGGCGCTCGTGCGCGAGTACTTCATGGACGGCTTCTACCCCACGGGCGCGGCTGTTGTGGCCAACGCATTCACACCGACCGGCGCGCTCGTGAAGGCGGTGCTCGTCAACACCGCGCAGGACATGACATCCATCTCCGGCTATCCGAGCAATCAGGAAGGCTGGGGCCGCCCCAACCTCGACGAGTCGCTGTTCTTCACGGGCGACGCCGCCAAGATGATCGCGGTCGATGTGCGCAAGGCTCAGGGGCTCGTCACGGGCGCGACCTACGTACGGCAGTTCCAAGTGAACGCGAGCACGACGCCACTCGAAGTCACGCTCGCGTGGCACGACGCTCCCGGCTCAACGAATGCCTCGAATCCGGTCGTCAACAACCTCGACCTCACCGTGACGAGCCCGACGGGCGCGGTCTATCGCGGCAACGTGTTCGCGAGCGGCTGGTCGACCACCGCCGGCAGCGCGGACCTCAAGAACAATGTCGAGCGCGTCGCGCTGCAGGCCCCGACGGTCGGTACATGGAGCTTCACGGTCACGGCCACGAACGTGCCGACGCCGAACCAAGGCTTCGGCCTGTGCCTCACGGGCAATGTGACGGACGGCGGCGGGTCCAACCCGACGAGCTACTGCACCGCGGGTCTGACCTCGAGCTTCTGCTTCGCGGACCTCACGGCCTCGGGAGTCGCCAGTGCGAGCGCCACTTCAGGCTTCGTGCTCACGGCGACACAGGTCGAGGGCAACCGCCTAGGCCTCATCTTCTACGGCATCACCGGCCGCAACGCCGCGCCGTGGTCGACCAACAATTCGAGTTTCCTGTGCGTGAAGTCGCCGGTCCAGCGCACGCTCGCGCAGAACTCTGGCGGCAGCTCCGACACCTGTCAGGGCGTCCTCACGATCGACTGGAACGCGTTCCGCGCGACGCGCCCCACCGCGCTCGGCAACCCGTTCGTGTCGGGCCAGCTCGTGCAGGCGCAGGCGTGGTTCCGCGATCCCGCTGCACCGGGCACCACGAACCTGTCCGACGGACTCGAGTTCACCGTGCGGCCCTGAGGCACGCCTCGGTCGAGACGAAAGCGGGCGCGGCCAGCGTTGGCCGCGCCCGCGGTGTTTGGAAAACCATGAGCCGAGATGCGCGCGCTCGGCGCTTGCAGCCGCGCGCGCGGAGCGTTGGGATGGTGCCACATGCAAGTGCTCCATCGCCTCGGCGTCTGCTCGTGGTCGCTCCAGCCGACCTCCCCGGCGGACCTTGCTCACAAGCTGTCCAAGGTCGGCGCGCGCGCCTGCCAGCTGCACCTCGACCCGCTGCGCGACGGCTCGTGGGACGCGAGCGAGACGCTCCAGGCCCTGTGGGGCGCGGGCGTTTCCGTGCTCTCCGGAATGATGACTCCGCACGGCGAGGACTACTCGACGCTCGACACGATCCGCGTGAGCGGCGGTCTGCGCCCGAGCGCCCATTGGACGACGAACCTCGAGATCGCGAGGGGCGACGCGCGCGTCGCGCGCTCGCTCGGCCTCGGGCTCGTGACTTTCCACGCGGGCTTCCTGCCCCACGATGCGCACGATCCCGAGCGCGCGGTGCTGCTCGATCGACTGCGCCAAGTGGTCGATGTGTTCGCGGACCAAGGCGTGCGACTCGCCTTCGAGACCGGACAGGAGACGGCCGACACGCTACTGCACGCGCTCGCCGACCTGCAGCGACCCGCGGCCGGAGTGAACTTCGATCCCGCCAACATGCTGCTCTACGGCATGGGCGAGCCCGTCGAGGCGCTGCGCAAGCTCGCGCCGCATGTCCGCCAAGTGCACATCAAGGATGCACGGCGCGCGAAGGTCGTCGGAGCGTGGGGCGAAGAGGTGTCGGTGGGAACGGGCGAGGTCGACTGGAAGGCATTCTTCGGTGTGCTCGCCGAGCGCAAGCTCTCCGTCGACCTGATGATCGAGCGCGAAGCCGGCTCGGACCGCACCGGCGACATCGCCGTCGCTCGCAAGCTCGTGGAAGCACACATCCAGCTCAAGAGGAACGCATGAGCGCGCGCAAGATCGGCGTCGGCGTCGTTGGCCTCGGCTTCATGGGCCGCACGCACCTCGCGGCATTCGCCGCCGCGGACTCGGCCGGCTTCGGCAACGAACTCGTGGCCGTGTGCGACTCGGATCCCGCGCGGCGCGCGGGTCACGCGGGCAGCGGTGGCAACCTCGACACGGGCGCGAGCAGCGAACGCATGTTCGACCCCGCCAAAATCGCCGGGTACGCCGAGCCCGCGCAGCTCTTCGCGGATCCGCGCGTCGAGCTCGTCAGCATCTGCACGCACACCACGACGCATGTCGACCTCGCGCTCGCGGCACTCGCCGCGGGCAAGCATGTGCTGCTCGAGAAGCCAGTGGCGCTCGACAGCGCCTCCGCGCAGCGCCTCGCCGACGCGGCCGCGCGCTCGAAGGGTCTGTGCATGCCGGCGATGTGCATTCGCTTCTGGCCCGCGTGGGCGCGCGCGCTCGCGGCCGTTCGCAGCGGTGAGTTCGGCGCGGCGCGCAGCGCGGTCTTCCGTCGCCTCGGCAACCGTCCGGGCTGGAACGGCTTCTACGCCGACTACGAGAAGAGCGGCGGTGCGCTGTTCGACCTGCATGTGCACGATGTCGACTTCGTGCGCGCCTGCTTTGGCGATCCCGCGACGCTCGTCAGCACCGGCTCGCTCGATCATGTCACGACGCTGTTCCACTATCCGTCGGGTCCGACGCATGTCGTGGCCGAGGGCGGCTGGGATCACGGCGACGGCTGGGCCTTCCGCATGTCGTTCACGATCGTGTTCGAGCGCGCCACGCTCGACTACGAGTTCGCGCGCACGCCGGAGCTCGTGCTCGTGAAGGACGGCGAGCGCACGGCACTCGATGTCGGCACGCTCAACGGCTACGACGGCGAGGTGCGCCACCTGCTCGACGCGATCGCCTCGGGCTCGCGTTCCCTGGGCGCGACCGTGGCCGACGCCGTCGCGCACACCAAGCTGATCGAAGCCGAGCGACGGAGCCTCTCCACGCGCTCCGTCGTCTCGGTCTGACCGGCCGCGCTCATTCGAGGCGCCGCGCCGTCGTCTGCAGCCCGCGCTGCGTGAGCACGAACGCCACGGCGCGGCCGTGCTCGACCGTGAACTCGAACGAGACCTCCGAGTCCCCGTTGGACACGAAGCGGTCGTGTCCCTGATAGCGCATTCGGTGGCGCTCGCCGCAGGGCGTGAGGCGCTCGAGCGTCTCGCCGCGCTCGACGCACATTCCCGTCGACACCGCTTCGATCATCGCCTGCGTGCGCCGCCGCGTGGGCCGCCAAGGGAACCACGGGTTGCCGCTGAAGTTGATCTCGATCGAGGCCGCTGCGTGCACAGCGGCCCAGAACATTTCGGTCACGAGCTCGGTGTCGCGGTGCGAGTCGCCGCGACGCGAGCGGCGCCACGGAACGCGCCACCCAGTCGAAGTCCGTGAGACACAAGGTGCGGATCAGCTCTTCCTTGCCCTTGAAGTGCGGGTAGATCGCGCTGGGCGCTTGGTCGATCGCCGCGGCGATCTTGCGCAGCGTGACGGCCTCGAAGCCGTGCTGGGCGATGAGTTCGCGCGCGGCTGTGAGGGCGCGCTCGCGAACCTGCTGGCGTTCGCGGGCTCTACGATCGGAAGGGGGCATGGGCGGTGACCGATGCTCAGTTTGTGAACACCGTTCAGCAGCCGAAGGAGCGCGCCCACGCAAGACGCGAGAGTGCGCAGTCAAGGCCAGAGGGCCTCCCAGCGGACATGGTCAGGGGTCGAATCGGTCGGCGAGCCGGTCGGTGCGGTCGCTCAGCGCCGGGCGAGCCCTTCGAGAAGCCGCTCGATGTGGCCGAAGGTGCGCTCGCGGTCGAACCGCTGCATGCGCTCGAGTCCAGCTGCCACGAAGCGGCGCGCGAGCGTTGGGTCCTCGAGCAGCCGCGCGATGGCCGCGCGCAGCGCCGCGTCGTCCCGCAGCGGCACGAGCAGGCCGTTGCGCTCGTGCTCGACGACCTCTGGATTGCCGCCGATCTTCGAGCAGACGATCGGCGTGCCGAGCGCGCTGACTTCGAGCAGGGTGTGCGACAGACCCTCGTACTCGCTGTTCAGCACGAACACATCCGCCGCGCAGATCAGGTCGGGAATGCGCTCATAGGGGACATTTCCGAGGAAGTGCGCGCGCTGCTCGAGCCCGAGCTCGCGGGCAAGCTGCTTCCAGGGCTCGAGCATGTCTCCGTCGCCCGCCACGAGCAGCTCGATGTCATCCGGGAGTCCCTGCAGCGCTCGCAGGATGCCGTCGACGCGCTTCCACACCATGAGCCGACAGATCGTGAGCAGGTAGCGCTTCTTGGGATCGAGACCTTGCCGCGCGCGCGCACTCGCTCGTCCGTCGGCGACATCCGCGGCCTTCGGTCCATGGTAGGCGTTGTAGACGAGCTCGACCTTGCGTTCGGGAACGCCATAGCGCTCGATCGGAATGCGCCGCAGGAAGTCGCTGCACGCGATGAGCTGATGACACCAGCCCCACCAGTGCCTCTGCACGCGCCGCGCGAGCGACACCTTCCACCCGTACTGCTTGCCCTCGAAGGTCTCGATGTCGTCGCCCTCGATCCAGCCCTTGCGGTGGCTGATCTCCCAGGCGCCATCGACCATCACGCGGATCATCACCTTGCGCCCCGCGAGGCGCGCCGCGGCCACATGCAGCAGCGCCAGATGTTCGTTCACATACACGACATCCGCCTTGCGCGCTTCGAGATAGGTGGCCCAAGCCGCTTTCAGGTAGCGCGCGAGCAGCGGTCCGCGCTCGATCGCTACGACGCGAAACGGATAGCCCTGCGGCCGCGGATCCGCGCAGAAGGCCACGACCGTCACATCGTGACCGCGCTCCGCGAGGAAGCGGCCGAGGCTCGGCACATACACGGACGGGCCGCCGAGATCCGGCGGGAAGATCGGTGAGGTGACGAGGATGCGCATCGGCGCAGCGAGCATATCCCTTCGGAGAGCGCACTTCCCGTGCTCAGAGTGCGGACGAAGCGCGTCCCGCGAGCAGGAAGAGGTGGCGGACTCGGCGTACCATGCGCGGCCGATGTCGCCGCACGAACACATCCGTCCACCGGAAGTTCCCGCGTGCCTGCTGGCTCTGCGCGAGCGCTACGACGCGGTGCTGTGCGACCTGTGGGGCGTGGTGCACAACGGCCAGCGCCCGTTCGCGAGCGCCGTGCGCGCGCTGACGGCCTTCCGCGCCAGCGGCGGACGGGTGATCCTGCTCACGAATGTGCCGAAGCCGCGTGGCCCGATTCCACGCCAGCTCGATCGCATCGGCGTCGCGCGCGAGGCGTGGGACCTCATCGTGACGAGCGGTGACGCGATTCGCGGCGAGCTCGCAGCTCGCGCGCCCGGCCCGATGCACCTGATCGGTCCGCGCAGCGACAGCGTGCTGTGGGACGGACTCGGCCTGCGGCTCGCGGCGCTCGAGAGCTCCGCGTTTCTGTGCGTCACGGGCCTCGGCGACTTCGACTCCGACGAACCGGAGCACTACCGCGAGCGCCTCGCGCGCGCCCGTGAGCTCGACCTCGAAATGATCTGTGCCAACCCCGACATCGTCGTGCGCCTCGGCGAGCGTCCACACTGGTGCGCGGGCGTCCTCGCGCGAGACTACGAGGCCCTCGGCGGTCGCGTCGTCATGGCGGGCAAGCCGCACGCACCCATCTACGCGCTGGCCTTGCGCGAGCTCGAAGTGCTCTCCGGACAGCCCGTCGACCGCACGCGCGTGCTCGCCATCGGTGACGGCATTGGCACCGATGTGCGGGGCGCCAACCGCGAGCGACTCGACGCGCTGTTCATCGCCTCCGGAATTCACCGCGACGAGGTGCGTACCGACGACGCGCTCGACCTCGTCGCGACGGCGCACGCGCTGGCGTCCGAGTCGGCGCACGCTCGCTACGCGCTGGCCGAGCTGCGCTAGTTTCGACTCCGCGCCTCGCGCGGCGCCCCGCTCAAGGCGCGACGACCGGACGGCTGCGGGCGCGGAACAGCACGAGTCCGAGTGCGATGGCGGCACCGAGCAACGCCAGCCACAAGCCGTCGCGCAGCGAGGCGGGTTCGTACGAGAGCTCGATCACATGGTGTCCCGCGGGCACGTCGAGCGCCATGAAGGCCGTGTTGGCGTCGAGAATCTCCACCGCAGCCCCATCGAGCGTCGCCTGCCAACCGGGGTAGCGCGAGAGCGCGGCCACGAAGTAGCGCGGCGAAGGACAGTCGACTTCCAAGCGCACGCGATCGGGCGTGTCGAGGGCGAGCGAGAGCGTGCCGGGCAAAGCTGCATCGGCGACAGCGCCGCGCTTGCGAGGCTCGAAGCCCTCGGGCACCTGCGGACCGACGATCACCGTGTCGTAGGGATCGACTTCGGGCTCGACCGTGCGGAAGAGCGCCTTGCGCGGCCCGGCGCGCACTTCCGCGTGCGGTGCGAGCCAAAAACGGCCGCGCGAACGCGTGAAGCGATACAGGGACAGACCGGGGAAATGGGCGACGCACTCGACTCCCTCGCGCGTTCCCTCCCAGCGCGAGCCGGGCCCGCCGTCGCTGCCCGACGGCAGCGCGACATGCGTCACGCCCAGCACGGCGAGCGCGTGCTCGCTCGCCTTGGTCGCCACCTGCCACGACGTGCGCGGTTCGACGAGCAGGCCGTAGAGCCGGTTGTATTCCGCGATCCCGAGCGCGTCGTAGGAAGTCGGCAGCGACAGTCCATACATCAAGTTCGCGTGCGGCGGAATTCCGAGCGGATCGACGAACAACACGCGCTCGCCCGCCGTCTCGCGTGCGAGGGTCTCGATCGGCTCCGTTCGCGGATAGACGAGGCGCTCCTGCACGCTGATCTGGTACGGACGCAGGACTTCGACCGTCTGCGCTGCGAGGAGCAGCGCCAGCGCGACCAGCGCGAGCGGCCGAACGCGCGAGCTGGCTGCGAAGAGCAGGACGAGGATCACTGCGATGGCTGCGAGCGAGCTCGCGACGATCCACATGATGTGGTCGAACGCATGCGCCTGCGCGGCGAGGTCGTCCGTGTCCGTGACCGCGGTCGAGAGCTGCTCGAGCGCGGCCCGGCACGAAAACAACAGGGCGAGCAGGCCGAGCGCCAAGGCAATCGATGGGACCATGCGCGGCGCCTTCCCGCTGGACACGCGCTGCACGCCGTGAGCGGCGAGCACGGCGATGGCGAGTGCCCATGCTCCTTGGCTGACATAGCTCGGCATGAAGCCGAGGCCGAGCGCGGAGGACGCCCCGCTCGCGAGACCGAAGATGTCGTGGGCCCACAGCGGCCACAAGAGCGCGGCGAGCGCAAACGACACGGTCTTGCCCGAACGCAGCGCCGCGGGAAGCGCGAGCAGCGCGAGCACGAGTGCCAGCCAGCTCGTGTAGCCCAAGTTCGCGATCTCGTAGTTCGGCGTCGGGCGAGCGGGATCGACGAGTGCGCGATCCACGGGCGTTCCGAGGTAGTCGGAGAACACGTAGCGCGGCCAGTGCGCGAGATCGAGCGCGACATGCGAAGTCGACTCGAGGCCGAAGGCGCGCGGGCTCTGCTGCACATACTCGAGGAACGGCAACACGAGCGGCATCGCCAGCAAGACCGAGGCGAGACCCAGCGCGGCGAGGCGCGCGCCGAGTCGCAGCGTCGCTGCCGGGCGTTCGCGCAGCGCGGGCAGCAAGCGCGCGAGTGTGTAGGCGATGACGCTCGCTGCTCCGAAGAACAGCGTCTCCGGATGACCGGCGTAGGCCATCGCCACGAGTGCGAGCACCAGACCGGTGGACCACTTGCGCAGACCGCCGCCGCTCACGAGCTTCTCGACGCACAAGAGCGCGGCGGGAACCCAGGCCGCGACGCCCGCATGCGGATAGGCGATCAGCAGCGCGTTGTGGCCGCTCGCTTGGAACGCGATCGCGCCGCACGCGCTCGCCAAGCGCGAGAGGCCGAGCGTGCGCAGGAAGAGCAACAGCGCCGCGCCGGCGACCCAGCTCTTCAAGAACGCGCTAGCGAGCAGTGCCCACTTCAGCGGAAGCGCGTAGAACGGCAGGCTGAACACGGACAGCACCGCCGACTGGAAGTTGGCCCAGTGCGGCACTCCGCAGCCGTTGTTCGGATTCCACAGCGGAAAACGGCCCTGCGCGAGCTCTGAGCGCGAGAACTCGTGCCACGGCACGAACTCGACCACTGGATCGGAGAGCAGCCGGTTGCGCGGCAGCCAGCCCGCTTCCGCTGCAAGCACCGGATGTCCCTGCAGCAGGTCAGCGGTGGTGAAGACATGACCAGACGCGCGGAAAAGCGGCTCCCACAACAGCGCCCATGCCACCAGCGCCGCCACGCAGGCCGCCAGCCACACATCCCGCTTCGCCTGCGCGTTCACCGGCTCATCTTAGCGCGCCGGAGCATCGGTGGGCCGAGACGATTCGTCGCGCGCTGATTCCGCGCTCGCGCGCTGCTACCCTGCGCGGATGCTCCAGCGCACGGTGCACCGCACGGGACTCGTCGGCTATCGATCGAGAGAACTCTCCGCCGTCGGGGTCCCGCACCTCTTCACGACCCGCGTTGGCCTCGGTGGCACGCCGATGGACCTGCGCGAGAGCGATGGCCGCGCGCTCGACGCGTTGCGCGAGCTCGCGCTGGCACCGAGCGGCGCACCGCTTCTCTCGATGAAGCAAGTGCACGGCGCGAGTGTTCACGAGCTAGGGATGGCTCTCGGCGCACTCGAGGGCGATGCGTGGACGAGCTCGCGCGCAGACTTGCTCGCGCTCGTCTACACGGCCGATTGCGTGCCGGTGCTCGTGGCAAGCGCTGACGGCTCCCGTGTCGCCGCGATCCACGCCGGCTGGCGCGGACTCGTTGCCGGCGTGATTCCCGCGGCGCTCGAGCGCCTCGGCGTGCGAGCGTTGGTGGCCGCGATCGGTCCGTGCCTGTCGCTCGAGAGCTGTGAGATGGGACCTGAGGTCGCGGGGCAATTCGAGCGCGCTGGTCTCGGAGCCGCCATCCACGCGCGTTCCGGCGAACGGCCGCGCATCGACCTGCGCGCCGCGGCGCGGATCCAGCTCGAGCGCGGCGGCTGCGCGCGCATCGACCTCTCGGATCGCTGCACCTATCTCCACGCGGACGAGCTGCCCTCCCATCGCCGCGAGGTCACCCACGGCGGCGCCGCGCGCGCGGGCCGCATCGGCGCGTTCATCGCCGCTCGACCACAGTAGCGCCCCCTGCGCCCGAGGCGGCCCGAGCATCGCCCTCGCGGCGCATGCTCGAGCCTCCGGACCGGCCACACGAGGCGGAAGGCAAGCAGGCCGACCCTGCGAGCCCGTGAGCGCCGCGCGCTCTCAAGGCTCGAGTTTCACATCCCAATACGCGTCGCTCACGAAGCGCGACCAGCTCTGGCGCACGCGACCCACCGGTACTTCGAGGATCGGCGACCAGCGCGGCTTGGCCGGCAGTTTCCGCAGTCGCATGCCCGCCTCGTCGGGCGTTCGATCGCGCTTGCGGTGATTGCAGTCCGTGCAGGCGAGCACGCAGTTTTCCCACGAGCTCCTGCCGCCGCGCGCGCGCGGGAACACATGATCGATCGAGAGCTCCTTCGTGCCCGGGCGGCGACCGCAGTACTGGCAGCGGTTGTCGTCGCGGCGGAACAGGTTGCGGCGGCTGAAGGACGCGGCCGGGTTGGGTTGGCCGCCGAACTGGGTCAGCACCACGATTTCCGGCACACGAATGCGCAGCTTGACGGTACGGATGGCGGGCTCGTCGGGCGGGACCGCGAGGCCCACCCAACTCTCGAAGCCGTGCAGCTCGTAGCTCTCGGGCACGACGGCTTTCGCCGTGCCGTTGCACATCAGTCGCAACGCGTCGAAGGCCGTGGTCGTGTGGATCGCAAGCCACGACGAGTTGAGCACCAGCGCTGGTTGCGTGAGAACGCTGGCGGTGCTCATGGCCCGTTTGAGATTAATCCGGCCTTCGGAGAATGCAAGTCGGTGGCCGGCCACGGCATGGCGCGGTCGGATCAGAACTGCCGCGAGCTCGCTGGACCACGGCTTCGCTTCAGGCCTGGGCGGCGTCGGCCGTGATCGCGATCTGCGCCGAGCAGCGCTCGCCTTCGATCGCGATCAACATCTCGCGGGTGACATCGCCGGTGGGATACTCGCCCGTGAAGCACGCGTTGCAGAACTTCTCGAGCTTCGGATTCCCAGCGCGCGCGGCTTCGTTCATCGCCTCGCGGTCGAGATACACGAGGTGATCGACGCCGATCTCGCGCGCGATTTCCTCGGTCGAACGATTGGACGCGATGAACTCGGTCTTGGTCGCCATGTCGATGCCGTAGGGGCAGGGACTCACGAGCGGCGGACTCGTGACCGCCATGTAGACCTTGCGGGCACCGGCGTCGCGAGCCATCTGCACGATGCGCTTCGAGGTGTTGCCGCGCACGATCGAGTCGTCGACGAGCAGCACGTCCTTGCCCGCGAATTCGAGCGGGATCGTGTTGAGCTTGCGGCGCACGGAGTTCGTGCGCGCGCCTTGGCTCGGCATGATGAACGTGCGGCCGATGTAGCGGTTCTTGACGAGTCCCTCGCGATAGGGAACCTCGATCGCCTCGGCCATCGCCATGGCGGCCTCGCGCGAGCTGTCGGGGATCGGGATGACCGCATCGGGCACGGGCGCGCCCGAGCGCTTCCACTGCTCGCCGAGCTCCTTGCCGAAGCGGCGACGCGTGCGGTACACGGAAATATCGTCGAGCATCGAGTCCGGGCGTGCGAAGTAGACCCACTCGAAGATGCACGGCCGGTGCGGCTTGTCGCCGAGCTTGCGCTGGTGAATCGTGCGGTCGACGTCGACATACACGCATTGACCGGGCCCGATGTCGAGCGTGCGGTCGTAGCCGTTGACGTCGAGCACCACCGATTCGCTCGCGCAGGCGTAGCTCGTGCCCTGCTCGGTCTTCTTCTGGCCGAACACGATCGGCTTGATGCCATACGGATCGCGGAAGCACACCATGCCGACATCGGCGAGGATCGCGACGACGGAGTACGCGCCCTTGACCTTCTCGTGCACGACCTTCACGGCCGCGAACACATCCTCCGGCGTCGGCTTCTGGATCGGCTTCACGCGATCGGCGAGCGCGCGCGCAAAGACATACAGGATCGCCTCGACATCGCACGACGAGCCGAGCCGCACGCCCTTGAGCGCGAGCCGCTCCTTGAGCTCGAGGAAGTTCGTGACATTGCCGTTGTGCGCCATGGCGATGCCCATGGGGAACACCATGTGGAACGGCTGCACATCCTCGTTCGAGCCGACGCCGACGGTCGGATAGCGCACATGGCCGACGCCGAGCGGCCCGCGCAAGCGCGCCATGTTGCGCTCGTTGAACACATCGCGCACGAGCCCGAGGCCCTTCTTGACGTGGAACTTGTCCGTGAAGGTCGTGATGCCCGACGCGTCCTGACCGCGGTGTTGCACCGCGAGCAGGCCCTCGTAGATCTCGAGCGCCACGTCGCTGCCGTTGGGACCGTAGATGCCGATGAAGCCGCACATTCGAGCGTCGCTCTCCCGGTGGAAGGAGCGCCAGCAGGGTGCAGCTGGCGCGGGCGTGAGAGTCTAGCGGGCGCGGGCGGCGCTCCATGCGCGGATTCGACGGGCGGGGCGCTTTCGCAAGCCCCGTCCTCAGCCCGAGTTGGAGCGTCAGGGACGGCGCAGGAGCTCGATGTAGCGTGTGCGCGCCGCGCCGAAGCCCGCGCCGGACTCGATCTGCGCCACGAAGTCGAGCGCGCCACGCTGGAGCGCTCTACGCTCGGCGAGCACGGCTTCGCGCTGGAAGCGATCGAGGCCGACGGCCGGCGGCGGGTCGTCGCCGGCGGCGAGCCAGCGATAGGCGAGCAGCGGGTAGCTGCCATAGGCCGCCAGGGGCGCGTGGAATTCGATCCATGGGTCGTCGTCGGTGTTGACGCGCTCGGCGTGCTCCTCGATGCGCGCCAGAGTCGCCTCGGAGGCGAAGCAGCAGCCGAGCAACTCTTCCGCGGACTCGATCCCGACATCGGCTAGCAGCGCGCGCACTTCGCGCTCCTCGAGTCGCTCCGCGACGCGCAAGAGCTCGATCTCGAGCGGGCCTTCGCCTCCGAGCAGCAGCATGTCATAGCCCGTGACCCACGCCGTCGCGTGCGGGAACACGCGCCGGAATGTCCGCACGATGCCGGCGATGTCGCTCGGCGCCAGGTCGTAGAGCGGAATCCACTGCGACATCAGCCCGAGCGGCGCGAGTCGCGCTCTGGCGAGCCGGTAGTACTCCTCGGTGTACAGATAGGCCGAGCCGCTGACGCACGGGTCGATCGGATCGGCGGAGATCACATCGAAGCGCTCCTCCGTGCGAGCGAGCCACGCGCGACCGTCGTCGGCCACGATGCGCACATCGTCGCGTTCGTGCAGGGCGGCATTCCAGGCCTCGAAGCGCCGCGCCGCCTCGATCACGGCCGGACTGATCTCGACGACGACGAGCTCGCCCCCGCAAATCGCCATCGCTGCGGAGGTCATGCCCGTGCCCAGACCAATGCACGCGAGCTTGCGCGGCTCTGGATGGGCGAGCGTCGAAATCGCGCCCAGCAAGTACTGCAACCGCCGATCGATGAAGATCGAAGACGCCACGGTCTTGCCGTTGACGCGCAGGTTGCGAATCGGCTCGGGCTCGCTCGCGTCGAGGAACTCCTGCACCTTCGCGCTCGACGCAGGAGCATCGGCGACGAACACCGTGCGAAACTGCTCGCGTGAACCGGGCGGCTCGCCCGGCAGGAATGCGAGCAGTGCGCACAGCGCCGCGGACAGCGCGCCGAGCCGGACGAGCTGTTTCGCGCCCTCGACGCGCGCCGCCGCGCCCCACAGGAGCCACACGCCCGCCGCAATCGGCAGCACGCAGGCGACCACGAACGAGCCGCGCAGGCCGAGCTGCGGGAGCAGCACGAACGACGCGAGCAGCGAGCCGAGAATCGAACCGAGCGTGTTCCAGAAATAGACGCGCCCGAGCGATGCGCCGAGCTCCGCGCGCGTGCCTCGCACCCAGGCGAGCGCGAGCGCAAAGAACGCTCCAGAGAAGAATGTGGGCACGAGCAACAGGTTGCTCGAGAGCTCGACGGCGAGTCGCAGGTAGCGCGACGGCGGATACTCGCTGACCCACTCGCCCGCTTCGAGGAGCGCGAGGTTGTCGGGACCGAAGAGCAGGTCTTCGCCGCCCGCGCGGGCGCGCAGCGCCACGATGCCCAGGCCGATCGACAGCGCGAATGCGAGCGCCAGCACGCCGAGCGCCGTCGCGGGCTGGCGCGTGCGCTGCCCCAGATGGCCGCCCGCCGCGCCCCCGGCTGCAAGGCCGAAGAGAAACACCGCCACGACCGCGGCAAAGACATACACCGTCCCGCCGAGCAGCGAGTGCAGCAAGCGATTGGCGAGCACCTGCAGCGCCAGAGAGGACGCGCCCAAGAGCGCGACGGCACACAGCAGCGGAACGCGCGGCGCAGGCGCGACGGCCGGAGCGGCATCGACTTCGGGGCGGTCACCCCCAGAGCCTGTCTCGCCGCGCGCGAGCAGCGCGGCGAGCAGCGCGACGACGATGTTGCCCGCGGCCGCCATGTGCGTCGTGCGCGTGAGTCCGAGCTCGGGCAACAGCGCATAGGCTGCGAGCAGCGCGCCCGCGCAGGCTCCGAGCGTGTTGAGTGCATACAGCCAGCCCACGCTCGACCAAGTCGCGCGCGCGCCCTGCGCGATCGCGCGGCCGAGCAAGGGGAATGTCGAGCCCATGCACAGCGTGGGCCATGCGAGCAGCGCGAACGCGGCGGGCGCGGCGAGGAGCGGCGCGCCGAGCAAGAGCTCGCCCCGCTCCGCGGCTTCGCGTGCCAGTCGCATCAGTGTCGGCGCCGCGAGGCCATAGAGCGCGATCGCGAGCTCGATCGTCGCGTAGGTACGCAACGGGCGAGCGCGCGCAAGCCACTTCCCAGCGAGCCATGCTCCCAGCCCGAGCCCGAACAGGAATGCGCCGACCACGGCCGCCACTGCGTGGCTGGCTACGCCAAACGCGAGGCCAAGACCGCGAAACAGCACGACTTCGTAGACGAGCGCAGCCGCCCCGGAAACGAACGCGATGGCGAGGAGCGCAGCGGTGCGGACGCGGGCGTGCATGCGGTGCGCAGGGTAGCAGCGTCGCCCCACGCGGCCACACGAGCGGCAGGCTATACTCCGTTGCGTGACGACGAACATCCGCATGAAGAGCCTCCAGCGGGCGGACCAAGCGCTCGGCATTGCGGCCTGCGCCGTGCTGCAGCCGGTGCGCTTCGTGCGCCAGCGCGAGGCAGAGATCCCGCCCCGGCGCGTGCTCGCGATCAAATTCTGGGGCTTGGGCAGCCTGCAACTGCTCACGCAAGCGATCGCCACGCTGCGCAGGCGCCACCCGTTCGCGCAGATCACGCTGCTGACGCTCGCGAGCAACGCCGGGTTCGCGCGGGGTCTGGGCGTCTTCGACGATGTGCGCACGCTCGACGTCGGCGCCGCGGGCTGGCTGCACATGGCGCGCCGCATCGCCCGGCTCGTCCGTGAATTGCGCGCGGAACGCTTCGACGCGGTCTACGATTTCGAGTTCTTCACGCGCTTCTCGTCGATCGTCTCGCTACTCACTGGCGCGCCCCGTCGCCACGGCTTCGCGAGCCAGAGCGTGTGGCGCGGCGGATTTAACACCGACACGGTGATGTTCAATCGCTACTGGCACGTCGCGCGGAACTTCCGCGCGCTCGCTGGTGGCGAGAACGGTCACAACGTCACGGCGGAGGAGCTGCGTCCGCACTATTTCGACGAGCACGAGGAAGCGCGCGTGGCTGCGCGGCTCGAGCGCCACGGCATCGGCGAGGATGACCTGTTCGTCGTGCTCAATCCCAATGCGGGTGAGCTGTCGCTCGAGCGCCGCTGGCCAGCGGCGAACTTCATCGAGCTCGGCAAGCGTTGGCTTGCGCGCGAGCGCTGGCCCGTGGTGCTCATCGGCTCGCTTGCGGAGCGCGCGTACATCGAGACGATCCGCGAGCGCATCGGCGATCGGCGCTGCATCAACCTCGCGGGCGAGTTCTCGCTGGGTGAGCTCGTGGCGCTCTTCGCACGCGCCGGTGTCGTGGTCAGCAACGACTCCGGCCCCATGCACCTCGCCGCCGCGATCGGCGCGCCCACGCTCGGGCTGTTCGGTCCGGAGACGCCGGTGATGTACGGACCGCTCGGGCTGCGCGCGCGCGCCCTGTACCGGCCGCCGGCCTGCAGCCCGTGCATCAATGTGCACGACAACAAGGTGGCGAGCTGCATCTACGGCGAGCCGCAGTGCCTCATGTCGATCTCGGTCGACGAGGTGCACGAGTCCGCTCGCGCGCTCGCTCTCGGCACGGACTTCGAGGCGAGCTGCGAGCCGCGCAACGATCACCGCCGGGACGGCGTCGATCCGCGGAGAGGGTGATGCGCGTCCTGCTGCTCAACCCGCCAGGGCGGCGCAACTACATCCGCGACTACTTCTGCTCGAAGACGACGAAGTCGAACTACCTGTTCCATCCTATCGACCTCGTGATGCTCTCCGGCCGCGTGGCGGCGGAGCACGAGGCCGCGGTCCTCGACTGCATTGCCGAGGGGCTCGATGTCGCTGGGGCGGAGCGTCGGATCGACGCCTTCGCGCCAGAAGCACTCGTGAGCCTCGTCGGTTCCGTCTCCTGGCCCGAGGATCGCGCGTTTCTCGCGGCGCAGGCTGCGCGCGGTCGACGCGTGCTCGCGATCGGCGATGTGTTGCACGAGAACGCTCGAGAGCGCCTCGTCGAGGAGCCATGGCTCGAGGCTGCCCTCGGAGATTTCGTCAGCGCGGATGTGCTCGCGCTCCTCGCGCGCGACCTCGCGAGCGTGCGGGGCTCGACCGTGCGTCACCCCGATGGTCGGGTCGAGACCGTCGGCACGCCGGGCAAGCTGCGCGGCGAGTACGACCTGCCACGGCCACGCCACGAGCTGTTCGCGCCACGCGGATATCGCTTCTCGTTCGCGCGCGACGAGCGCTTCGCGACGATCCTCACCGACTGGGGTTGCCCCTACCCTTGCACATTTTGCGTCATGTCGACGCTCGGCCACGCAGCGCGGCCGATCCCGAGCGTGCTCGAGGAGATCGACCACCTTCGCGCGCACGGCATCCGCGAGCTGTTCGTCATGGACCAGACATTCGGCGCGCAGCGCCTGCGCGGGCTCAAGCTGTGCGCCGAGCTCGAGCGGCGCGGCGACCTGTCGTGGACGACCTATGTGCGGCCGGATCGCTCCGACGACGAGCTGCTCGCGGCGATGCGGCGTGCCGGTTGCCACACGGTGATGATGGGTGTCGAGAGCGCGAGCGCGGAGGTGCTAGCGAGCTACGAGAAGCGCTATGCGCTGTCCGATGTGCGCGAGGGCCTTGCGCGTGCGCGTCGTCATGGACTGCGCACGGTTGGCACATTCATCATCGGCCTGCCGGAGGAGACGGAGGCCTCCCTGCGCGAGTCGCTCGAACTCGCCCTCGAGCTCGAGCTCGACTTCATGAGCCTCAACATGGCCGTGCCACGCTTCGGCACGCCCTTCCGGCGCCGCGCAATCGAGCTGGGTCTTGTCGACGAGCGGGATCTGGTGATGGATCAGGGTGGTGCCGACGCCAAGCTGCCGACGCGCGCACTCGATCGCTCGACGATGTTGGCTCTGAAGCGGCGCATGGTGCGGCGCTTCTACCTGCGGCCCTCGTACCTGTGGCGACGTGCGCGCGGCGTCGGGAGCGCCGGGGAGCTCCTGCGTCAGGCCCGCGAGGGACTGGCCCTGCTCGTGAAGAACTTCGGGGTCGAGCACAGGCCGTGACGAAGCGCGGCCGCGCGGTTCGGCGAGCCAGTCGACGATGTCGCCCTCGAGCGCACTGCGCCCCTCCGGCAATACTCCCGCCGCGCTGGCGCCGCTAGAACGCGTCGTCGCTGTCGTCGACAGCCCTGCGCATGCCGGCCGGTCCGGCGCATACGCCGCGCTTGGACTCGAGTACGAAGCGCGCAATCTCCGCGACTTCGGGCACCGGGCTCTTCACAAGCTCGCGTGCGACCTTCGCGGGGCTCTGCCCAGAGCGGAAGAGGCGCGAAAGAGCGTGACGCACCGATGTGCGCTGCTCTGTCGTGAAGCCGGCGCGACGCAGGCCGATCGTGTTGGGCGAGCGCCAGCGAATCGGGTACGAGCCCGCGACGATGGAGAACGGCGGGGCGTCCTTGGTCACCATCGCGACGCCGCCGACGAGCGTGAGGCGGCCGACGCTGCAGAACTGGTGCACCGCGGCGCCGCCCGAAATGAAAGCGCGCTCGCCCACATGCACATGACCACCCAACATCGCGCTGTTGACGAGAATCGCTCCGGCATCGATGCGGCAGTTGTGGCCGACATGAGCGCTCGCCATCAGCATCACGCCCTCGCCGATCCAAGTCTCGGTGTTCGCACCCGTGCCGCGATGCACGGTGACATGCTCATGGATGCGGCAGTTCGCCCCGAGCACGACGCGCGACGGATCATCGCGGTACTTGACATCCTGCGGCTCACCCCCGATCACGCTGTGATCGCGGATCGATGTGTTCGCTCCGATCGTGACGCAGCCGTGCACGCGCACGAACGCGCCGAGCTTGCAGCCGTCGCCGAGAATAGCCCCCGCATCGATCACGCAGTAGGGACCGATCTCGACCCCCGTTCCAAGAACGGCAGCGGAATCGACGACGGCGGTGGAGTGGATGCGCGGCAGTGCGGCGGTGCTCATGTCGCGCGCGAGTCTAGCCCGCGCGTCGGCGCCGAGACTACGGGGGCCATGGGATCCAGCTCCGGCGCATGCGCGTGCGAGAGATCGCGCTCGATCCAGTCGGCGAGCTCGTGCGCGCAGCGCACCGGATCCGTCGAGTCGAAGCTCGCGCGAGCGCCACGGCCCTGCTGCGAATGCCGGTAGCGCGGGTCGTACCAGCGCTCGAGCAGCAGCGCGACGAGTTCGCGCTCTCGTCCATGATCCAGAAGGCTCACGAGGTCGACGGCCCAGCCCGCGGAGATGCGCCGCGCGAGCTCCGACAGGCTTGCGCGCAACTCGATGCGGCCGCCGGCCGTGGCGAGATAGTCCGCGATGAGCACGTCGATGCGGCGCTCGGTCGGGGCGACGAGCTCGAGACTGGCGCCCGTTTCGAGCGCGCGCCACACACGGGAAGGCACGATCACATTTCCGACCTTGCGGCTCTCGCCTTCGAGTACCAGCACGCCCGCCCCAGGGCCGCGCGCGATCCGCTGTGCGATGCGATTCTCGAACTGCTTTTGCGTCGCGGGCTCGAGCCCCGCGGCGCCGAGCAGCGAGCTGCGGTGTCCGGCCGTCGCTTCGAGGTCGAGCGTCCAGCCTCTTCGTTGCCGCTCGAGCTCGCGCAGGACGAGAGTCTTCCCGACGCCCGTCAGTCCGCGCAAGACATATGTGCGCGGCGCTTCGAAGCTCTCGAGCCGCACGACCAGCTGGGCGCGGCAGCTCTTGTATCCGCCTTCGATCGCCACGACGCGCTCGAGCCCCAGCTCGCGCAGCAGTGCCGTCACGCTGCGTGAGCGCAACCCGCCGCGCCAACAGCAGAGGATCACGGGACGCGCGGGCGCACGCTCGAGCGGGCGAGCGCGCACGCGGCGATCCATGGCTTCGATTCCGTCGCAAGCGAGCTCGTCCACGACCTGCGCCGGGTCGCGCCGGGGCGGAGTCCAGCCCGCGAGCTCTCCGATGGACGCGACGAGTCTGCCGACAGATGCGCGCACGCGTTCGCGCGCGGCCTCGAAGGCGGCCTGCCGCGATTCGCGCCGATACAGGAGCCCCACGAGCGCGCGCTCGTCATCGTCGAGCAACGGCACATTGCGCGCACCCTCGATGTGATCGGCGGCGAATTCGGCGGGCGCGCGCAGATCCACGAGCACGGCACCGTCGACTGCGAGCGCTGTCGACGCCGCCAGCGTCGGCACACCGTCTTGCGCGCTCACGGCTTCACTTCACGGGAGCGGGTCGCTGCGGCGCGACCTTGAGTTCGAGCAAGCACTTCTCCACGCGCGGCCGCAGCCACTCCACATTGCCCTTGGCGATCGACATCGTGATGGCCACCGGGCGGCCATCGAGAATGTAAGCCAGCGTCGTGCAGTCGAGCTCGTTCGCGTCGATCTTGCCGTGGTAGCGCAGGTACGCGAAGTCGCGGTTGCCGAGCGTGCGACGCTCGGACGCATCGAGCGCGAGCCCCTTCTGGTTCGAGAAGATGTTGCGCTGGCGCTCGAGCCACGCGTCGAGCGTCGTACCGCGCTCGCCGTCGAGGGCCACGACGCCGATGTTGTCCTTGAAGCGCTCGATCTGCGGCCCGACGAGAAACGCCTGTCCGCCGAATGTGTCGGTGAGCCAACCCTCGGGCACCGGCATCGACAGATCGAAGCGCGGCAATATCCAGCGGCCGGCTTCGATGCGCGGTCGCGGGTCGACGAGCGACTTCAGGCCCTTCTCGATCAAGATCGTGGAGTCCTGATCCTCGCGATTCGCCTTGAGACCCGGCTTGAGCTCGTTCAGTCCCTTCACGAACGCGTCGACCAGCGCGACATTCTCCGTGCGCACCCAGTCGATGGCGAAGCCGCGCGGAATGACGGTGCCCAGCGCGCGCGCCTGCAGCTCGGTCGCGAACTGCGCCGTGTCCTCGACGCGATCGAAGGAGAGCCGCGCGACCAGCGCCAGTCGACCAGACGAGTCACGCCAGAATTGCACGCGATCGCCGTCCCAGCCGAGGGTGGCGACGCGCGCAACGCCGGGATCCACCCCGCTGTCGACGAGCAACGCGTAGAGGCCGAGCTCGCCGAACGAATCTTCGCGCACGAGTTGCAGGCCGAGCTCCGCGGGCCACTGCGGAAGCTCGAGGGCGCGCGGTCGATCCTTGTAGAGCTTGGTCGCGTGGAGCAGCTGCTCTGTCGACGCCGGCGCTTCGGCGTGCTGGCTGCGCACGCCTTCGAGACCGTAGTCGCGCAGTCGGCCGAGGGCATGATCGCGGCCGACGCGGTGCAGCTCGCGCTGGAGCGTGTCGGTCGTGCCGGCCCCAAGCGGCTCGTCGAAGCTGTCGGCGCGGAGCTGGCGTGGATCGCGGCCCGCGCGCTGCTCGGCGAGCACGAGCGGCGCGACCTCTCCTTCGCCCGCAAGCAACGCGCGGCGAACGTGAACGCTCTCGTTCGTGCGACCTTGCGGGAACAGCGCCGCGAACCCGCCCGCCCCGTCGCGGGCCGCCCACGCAAGCGCGCGTACCAAGTCAGCGTCGCCGATGTCCGCGCGCCGCGAGTCGTCGATCACCAGCGCGCGGATATCGCTGCGATAGAACGCCGGGAAAGCGCCGAGCTCCGCGCGGGTCACGGCAGCGCGCACAGCAGCCGTGCTCGGCCCGCGGTCCATGCCCAGCGCTTCGCGCACGAACACATGGGTCTCGAACCAGTGCGCGCCATGGAGACGCTCGAGCTCGGACTGGGCCAGCTCTTGGAATTCGCCGGCGCCCACGGACTGGAGGGTCGTGGGCGTTTCGAAGCGCATCCACGTGCGACCGAGGTCGGCCTCCAGCGCGCGAACGCGGGGCTCGAGACCATCTTGCGCACCGAAAGCTGGCGCGACGGCAAGCGCGAACGAGACGAGCAACGCGATCGGTTTCATGGCGCAGGAGAATCTAGCGCGGCCGGGGTCGCGAGGGATCGTCCCCGCGGCGCCGCCAACCCAACCCTTGCGCGTCGGGCGGGCGGGCAGCGCGAACTTCCTTCCGGATCGGCTCGCTCCCGCGGCGCAAATCCGCCCGAACGAGCGCCGTCCGGGCCGGCCGGGCGGCCCGCGCAGCTAGTCGCCTTTGGCGGGGCGGCGGCCGAGCATGAGGTTGCGCGCTTGCACGATCGGTCCGGGCATGTAGCCCCACGCCAGCACGGGATCCCCCAGGTGGAGCGTGTGGGCGAGCAGCAGCAGGTTGCCGAGCAGCGAGAGCCACCAGAACAGACGCGGGAAGCGGCTCTCGGACGCGCGCTCGCTCGCCCACCACTGCACCACGAAGCGCGAGGACCAAGCGCTCTGCCCGACGAGCGCGATGGCGACCCATCCAAGCTCCGCTTCCTGCCGACGCTGCACCTCCCTGGCGGCGGCAGCGACGAGCAGTGCGAAGGCGAGTCCGCCCAACGCTGCGAGCCGCGCCCCGCCGAACGCGGCCGCGCTCTGACGCCGCAGGCGCAAATTGCGCGCGTAGATCAGCCCGTTGATCACGTAGCCGAGCACGAGCACGTAGCTCTCGCGCGTGTAGGAGTACGCGCCGAGCAGCACTGTGCCGACGAGCGAGAGCCACCTGAACACCGGCGGAGCCACGCTCTTGCCGGCGCGCTCGCTCTTGTACCACTGCACGAGGAAACGCGAGAAGAAGCAGGCGTTCCCGATCCAGCCGGCAACTTGCAGCGGCAGCGCGGGATCCGCCATCAGCCGCGCCTCACATCGGACTCCTCGATCACGATCGGGAGCCTGCGGACGCGGGTGTGCATCCAGCGCGCGGCGAACAGGTCGCGCAGCGCGCGCAGGGCGCGGTTGGCGACGCCGTACTTCGAGACGCCGGCGCGGCGCGGATGGTGCGAAACAGGATGCTCGAGCACCTTGAAGCCGAGGTAGCGCATCAGCGTGAGCATGAAGCGGTGCATGCCCTCGAAGTGCAGCGGCACCTGCCGGATGGCGGCGGTGCGGAAGACCTTCAGCGAGCAGCCCGTGTCGCGAATCTGGTCGTGCGAGAGCTTGTTGCGGATCGCGTTCGCGATCTTGGAGCTCGCGCGGCGCACAAAATCGTCGTTGCGCTTCATGCGCCAGCCGACGATCGCATCGGCATCGCCGAGCAGCTCGAGCATCTTCGGCAGGTCCACCGGGTCGTTCTGCATGTCGGCGTCGAGCGGCGCGACGAGCGGCGCGAGTCGCTCGGTGGCGATCTCGATCAGCTCGTTGTCCTTGGAGTGGCGCACCTCCCAAGTGGCGTAACCGGCAATGCCGAGCGCCACCACGCCGGTCGTGCCAGCGAATCAGATCGTCGCCCGCTCGGCGATCGACCCGCTGCCACGAGCCGCGGGCTTCACCGCACTTCCCGGAGCAGCGCCACGCGATACCCCCCCGACCCCGTAGTAGAGCGGCCGCGCGCGACGACGCGCGGCCGACACGAAGATCACCGGCGTCTCGATGCCGCGTCGGCGCAGATCCTCAAGAAACGACGGGCCGCTGCCGCCGGGCATCATCTCGTCGAGCAACATCGGGTCTGGCGCCACATCCTGCCGTGCGCGCAGGCTGCGCGCCTCGAGCCGGCTGCCTGCCGCCGATGTCGTGTGTCCCCGAGCCTCGAGTCCCTTGGAAACGAAAGCGTGCGGCTTCGGGTCGTCGTCGACGATTGGGAGCCTCATGCGCGTGCATGCTCGTCGAGGATTCTAGCCCTCGAATCTTGGCGGGCCCGAAGGGGCACACGCGGGCTTTTCTCGCGTGGCTCACAGCATTGTCATGCAAGCGCATGTCAGCGTCGTGGCAGCTCGAACGCGTCGAGCTGGGGTCCAAACCACCGACCGGTGAGCGCGTACCATGTGAAGTGCGGCGTATCGAGGCCTTCGAGGCCCGACACCGGGGGACGCTCCTCGTCGGGCAGCGCGAGCACGCGGCGCGCGCCGCGGCGCTCGAGCTCCGCGCGCACGGCGCGCACCAGCGCCGTCACACCGACTCCTTCGCCGCCCGGCAGCACGATGTAGCGCGCCCCGAGCGCATCGAGGTGTGTCCCGGGATCTTTGGCGATCGCGGGCCAGCGCTCGCGCTCGGGATACAGCGGCTCGATGTCCCAGCGCTCGCCCTCCCACACCGCGTCCATGCGCTCGCCCTGATAAAGCAGCCACGGGCTGAAGGTCACCTTGCGCAAATTCCCGCTCTCGTCGAACAGGTTGCGGCGCTCGCGCACGAGCGGCACATCCCACAACAGGTGCAGCGCGACACGCTCTTCGCCGCGGCGCACGTTCGCCTCGATCCACTGGCCGAGCTGCTCGAGCGTCTGGGGTCGCAACCGCATCCCCGTGTAGCCGAGGCACGCACACGCGGGGAGCGCGCACGCCGCGCTCCCGACCCAGGCCAGCGGACGCGCGCGCGCCGAGCGCCACAGCGTCTCGAGCGCGAACGCAGCGCCGACGAACGCGTAGGGCACGAGCGGGAGCACGAAGCGCTGCTGGTTGCGGCGCTGCAGGCCGATCACGAGCGCGTAGGCGAGCGCGAACGACAGCGCGACGACGAGGTCCTTGCGCCGCCGCGCACGCTCTTCGTCCGCGGCATCGCGCCGTAGGAGCCATGCGAGGACACCGACGGCCGCGAGCAACGACGCGACGGGCTCGTAGTACCACAGCGTCATGAACAGCGTCGGGAAACCCGCGCCTTGAAACTCGCTCCAGTTGAAGGTCTGCCACCCAAAGCTCACCGTGCCCTCTTCGGTCGGCATGACGGCGTCCGGCGGAGTTGGCACGAAGAAGAACGGGTACGAGAGGCGCACCGCGAGGCCGAGCAACGCGAGCGGCACGAGCAGCTTCGCGTCGAGGATCCGGCGTGGCGCGTGATCGCGCAGCAGGAAGGCGAGCGCCGCCGGGATCAGCACCGCCAGCGCATTGGTGAGCGTCGCGACCGCGAGCGCGCACAGTCCGCCCGCGAGCGCGAACGACGCGAGATCGCCGCGGCGGCGCAGCTGTAGGCAGCTCGCGACGGCCAGCACGATCAGCGGCGCGACGGCGGCGTGCGGACGGGCCTGCTGGCCGAACTGCAGCGACAGCGTGCTCGCGGCGGCGAGCGCAGCCGCGGCGAGCGCCCAGCGGCGCGTGACGAAGAAACTCGCCAGCCAGAAGGTCGCGGGCACGATCAGCACCGAGAGCCACGCGATCACGAGTCGCACATGGTGGTGCACTCGCGCGGCAGCGGCGAGGTGGCCTTCGAGGTCGAGCGAGGCGAGCTCGGCGGGCGGCAGCACCGGCGCGCCGGTCGCGATGGCGAGGCGCGCGAGCAGGTGCGGGTAGATCGAGCTGTAGAAGATCGTGCGGTCGTCGACGACGGGCTGCGACAAGAGCGCGATCTGGTCGAGGATGTGCGGGTCGGGCTCCTGCGCGAACGGCAGCGCGAAGTCGAGCGTCAGGAGCCGCAGCAGCAGGGCGAAGGCCGTGAGCGCGATCACGATCGCGGCACAGGTGCGGGCCGACGGCTGCGAGGTCTCCTTCACGCGCGCTCCAGTATGGAGGCTCGCGCAGCCGCTCGCCATGCGCGTCCTGTGAGCAGCCGCGCGCGCTGCTATCCTCCTCCGCGGATGCGAACCGCGCTCGCCCTGCTCCTGCTCACACTCGCGGCCCTCGGGCTGCATCTGTGGGGCATCGACCACAGCGTGCCGCACAGCAAGGAGGCCGACGCCAACATGGCGTTGCACCTCGAGCTCATCCGCTCCGGCTCCAGCGAGCCCGACCCGCAGCACAACGACGCCCAGTACCCGATCCTCGTTCCGGGCCTCTTGTCGCTGCTTCCCGACACGACGCCGCACCCGGGTCCGGACGCGCCGCTCGAAGAGCACCTCGCCGCGGCCGCGCACGCCTATGTCGAGCTGCGCATCGCGATGGCGCTGCTCTCCGCGCTCTCGATTCCGCTCGTGTTTCTCCTCGCGCGCCGCTTCCTTGGCACCAACGGGTCGCTCCTTGCCGCCGCGCTCTTCGCGGCGAGCTTCCTGACGCAGTTCTTCGCTCAGCAGGCGCGCCCGCACGTCGGCGCATCGACCGTGCTCCTGCTCTCGGTGCTGACATCGATGCGCTACGCGCGCGAGCCCGGCTGGAAGACCGCGCTGCTCGCCTGTCTCGCCGTCGCGCTTGGCATCGGCACGCTGCAGAGCGGCCTCGCGCTGCTCCTTCCGCTCGCCGCCGCGTGGGTACTCGCGTCCATGCGCAGCGTGCATGCCAGCGCGCGCCGCCACTCGTGGCACCTCTGGAGCCTGCCGCTCGTGCTCGCGGGCATCGCGGCGCTATCGATCGCGGTCTTCTATCCCTACCTGTGGTTCGAGGGCCGCGAGTCGAGCTACGGCTCGCCGCACATCGAAGGCACGACGCTCTTTTGGGGCGACCATCGCATCGACCTGCACGACTGGAAGGGACTCGGCTTCGCGAACCTCGCGCGCACGCTGTGGTACTACGAGCCCGGCCTGCTGCTCGGCCTGCTCTGCGCCGTGCTCATGCTCGCAATGCGCAAGCGCGACGCGCACCGGCCGTGGGAGCGCTGGAGCGACTTCCAAGTCGCGGCCGCGTTCGCGTTGCCGTACTTGCTCGTCGCGGGCCTGTTCCGCAACACCTTCGAGCGCTTCCTGATCCCGCTGCTCCCGTACATCGCTGTGTGCGCTGCATGGGGCTTCGTCACGGCCTTCGAGCGCGCCGGTCGCCCCGCGCGTGCGCTCGTGGTCGCGGTCGCCGCCGCGGCGCTCGCGATTCCCGCCGCCGCCAGCGCGCGACTCGCCGCGCTCCGCGCGAGCGACGACACGCTCGAGCGCGCGGCGCATTGGCTCGCCGCGCAACCCGACGCGCTCGCGACGCGCATCTACATCACGCCGTCCTTCGACCTGCCGCTCGCGCGCTCCGCCGAGAGCCTGCGCCCCACGGATGGCCGCCCCGCCGCGATGTTCTCGCGTTGGTCGATCTGGCAGCGCCGCGTCGGCGCGGACAACCTGCCCGAGCCGCGCTTCGACCTGCGCTACCTCGTTCCGCGGCCCGACCTCGGCTTCGGCGCGCCCGCGATGGAACGCGATCCCGTCGGCTACATCGCCGCGCTGGGGCCCGGCTACTTCGTGCTCGACATGTCGCTGCAGCCCGCGCGGCCGGTGCTCGATCGCATGCGCGACGAAGTGCGCGCGCGCGGCGAGCTCGTCTTCCGCAGCGCGCCCAAGGATTTTGGACCCGACGCGGCGTGGGGCTTCCCCTTCGAGGACGAGCTGCTGCCCGGGTGGCCCAATGTCATCGCGCGCATCCCGCGCCTGCAGGCCGTCGGGCAGGTGGTCGAGATCTACCGGCTGCGCTGAACGCAGCGGATCGCGTACTCGACCACCTCGGGGTGCTCGAGGTCGCGCGAGATCACCGCGCCGCGCTGCACTTCGTCGAGGTATTCCTGCATGCGGCCGAGCAACGGCAGCTTGAACGGCCGCGAGAGGCGCGTCGGGTAGTGGCCGAAGGCGGACTTGTAGACGAACGAGAGCAGCGCCGGCGGCAGCCACGCCTCCGCGAGCCGGTTGCCGCGCGCCGAGCCCAGCCCGAGCAGCTCGCATTCGAAGCCCTGCGCCTCGAGCAGGTGCTGCCAGACCCACGCCGGGTAGAGGTGGTGATGTTGGTAGAAGCCGTCCCACATGCCGCCGTAGGTTCCGGCGGCGCGATGGCCGAGCTTGCGCAAGACGCGCTTGACCACAAATGTGTCGCTCCAGCGCGGCGCCGGCACGAACAGCCACAGCTCGCCGTCCGGTGCCATGTAACGACGGATGTTCGAGAGCGCGTCTTCGAGCTTCGGCACATGCTCGAGCGAGCAGTTCGCGATCACGGTGCGGAACGCGCCGACGCGCTCGTCGAGCGCTTGCGCGCGGCCGCTGCCGGAGATGTCGAAGTTGAGCACCTCGCCGCCGAGCGACGAGAGCCGCAGCGAGGCGAGCCGCAGCTCCGAGTCGCTGATGTCGACGCCAACCAAGCCCTGCACGCCGCTCGAGCGCCCCGACGCGAGGTCGCGCGTCAGCACTTCCCAGAAGAGCCCGTCGCCACAGCCGACATCGAGCAGCGGGGTGCGCAGCGTCCCGCGCTCGGCGAGCACGCGCATGCGCAGGATCTCACGCACGGCGAGCGAGACAGGCAGGTAGTGCAGCAGCGCGCGGAATGTCTCGCGCGCATCCTGCTTGCAGAACGCGACATTGAGACGGCCGGCATCGGACGAAGTGGCTTGGGGCGTACTCACGGGCGCGCCGAAGCCTAGCACGCAGTGCGAGCGCGACGCGAAGGACGCGCGCTCGACACTGGCGTTCGCGCGCGAAGTTTCTTCCGTGTGGCGGGCGCACTCAGCGCGTTCCGGTACGCGGACGCGCTCCGTCGCCGGAACGCTCGTGGGGCTTGCCGCCGAAGCGGCCGTCACCTTCCGTCGGGCGCGACTTGCGCTGGAGCGGCATGTCGAGCGCCGGCAGCGCGCGCTGCAGCGCCTCGAAGAACTCGCGTCCGTGCAGCGCGCGCAGCTCCGCGAGCTTCCCGGGTGCAAGCAAGCCGGGAGAGTTCTCGAGCACGCCGAGCGCGCGCGCGCGCAGCCGAGTGGCGACCAGCTCGGCTCGCACCTCGGGCTCGGCGTTCACGAACTCGACGAACCACTCAGGGTCCGGCCGCAGCGCCTCGCGCAAGCGCTTCTCGGGTTCACTCGCGGGCGTCCGTTGTCCACCGCGCTCGCCGTCGCGGCGCGACTCGCCGCGACCCTCCGCTGCGTTGCGGCGCTCGGACCCGTGGCGCGCATGGTGCAAGCGCTCCCACTGCTCGCGCTGCGGCAGGGACTTCCACTGTTCCCACTGCGCGGCGTCGATGTACGGCGGCAGTCCTTCGCGCTCGGCGCGCTCGCGGAAGCGGCGCACCTCGAGCCCGACGAGCTCGCGCGCGAGTTCCTCGGGCGCCGACTGGCGCAACTGGGCAGCCCGCGCCGCGTCCAACGCCCCGTCGCGCTCGAGCTGGTCGAGGCGTTCGAGCGCCTTGGCGTGCATCCGCGCGCGGAACTCGCCCACGAGACGCGGGCGCTCCGCAGGCTCCGCACTTTCGATGCGCTCGCGCCAATGCGCGGGCATGCGCTGGAGCAACTCACGACCGCGCTGCTGGATCTGCTGCGACGCGACGCCGGAGAGCACGCGGGCCTGTTGCTCGGGGCGCAGGCGCGCGAAGTCGCTGCGCGCTTTGTCGGGCAAACAATCCTGCGCGGCGCGGCGCAGCGAGCTCACCTTGTCGAAGCGCTCGCGAAGGCGAGCGCGCTCCTCTTCGGAGAGCGACTTCCAGCGCTCGAAGCGCTCGGTGAGTTCGGCGCGATGTTGAGGAGAAAGCTCGCTCCAGCGTTCGCGCGCGCGCTTGAGATCGCGCTCGAGATCGCGCTCGTTGTCGCGCTGGTGAGCGACGAGCGCGAGCGAGCACAGGGCAGCGCATAGCAGCGCGAGCAGCCAACGAAGGCGGAAGAGCATGGTCAGCCGTTCCTCCGTTCCGTACCGAGCTGCGACGGCGCGTCCGCGTCGAGCTCGTCGGAGATATCGAGCAACAGCGCGTCGAAAGCATCGAGCGCGAGCACATCGGCCTCGATCGAGTCCTCGATGACCAAGTCCCACGATTCGAGCAAGTCGAGTGAGGCGAGCAGGTCCGCGGGCGGCTCGTCGAGCACGCGCTCGCGCGGCGCAACGGTGGGAGCGCGTGGCGCAGGACCGTGAGCCAGGTCGATGTTGCTGTCCGGCTCCTGCCGCGAGTTGCGCACGAGAGTCCACGCTCCGACCGCGAGCACGACGAGCGCTGCTGCTGCGAGCGCGAGACGACGCGGCGACGCACGGCGCGTGCGACGCGCGAGCGCGAGCCGCGCCAGCGTGCGACGCGACAGATCCGCGGGCACTGGGGGTTCAGGCAGGCGTGCGAGCAAGGCGTCGAGGCGGGCCTGCTCGCACTGTGCCGCGCGCGCGCCGGCGAGCCTCGCGAGTATGCGCGCCGCGAGCGCGCCGGGCACGGCGACATCGCCGCCGCGATCGAGCAGCGTGTCGAGCTCCCCATCGCCGCGCACGGACTCGAGTCGCGCGAGCAGTCGTTGCGCGAGCTCGGGCGGCAGTTGCGGTCGCGGCAGCGACGCAAGCAGCTCCTCGAGCGCTTGTTCGGTCGCGACCAGCGCGCGGCACTCCGCGCACCCGAGCAGGTGCTCGTGCCACGCGAACTCGCCGAAGGACGCACTCGAAGCGCGGCCGGCGAGCAGGCTGGCGAGGCGAGAGCGGAAGTCGCGGCAGGTGTTCACGGGAGTTCCTGCTGCAGGAAGGGCGCGAGCCGTGCGCGCAGGTTCTCGCGCGCACGGTGCACGAGCGACTTGACCGCCTTCTCGCTCGAGCGCAGTACGACCGCGATCTCGGAGTACGGGAGCTCGTCGTACTTGGCGAGCACGAGCGCCATGCGCTGCGCCTCCGGCAGCGACGCGATCGCCGCGCGCACGGCGCTGACGGCGTCGCCGCGCTCGAGCGCCACCGAGGGCGGCTCCTCCCGCGCGTCGCCGATCTCGCTCCAGACGGCCTCGCCGCCCTCGTCCGTGCCGTCGTAGAGCGAGGCCTCATCCGTCCCGCGCTGCGTCCGATTGACCGCGATGTTGAACGCGATGCGGTAGAGCCAAGTCGAATAGCGCGCCGTCGGCCGGTAGCGCTCGCGAGCCCGAATCACACGCAGGAACACCTCCTGCACGAGGTCCTCGCGCTCCGGCGCCGGGCCGAGGAAGCGCGTGAAGAGCGCGTACAGCTGGCCCGAGTAGACCTCGACGATGCGGTCGAAGGCCGCCTCGTCGCCGCCTTGGTAGGCGAGCATCCAGCGCACGCCCGGATCGTCCTCGTAGCTGTGGCTCACGGATCTCAACCATCCTCCAACCCCGCGGCGCTGTCGAGGTGACGCCCCGAGCGCGCCCGAGTCCCGAGGGCGGCGCGCGCGCGGCACACCGCTCTGGCTACGGGTCTGGGCTCGTGCTCCTAGGCCTTTGACTGACAACGGCTTAGGACGGTGCTGCGGGCCTTTCCACGGGCTCTTGCGCGCAGGCCCCGCGCGCTGCGTGGTTTGGGAGGGCGCCCCGCCGCGCCGCGGCCTCGCAGGCCCTATCCTCCGCGCTCGCATGGGACTGGGAGCCACGCTGTATCGCTTCGAAATCGCGCTGTCCGACACCGACCGCGGGGTCTACGAGAGCCTCGAGCTGCGCGTCGCGCGCCATCCCTCCGAGAGCGGGCCGTTTCTGATCGTGCGCGTGCTGGCCTACTGCCTCGAGCACGCAGACGGCCTCTCCTTCTCCAAGGGCGGCATCAGCGAGACGGACGAGCCCGCGCTCTCGATCCGCGACCTCACGGGCCGGCGTCTGGCGTGGATCGAAGTCGGCGCGCCTTCCGCCGAGCGCCTGCACAAGGCCTCGAAGTCCACTCCGCGCGTCGCGCTCTACACCGACCGCACGCTCGACTTGCTGCGCACGCCGCTGGGGGGTGAACGCGTCCACCGCGCGCACGAGATCCTCGTCACCGCCTTTCCCCAGCCCTTCCTGCGCGCCCTCGAGAGCCGGCTCGAGCGCAGCGCGCGCTGGGATGTCTCCGTCAGCGACGGCCACCTGTATGTCACCGTCGGTTCCGAGTCCTTCGACTGCAGCATCGAGCGCGCGCCGCTTTTCGAGAGCGACTCGTAGAGCCGCTCGAGTGCGACCCTACAGGTCGCGGGCGCGCGAGCGCGGCCAGACAACCGAGCGCGGCACGCCGATCACGCCGGAGAGCGGGATCGGTCCCCATTCGCGGCTGTCGCGGCTCTCGGCGGAATTGTCGCCGAGCAGGAACAGCTCGTCGGGGCCGAGCACCTCGGGCCCGTCGACAGCGAAGCGGCCGAGGCTCTCCCATGTCGTGTCGCGCTCGACGCGCATGTGGCGCAGCTCGAGGTCGAGGCCGTCGCCGCCGAGCTCGATGCGCGGCAGGGCGTGGATCATGCCGCCATCGGGCGTGCGCGGCGTCGGCGAGTTGCGCGAGTAGCGATACCGCAGGCAGCCCGCGCGCTCCGCGAGGTCGAGTTCGAGCTCGTTGTCTCGGTTGGAGAAGCGCATGCGAGTCCAAGGTGCGGCGCCGGGCTCGACTTCGGTGACGCCGAGCACCTCGGGCGCGCTGTCGCCCGCGCTTGCGCGCATCGCGCGCAGGAGCCGCGCGCGGATGCGCCCCTCGCCACCGCGCGAGAGTTCGGCCCAGAACAGGTCGCCCTCCTCGCTCAAGCGCACGAGGAATGTGCCGAAGTTCGCGGCGAGCCGCAGCTCGAGCTCGACTGCGGCGTCGTTGACCGGGTTGCGGCCCTCGACGCGCGTGCCGTCGGGGAGCAGGAAGTCGTCCTGCAGGCGCGGTCGCAGGCGCGCGAACACGCCGCGCGCGCCCCGACCGTCGATGCGCCACGCGCCGGCCTCGGACTCGCTCCAGCGCGGTCGATCGAAGTGGAACAGCGAGTCGAGCGCGTGCTGGCGCGAGTCGAACACCCTCACCCACGGCGCGCGCTTCACCTCGCCCTCGAGCAGCCGCCCGCCGATGTAGAGATCGCCGCCGGAGAGCTGCACGGTTTCGCCCGGCAGCCCGACCACGCGCTTGACGAGCGGAGCGCGCTCGCCGGGCCGCTCGAGCACCACGAGGTCGAAGCGCTCGAGGGCTGGGCGGCGCTCGAAGCGCACGAACACCCGATCGCCGTCCTTGGGGTCGCCGTGCAGCACCGGCTCCATCGAGCGGCTGTCGACGAGGAACAGGTCGCCCACGAAGGCCCGAAGGGCGAGCACGGCGAGCGCCGGGACGAGCAGCGCGAGGGACAGGACCCACAGGACCGGACGCCACTTCACCTAGGGCGCCTCCGGGGCGCCCGCGGCACAGCGGCGGGCGGCTCTGGCGGCAGGTCGGGGGCGGGGGGGCATGGGGCGGAGGATACGGGGGCACTGCCGACCGGATGAGGACGAGCCTTGGTAGCCTTGGAGCATCAAGGGACGCCATGGGAGCTCGCAAGCTGCTCGTCGTCGATCTGGAAGCGACCTGCTGGGCGCGCGGGGAGCATGTGCAGGAGCACATGGAGACGATCGAGATCGGCGCCCTGCTGGTCGACCCGACCGGCGGCGCTCCGACGCGCGAGTTCCTGCGCTTCGTGCGACCCCGTCGGCACCCGAGGTTGTCAGACTTTTGTATCCAATTGACATCCATTCAACAGTCAGATGTAGACCGTGCGCCGACCTTCGCCCCGGCCTTCGAGACCTTCTTGGAGTGGCTTGGCGAGCCGCGTGAGGTGCGTTTCGCGTCCTGGGGCGACTACGACCGCCGCCAGCTGCTGAGGGACTGCGGCGCGGCGGGCATCGTCTACCCTTTTACAGAAGATACATTGAATTTGAAACACATATGCTGCCCGAGGATCGGCATGAAGCCCGGCGGCATGGCGCAGGCCCTCGCCCGCGCGGGCTTGCCCCTCGACGGCACCCACCACCGCGCCCTCGACGACGCCCGCAACATCCTGCGCCTCGCCGAGCGGGCCTTCGAGGGGCGGCTCGAGCTGCTGATGGCTTGCCCGCCGTCACTCCCACCGGAGCTGCGGCCGCGCCCGGGCCGTCCAAGCGCTGGATAGCCGCCTGGCACCTGAGTCGACTTGCCCTAAATCCCCGAGAAAACGACGGGAATTGGCGCGGGTAGGGGGGCGCTGGTTGCTTGAACCCCGCGCCCGAGGGGCGCAGACTCGTGCGCGCCTGTCATCCAACGGGGCGCCGCCCCCCCCGCTCCTCGCTCGCGCCCCCGACAGGTCCCCCTCCTCCATGGAGCCGTCCCCGATGTCCCGAGGTCTTTTGCCGCGCGCCCTCGGCGCGCTGGCCCGGTCGCTGCCCCTGCGCACCCCGG
>Ga0194128_10001191_pt1 | contig 45904 bp, 40 predicted proteins | sample TA2KigCa65mmetaG_FD_148650 | JGI IMG/M metagenome (GOLD analysis project Ga0194128, IMG submission 148650) | Freshwater microbial communities from Lake Tanganyika, Tanzania - TA2015037 Kigoma Deep Cast 65m | ecosystem: Environmental > Aquatic > Freshwater > Lake | place: Tanzania: Lake...
ACCGCTGAAGGATACCCAGCAGCTTACCGACCTGGTCAGTTTCGCCAGAAGGCTGAAGCTTTCCCCGGATGACAAGCAGGAGGCGTTGCTCCCGAGCACCGCCAAGCGTGTGCTGCTGAATTGCGCGCGCCAGTGGGGCAATTCCACCGTCACCGCGGCCAAGGTCCTCCACGAGGCCCTCCGCGTCCCCGGCAGCCTCATTGTCGTCGTCAGCCCCAGCGCCCGCCAAAGCGCCGACTTCCCACTCATCCATTTGACACCCGCCACTCCTTCGGCTACCCTAAAATATTGTAAGTATTGCAGGGAGATCGTCTGTCTATGAGTACCCATTTCCCGTCCGGCACTCAGATTGTGCGCACTTGGCACGTCATTGATGCCGACGGCCTCGTTCTCGGCCGCATCGCCTCCAAGGCGGCCATGCTCTTGATGGGCAAGCACAAGCCCACCTATACGCCCTTCCTCGACACCGGCGATCATGTCGTCATCATCAATGCCGACAAGGTCCGCCTCACCGGGCAGAAGGAGCGCGACAAAGTCTACCGCCACCATTCCGGCTATCCTGGCGGCCTCAAGGAAATCGGCGCCGCGAAAATGCGCGCCACCCGTCCCGTCAAAATGGTCGAGCTCGCCATCGCCGGCATGCTCCCCAAGACCAAGCTCGGCAAGCAGATGTACCGCAAGCTCAACGTCTACGCCGGGCCCAAGCATCCTCACCAGGCCCAGAAGCCGCAGCCCATCAGCTAATTGAAGGAATTGAAGGAAAGGATTTCTACCGAGTGCCAGCGTTAATTCAGCATCTGGGAACGGGGCGCCGCAAAACTTCCGTCGCCCGTGTCATTCTCCGGCCCGGCAGCGGCGAGTTCAAAATCAACGGCCGCTCCATCGATACCTATTTCACCGCCGAAGCCTCTCGCGCTCTCGTGCGCCAGCCCTTGCTGGCCACCGAAACGGCGGACAAGTTTGATGTCTTGGTGAACACCACCGGCGGCGGCTATACCGGCCAGGCCGGTGCCATCCGTCTCGGGATCGCACGCGCTCTCTGCAACTTCAACGTCGAGCTCCGCGGCAAGCTCAAGCAGCTCGGCATGCTCACCCGCGATCCGCGCGCCCATGAAAGAAAGAAGTATGGGCAGAAGGGCGCCCGCAAGAGGTTCCAGTTCTCCAAGCGCTAATCCGTTTTCCCGGCCCGCCGCCTTGTGCGGCCGGCCTTCTGCGCCGCCGGCAAATCTCGCTTTGGACCGCCGGTTCTTGAGGCGCGCAACCGTCGTCAACTTCCGAACACTAAACAGGAGGCAATTTGCCGTCGATTTCCATGAAGGAATTGCTCGAAGCCGGCGTTCACTTCGGGCACCAGACCAAGCGCTGGAATCCAAAGATGAAGGAATACATCTTTGGCGAACGTAACGGGATCTACATCGTCGATCTCCAGAAAACTCTCAAGCTCTTCAAGGACGCCATGCGCTTCGTTGCCGAACAGGCCTCCCAAGGCAAGACCGTCCTGTTTGTCGGCACTAAGCGCCAGGCCCAGGAAGCCGTTGCCGAAGAGGCTACCCGCTGCGCCATGTTCTATGTCAATCAGCGCTGGCTCGGCGGCCTGCTCACCAATTTCTCCACCGTGCAGCGCTCCATCCGCCGCCTCAAGGATCTCGAGGCCATGGTCGCCGAAGGCCACGAAGGCCGCGCCAAGAAAGAAATCGGCCGCCTCGAGCGCGAGCGCAAACACCTCACCCAGAATCTCGCCGGCATCAAGGAAATGGGCAACCTTCCCGACGTCGTCTTCGTCATCGACTCCAATAAGGAAGCCATCGCCGTCAAGGAAGCGCGCAAGCTCGGCATCCCCGTCGTCGCCGTCGTCGACACCAACTGCGACCCCGACATGGTCGACTGGGTCATCCCTGGCAACGACGACGCCCTCCGCGCCATCCGCCTCTTCACCAACAAAGTCTCTGAGGCCGTCATCGAAGGCCGCGCCCTTGCTTCCGAGCACGACTTTGCCGCCGCCTCCGTCGTCACCGAGGAAACTCCGGTCGAGGAATCCACCGAGTACAGCCAGTACTTCGAACCCCAGTACGCCGAAAAGCTCATGTCGGAATCCCTCTCCGAGGATGACCTCGCCGCCATGGTCCCCAAGCGCACGCTGCTCGAAGCCGAGGCCGATTAAGCCCCGCCTCATCACCGGAAGAAGATTCACATGCCCGAAATTACTGCCGCTCTCGTTAAGCAGCTCCGCGACAAAACCGGAGCCGGAATGATGGACTGCAAAAAGGCCCTCGAAGAGGCCCAAGGCGACGTCGCCGAAGCCGAAGTTGTCCTTCGCAAGAAGGGAATGTCCTCCGCCGCCAAGCGCACCACCCGCGCCGCCCATCAAGGCCAAATCGGAGCCTACATCCATCCTGGCTCTCAGCTCGGCGTCCTCGTCGAGATCAACTGCGAAACCGACTTCGTCGCCCGTACGCCCGATTTCACCGAGCTCGTCAAGGACATCGCCATGCACGTCGCCGCGGCCGACCCGCGCTACCTCCGCCGCGAAAATGTTCCCAACGACGTCCTCGAAAAGGAAAAGGAAATCGCCCGCGACCGCGCCAAGGCCGAAGGCAAACCCGAAAAGGTCCTCGACAAGATCGTCGAAGGCCGCCTCGCCAAGTTCTACGAAGAGGTCTGCCTGATGGAGCAGCCCTTCATCAAGGACAACACTGTCACCATCGAGCAGCTCCTCAAGGCTCTCAACGCCAAGATGCAGGAGAACATCATCATCTCGCGCTTCTCCCGCTTCAAGGTCGGCGACGCCGCTCCTTCCTCTTAAAGGACGACCAACCGCCGATGCCCAAATACGAGCGCATCCTTCTCAAGTTGAGCGGCGAGGTGCTGGCGGGCTCGGCCGGTTTTGGCATCGACGGCTCCCGCATTCACTCGCTCGCCGCCGAAGTCGCCGAGGTCGCCCGCGCCGGCCCCCAGATCGGCTTGGTCGTCGGTGGCGGCAACATCTTCCGCGGCGTCTCTTCCGCCGCCCGCGACATGGATCGCGTCGCCGCCGATCACATGGGCATGCTCGCCACCGTGATCAACGCCATCGCGCTGCAGGACGCTCTCGAACAGCAGGGCGCTCCCACGCGCGTCATGACCGCCATCCAGATGCACCAGGTGGCCGAACCCTATATCCGCCGCCGCGCGCTGCGCCACCTCGACAAAGGCCGCATCGTCATCTTCGCCGCCGGCACATCCAACCCCTATTTCTCGACCGACACCGCTGCCACCCTCCGCGCTCTCGAGATCAAGGCGCAGGTCGTCGCCAAGGCCACCCGCGTCGACGGTGTCTACGACAAGGATCCGCTCAAGCACCCGGATGCTGTCCGCTACGACGAGGTCTCTTATCTGGAAGTGCTCTCCAAGAACCTCGCCGTCATGGACGCTTCCGCCGTCGCCATGTGCCGCGACAATCGCATGCCGATCCAGGTTTTCCATCTCAACACGCATGGCAATATAATGCGTATGGCGATGGGCGAACCCATCGGCACCATCATTCGCTAGGGACACCAATTCATGAGCACTGTCAAAGAAATCGAAGCCAACGCAAGAACTCGAATGGGCAAGGTTCTCGCCGACCTGCAACACGCCATGGCCGCCATCCGCACCGGCCGCGCCTCAATTTCCATCCTCGATAACATTCGCGTCGATTACTACGGCACGCCCACGCCGCTCAACCAGCTCGCCACGCTGCACGTTCCCGAGCCTTCGATGATCACCGCCCAGCCCTGGGACGTCTCCCAAATCGGAGCCATCGAGAAGTCCATCCGCGCCTCCGAGCTCGGCCTCAACCCGATGAATGACGGCAAGCTCATCCGCATCCCCATTCCGCCGCTTACCGAAGAGCGCCGCAAAGAGCTCGTCAAGCATCTTCACCACATCACCGAAGAGCACCGCGTCGCTGTCCGCAACATCCGCCGCGACGCCAACGACGCCGTCAAGAAGCTGCTCAAGAACAAAGAGATCAGCGAGGACGAAGACCGCCGCGCCCACGACGAGATCCAGAAAATCACCGGCTCGGAAATGCAAAAGCTCGAGCAGGCCGCCAAGACCAAGGAGAAAGAGATCCTCGAAATCTGATCCGTTCCTTGGCTGGAACTTTTCCGCCCCTCCCGGTGTGACGCCGCGCCCCTTCGTCGCCCCCACGCCAATCCCGGACCGCATTATGCAGTGGATCGAGGATGCGCCGCTGCCGGCCGGGACCTCGGTGATCGGCGACACGCGTGCCACCAGCGTGGGCAGGCGGCCATCCGCTGCTGTCGCCGGCGGCGCTTGATGCCGTCCGGCAGTGGCGCTACCGCCCGGCGACGCGGAACGGCGATCCGGTGGATGTCGCGCTCTCCATCGAGATTCACTTCACGCTGAGTCAGTGAAAACGTAGTACCATGGCCTGCTAGGAGGCCATCGATGCTTACTCGCCGTCAACTCGCCGCTCTGGGCGCGACCGTTTTGACCGAAGCCGCCCTCGCGCAGCGCGCCGCCGTGACCGGACCGATTCCGCCGGGCACCATCTGGCTCAACGCCAATGAGAATCCCGACGGGCCGCCCAAGGCGTCGCTCGAGGCGATGATGAAGGTGCTTCCGATGGCCGGCCGCTATCACTATCAGCAGTTCCGGCCCTTCTACTCGACGCTCGCCGCCAGCGAGGGATTGGATGCCTCGCAGATTCTGGTCGGCGCCGGCTCGAGCGAGGTGCTGCAATGCGCGATTCACGCCTTTACCGGACCGGGCCGGCCGCTGATCGCCGCCAACCCGACCTATGAGTCGCCGATGGCGGTGGCTGAAGCCGCCAACCGGCAAGTGATCCGTGTCGGGCTGACCTCGGCCTATGCCGCCGATGTCAAGAAGATGGTGGCCGAAGCCGACAAGGCCGGCGGCGGGCTCATCTATTTCTGCAATCCGAACAATCCGACATCGACGGTGACGTCGAAGCCCGACGTCAACTGGCTGATCGATAACCTGCCGCGCAACACCGTGGCCTTGATCGATGAAGCCTATTACCATTTCTCCGAATCGCCGAATCTGGAAAGCGCCGTCCGGCGGGTGAAGGAAGGCCGCGGCGTGGTTGTCTCGCGCACATTCTCGAAGATCTACGGCATGGCCGGCCTGCGCGCCGGCTACGTCTGCGCGCGGCCGGACCTGATCGAAAAGATGACGCCGTTCCGCAACAACGTGATCTCGATCGTCACTGTGCACGCGGTGCTGGCGGCACTGGAAAACGCACCGGCGCTGCTGGCCGAGCGCAAGGCGAAGTACAACCGCATCCGCGCCGGGGTCTGCGATTTTCTGAAGTCGAAAAACGTGCCGTATATCGATCCTCACGCCAACTTCATGATGATCGACATCAAGCGCGACGTACGCACCTTCGCCGGCGGGCTGCTTGCCAAGGGCGTCGCTGTCGGCCGGCCATTCCCGCCCATGGACGGTTTCCTGCGCGTCTCCATCGGCTCGGCCGAGGACATGGAGAAATTCAAGCGCGTCTTCTGGGAAGTTTATTCAGCCTGATGATAGCTTCAGGCTGCCGCGCGGCTTCGCCTGCTCCTGCTCCACTCATGTGTGGGGGCAGCACGGTGGCGACGTCTAGTAGGTCGCCTTCGCGGAACCAGACACCGTCTGTGATCTTGCGGACGGAGTTGGGCTGGCCGTTTAAGTAGAGAGCGCTCCCGGCCAGAGAAACGAACAGCATGACGAAAAGAAGGCGCCGCATAAGCAGACAGATTATCACGGTTTGGCCGCAAACCAAGTTGTGATAATATGTCAGCCGGGTTCGCTGAATGGTATTGCCAACGACGGGCCGAAACAGGGGTTTGAGTTCAGAGATCAACGGGAGGTTAGGAAATGCACAGCTTGAGAAGCGGAATGCTAATCGCTTTGGCGACGGCTTGCTTGATGGCGCAGACCGATCGCGGTGTGATCACCGGTACTGTAACGGATTCCTCGGGCGCCGCGGTCCCGGCCGCCAAGGTCGTGGCCACACACAGCGCCACCAACGTCGCCTTCACTACCCAAACAACGAGCACAGGCGACTATACCGTGCCGTCGCTGCAAGTGGGCACGTATTCGATTCGCGTGGAGAAGGAAGGCTTCAAGGCTGCCGTGCGTTCCGGCATTATCGTGAACGCGGGCGCAACCGTATCGATTAACGCGCAGCTGGAGCTAGGCGCGGTTTCCGAATCGGTGCAGGTGGCGGCGACACTGGAACTGCTGCAAACCTCCACCGCGAAGGTCACCACCGCCGTCTCGAACAAGATGGTGGACGAGTTGCCGCTGGTGGTTGGCGGCGCCATGCGCGGGGCTTTTGATCTGGCTCTGATCACTCCGGAAGCCAACCAGCCGGGCGATGACAGCTTCAACGTAGGCGGCGGGCAGGGCGGGGCGTTTGGCGCGACGCTGGACGGTGTCTCGATTCTGACCGGGCGGTTCAATTCGGTGCAGTGGACGAACGTGAACACCCCGTCCGTGGATGCGCTCACCGAGTTTTCGGTGGAGACGAACGGATTCAAGGCGGAGTTCGGGCGCGGGCAGGGCGGCATGATCACGTTCTCTTCGAAGTCCGGCAGCAACGAGTTTCACGGCACGCTGTACGAGTTCCTGCGCAATGACGCGCTGGATTCCCGGCGGTTCTTTGAAGATGCGAAGGCCAAGTACAAGCAGCACGACTTCGGCGGCAGCGTAGGCGGACCACTGGTGATCCCGAAGCTCTATGACGGACGCAACCGAACCTTCTTCTTCTTGAGCGGCGAGTGGTTCCGCAACCGGGTGGGGGCGGGCAGCGGGCGATTCTCGATTCCGACGCCGGAGATGTTCAACGGCGACTTCCGCAACTGGGTGGATGGCAGCGGCCGGGCGCTGACCATTTACGATCCTTCGACGACGCGTCCGAATCCTTCCGGGGCGGGCTTCATCAGAACCCCGTTCGCGAACAACCAAATCCCCACGAGCCGTTTCTCGGCGATCTCGCGCAACTACGTGCAGCTGGTGCGTGACCTGCTGCGCCCCAACAACGGCGCGGCGCCGGGATCGAGCGACTATGTGCGGAATAACTACATCAACAACGTTGGTACGGCGCTGGATCCCTGGACCAAGTACAGCGTGAAGGTGGATCACAATGTCACCACGAACGACCGTATCAACTTCCTCTACAACTACGGGTTGCATGAGACACTGCCCGGCGCCGATGGTTTTCCCGGCCTGCCGGCTCCGCTGGTGGACCGGCGGATCGACAATCAGAACTCGAACGTGATCCGGGCGACCTATGACAAGGTAATCACGCCGACCATCGTGAACCACATGTTCGGCGGCTTCAATATGATGCTCGACAGCCATTTTGCGCTAACGCTGGATGGCGGCTGGGAAGCCAAAGGAATCTGTTTGAAGGGAGCATGGGACTGCAATCGTAATCTGCTGCGCACAGAGTTCTCCGACTACAACACCTGGGTGGCAAACGCCTACGACGGTTCGGAGAACTTCGCTTTCAGTTTCGGCGATGACGTCACCATCACCAAAGGGAAGCACACGTTCAAGATGGGCTATTTGTGGGAACGGATCCACTACAACGGCTTCGGCCAGCAGACCATCGGCGGACTGTTCCGTGGCGACCGGCGGCTAACCAGCGTGCCGAACGACAACAATCTCTCTACCGGCGGCGGCAATGGCTTCGCGTCGTTCCTGCTGGGCCAGGCCTTCTCCGGCGGAACGGAAAACGACCGTTTCGTAGGGCAGCAGTGGCGGAGTCACTCATGGTATTTCCAGGATGACTACAAGCTGTCGCAGAAGCTGACGCTCAACTACGGAGTGCGCTACGAGTTTACGCTTCCGCCGATTGAGCAGACGGATAAGTGGAGCGATTTCGATCCGACGCTGCCCAACGCACGAGCCGACGGGCTTCCAGGCGCTTTGCGTTTCGCCGGCTTCGGCCAAGGACGAGAGAACAAGCGCGCCATTGCCGAAGGCTGGTACGGCGGCATCAGCCCGCGTCTCGGGCTCGCTTACGCAATGGACTCGAAGACCGTACTCCGATTGAGCGGCGGGCGTAGCTTCGGCGTTGCCAAGACCATTACCGGCAGCACCCACTTTGAAGGCGCGGTTTTGATTTTCCGGCCACAGAGTCTGAACAACGGCGTGACCGAGGCTTTCACCATGGACGGAGGTTTGCCGCCCTACACGAGACCGCCCGTAATCGACTCGACCTTCTCCAACGGCAACAACACAGCCTACTGGGATGGGGAAGCAGTGCGGCTGCCGGAGAACTATCAATACTCGTTCTCGATCCAGCGCCAGGTGACGGGCACAACAGTCTTCGAGGCGAACTATCACGCCACGATCGGCGCCCATCTGGTGGCGGGCTTGAAGCGCTACAACCAGCTTCCGTTCAGCCTGCTGGAGCGCTACGGCCGCAACGTTTTGGCAAGCTCGGTGACTTCGGCGGCGGCGGTGAACGCGGGGATCCGGCGCCCGTATAGGGACATTGATTGCCAGTTTTCGCTGGTGTGCAATCCGGTGAGCGTGGCGCAGGCGCTGCGGCCGTTCCCGCAGTTCCTCAACATCGATACATCCTCTGGCACCGGGGATAAGAGCGGGCATGCCAGCTACCACGCGCTGCTGCTCAAGGTCGACAAGCGCTATGCCGAAGGGGTGACGCTGCAAGGTTCCTACGTGTTATCGAAGTTGCTCACCGACGCAGACGGATATCAACCTGACAACGCGACGCTGGACCATTACAACCGCCGTTTGGAGAAATCGATCGGGGAGTTCGACCTCACGCACAACTTCAAGATGACCTACATCTACGAGCTGCCGTTCGGAAAAGGGAAGCGGTGGCTGTCGTCGGGGGCGGGCGCGTGGGTGCTGGGCGGATGGCGAATCGCGGGCAGCCAGTTTTATTCGAGCGGGTATCCGCTGCCGTTGGGCAACAGCGCGGCCCTGGGCGGCGTGCTGTTCAATGGGCGCAGCGCGGCGACGATCAGCACCTACGACGGCTGGCTGTCGACGACAAGCAATCCGGACTGGAAAGGGAGCGACCGGTTCTTCGTTCCGGAGGCGGCATTCGGACCGCAACCGAATGACCGGGCCGGCAATGCGACCCGTCACAATCCGAAGGCGCGGCAGCGGGGCAACTTCAATGAGAACTTCTCGCTGGCAAAGTCGTTTCAGATTTCCGAAGCGGTGCGTTTCGATTTCCGCTGGGAGATGTTCAACGCGTTTAACCGGTTCCGGCCGGCCACGGGCAGCACGAATGTGCAAGACCCGAACTTTGGGCGGGTACAGGGACAGTTGAACGAGCCGCGGCGAATGCAGCTAGGGGCCAAGCTGTATTTCTAAGTAGGCGGTCAGCGTAGTAAGTAAGGGGAGGCCAGTTGGCCTCCCCTTGACGCATTTGGGCGTTCATCGTGACGGCATTTTCGCCGATAAGGGGTAGCGATGATCTCCCTTAAAAAGCACATCGAATCCAGCCAAGGTGAGGTATTGAGGGCCGCCCTGGACTCCTACCGCAGATCGCTGGCGGCGATGGCCAATTCCACCGCCGAGGCCTGTCCCCATCTGGGCAAGCCGTTGAAGCAGATTCTGAATTCGGTGAGCCAGGGGTTGACGGAGGAGGCGGCACCGGCGGCGCTGGAGCGGGCCGGGGCGGCGGTGGAGGCGCGGCTGGGCTCTTGGGGGCGCGAGACGGCGGAGTACTTGGCGCACAAGGCGCAGGAGGTGAAGGAGATCATACTGATCCTGGTGCATACGGCGGATGAATTGGGCAAGCGCGATCAGCGCTACTCAAGCCAGTTGGAGGATTTCACCGCGCGGCTGGAAACCGTTGCCGGACTGGACGACCTCACACTGATGCGTCAGTCGCTCGTGCGCAGCGCCACCGAACTTCGCTCCTGCGTCTTGAACATGACCAGGGATGGAGGAAGCGCGGTCGCCCAGTTGCGCGCCGAGCTGACCGAATATCAGACGAAGCTGGAGGAGACCGAACGGCTGGCGTTGGTCGACCCGCTGACGCAGCTGGACAGCCGCGTGCAACTGGAGCGGCATCTGCAAGGCCGCGCCGCTACAGGGAAAGGCTTCTGCGTGATGGTGATCGACCTGAACGGCTTCAAGCCGATTAACGACACGCACGGCCATCTGGCAGGCGATGAGCTGCTGAAGCTGTTCGCCATCGAGCTCAAGAACCAGTTCCGGCCCGGGGATGTAGTCGGGCGCTGGGGCGGCGATGAGTTTCTGGCGATCGCCGAATGCACGCTGGCGGATGCTCATACCCGCACGGCTTCCATCAAGAAGTGGGCCTGCGGGGAATACACGATCAAGCCGAAGGGCAAGCCGGTAAAGGTGGAGATCGGCGCGGCGATCGGGGTGACCCACTGTAAGCCGCCGGAATCTCCGGACGCCGTGGTGCAGCGCGCGGATGCGGCGATGTATAAGGACAAGGCCGCCAGCCGCTAGGCGAGCGGTAGAAACCTATCGATTGAATAATCGTGCTACGATATAGCTATCGATATGAGCAGCGTAAAGGTATCGCCGAAGTTCCAAGTGGTGATCCCCAAAGAGGTTCGCGATACTCTTCACATTAAACCTGGCCAGAGGCTTCAGATTCTCTCCGATGAGGGCAGTATCCGCCTCGTGCCTGTGCCAAGCGTCGAACAGCTGCGCGGGCTGGCCAAAGGCGGTCCGGCGTTGGAGAGAGACTCTGACCGGGATCTATGAACTTGGTCGACTCCTCTGCCTGGATGGAATTCCTGACCGGGGCGCCGAATGCGTCCCGTTACGAAACGCCGATCAAAAAGACAACCCAGCTGGTTGTGCCCACGATTGTGCTGATGGAAGTGTGGCGATACATGACCCGCTGGCATGGGCGCCAGAAAGCAGACCTTGCTGCGGCCTACATGATGGAAGGGCTCGTGATTCCGCTGGATGAAACTTTGGCCTTGAGCGCGGCCCAGATGGGACTGGATCATAAACTGCCACTGGCCGACAGCGTAGTTTTGGCGACAGCCCGCACGTGCGAGGCTGTGCTGTGGACACAGGATTCGCACTTTTCCGGTATCGCGGGCGTGAAGTACTTCGCGAAAAGCTAGGCGAACAAGCCCAGCGCGGGCTCGGCTTCGACGAGTTTGCGAGGCTGCTTCAGATCGTTCAGCACTTCCAGGGCGGGGTCGATGCCTAGTGAGTAGTAGATCGTTGCCACGAGTTCGGCCGGATGCAGAGCCTTCTCAGTGGGCGCTGAAGCCGTGGCATCGGAAGCGCCATACTGAACGCCGCGCTTCATGCCGCCGCCGGCAACCACGGCGGTGTAGCAGTAGGGCCAGTGGTCGCGTCCGTCGGGCGAGTTCACGTTGCCGGAGGTGGAGACGCCGAGTTTCGGGCTGCGGCCGAACTCGCCGGTGACCACAACGAGGGTCTCCTTCAGCAAACCGCGGGTGTCCATGTCTTCGAGAAGCGCCGACAGCGCGCGGTCGAGCTTGGGGCAGTGAAGATTCTTGAGCGGGCCGAAATTGGCGGCGTGCGTGTCCCAGGCGTCGGTTTCCGGATTTCCGTTGGCGACGGAGGGCCAGTTCACCTGCACAAAGCGCGTGCCGGCTTCAATCAGACGGCGTGCCATGAGGCAGCTTTGCCCGAAGGTGTGGCGGCCGTAGCGTTCGCGCATATTGCCGGGCTCCTTAGCCAGATCGAAAGCATCGCGCGCCTTGCCGGAGAGGACAAGATCGTAAGCCTTCTCGTAATATTCGTTCAACGCGTAGCTTGAGACGGCCTTCTCCAGATCCTTCATCGAGCCGTTAATGCCCTTGAGCAACTCAAAGCGGTCCTTTAAGCGGTCTTGGGAAACTTCGGTGCGCATGGACAGATCGTCGAGCTTCACCTCTTTGTTCGGATCCTGATAGAGCCGGTAGGGATCGTGCGCCTTGCCGAGAAAGCCGGCGGCGCCGCCCTTGCCGATGACTTGGGATTCCTGAAGCGGGCGCGGCATTTCGACGAACGGGAACATCGGCCCCGAAGGCGGCAGCATCTGGCCGATGTGGCAGCCCATGTGGGGAAAGTCGCGGGGAGAAGGCGGCTCGAGTTGCCCGGAAGGAGAAACCTTATCGGGCGCCCAGCCGGTCATCATCTGGTACATGGCGGCGGTGTGATTGAACAAACCGACGGGCGTGTAGCTCATCGAGCGGATGAGGGTGACCTTGTCCATCACCTTGGCGAGCATCGGCATGGTTTCACTCACCTGGATGCCGTCTACCTTGGTGGGGATCGCGCTGAACTCACCGCGGATGTTGGCGGGCGCGTCCGGTTTGGGGTCCCAGATGTCGAGATGCGAAGGGCCGCCTTGCAGGAAGATCATGATCACCTGCTTGGCGCGTGGCGTGATCTTGGTCTGACTGGTGGAGGAGGCCTGGAGCCGAAGAAATTCGGGCAAGCTGAGCCCGAGCAGGCTCAATCCGCCGGCGCGCAGCAGTTCGCGGCGGCTGGTTCCATCACAGGTTCTTACGGGACGTCCAGGTAACGAAAGCATGTCAGCACCTCTCCGTTGACTCTCATTATGTCATCTCATCGGTTAAACAGGAACGCATTGCTGTTGAGCAGGGCCCATAAAAGATCCTGCGCGCGCTCGCCTCGCGAAGCGCCTTTGCCGATATAGGTCAGCGCCTGATCCAATTCCTGGCTATCCGGCGCGCGGCCGAGCGCGGCGAAGTAGAGCTCCTCGACAAGTTCACGATCCTTGGCGCCTCGAAGCAGCAAGCGGGCGATGCCCCCATCGGGATCGGCAATCGCGTCGGCGATCGTCGCCCCGTTCAGTAGATTCAGCGCCTGCACCAGGCTCATGTCACTCCGCCGTTCGCATTCGCAGCTGGTTTGGCGTTCGGGGCGTCCGAAGACGTCGAGGAAACTTCCACGCAGGATCGACGGATCGGGGATATCCTGAGCGAGGGATCCATCGGGCACTTGCGGGAATTTCGGGCGGCTGCCTGTGGCGATGTGCACGGCGTCGAAAAGTTGCTCGGCGGACAGCCGGCGGGGAAGGGCATGGGAGAAGTTGGTCTCATCCTCCGCGTTCCAGGAGTTGGCGCGATAACTCAGCTGGTAGGTGCGCGAGTTCACGATCGTTCGGATCATGTGCCGCAGGTCGTAGTTCTGGGCCAGGAAGTCGGCAGTCAGCGCGTCGAGCAGCGCAGCGTTTGACGGCGGATTGCTGGCGCGGATGTCATCGACAGGCTCAATGATGCCGCGTCCGAAGAAATAGCTCCACAGCCGGTTGGACATCGATTTTGCAAACAGCGGGTTTTGCTTCGAGGTCAGCCACTCGGCCAGGCTATCGCGAGGATCGGTTTCCGAGATGCCCACCTTACCTGCTTCGTAGAGGAACTTGGCGGGCATGACGCGGCCATCCTTGGGGTGCAGGATCTCGGCCTCTTCCCGTTTGTCGTAAAGAACCTGCTCGTCGGAATCCTCGCCGCCCTTCAGCGCCATCGCGCCGAAGAAGGCGCTGAGATTGAAGTACTGATTCTGCGTCCATTGCTCAAAGGGGTGATCGTGGCATTGCGCGCAAACCATACGCACGCCGAGGAACAGCTGCGTAGTAGTTTCCATGGCGAGCTTGGGCTCGCCGGTGAAGCGGAAGAAGTTGGCCGGCGGATTCTTGAAAGTGCTGCCGCGCGCGGTAATCAGCTCGCGTACCATCCTGTCGTAGGGCTTGTTGGTTGCGAGCGACTCCTGAATCCATTCGCGGAAGGCCCAGACGCCCTTGTCGCCGAGCTTGGCGCGGTTGACTTGCAGCAGGTCGCTCCATTTCACCGTCCAGTGGTTGACGAACTCCTCGCGCGCCATCAGCTTTTCCACGAGCGCCGCGCGCTTCTTTCTGGTATCCGTGCGGTCGGCGAGGAAAGCGCGCACCTCGGCCGGCGTCGGCGGCAGGCCGATCAAATCGAACGAGACGCGCCGCAAGAACTCGGCATCGCCGGCGAGTTCCGATGGAGGAGTCTTCAGCCGTTGCAGCTTCGCGTTGACATGCCGGTCAATGTAGTTCCATTCGGGAACCGGCTTCCAGTCGACCGCGTCCTTACGCACGGTGGTGACGTTGATCACCGCCAACTTGCCTTCATAGCGCACCAGCAGCGGCGCTTCGCCGCGGCGCAATGTCTTGATCACGCCGTCGTCGTTGACGTTCGCGATCTCGGGCAAGTTCGAGCTGTACTGCGCCTCGCGCGTCACCTCGCGGCGGGAGCCATCGGCGTAATGGGCCACCACTTTCAACGCCTGCGTGGCGCCAACCTCATCGGTGAAGAGTTCGGCAGGCTCAACGTCCAGCTTCGTCACCATGCCCCCGACCGGGTCACCGTAAGGAGCGCCAGCGCGGATCCAGTTGAGCACGATCTCGTGGTAGCGGCCGCTGGCTTCAAGGCGCAGTCCGCCGCCGTGGCCCAGTTGATTGGTCGGCTTGAGCAGCAGCAGGCTCTGCGCAGGCTCGGTACGGTTCACGCGACGGCCAGCCACCTCATGCACGATGGCACGGTAATCGAATTCCGGATCGTAGCCGCGGAGGGAAAGCTTGAATCCGTTCTTGCCTTTCGCACCGCCGTGGCAAGGCCCCGAGGTGCAGCCGGCCTTGTTCAGCACAGGCATCACATCCTTGATAAAGGAGATGCTTTCGGCGTGCGCGCCCCAGGTGATCAACAGAACTGCCGCGAGAATCCTCATTGAGCCGTTACCTTTATTTTAACCGGATAATCCGGAATCTTGTACGTGTCCTTGGCCTTGCTGCCCGTTTCGGGGGCCTCGGAGTTGATGCGGATCTCATAAACACCCGGCTCTGCTCCGGCTTTCGCCTCACAGGAAAGCGAGAACCTGGTTTGTTCCGCCGGTACGTCCGCCGGCGCGCAACTGACCGCTTCGGGCAGATCCAGCGCCTGAATCTTTACGAGCCCGCCTTCGAATGTCGGTTCACGATAAACAGTGCCTGCGATCTCGATCTTGCCAGGGCTTTTCACCGCGAACTGCTCCGCGGCCAGCCGCAACTGATAGCCGAGGGCAACCTCGATCGTGACCATCGGAGCGGTCACCGTCTCCGTCTTGCCTTCCATCTCGACGGTGGCATCCAGGAGCATGTCGAACTTTTCGGCGGGAGTTTCAAAATTCGTGCTGACCAGGAAGGAGCCGGAATCCGGCGTTTTGCCCGGCGGCCCCTGCAAGATACGGAGGTTCCCGAGCGACGTGGCGATGTTATTGCGCGGCCTGCCGCGCAGTTGCACGCCCTGGGCGCGCTCGACGCGATAGCCGAGGGGGAACTCGACACCTTGCGCGATCCTCACCAGCGGTATGGGAGAGCTCATGCGCGCCAGGGCCGGCGCGGTCACCGCCGCGGGAAGCTGCATTTCCAGCCATGGCGCCGTCACGGATTTTTGCCGGAGCCCGGCCACCCCCACCACCATCGCCGGCGTTTCGGCCTTGCGTACGATCTTGCCGTTCCGGGTTAGCGCCGTGCCCACCACTTCAAGCGCCATTGCTTGTGGCAGCGCGTCGGCGTCGGCCGTGATGGTGATCGTGCTGCGGGTTGCGCTGAACCGCGGATTCGGATCGTCGAACCGCTGCTGCGCCGCCGCCGTCGCCACGGTGCCGCCGGATTGATGAAGCCCCGGCGGAAGATTCGGAATCGTCAACCGGAGGGCTCCGTCATAACCGCGGCGCTGCACCTGCAAATCCACTTTCGCCGTTCCTCCGGCCGGAACGTTGACGTACGGCGTGACGACGTTCACCAGGAAATCGGCCGGTGCGTGCCGGGCGACCAGGCGGTAGCCGTAATCGGGTCCCCCGCGCCCCAGCAGGTCTTCGAGTTCGACCGTAACTTCCTTTACGCCCTCCGGGGCTTCAAACGGCAGCACTGGATCGGCGCCGCCCAAATCGTCGCGCGAGGCCAGTTTCTTTCCCTCCCCATCCCGCACCGTCAGCAGCGCATCCAGGCGCGAGGTTCCCAGTTTGGAAGCCATCACTTCCAGCACCCAGTGCTCACCAGGCTTCACCGCAAGCTTATACTTGTCCACCTTCTTCGGCGAGGAGATCCGGCCATTCACGGCCACTTCCGGTTTCAGCTCGGTGGCCGACGACTCTTCCAGGTCGCTCAACTCCACAAGCATCGGCAGGCTTTGGGAACCAGGGAGCATGACTTGCGCGTACCGGCGCTCCGAGTTGGTGTTGACTTCTACTTCCGCCTGCTGCGGCAGGTTGCCGCCGGAAAGCGTCACCTTCGCGGGCTTGCCGCGCTGCACCGCCAGCGGATACATGGCATCGGCGAACGGATAACTGCCCGCCTTCAGCCGGTAGTGATTCACGCGCTGGTTGCTGTACTTGGAATCGTGCACGCGCGCGAAGTAGGCGCCTGCTTTGGCGAAGCTCACCTCCATGCGGACATCGACTCCCACGCCCGGCGCATCGTCGTTCTTCGCCACCGTCTTGCCCGCGCTGTCGAGAATTTCCAGCGCCGGGTCAATCGCCGATCCGATCGACGCCCCCTCCACCTCGAACACGATCTTTTGCCCAGCCTGCGCGGTGAATTTGTAGAAGTCGATATCGGCCTCGGTGAGCGTGCCGTTCATTACACCAGGTATGCGCAATGCCTGTGCCGCTTCAGTGCCGCCGTTGGATTGCTTGGGCTCCTTCGATTCAATCTCCTCCTGCTCCTCCAGACCGCTGATCGAAAACAGCACGACGTTGGAGAGCCCATCTTTCGTAGAAACGCGAACCGGGTAGACGCCGACAGGCGCGTCCTTGCGGATCTCCAACAGGAACGGCAGCTCCGTACCGGGCCGCATCAGGTCCGCCGCCGGCGCAAGGCGCGACACGGCTCCAGGCACCGTGGTGATCATCTGCGCTCCGCTCTCCAGGCCCGAACCGGTCAGCAGCAGTTTGATAGTCTGGCCCGGCATGGCGCCGCGGGGCGCCAGGTCGCGGATCACCGGCTCGGCCAGCAATCCGCCCGCGAAGATCAACATTACCGCGATTCGCATAGGTTCAATCCCTCTTGGCCGCCGTTATTGGTGCAGCCACAAATGCCCTTGCCAGCTTGCCGCCCGCTTCATAGAGCCGCATCGTTCCGTCATAACCGCCCACGGCGAGCAGCGTGCCGTCGGGAGAAAACTCTACTGCATAGGCGCCGCCTTCATGTCCGGTGCAGGACGCCTTCAAGTCACCGGTTTCGGCGTCATAGATGCGCACCGGTCCGATTTCGCCCGCCACCGCCACGCGTGTGCCGTCAGGGGAAACAGCCATTGCCAGAATCGGCCCGTCCTGTTTTTCAAACTTTCGGATCAGGGTGGAATCATCGGCGATGCGCATCGCGCGCGGCCGGTCCATCCGGTACAGGTAGGGAATGCGTTCCGCGCCTCCGATGGCGATCCAGTCGCGCTTGGGATGACGGGCCACGGCGGTGAGAGAATCGCGCAGCAGGTTGACGTTTTCGATGAAGCGTCCCGTGGACACTTCACTGACCTTCGCCGCGCGGTCGCGGCCGACCGAAACCAACCGCTTGCCGTCGACGCCCCAAACGGTGCCCATCACCCAATCCTCGTGATGATCCATCCTGCGAATCTCCTTGCCCGTGGCCACGTCGAAAATACGAATCGATTTGTCAGGCGAGCCGCAGGCCAGCAGCTTCCCGTCCGGAGACAGAGCGCCGCCGAACAGCGTATCGTTACCCACCACAACGGAATGCTTCTGCCGCCGGGCTTCCACATCCCAGATCTGCACTTCGCCGAACCGTGCCGGATCGCCTCCCACTGCCACCAGTGTCTTGCCGTCCGGCGTGAAGCTAAGACTGTGGAGGCGCTTGCTCAGCCCCGGCAGCCGCGCCTGCAAGTTGCCTTCGGCGTCGACCAGCAGGATCTCGCGGTAACCGGCCACCGCCATGCTCTTGCCGTTAGGCGCGAATGTGAACGTGGTCACTGGCGGCGCTGTTGCGTACGCCACCGGTTTCAATTCCGCCGCTGTTTCCACCGCCGCGCCGCCGTCGTTGCGCGCCCCTTCGCGGATCCAGCGGCGGAACAGTTCGATCTCCTCTTCGGCCAGCGGTTTTCCGCCGAACGGCATCCGCGGCTCGATCTTGCCGGCCACGTATTGGATCACCAGGCTCTCGTCCGGCTTGCCGGGCAGGAATCCGGCGCCCTTGCGGCCGCCCTTTTGAAACTCCGCGTGGCTGGTCAGCAGCAGGTCGGCTTGCTTGGATTGCGGCTGGTGACAGCCGATGCAGTGGCGCCGCAGCAGCGGCTGTATCTGACGCGCGTAGCTGACCGGCTCTTGCGCCGCCAATCCGGAAATGAGGCACACGAAGCCGATGCCCAGACGAAAAGGACTCATTGTTGAACAATATATCATCCACGGCCCTGACGTATTACACTGAATGGATGCGTTGGTCTGTTCTCGCTTTGTCGCTTTCACTGTTTCCCGCCGCCGCCGAAGATGACGGTTTGAGGTGGCTCTCCAACTACAAAGAGGCCCTTGCCGAGGCCCGCCAAACCAACAAGCCCATCTTCTTGGAATACCGCTGCGAGCCTTGAACGGCCGGACGTATTTTTGACGCACAGGTTGTGCTGTCACCGAAATCCTCGCCCCGCGGAAAGCTGTTGACCCAGTACGTGCTGGCTCGTATCACGCGCATGGACGATGTCGACATCGGCCTGTTTGAATATGACCGCAACAACACGCTCTACTTCTTTTTCCTGAACGCCGACGAGCAGGTTTATATGCGCTACGGCGGCCGGGACGCCACCTCGCCCGACGCTTACTTGAATTTGAGCAGTCTGGAGGTGGCGCTGGCGAAGGGCCTCGAGCTGCACCAGCGCTACCAGCGCGGTGAAATTCCCAAAGCGGCGCGTCCGCAGCCGGTGTTCCCGCGGCAGATTCCGCTGCTGGTGGAGCGCACATTCGCGCGAAACAACTGCGTGGAGTGCCACCTGATTGGTGATTTCCAGAACATCCACCGCGAGCTGGACGGTACGCTGGATAAGCCGGTGCACGTGTACCGCTCGCCGGACATCAAGACGCTCGGCATTCATCTCGACGTGCCGAAAGGGATTGTCGTGAAGGAGGCCATTGGCCCAGCGCAGGCCGCGGGCATGAGCGCCGAGGATCTCATCACGCACTGGAACCGTGTGCCCGTATACACCTTCGGCGATTTGCAACAGCAGCACGACAAGCTTGACCGCAAGGCCGCGAGTGTCGTGGTTACGGTGGAACGCGCTGGTCAGGCAAGGGATCTGACCATCGCTCTTCCCATCCGCTGGTGGATTACCGATATCCGCTGGCGGCAATCCTCGGTGGACCCGCGCGTCTATTTCGATTCACGCCCGCTCAGCGCCGAGGAGAAACGCAAGCTCAACCTCGCACCCGGCGGCTTTGCCGGAGAAGTTACCCACGTCGATATGTTCGCGCAAGTGGTCAAGAGCCACGAGCTGAAGACGGGCGACATTGTCTACGCCGTTGACAATGCCGAGACCGATGAGATCGCCGACTCGCCGGAGTTGTACATCAAGCTACGCCGCAAGTCCGGCGACTCTGTTACGCTGCATGTGATCCGTGACGGCAACCGCATGCAGATGCCGCTTAAAACTTTCCAAATGAGTTTCCGCAAATGATACTGTTTTTCCTCGCCGCTTCTCTTGCCATGGCCCAGGCTCCCTCCTGGACCGAGCCGATCATCGTCCGCCACGACACCACGCCCTGCATCTCCTACCGCGCGCGGCTGCAAGGCCAGACCCTCGTCTTGCATGCAAAGATCGAGCCTGGCTGGCACACGTTCTCGATGGACAACAAGCTCCGCGCCGAGGAAAAACTCGCGGGCAAGCAGTCGCTCGGCATCGATGCGCCGACGGAAATCCGGCTATCCGGCGCGCTGGAGACCACCGGCGGCTGGCGTCAAACCGAACCGAAGGATTTTTCCAAACCGGACCTGCGGTGGTACAGCTGGGGTTTTGAGAATGAGGCTCTGTTTGCTGCGCCGGTTCGAGTCAGCGGGGCCGGCCCCGCTTCCATCCGCGTCCGCGGCCAAGCCTGTACGGAAACCATCTGCAAGCAGATTGACGTTACGATTTCGGTGCCGCTGAATGCAGGCGCCGCCGGGCCGGAAGTCGACCTCCAATCATTGGTGGCCGTCCGCTAGGGTTTTGCCCGAAACCCAAACCGGAACCCGTTCCCCGCCACTTCCTCCAACTCCCGCTCGCAAAACCCCAGCCGCGCCGCCAGCTCATACTCGCGCACCAGCGAGGTATGGAACATGGCCGGATCGTCCGTGTTCAACACAATCGGCACGCCGGATTCGTAGAGTTTCCGTGCTGGATGTTCCTCCAACCTAGTGACAACCCCGGTCGCGAGGTTGCTGGATATGCATACTTCAAGGGGGATCTTCTGGTCACGAAGATGCCGCATTAACGCCGGATCCTCCACCGCGCGAATTCCGTGCCCGATACGATCCGCGCCAAACCGCAGCGCGCCCCAGATCGACGGCGGCCCCGCCGTCTCGCCCGCATGCGGCGCCAGGCGCAATCCGCGCGACCGCGCGAAAGCGAAGACTTCCGCGAACATCTCCGGCGGCGCTGCCGCCTCATCTCCGCCGATGCCGAATGCGACTACACCATCCGCGGCCCGCTCGGCCGCCAGCCGCGCCACTTCCATCGCTTTCTCCGCGCCGAACTGCCGCACCGCGTCGAGCACCCACCACACCTGCACCGTGGATCGCGCCGCCTCCCGCCGCACCGCTTCATACACCGGCGCGAACTCCTGTCCGCGCCACAATGTGACGCCCGCCGACAGCGTGATCTCGGCATAACGCACGTTCTGCGCCGCCAACCGCTCGAGCAGGCGCCGCGCCGCCAGCGCGTAACCCTCGGGTGACCGCAGCCGCTCCACGACCCATTGGAAAGCCTGCAAAAAGCCGAGGAAATTCTCGTACCGGTAACGCGCGCGGATCTCCTCCAGACTCAGTTCCGGCGCCAGTTCCCGCACCGTTTCCGGCTCCAGCGAGCCTTCCAGGTGCAAATGCAATTCCGCTTTCGGCAACTGCTCGATGAAACCGGTCATTGTTACGATAATAACTGCGATGGTTCCAACCGCAGTCGAAGCGCACGAGATAGAAGCCGTCATCGGCGGCTATCATGGCGACCCTTTCCGCATCCTCGGCCCTCATGCCGTCAAACGCGATTTCCAGTCCGATGCCTGGGAGATCCGCGCCTTCCTGCCGCAGGCCGAATCGGCTGAAGTGATTCTGGACAACGCCCAGGTTCCCCTGACCCGCATCGAGGACGCGGGATTCTTTCAGGCCCGCTTCGACGCTCAGCCGGGGGCCTACCGATTCCGCATCCGCCGCCACGGAGGTCACGAAGAAACCATCGCCGATCCGTACCGCTTCCAGCCGCTGCTCACCGACTACCAGTTGCACCTGCATGGCGAAGGTTCGAACTTCGATGCCTACTTGATGCTCGGCGCTCATCCGGTGGTCCACCAAGGTGTCGCCGGCACGCGTTTCGCTGTCTGGGCTCCCAACGCACTGATCATCTCCGTGGTCGGAGATTTCAATGATTGGGACAGCCGCCGCCACCCGATGCGCCAACGCACCGGCGGAGTATGGGAGATCTTCCTGCCCGATGTCGGTGAAGGCGCCATCTACAAGTACTTCATCCGCTCGCGCCATCGAAGCTACCAGGAAATGAAGTCGGACCCTTACGCTTTCGCTTGCGAAGCGCCGCCGCGGTCCGGCTCCATCGTCACGCGGCTCGACGCCTACACATGGTCCGACGAGGCGTGGATGCAGACCCGCGCGAAAACAGACTGGCTGCAACGGCCCATCTCCATCTACGAGGTTCACCTCGGCTCCTGGCTGCGAGGCGAGCATCACCGCGTGCTGGGCTACCGGGAACTGGCCGACAAGCTCGTCCCGTACGTCAAGGAGATGGGCTACACGCATATTGAGCTGCTGCCGATTCTGGAGCATCCGTTCACCGGCTCCTGGGGCTATCAGGTCACCGGCTTCTTCTCCCCCACAGCACGTCACGGCTCGCCCGCCGATTTCCAATACCTGGTGGACCGCTGCCACCAGGAAGGCATCGGCGTCCTGCTGGACTGGGTGCCCGCGCATTTTCCCAAGGACGCCCACGGCCTGGCCTTCTTCGACGGCACCGCCCTTTATGAGCATGAAGATCCGCGGATGGGGGAACATCGCGACTGGGGCACGCTCATTTTCAACTTCGGCCGCAACGAGGTCCGCACTTTCCTCATCTCGAGCGCCTTGTTCTGGCTGAAGCAATATCACATCGACGGGCTGCGCGTGGACGCCGTCGCCTCCATGCTGTACCTCGATTATTCACGCGAGCCAGGCGACTGGATCCCGAACATGTACGGCGGCAACGAGAATCTGGAGGCGATCAATTTCCTGAAGCGCTTCAACGAAGAGGCCCACAAGGTGGCAGGCGCCATCACGATCGCCGAGGAGTCCACCGCATTTCCCGCGGTCTCGCGCCCCGTCTACACCGGCGGACTCGGCTTCACTTTCAAATGGAACATGGGCTGGATGCACGACATGCTGGACTACTTCAGCAAGGATCCGGTGCACCGCAAGTATCATCACCACAACCTCACCTTCAGCCTCCTGTACGCCTTCACGGAAAACTTCATCCTTCCCATTTCGCACGATGAGGTGGTCCATGGGAAACGCTCGCTGCTGTCGAAGATGCCCGGCGACGAGTGGCGGCGCTTTGCCGGCGCGCGCGCCTTTCTCGCCTACATGTACGGCCACCCCGGCAAGAAGCTGCTGTTCATGGGTTCCGAACTCGGCCAGTATGAAGAGTGGAGCGTCGATGCCTCGCTGCGTTGGGATCTGTTGCAGTATGGCTACCACCGCAAGCTTCAAGCGCTGAACCGCGAACTGAACCGCTTCTACCGGGCCCATCCTTGTTTGTACGAAGTCGACTATCACTACTCCGGCTTTGACTGGGTGGATTTCCATGACGTCGAAGCTTCCGTCATCTCGTTCCTGCGCTGGTCCGCGGACCGCAAACAATGCCTGCTGTTCGTGTGCAATTTCACCCCGGTGCCGCGCTACCGCTACCGCATCGGCGTTCCATCGGCCGGCATGTACCGGGAAGCCTTCAATACGGACGCGGAGATGTTTGGCGGCAGCAACGTCGGCAACGCGGGCGCCGTCTCCGCCGACCCTGTCGCGCATCACAACCAGCCCGCCCGCATCGAGATCACCCTGCCGCCGCTGGCGGTAGTTGTGTTCGAAAAGATGAGTTGATCCACATGAACCTTTACGACGTCATCGTGGCCGGCGGCGGCCACAACGGGTTGGTGACTGCCGCCTATCTCGCGCGCGCCGGTTACCGCGTGCTGGTGCTGGAGCGCCGGCCCATGGTCGGCGGCTGTTCCGTCACCGAGGAACTGTGGCCGGGCTATCGCGTCTCCACCGCCGCGTATCTCTCCAGCCTCATGCAACAGTCGATCGTTGACGAGCTGGAATTGGTGCGCCACGGCTATCATGTCGAGCCCAAGGAGCCGCCATTCTTCTCTCCCTTTCCCGGCGGCCGCTACCTGTTCATGTGGCAGGACGAGCAGAAAACCCTCGCCGAGATTGCCAAGTTCAGCCGCCGCGATGCGGATCGTTTCGCGGCCTACGAGAGCCACCTGGAAAAACTGGCGGTGATCGTGGAGTCGCTGCTTCTTGTGACGCCGCCGGAGATGCCTCCCGCCGGCGCCGGCGATTTTCTCGAGTACCTGAAGCTGCTGGGCCGCTTCCGCAAGCTGGGAGCGGCCGACATCGGCGCGCTGGTCAAGATCTTCACGCAGTCGGCTTCCGATTTCCTCGACGAATGGTTCGAATCGCCGGAGCTCAAGGTCACGCTTGTCACCGATGGCGTTATCGGCGCCAACGGCGGTCCACGCTCGTCGGGCACTGCTTATATCCTGATGCACCACGTCATGGGCGGCGTCGGTGGTCGCCGCGGCGTCTGGGGCTTCGTCCGCGGAGGCATGGGAGCCGTCTCGGAATCGATCGCCTCCTCGGCGCGGGCGCACGGCGCGGAGATCCGCACCAACGCAACGATCGCGAGAATCCTTGTCCGCAACGGCCGTGCCACGGGCGTTCAACTGGAATCCGGAGAAGAAATCGGCGCGCGCGTTGTCGCCAGCAACCTCGACCCGAAGGCGACGTTTCTTTCGTTGGTGGAGGAAAACCAGATCCCTGAAGAGTTCCTCACCGCCATCCGCCGCTTCCGCTGTGAAGGCACCTCCTGCAAGATCAACCTCGCTCTGAACGGTCTGCCCGATTTCACCTGCCTGGCCGGCACGCCCGGCCCGCAGCATCGCGCCACCATGCACTTGTGTCCGGACATCGACTACGTCGAGCGCGCCTGGGATGATGCCAAGTACGGCCGCCCTTCCCAGTCGCCTCTGCTCGAGATGACCGTGCCCTCGCTTTATGACCCTTCGCTCGCCCCGGCGGGCAAGCACGTCATGGGCATCTTCCTGCAGTACGCGCCCTATACATTGCGCGAAGGAAATTGGGACCAGCTCCGCGAACCCTTCGCCCAGCGCGTATTCGAGATCATCGAAAGCTACGCACCCGGCTTCCGCTCCCTGATCGAACATTCGCAGATCCTCACCCCGCTCGATCTGGAGCGCACCTTCGGCATCACCGGCGGCAACATCTTTCATGGGGAAATGAGCCTCGACCAGATGTTCCTCATGCGCCCCGTCGCAGGCTGGGCTCGCTATCGCACTCCCATCGTTGGTCTTTATTTATGCGGCTCCGGTGCGCATCCTGGCGGCGGCGTGATGGGCGCGCCCGGCTACAACGCGGCACGCGAAATCGGGAAGGATATCGCCCGCTTTTCTTAAAATCCCTCTTCGCGCAGCTTCTCGACACTCAAGCCGGAGTCCGTCTCCAGCCTCCCCACCAGCTTCTCGACGTACTTGGCGATGATGTCGCATTCCAGGTTCACCAGATCGCCGGCCCGCCGCGTGCGCAGATTGGTGTTCTCAAAAGTGTGGGGAATAATCGTCACCCCCATCACGCCGGCTGCGATGTCCGCCACCGTCAGACTGATGCCGTCGATCGTAATCGACCCTTTGAATACCAGGTAGCGGTCCAGTTCCTGGGGCGCACGCACCTTCAGCCACCAGTTGCCTGCTCCCAGCGGCTCGAGCGACACTAGCTCGCCGGCGCCGTCTACGTGTCCTTGCACGATGTGGCCGCTCAACCGTCCACTGGGCGACATCGGCCGTTCCAGGTTCACCAGCGAGCCCGCCTTCAGCTGCCCGAGATTGCTGCGCTTCAGCGTCTCCGGGGCCAGATCCGCGGCGAAGCTGCCGTCGCGGATATCCACCGCCGTCAGGCAGACGCCGTTGACGGCAATGCTTGAGCCGGTGTGGGAATCTTCCAGCACCTTCCGGCACGCAACGCGCATCCTTGCTCCGGCGGCATGTGTTTCCAGACTCTCCACGCGCCCCAGCTCTTCAATGATCCCGGTGAACATCAGCTCTTCTCCAGCCACGCCTCAACGGCGAATTCATCCGGCGGAATCGGATGCAGCTTCACATCGCGGAACACAAGCGCGTCCTTCCGGCTCAACCGCCCCGTGCCTCCCGCCACCGGCAGCGACTGCGTGCCGCCGAGAATCTTCGGCGCGTAATAGAAAAACACCTTGTCCACGACGCCCGCTTCCAGCGCTGCCCAATTGATCTTGCTGCCGCCTTCCATCATCAGCGACTGGTGTTTCCGCACCGCCAGCGCTTCCACCAGCAATCCGAGATCGGCCCGCCCGTTTGCCCCGTCGCACACCAGCACCTCGACGCCCCGCTCTTCCAACGCGCGCCGCCGCTCGGCGGAAGCCGCCGACGTCGTCACCACCAATACATCGCCCTGCGCGCTTTCCACCATCCGCGATTGCAACGGAATCCGGAGTTGCGAATCCATCACGATCCGCAGCAGCGGCCTGTGCCTCGGCTTCAAGCTGCGGTCCGTCAGCAGGCAGTCATCGGCCAGCAGCGTGCCGATCCCGGTGAGAATGGCATCGCTCGCATGCCGAAGCTCCTGCACATGCGCGCGCGAGCGTTCCGATGTGATCCATCCGCGGTTATCTTCCGGCGCGGCGATCTTGCCGTCCAGCGTCAGCGCCGCCTTCAGCATCACCAGCGGCCGTCCGGTGCGCATGAAATGCACGAACGGTTCGTTGAGCTTCTCGGCTTCCGGTGTGCAGGACTTGTCGATCTCCACCTCGACGCCGGCCTTGCGCAGTTCGGCGAAGCCCTTGCCGGAGACGAGCGGATTCGGGTCGGCCATCGCCGCCACCACGCGCTTCACGCCGGCATCGATCAGCGCCTGTGTGCAGGGCCCGGTGCGGCCCTGGTGGCAGCACGGTTCCAGGTTGATGTACATCGTGGCCCCGCGAGCCAGCTCGCCGGCTTGCTCCAGCGCCAGAACCTCGGCGTGCTTCATTCCCTCCCACGTATGATGGCCCCGCCCCACTACGCGGCCGTTGTGCACCAGCAGGGCCCCCACCATAGGATTCGGACTGGTCAGGCCCGTGCCCTTGCGGGCTTCGACTAGCGCTTCCTCCAAAAACGAATTGGCCGGCGCGGTCTCTGCCATCATGCGAATAGTGTTTCGATGAATCGCGATGCGTCAAACGGCAGCAGGTCTGCCGCCTGCTCACCCACTCCGATGTAGCGGATGGGCAGGTTCAGCTCGCGCGCGATCGCCACCACCACTCCTCCCTTCGCCGTGCCGTCCAGCTTGGTTAGTACGATGCCCGACACACCGGCCGATTCGGTGAAGCGCCGGGCCTGCTCCAGACCGTTCTGTCCCGTGGTTGCGTCCATCACCAGCAGAACCTCGTGCGGCGCCTCGGGAATCACCCGCGCCGCGGTGCGCTGCATCTTTTCCAGTTCCGCCATCAGGTTCGACTTGGTGTGCAGCCTCCCCGCTGTGTCGATAATCACGTGGTCCAGCCCGCGCGCCTTGGCCGATTGCAGCCCGTCGAACAACACCGCTGAAGGATCGGCGCCGGAGCCTTGCCTTACCACCTCGACGCCGGTTCGCTTGCCCCACACCTCCAGCTGCTCAATGGCCGCCGCGCGGAACGTATCGGACGCGCACAGCAGCACGCTCTTGTTCCGCTCCCGCAGCAGATGCGCCAGCTTGCCGATGGTGGTTGTCTTTCCCACGCCGTTCACTCCCACCACCATCACCACGCGCGGACCAGATTCTGGCTGAACCGGCGCCCGCTCCACCGCCTGCAGAATCTCCAGCAGTTGTTCCCGGATCAGGTTCTTCAACTCCGCCGCGTCATTCACCAGACGCCGGTCCACCCGCTGGCGGATGCGCTCCAGGATCTCGGTGGAGGTGCGCACGCCGATGTCGGCCGAAATCAGCGCGTACTCCAGCTCCTCCAGCAGCTCGGCGTTGATCTCCTTGCGGCCGGAGATCGTATCCTCGATACGGTCCACCAGCCCGGCTCGTGTTTTCTGAATGCCTTGCTTGAGACGGTCGAGGAGACTGGTTTTGGGCGGCTCGGCTTTTTCCGCGTCCTGCTTTCCGAATAGCGATGGAAACATGGTGAAATGAGGCCTGAAAACCCCATTTTTGCACATGTTCCGTGCAGTTGTGGCGTGTTAGGATGGAAGTTGCTTCGGAATCTTCGGTTTCTCTCTCTCAGTCTGCTAGTGATTGGGTTGGCGGCTCGTGGTAATGCCCAGACTCGCGTCAATGACCGCAACGGAAACGGCTGGTTCATGTATTTCGGCGACCATCCCGTATCCGAAAATTGGGAGCTTCATCTGGAAGGCCAGTGGCGGCGTCACGACTTTGCCTCCAAGTGGCAGCAGTTCCTCATCCGGCCCGCTGTAAACTATCGCCTCTCGAAAGACGTTACCCTCACAGGCGGTTACGCTTTTGTCGACACCCACCGCTACGGCGACTTCCCCGTTTCCTCCAAGTTCCCCGAACACCGGCTCTACCAGCAGGCGATTGTCGCCCACCGCGCCGGCAAGGTCGGCTTCAGCCACCGCTACAGATTAGAGCAGCGCTGGATCGGAACCCAGCCTGGCTGGCGGCTCCAGCACCGGTTCCGTTATCTGGTTCGCGCCAACGTGCCTCTCGGCAAAACGCCCGCCCGTTGGTATCTCGGACTCTACGATGAAGTCTTCATCCACTTCGGCTCCGGCGCGCCAGCCAACCTGTTTGACCAGAACCGCGCCTATGCCGCACTTGGCCGTCACGTTTCGCCATCCACACGGGTCGAGGTCGGGTACATGCATCAGGCGCTGGTCCAGCGCAATGCCGTGGTCGTGGAGCGCAATCACACCTTCCAGCTGGCGGTCTTTTCCAACTTCTCTTTCCGCGGCAAAAAGTAGCTTTCACGCCCGTGCTATACTGAAACAGTTCACATCTGCGCCCGCGGAGTTTCCTCGGCGGGCAAATCCAAAAGGAATCGTATGCCCAAGCTGAAAACACACAAGGGCGCGGCAAAGCGTTTCAAGAAGACCGGGACCGGCAAAATCGTGCGGCGGCACTCCTTCGCGCGTCACATCCTGACTGCGAAAACGCGTTCCCGCAAGCGCAGGCTTCGCAAGAGCGTCGTCGTCGATGACGCGAATTTCGAGGCACTGAAGGACATGCTGCCCTACTAGAGGGCGATTTTTCCGGTGCGGCCGGGCCCCATTGCACGTGCCTGTTCCGCCCATATAAGGAGATGAAACGTGCCTAGAGTCAAACGTGGTACCACCCGCACCGATTCGCGGAAGAAGGTGCTCAAAAAAGCAAAAGGTTATTTTCTTACCAAGAGCAAGCTCCACCGCTCCGCTCAGGAAGCCGTGGAGAAGGCTGGGCGTTACGCCTTCGTCGGGCGCCGCCGCAAGAAGCGCGACTTCCGCCGGCTGTGGATCGTCCGCATCGGCGCCGCCTGCAAGGCCAACGGCCTCTCCTACAGCCGCTTCATGGATGGGCTGAAAAAGGCCGGCATTGAGCTGAACCGCAAGATGCTGTCCGAGCTGGCCATCGCCGACGAAGCCGCATTCGCCAATCTCGTCGCCCAGGCCAAGGCCGCCCTCGGCTAAGGACATGGACCCTTCCCCCGCCGACGCTCTGCCTCAGTTGGAGGAAAAAATCCGCCGCGCGGTGGAGTTGGTCACCCAGCTTCGCCGCGACAAGGAAGCCGCGCTCCAGATGGCCGCGGATTCCGGTCCGCTGAAGGCCAAAGTGGAGGAGTTGACGCGCGAGGTGGAATCGCTGCGTGCCGAGCGCGACGAGGTCCGCAAGCGCATCGGTAAGCTGCTGGAACAGATCGACTCGCTGCATACGCTATAGGCGCCGCAACCTGCCGAGATTTGATAGCCTTTCAAAGTGGAGCCCGAATCCCCCGATAAGCAGCAGGTTAAGGTTACGATCCTGAACCAGAGCTTCACGTTGCTCACCAGCGGCGATCCTAAGGAAATGATCGAGCTGGCTCAGCACGTCGATGACCTGATGGATTCCATCGCGCGCCAATCGCCGAACCTTGACTCCACACGCGTCGCCGTGTTCGCCTGTCTGCATCTGGCCGACCAGATCCGCAGCCAGCAATCCGAGGTGAACCTGAAGATCAAAGAGTGCGCCGGATTGCTTGAAAAGGTCCTCGAGTGAAACTGATTGACATGAGACTGCCGATGTGTGTGCTCGCGCTGGCCGCATTCACATTGGCTCCAGCTCAGGAGGAAGAGAAAGAAAAAGATATCGACAACCCGCACCACGGCAAGCAGGAGATGGTGGAGGCCGGCCGAAAACTGTATCTGAACTCGTGCAGCGCCTGCCACGGCCCCACCGGCGAAGGCGGCCGCGGTCCGGGGCTCATCAAGAGCGGCATGATCCGCGGCGCGAGCAACCGGCGGCTGTTCACCACGATCAAGGACGGCGTGCGCGGCTCCGACATGCCGCCATCGACGCTCGACGACGGCAAGATCTGGCAGATCGTCACCTTTGTGAAGTACCTCAACGCGCCGGCCTATGAGACCAGTGCCGCGGGCAATGCCGATGCAGGTGAGCGGCTTTTCTTCGGCAAGGCCGGTTGCGTCGAGTGCCACTCGATCCGGGGCCGGGGCGGCGTGCTGGGGCCGGATCTGTCGGGCGCCGGCCTGACCCGCACCTACGCCCACCTGCGCGAATCCCTTTTGAACCCCGATGAACGTCCCACCGACGGCTACCAGGGAGTGAGCATACAGCTTAAATCCGGCCGCCGCGTGGAAGGCGTGGCACGGAACCAGACCAACTATTCCCTGCAAGTGCTCGATGCCAAGGGCGGTCTTCACCTACTGAGCAGCCTGGACATCGAACAGGTCAGCTTCCGCAAAGGCTCGCTGATGCCCGGCGATTACAAAACCCGATTGTCGAAATCCGAGATCGACGATCTGCTGGCCTTTCTCAGCCGCCAGGTAATCCGCGTCCCGGAGAAGGAGAAGTGATGTCCGCCCGCTGTTGGATGCTGCTCGCCGCCGCCGCGGTTTTATCCGCGCAGGTACGCTACGAAGATATTCTCAAGGGGCCGTCGGCGGACTGGATCACCTACGCCGGCGATTATGCCGGGCAGCGCCATTCGCCGCTGAAGCAGATCACCGTGGAAAACGCCGGCCACGTCGTGCCCAAGTGGTTCCACAGCCTGGAGGGCGCCAAGCGCCTGGAGTGCGTGCCGCTGGTGAAGGACGGCGTCATGTACTTCACCGACTCCAACACCGTCGTCGCGCTCGATGCCCGCACCGGACGCCGCATCTGGCGCTACAAGGACGAACAAGTGAAACGACAGGACGTCAATCGCGGCGTCGCGCTGCTGGGCAGCCGCCTTTACTTCGTCACCTCCGACGCGCACCTGGTGGCGCTCGACGCCAAGACCGGCGGCGTGCATTGGAGCGTCTCCTATGCCGAAACCAAGAAAGGCTATTTCGCGACTGTCGCGCCTTTCGCAGTGAAGAACCTCATCATCGTCGGCGTTTCCGGCGGCGATAGCGGCATGCGCGGCTTCGTCGCTGCCTATCATGCCGAGACGGGCAAGGAAGTCTGGCGCACCTACACGATTCCCGCGCGCGGCGAGCCGGGGTCGGAAACGTGGGGCGATCTCACCGTGGATTGGGGCGGCGCCGGCACATGGCTGAGCGGCACCTACGATCCCGCGCTCAACCTCATCTACTGGACCACCGGCAATCCCTGGCCCGATTTCTACGGCGGCGACCGCAAGGGCGACAACCTTTACTCGGATTCCGTGATCGCGCTCGACCCGGACAGCGGCAAAATGAAATGGTATTTCCAGTTCACTCCGCACGACGTCTGGGACTGGGATGCGCAGTCCTGGCCCGTGCTGATCGACATGGAGTTCAACGGCCGCATGCGCAAGGTGCTGCTGCATGCCAACCGCAACGGCTTCTTCTATGTACTCGACCGTGTCACCGGCGAATTCCTCCGCGCCACACCCTATCTCGATAAACTCACCTGGGCCAGCGGCGTCGATGCCAAGGGCCGCCCCATTCTCGTCCCCGGCATGGAGCCGACGCCCAACGGCAAGGTTGTCTGCCCCTCCATCCGCGGCGGCACCAACTGGATGTCGCACTCCTACAACCCGGCCACCGGCTTGCTCTACTTTCCGACAGTGGAGCAGTGTGACGTCTTCACCAGTTCCTCGAAACATCCCGAGCCGATGAAGAACTTCGCCGGCACGGGCGTCGAAGCCATACCCAAGGATCCCGGAAAGTTCTACCTGCGTGCTCTCGATCCCAAGACGGGCAAGCGGCGCTGGGAATACCCGATGACTGGAGACACCAGCATGTGGGCAGGAACGGTCTCCACCGCCGGCGGAGTCGTCTTCTTCGGCGATGACGATGGCCACCTGGTTGCCGTCGACGCCCGCGACGGCCGCCACCTGTGGCACTTCAACACCGGCCAGCGTCTCACGGCATCGCCCATCACCTATGAAGTGGGCGGCAAGCAGTATGTCGCGATCGCGGCAGCCAGTGGTGTGTTTGCCTTCGGGTTGTTCGAGCCGGCCGTCTCCGTGCCTCCGCTCAAGATTTCTGATTCCCGCTGAGCGCCTTGCGCCCCGCTTCAATCACTTTGAGGATCGCTTCGGCGTCATAGACAGCGCCGCCCCAGCTGCCGCCGGAGACCTGCTGCAATGCCGCCCAGACGCGCGTATGCTCTGGCAAGTCGGGATCGGGCGCGAGGTCGGCGCGCGGCTGACGTTCGGCGAGAATCCGGTTGCCTTCCTGCTCCGAAACCACGGCGCCGGCTTCGCCCACAAGATCCACGCGCCCCTCCAGCCGGTTGCGGTCAACGGTGATGCGGATCATGTCGCCGTCGCGCAACTTGCCCACGGGTCCGCCCGCCAACGCCTCCGGCGACACATGCCCGATGCAGGCGCCGGTGGAAACGCCCGAAAACCGAGCATCGGTCAGCAGCGCGATCTGCTTGCCGAAGCTGAGATGCTTCAAGGCAGAGGTGATCTGGTAGGTCTCCTCCATTCCCGAACCCATCGGGCCGCGGCAGATCAACACCATGATGTCGCCCGGCTGCACGCGTTCCGTTCCCGTGGATTTCAGCGCGGCGATCGCGTCACGCTCGGATAGAAAGACCCGCGCGCGACCGGTTTTGCGGTAAACCCCGTCTGCATCCACCACCGCCGGATCGATCGAGGTGCTCTTCACCACGGAGCCTTCCGGTGTGAGATTACCCACCGGGAAACAGACGGTCGGCGTCAGTCCCGCCTTGCGCGCCGCATCGGGATCCATGATCACCTGCGCCGGATCCACGCCGTCGCGCTCCTTCAGCACGGCGCGCAGACGGGTGCGCCGCTCACTCGATTCCCACCAGTTGAGAATCTCATCCACGGTGAGTCCGCTCACCGTGCGAGCCTGCAACTCCAGCAGCCCGGCGCGACGCAGATGCAGCATCACCTCTGGCACCGCCCCTGCCAGAAAGGCCTGCGCCGTGATGAAATGGCGCGGACCATTCGGCAGCACGTCGACCAGCCTGGGCGTGGCCCGGTTCACGCGGTTCCAATCCTCCACCTTCGGCCGCGCCACGCCCGCCGCGTGAGCGACCGCGGAAAGGTGCAGAATCAGGTTCGTCGAACCGCCGAAAGCCGCGTGCACCGCCATGGCGTTGTGCACCGAGTGCGGCTCGAGAATATCGCGCATCGTCGTTCCCGCTTGGATCAGCTGCAACAACGCGCGCGCGGAACGCTTCGCCGCATCCAGCCAGATCGGTTGCCCTGACGGCGCCAGCGCCGTGTGCGGCAGCGACATGCCCAGCGCCTCGCCCACCACTTGCGACGTGGCGGCCGTTCCGAGAAACTGGCAGCCGCCGCCCGGTGAGCCGCACGCCTTGCAGCCCATCTCCGCCGCGTAGTCGAGCGTGATCTCCCCATGTGCGAAACGGGCGCCCAGCGTCTGCACCTTGCCCGCGTCTTCGCCGTCGCTCGGCCCCAGCGTCGTGCCGCCGGGCACCAGCACGCAGGGTAGGGAAGTGGCCCCGGCCAGCGCCATCATCATCGCCGGCAGTCCCTTGTCGCAGGTGCCGACGCCGATCACTCCGCGCCGCGTCGGCAGCGAGCGGATCAGCCGCCCCAGCACCACAGCCGCGTCATTGCGGTACGGCAGGCTGTCGAACATGCCGGCTGTGCCTTGCGTTCGTCCGTCGCAAGGGTCGGTCACCGCTCCGGCGAATGGTACCGCCTTGCGCGCCGACAACTCGCGCGCTGCCTCCTCCACCAGCAGACCGACCTCCCAATGTCCCGTGTGATAACCCAGCGCCACCGGCGTTCCATCCCGATTGCGCACACCGCCATGCGTCGACAGCAGCAGCACGTCGGGCCCGCCCAACTTCGCCGGATCCCACCCCATGCCCGCATTCTGCGTCCAGCCGAACAAATCGCCGGACGGCCGGCTCATCAGCATCTCGGCTGTGACCGGCAGCATGCCTTTGGGCCCGGGGGCGGAGGTGCGGATGTCGTAGAGGGAGGGGTCGTCGGAGTCGAGGGTTTCGAGTGGTTTGGGCACGGTGAGGAGTTACCTTCTTTTGTTGTAGCACCTGGGGCGAGCGGCGTTGTTATACTTGTATAGCAGGAATTCGGCATGCTGGCCCTTCGACTACCCAAACATATTGAGAAACGGCTGGAGCGACTGGCCACTAGAACGGGCCGCACCAAGAGCTACTACGCCAAACAGGCGATCGTGGAGTTCCTAGAAGCCGAGGAAGACTACCTGCTCGCCCTCGCTCGACTGGAACGGCAGCGGCCAGGAATCCCGCTGGAGGAACTGGAGCGCCGGCTTGGTCTGGCGGATTGAGTTCGACCCGGACGCGGCCGAGGAATTCAGGCGACTCGATTCGGAGATTCAGCGACGCGTCATACGATATCTTCGCGAACGGATCGCCACTGCGGAGGATCCCCGCCGGTTCGGCAAACCCCCTTCATGGAGGTCTCAAGGGGCTGTGGCGTCACAGGGTTGGGGACCATCGGCTCGTCTGCCAGATCCAAGACGATCGGCTGGTCGTACTGGTGGTTCGAGTTGGTCATAGAAGCCACGTTTATGAATGATCGTCAGCCTGGATTTACAGCTTCTTGCCCTCCTCCTCGAACATGCGCGCGAGGAAGTGGGTGTCGATTTTGGCGGAAATGAAATCGGGGTGAGCGAGGATGCGCTGGTGGAGCGGAATGGTGGTGTAGATGCCCTCCACGACGAACATCTCCAGCGCCCGCTGCATGCGCGTGATCGCCTCCAGCCGGTTGGCGCCGTGGGAGATCAGTTTTGCCGCAAGCGAGTCGTAGTAAGGCGGAATCACGCCATCGGTGTAGCAGGCCGTGTCGACGCGGATGCCGATGCCGCCGGGCAGATTCAGCGCGGTGATGCGGCCCGGCGACGGGGTGAACTTCTCCGGGTGTTCGGCGTTGATGCGGCATTCAATGGAGTGGCCGCGCGGTACCAAATCGCGCTTGGGCAGAATGTCGGACAGTTTCTCACCGGAGGCGACCAGGATCTGACTCTTCACCAGGTCGATGCCGGTGACCATCTCCGTCACCGGATGCTCCACCTGGATGCGGGCGTTCACTTCGATGAAGTAGAGGTTGCCCTTTTCATCCATCAGAAACTCGACCGTGCCGGCGTTGGAATAACCGACCTCCTTCATCGCCGTGGCAAGCCGTTCGCACATTTCTCGGCGCAGCTCGGGGGTGACGACGGGTGAGGGAGCCTCTTCGATCAGCTTCTGGTGCCTGCGCTGAATGGAGCATTCGCGCTCGCCCAGCACTTCCACATCGCCGTGCTCGTCTCCGAGCACCTGAAACTCGATGTGGCGCGGCGCCTTGATGAATTTCTCGATATAGACGTCGCCGCAGGAAAAAGCGATCTGCGCCTCCTGCTGCGCCTGGGCCAGCAGGTTGGGCAGCTCATCGGGGTGCTCGACGATCCTCATGCCGCGCCCGCCGCCGCCCGCCGATGCCTTGATCAGCACCGGGTAGCCGATCTTTTCGGCCACCGTGTGCGCCTGCTCGACGGTACCGACGATGCCGTCCGACCCGGGCAGGATGGGGATGCCGGCCTGCTTCATCGCCGCCCTGGCCTGCTGCTTGAGTCCCATCAGCCGCGTCACCTCCGGCTTCGGGCCGATGAAGCGGATGCCGGAGGTTTCGCAGACTTCGGCGAAGTTGGCGTTCTCGCTGAGGAAGCCGTATCCGGGATGGATGGCGTCGACGTTGGTGATTTCGGCGGCGCTGATCACGGAAGGAATGTCGAGGTAGCTGCGCGCGCTCTTGGCCGGGCCGATGCAGACGGCTTCGTCGGCAAAGCGCACGTGGAGGCTGTTGCGGTCGGCTTCGGAATAGACGGCCACGGTCTTGATGCCGAGGTCCTTGCAGGCGCAAATCACGCGCAGGGCGATTTCGCCGCGGTTCGCGATAAGGATCTTTTCAAACATGGGTGCTCAGGTTCAGGCGGGCCGGATGGAGAAGATGGCTTCGCCGTATTCGACAGGCTTGCCGGACTCCACCAGCATCGCGACGATGGTGCCGGCGATCTCGGACTCGATTTCGTTCATCAGCTTCATCGATTCGATGATGCACAGCACTTGGCCGGCCTTTACCGAATCGCCCACTTTGACAAACGCCGGAGCGCCGGGGCTGGGTGAGGAATAAAAAGTTCCGACGATGGGAGATTTCACAAGGTAGAGCGAAGGGTCGGCGGTGACGGCCGTCTGCGTGGCTTCCGGCATCGGCGGCGGAGCCAGCTGGGGCGCCACTGCGTAGGACGGAACGGAAGGAATGACATACTCCTGATTGGAGGCCGCGGCGCGGCGGATGCGGACGCGGTTGCCTCCACGTTCTACTTCAATCTCGGCCACACCGCTCTCGTTGGCGAGTTCTATAATCTGCTTGATCTCTTCAATGGTCATGTTGTCAACGCTTGTCCGCAGCCCGGGTCAAGGCTAGCGGACAAGGATCTCCTTGGCAGTTGGGGTGAGGACTTCACAGCCGTCCTTGGTGACCAGGACGGTGTCCTCAATGCGGATGCCGCCTTTGCCCTCCAGGTAAACGCCGGGCTCGATGGTAATCACCATGCCCTCCGCGAGCAGGGCCGGCTGTTTGCGGGCCACGCGGGGAGGTTCGTGGATTTCCAGACCAAGACCGTGTCCGGTGGAATGGACGAAGAATGTATCAACCTTATGAGATTCTAAGACAGTGCGGGCGGCTTTGTCGATTTCCCCACACGCGGCTCCGGGGCGCACGGCGGCCACGGCGGCCAGTTGGGCCTCCAGAACGGCGCGATGCAGGCGCTGCCAGCGCGCCGGAACCGGCCCCAACGAGGCGATGCGCGTCATGTCGGAGCAGTAGCCTGCGTAACGCGCGCCCATGTCGATGAGGCAGAGCTGGCCCGGCTTGATGGGCGCATTGGTGGGCCGGGCGTGGGGCAGGGCGGAGCGGGGGCCGGAGGCGACGATAGTTTCAAAGGCCGGACCGTCGGCGCCGAAGGTAAGCATGGAATGGTCCAGCTCTGCGGCCAGGCGGCGCTCACTCCAGCCCGATTTGAGCCGGGCGAGCGCGCGGTCCAGGGCCTTGGAGTTCAGCTGGACAGCGCCGCGGATGGCTTCGATTTCCCGGCGCGACTTGATCAGCCTCAACTGTTCGACGAGGCCACCGCCGGGTTTGACGCGGGTGGATTTGGGCAACTCGTCGACGAGCCAATGGAAGCTTTCGACGGTGAGATGGCCGGGTTCGTAGCCGAGGTTGCGGATCCGCTGGCGGGTCAGAATGGGGTGGACCTTCTTGAGCAGCGGGCCGTTGACGATCGTGGTTTTGCAGTCGGATTCCTGGGAGGCCTGGATGGTGTAGCGCGGATCGGTGAGCAGCCAGGAGTGACCGGAGGTGACCAGCAGCAAGGCGTTGGAGCCGGTGAAGCCGGAGAGGTAGCGGATATTGGCCGGGGAGGAGACGAGCAGGGCGTCCAGGCGCGCGGCGTCGAGAGAGACGAGCAGCTTGGCGCGGCGGGCTTTCAGCTCCGGCGAGGGCTTCATGCCGAGGGGATGAGCAGCAGCTTGCCGGTGGTCTTGCGGCCGGCGAGATCGATGTGAGCCTGGGCGGCCTCCGACATCGGGTAGCTGTTTTCAATGTGCAGCTTGAGCTTGCCGGCGGCGATCCAGCCGAGCACGTCGCCGGAGCGTTGCAATAGCTCCTCGCGCGTGGCGCAGTAGCTGGCAAGCGTCGGACGGGTGAGGAACAGCGAGCCCTTGGTGCTGAGCAGCAGCGGCTGGATGGGCGGAACCGCACCGCTGGCGTTGCCGTAGGTGACCATCATGCCGCGCGGGCGCAGCGAGTTGATGCTCTTCTCGAAGGTGGCCGCGCCGACCGAATCGTAGACGACACCGACACCCTTGCCGCCGGTGAGCTGTTTCGTTTCGGCCTCAAAGTCTTGTTCGGTGTAAAGAATGATGTGATCGGCACCGGCGGCGCGGGCTTTATCGGCTTTAGCCTGGGTGGAGGTGGTGCCGATGACGGTGGCGCCAAGCATCTTCGCCATCTGCGTGAGCAGGAGGCCGACACCGCCGGCGGCGGCGTGGACCAGACAGGTGTCGCCCTTCTTGAGCGGAAAGGTGGAGTGGGTCAGGTAGTGCGCGGTCGTGCCTTGGAGCATGGCGGCGGCGGCCTGGTTGAGGTCGAGCGAACCGGGCACCTTGACCAACTGCCAGGAGGGCACGACGGAGTACTCGGCGTAGGAGCCGCGATTCATCGAATAGGCGACGCGGTCGCCGGGCTTAACCTCGGTGACGCCGGGCCCAACCGATTCGACGACACCGGCGGCTTCCATGCCGAGCGAGATGGGCGGGTCGGCTTTGTAGAGTCCGGTGCGGAAGTAGATGTCGATGAAGTTGACGCCGGAGGCGGCGATCTTGACCAGCGCCTGGCCTTCGCCGGGCGTGGGCACGGCGACATCCTCGAGACGCATTTGCCCGGGACCTCCGCATTCATGAACAAGGATGGCTTTCATGACGTGACCTTTCTCCGCAGATGAACCGCAGCAGCATAGAGTAACAGATAAAGCAATGTGAACGGAAACAACGCCAGCCGCGCGATGGTGCGCACGGCGCCGGCGCCGGACAGTCCGGCGCGGAACAGAATGAAGTGGCGGATGGTGGACCAGTTGGAACGGTCCAGCCAAAAGTAGTCGCCGTTCTCATTCAGGACGTAAACCTTGGCCGGTGTGCGTGCGGCGAGCACCCATTTCCACTTGGTCATGATCGGCTCACCGGAGCAGATCATGCCCATGACGGTATGACGCCGCCCGGCGAGCAGCTGATAGAGCCGCTTGCGGCCCTGGCGGCCTTGATAATCGGTGACGCGAAAGACCTGGCCGCGCGATTCCAGGAAACCCTTGGGCAGGCCGGCGTAGCAGGTGACGAGATCGACCTGGATATCGGGGCCGTGAATCTCGTAGATATCCGGGAACAGCTCATCGAACAGGTAGCGCGAGCCGCTTTCGACAAGCAGGACACGATCGAACGGCGGAATGTGGCGGCGGAAAAAGTAGCGCAAACGCTCTTATTTTAGACGCCCCAGCAGTAGTCTTCCAAAGCCTTGTCGAGGGTCTCGTCTTTTTCGGTGAGGCGCATCAGTTCCAGACGGATAGCGTCGAGCAGGGCGAGCCAACTGGCTTCGATGACGTTGTCGGAGACGCCGACGGTCGCCCAGCTGCGGCGGTTGTCGGACCATTCGACCAATACGCGGACCTTGGCGGCGGTGCCCTTTTTCGGCTCGAGGACGCGGACCTTGTAGTCGGTGAGGCGGACGATAGAGATTTCCGGGTATAGAGCGCTAAGGCATTGGCGGAGGCAGAGGTCGAGGGCGTTCACGGGACCGTGTCCGGAAGCGGTGGCGGTGTGGACGCCGTCCTGCGCCTTGAGGTTGACGGTGGCGGTGTTGAGGGAGCGGTTGCCGGTCATCTTCGTGGTCACTTCGAAGCTGATCACGTCGAAGAAACTGGCGCCGGGGTGGAGGGCTTCGCGGACGAGCAGCTCGAAGGTGCCTTCGGCGGCTTCCAGTTCATATCCGAGGTATTCGATGTGCTTGATGCGCTCGAGCAGCTCGCGGCGGGCGGCTTCGGTGAGGCGGTCATCGAGGCCATGCTGCTTGAGCTTGTAAAGGATGTTGCCGCGGCCGGAGAGGTCGCTCAGCAGAACGCGCTGGCGGTTGCCGACCTTTTCCGGGGCGATGTGCTCATAAGTGGCCGAATCCTTGAGCACGGCGCTGACGTGAACGCCGCCCTTGTGCGCGAAGGCGGAGTGTCCGACATAAGGCTGATCATTGCGCATGGGCAGATTGGCGAGCTCGGCGATGAAGCGGGCGACCTGGGTGAGGGCGGTGAGCCGGTCCGGGCCGATTGTGGTGTGGCCGAGCTTGAGTTCGAGGTTGGCGATGATGGAGGCGAGGTTGGCGTTGCCGCAGCGCTCGCCGTAGCCGTTCATGCAGCCCTGGACGTGGGTGGCTCCGGCTTCGATGGCGGCGAGGGAGTTGGCGACGGCGACATCGGAGTCGTTGTGGGTATGGATGCCGAGGATGCCGTCCAAGCGGGCGCGGACATCGGCGAAGATCTCTGTGAGGCGGGAGGTGATGGTTCCGCCGTTGGTGTCGCAGAGGCAGAGGACGTCGGCGCCGGCGTTCTTGGCGGCTTCGAGCGTGCGGAGGGCGAAGTCGGGGTTGGCGGTGTAGCCGTCGAAGAAATGCTCGGCGTCGTAGATGACCTCGCGGCCGTGGTCCTTGAGGAACTTCACGGTGTCGGCGATCAACTTCAGGTTTTCTTCTTCGGTGACGCCGAGGGCGCGGTGGACGTGGAGATCCCAACTCTTGCCGAAGATGGAGACGGCGGGTGTGCCGGCCTCCACCAACGACAGAGTGTTTGGGTCGCGCTCGACCGGGTTACGGGCAAAGCGCGTAGAACCGAAGGCGGTGAGCCTTGCATGGTTCAACTGAATGGAGCGCGCGCGCGCAAAGAACTCTTTATCCTTCGGGTTGGAGCCGGGCCAGCCGCCTTCAATATAGTCAATGCCGAGCTCATCGAGCTTCTGCATGATGGTGAGCTTGTCGTCGACGGAGAACGAAACAGCTTCGCCTTGCGTGCCGTCGCGGAGCGTGGTGTCGAAGGTAAAGATGCGCATCGCGGATATAAGGGGCTAGGAGCCGGCCGCTACGGGCTGGTCCTGGGAACCCCTACCCTCCTTTTTCTTTTTGAGGAACGTCATCATCTCTCGGAGTTCGCGGCCGACGACTTCGATCTTGTGCTGGCGGGCGGCTTCGCGCATGGACATGAACTTGCCGCGGCCGGAGCGGTTTTCCTCCATCCATTCCTTGGCGAACTGGCCGGACTGGATTTCGGCGAGGATCTTTTTCATCTCCTGGCGGGTCTGATCGTTGATGATGCGGGGGCCGCGGGTGTAGTCGCCGTATTCGGCGGTGTCGGAGACGGAGTAGCGCATGTAGCCGAGGCCGCCTTCATAGATGAGGTCGACGATGAGCTTGAGCTCGTGGAGGCATTCGAAGTAGGCGATCTCGGGGGCGTAGCCCGCCTCGACGAGCGTGTCGAAGCCTGCGCGGATGAGCTCGGCGGCGCCGCCGCAGAGAACGGACTGTTCGCCGAACAGGTCGCTTTCGGTCTCTTCGCGGAAGGTGGTGGAGATGACGCCGGCCTTGAGGCAGCCGAGGCCGAGCGCGTAGGCGAGTGCGTTTTGGAGAGCCTGGCCGGAGGCATCCTGATGGATGGCGACGAGGCCTGGAACGCCAACGCCTTCGGTGAACAGCTCGCGGACGCGGTGGCCGGGGGCCTTGGGGGCGATCATGGAGATGTCGACACCGGCGGGGGGGGTGATGAAGCCGAAGTGGATGTTGAAGCCGTGGGCGAACATGAGGGTTTTGCCGGGCTTCATGGCCGGGGCGATCTCTTTGTTGTAGAGGCCGGCCTGGATGTGATCGGAGACGAGGATCATGATCATGTCGGCGGCCTTGGCGGCTTCGGCGACGGTCATGACGCGGAGTCCGGCATCCTTGGCCTTGTCCCAGCTCTTGCTGCCTTCATAGAGGCCGACGACGACGTTGCAGCCGGAATCGCGCAGGTTGAGCGCGTGGGCATGGCCCTGGCTGCCATAGCCGACGATGGCGATGGTCTTTCCGCTGAGCAGGCTCAGGCTTCCGTCTTTTTCATAGTAGCGATCAGGCATTGAGGACTCCGTTATCGATAGTGGTTTGTGGATTGGTAGCGTTCTTGGTGGGCACGGGCGAGGAGAGCCGCAGGCGGCGCGCCTCCATCATGACGGCGACGGTGCCGGAGCGGGTGACTTCGATCTCGCCGTAGCTGCGCATGACGTCGATGAATTCGTCGAGCTTTTCCGAGTCGCCCGTTGCTTCCAGTGCGAAGCCTTCGAGCGAGGAGTCGATGACGCGGGCGCCGAAGATTTCGGCCTCCTTGAGCACGGCGGGGCGCGACTCCATGGGAGCGCGGACGCGCATGAGGATGAGTTCGCGGGCGACGCTGGGAGAATCGGTGAGGTCGGCCACTTGGAGGACATTGATGAGCCGGTTCATCTGTTTGATGACCTGCTTGCGCAGATGGGGCTCAACGTCAACGACGATGGTCATGCGCGAGAGTTCGGGATCGGTGGTGCGTGCGACGGTGAGGCTTTCAATGTTGTAAGCGCGCGCGCTGAGCAGCCCGGTGATGCGCATAAGAGCGCCGGGCTTGTTTTCGACGAGCAGGGAGATGACTTGAAGCATGGCTGGATTCCTATTTAGCGGCGGCCATTGGCTGGGTGGATTCGCCGAGCACCATTTCGTTGATGGCGCCGCCGGCGGGGACCATGGGGAAGACGTTTTCGAACGGGGTGACCTTGACATTGAGCAGGTAGGGGCCGGGCTCTTTGACAGCTTCCTGGAGAGCGGGCGTAAGGTCAGCGGGCGATTCGATCGTGCGGCCCTTGAAGCCGTAGGCTCCGGCGAGCTTTTCGGCGTCGGGGAAGCAATCGAGGGTGACGGCGTTGAGGCGGTTGTTGTAGAACAGCTCCTGCCACTGGCGGACCATGCCCAAATAGCCGTTGTTCATGACGATGATCTTGATGGGGAGTCCGTAGCTGGCGATGGTGGCGAGTTCCGGCAGCGACATCTGGAAGCCGCCGTCGCCGCTGATGGAGAAGACGAGCTTGTCGGGGTTGGCAAACTGGGCGCCGATGGCGGAGGGGAGGCCGAAGCCCATGGCTCCGAGTCCGCCGGAGTTGATCCACAGGCGTGGCGAGTTGAAGCGGATAAACTGCGCGGCCCACATCTGGTGCTGGCCGACGTCGGCGGTGACGACGGCCTTGCCGCCGGAGATGCGGTCGATTTCGCGCATCAGGTGCTGGGGCTTGATCTCGGAGGTGGAGATTTCCGGGGTGAGCGGATGCTCTTCCTTCCATTCGCGGACCTGGTTCCACCAGGCTTTTCTAGAGTCGGCGTGGATGGGGGCGTGAGCGGGGGCGAGCTCGAGGAGGATCTTGTTGAGCTTGCTGAGTACGCGCTTGACGTCGCCGACGATGGGGAGGTCGGCGGCGCGGTTCTTACCGATCTCGGCGGGGTCGATGTCGACGTGGATGACCTTGGCGTGGGGTGCGAAGGCGGCCAGGCGGCCGGTGACGCGGTCATCGAAGCGGACGCCGAGGGCGATGATGAGATCGGTGTGGGTCATGCCCATGTTGGCGGCGTAGCTGCCGTGCATGCCGGGCATGGAGATGAAGTTGGGATGTTCGCTGGAGAGCGCGCCGAGACCCATGAGGGTGCAGACGGCGGGCGCGTCGAGGGTTTCGACAAGCTGGGTGAGTTCGAGCGAGGCTTCCGAGGCAATGACGCCGCCGCCGGCGTAGATGAAAGGCCGCTTGGCCTCCCACATCATGTGCGCGGCGCGGCGGATCTGTCCGGCGTGGCCGTCGGTGTGGACCTTATAGCCGGGCAGGTGGATCGCGTTGACGGGGGCGTAGTGGCCCTGGGCCTGGAAGACATCCTTGGGAACGTCGACGAGGACGGGGCCGGGGCGTCCGGTGGAGGCGATGTAAAAGGCTTCGTGAATGATCTGTGGCAGATCGTTCAAGGTCTTCACAAGATAGTTGTGCTTGGTGCAAGAGCGCGTGATGCCGAAGGTATCGGCCTCCTGGAAAGCGTCGCTGCCGATGAGCTTGGTGGAAACCTGTCCCGTAAGGGCGACAATGGGGATGGAGTCCATCATGGCGTCGACCAGACCGGTGGTGAGGTTGGTGGCTCCGGGCCCGGAGGTGGCGCAGCAGACGCCGACCTTGCCGGTGGAGCGGGCGTAGCCTTCGGCGGCGAAGCAGGCGTTTTCTTCATGGCGTACCAGGACGTGACGCAATGGATGGTCATACATGGCGTCGTAGAAGGGCAGGGTGACGCCGCCGGGGTAACCGAACATGCAGTCGACGCCTTCGCGGACCAGGCACTCGAGCAGGATCTTCGAACCGCTCATCAGGTTAGACATTCGCTATCCTCCAAGGATCGTCAAAACAGAAGCTGAATATTAGAAAGGGCCACCGGCTGAGGTTGGTTACCCCGCCGGTGGCCCTCGGATCTTCGATCCGGGACCCGCCTTAGGCGGGGCCGGTTACGATGACTACCGGAATCATCGGCAGGCGAACGGGCGGCGTAGCGATCCAGGTAAGGGGAAGACGCTGCGCCGAGAGGTTCACAGGAACCAGGGTACTGGAAAAGCGAATCAAATGCAATAGGCTTCTCCCATAAATTCTATTGATTTATATATTGGTAGGACGCGGGTTGGGCTGTTGGCCGTAGTTTATTGAAAAAGCAGCATGTTGTTCCGCGCTTGGGTTCGATCCGTTATTTTTGTATGGGCGGCACGGGGAGTCCCGGCTAGCCCGGCTTGGGTTCGTTTCTTCATTTTTAGTTTCGTCGGGTTGGCGGATTCGAGAAACTGTCGAATTGGGTCCAAGCCCTTGGCAGGGATCGGTAGCCGCACCCGGGATGAGAGTAGCAGAGCCGTCAAGAGTTCCGCGAGACGCGGGAGCGGAAGTGGTTGGTGGGGAAGGGAAAAAGGAATGTGGGCGGCAGTGACCGGGTCAGCTTTTGCGCAGACTAATCGATGGAGGAATCCGGCACCGGGGTATCCTTGTTCCGGTTCAGTTGGAAATGGAGAAGGCGTTCTCCCAGTAAGGTACAAGGAGAGAACGCATGAAGAAGCCACGGAAGCACTACTCGCCGGAAGAGAAGGTCGCCATCCTCAGGCGGCATTTGCTGGAGCACGAGCCGATCTCGAAGCTGTGCGATGAACTCGGCTTGCAGCCCACGGTCTTCTATCGCTGGCAGAAGGAGTTCTTCGAGAACGGCTCGGCCGCCTTCGAGCAGAAGGCGCGACCGAACCACTCAGCCAACGAGGAGCGAATCGCCTACCTGGAGAAGAAGATCCAGACGAAGGACGAGGTTCTGGCCGAACTGATGGCCGAACATGTTGCCCTAAAAAAACGCTTGGGGAACTCTGACCGGGGTCTGGGTTCCGCACGACAGGCGGGACCAGATCGTGGATTTCGTCCGGCGCTGGTCGGAGAAGACCGAGATCAGCGCCGGGCGGTTCATCGAGTGGCTCGACATCACCGCCAGCAAGTTCTATGACTGGCGAGAACGCTACGGCAAGGTGAACGAGCACAACGGCTGGGTTCCCCGCGATTTTTGGCTGGAGGAGTGGGAGAAGCAGGCCATCGTCGGGTTCCACCTGAAGAACCCACTGGAGGGCTACCGCCGGCTGACGTTCATGATGCTCGATGCCGATATCGTGGCGGTCAGCCCGTCCAGTGTGTGGCGAGTGCTCGGCCAGGCCGGCCTCTTGTCGAAATGGAACGGGAAGCCGTCGAAGAAGGGCACAGGCTTTGCGCAGCCGCTGGTCGCGCATGAGCACTGGCACATCGACGTCTCCTACCTCAACATCGGCGGGACGTTCTACTACCTGTGCGGCATCCTGGATGGCTTCAGCCGGTACATCGTGAACTGGGACATCCGGGAGTCGATGACCGAGGCCGACATCGAGATCATCTTACAGGGAGCCAGAGAGAAGTACGCGGAGGCGCGGCCCCGGATCATCTCCGACAACGGGCCGCAGTTCATCGCCAAGGACTTCAAGGAGTTCATTCGGGTCTCGGGCATGACGCACGTCAGAACCTCGCCGTACTATCCGCAATCGAACGGGAAAATCGAACGCTGGCACAAATCGCTCAAAGGCGAGTGCATCCGGCCGGGAACGCCACTGTCGCTGGACGATGCCCGGCTTCTGGTGCAGGGTTACGTTGAGCACTACAACAACGTCCGCCTGAACAGCGCGGTTGGCT
>Ga0194128_10001193_pt1 | contig 45793 bp, 44 predicted proteins | sample TA2KigCa65mmetaG_FD_148650 | JGI IMG/M metagenome (GOLD analysis project Ga0194128, IMG submission 148650) | Freshwater microbial communities from Lake Tanganyika, Tanzania - TA2015037 Kigoma Deep Cast 65m | ecosystem: Environmental > Aquatic > Freshwater > Lake | place: Tanzania: Lake...
ATCGGTAGGGTCCACGCCAAGGGACGAATGTCGCCGAGGATTTCGTAGCCTCCCTTGAGGCTTATCGTGGTCGATCCCGCAGCGTGACGTGACGCGGCTACCGATGCGACTGCATCGATGGAGAGGGTATCGGGCCGCCCCCCGCCCGGACCGTCGCGCTCGATGGGCGGCCGCTCAAAATCCTCACGCTGATCGATGAGTTCATCGAAAGAGGCACTCGCGATCTACGTCGCACGCCGGATCCGCGCTCACGATGTCATCGATCTATTGGCTGACGTGATGATCGAGCGGGGTATCCCTGAACACATCTCGAGCAGCCCCCATTTCGACCGGACAGTACTGTCGTAAATAGGAGCTAGGCGTAAGCCTAGTCAGACGACGATGTCTTCGAATGCAGAACGTGTGGAGGTTTATTCGGGTATTCAGCGTCGCCGACGCTATTCCGTCGACGAGAAGCTGCGGATCTTGCATAGCCGAGTCCTGCGTCAAAACGTTCAAGCGGGATTATGTTTACGTTCATGATCGCCCCGATGCACCATCGGTCTTGGCGCAACTGCCGCGGTGGTTCGAGGACTACAACGACCACCATCCGCACAAAGCCCTGCGAATGAAATCACCCCGTGAGTTCATCCGCAGCTTCCATCAACCGGCAGCCAACTGTGCGGTCTGATAGGGGCAACTCCACCATTGCATTGAGTAGTTCCTGTCCAAGCGGCGGATGACGATGGTCACCGGACGCGTACAACTTGCCCCCACTATACTAGTCGTTGGTTCGATGGTTGGGCAGTCACGATCCTTCGAGTGCCCAACTTGCAAGTGAACTGTGGGAACATGTTCGTGATTGGAAAAGTTTCGTTGCCAGCATTCACCGCTATTTATAATATTCTAAAAACCAAGCCGCAAAGTTGGAAATCCCCTGCTCAATAGATGTATTTGGCTTGTAATCAAACTGAGCCACCAGATCTTCCACACTAGCCCAAGTGTCCGGCAAATCACCTGGTTGAATCGGGAGAAACTCCTTGTCAACCTCGCGGCCGAGCGCGTTTTCCAAAGCGTTGATATAATATAACAAGTTTACTGGATTATTATTTCCAATGTTGTAAATCCGCCAAGGTGCTTTGCTTGTTCCCGGGTCAGGTGTAGCACCCGACCATACTGGATTCGGTTGCGCAGGGCAGTCTAGGATACGAATCACACCTTCGACGATGTCGTCTATGTACGTAAAGTCCCTTCGGTGGTTGCCGTAATTAAAAACCTTAATTGTTTCGCGCTTCACAATCGCGTGGGCAAATTTTTGAAGAGCCATGTCTGGCCGATCCCAAGGTCCGTAGACCGTGAAAAAACGAAGTCCCGTTGTGGGTAGTCTATAAAGATGACTATACGTATGAGCCATCAGCTCGTTCGCCTTTTTGGTGGCTGCATAAAGGCTGAGCGGGTGGTCAACGTTATGATGCACTGAGAATGGCATCAATGTGTTAGCACCGTAGACGCTTGAACTGCTGGCATACACTAAATGCTCCACACCGTGCTTTCGGCAGCCTTCCAAAATGTGAGCAAAGCCTACGAGATTGCTGTCGATGTATGACAGGGGATTCTCAAGGGAATAACGTACACCTACCTGTGCAGCCAAGTTAACTACACGCTGGGGTTTGTAAATCTCGAATAGTTCGGCCATTTTTCGGCGATCACCTAGATCCATCCGAATATGGGTGTAGTTTGGGTGGTCGGCGTGGCGTGCAAGACGCGCGTCTTTCAGAGCGGGGCTGTAATAGTCGTTATGGTTGTCTATTCCGATAACGGTGTCACCGCGCCCAAGCAATCGTAGCGAAAGTGCCGAACCAATAAAGCCTGCTGCGCCTGTAATGAGCAGTTTCAATTAATCACTCCCAAACAAGTCACGGGTATAGACCTTTTCTGCCACGTCGGATAAGGCTTCTGTGCTGCGGTTGGCAATTATGACGTTCGCCTCACGCTTAAAATCAGTCAAATCAGTGACAACACGTGAGCTATAGAACTCAGCCTCATTCAGCGTTGGCTCGTAGACGATCACCTCAATGCCCTTGGCCTTGATGCGCTTCATAATTCCCTGAATGCTGGAAGCCCGGAAATTGTGGGAGCCAACCTTCATGATCAGGCGGTAGACCCCGACAACCTTGGGCCTGCGACGGATGATTTCGTCGGCGATGAAGTCTTTGCGAGTGACGTTGGCCTCCACGATGGCGTGAATGAGTTTTTGGGGTACGTCACGATAGTTGGCTAATAGCTGCTTTGTGTCTTTTGGTAAGCAATAGCCGCCGTACCCGAAGCTGGGGTTATTGTAGTAGTTGCCGATACGTGGATCGAGGCATACTCCATCAATGATCTGGCGGGTTGAAAGACCATGGGAGGCTGCGTAACTGTCCAGCTCGTTGAAGTAGGCCACACGCATCGCCAAGTAAGTGTTGGCGAATAGCTTGATGGCTTCAGCCTCGGTGCTATTGGTGAATAGTAGCGGGATACCCTGCTTTACGGCGCCTTGCCTCAGAAGTTCGGCGAAGATTTTCGCGCGATCTGACTTCTCACCGATAACGATACGGCTGGGGTGTAAGTTATCGAAGAGTGCTTTACCTTCGCGAAGAAACTCGGGTGAAAAAATGAGGTTCTGCGTGCAAAATGTCTCTCGGGCTTTGGTCGTATAACCGACGGGTACCGTAGACTTGATGACTATCACTGCATTCGGGTTGATGGCCACGATGTCCTTAATCACCGACTCGATCGACTTCGTGTTAAAACCATTGGTCTCAGGATCGTAGTCGGTACGCGTGGCGATGATTATGTAGTCTGCTCTGTTGTAGGCATCAAATTTGTCGAGCGTGGCGCGGAAGTTCAGTCGCCGATTAACTAGAAAATCCTCTATTTCAACATCTTCGATTGGGGACTTTCTCTGATTCAATAAAGCAACTTTCTCAGGAATAACATCCAGACAGACGACCTCATTGTGCTGGGCCAGCAGAATGCCGTTAGATAGACCCACATAGCCCGTACCGACGACGGCGATCTTCATTTTCTAACCCCCCTAAGGCGATCAGGCTCGCCATGATTAATTTCTGGCTCGCAAGCCTGAATTTTCGCTCTCAGTGCTCTGACCTCGTCCTCTTCCCTCTGCGGAAGACAGCGCATGCCAGCCCCCTTTCGCGCCACGCAAGTAGCTACGAGCGCATACATATAGCCAAGTTTGCTCTCAGATCTCGCGAATCTTTTAATCTTCAACCGGTTCCTGTTTATAAGCACTCTCGACAGTGATCCCTCCGGCCCGCGCTTTTACTTGGTTTGCCGATCATTCCTCGATGCACGATTTTGGAATTTTCTTGCAGGATACTCATTGTGCGAAAATGGGCGTCGTGTCGGGTTGTGCACTGGCAACTTGTTATCGGATTGAATACGTTACACGTACGGCACTACGACACCGATAAATAAATCACTCGCAAGCTAGTTGCCGTCAGAACTATAAGCAAAAAGCGCTTGGAAACGAAGAACTATAAGTAGTCGTTCCTGAACATTTCACTTTCACACCGCCTGCACCATGAATTCATAAAAGGGGTTCCGGTCGCCATTCGCTTTTCTTTTTGGCGACCAGAGATAGCCGCCATTAACTTCATGGCAGTAGGTTTGGTTTTGATTAACCCACCAGTACCTCACGGCCCCAGTCTGCCAGGGGTAGTGACAATTCGGTACTGACCGTTATGGCCGTCATCAGTCGGCATTTGCATGGTAATTTGCGACACCTATTCACCCACCCTGATTACCTCAGTCTCAATGTCCGATCGATTGAGTAGGGCTCGAACACGGTTGAGCTCCGCAAGATCGCTGAGGGGCCCTAGGCGGACGCGGTAGTGCTCTAGGTTATCGACGGTAAGCCGTTGTATCTCTGACCGTATACCAAGCCGCAGCAGTTTGACGCTAAGTTGCTCCGCCCGGGCTTCATCTTTAAACATTCCAAAGTGCAGCACATAGGCCCCAGGACGTAGGATCGGTGAGCTCGGCAACGGGGCGGCGTCCGTGTTTGAACTTTTCTCAACAATTACGACTTCTCTAGTGGGTAGCACTCGGGGGAAATCGAAATCGGGATCGGCTTCTTCGGAGGTCTCTGGCTCAATTACCGATGCAGAGGGGCTAGGTGCCTTAGTCGTTCCGATCACTCCGACCTGTATCGCATTGATTGTTTGTTGCTGCCAAAGATAAACGCCGACTGCCACCGCAAGCCCTGCCGTAAAACCTACGAAAAACTCTGTGGAAAATACGAACTCGTTCCGGTGTCTCCGGCGGGCGCCCTTGAGATCATGACCAATAGATGTCCTGCTCACATCGACTCCGCTCGTGTGCTACAGCCCGCGCCAGTCCTGCTCATTACGCAACCGACTGCACATCCGGACGAGGACGCCATGTTTGAGTGCCGTGTATAGCGGGCTCATCTTTCCGGAAGGGCTCTTCTGAAATCGTCGTTCGGCTCGAACAAATGAACGTACAGGCGTAGATCCTTGAACTTGGCCTTCTCCACCCAGCCCGCGATCTCGGCCGAAGCAAGCACTGCAGTATCCGCCGTCAGATCGCAGCACACGAAGCCGCAGGCCTCAGTGCCGAGCAGGAATCGCTCGTATTCCGGCATCGAGGGCGAGGGCGCAGATCGACTGTTCGAGGCCTCGACCAGATCATCCACCAGTGGGCAAAACAGGATGACCTGCAGATCCGTGATCGGATCGCGCCACTTGGGTGCAGCGTAGGTGATCTTGGCCCGTGCCATGAAAACTCCCTCGTGTTGGGCGTGTATTCAATAACTCCCATCGCCTCAATAAATGATCCACCGTCGCGACACGCTCGCGATCATGGTCGGTTCCGCGCACGGTCTGCCATTCTGATCCAACGGGCGCGCGGCGGTCCCCGTCCGGGATCGCCGCGCCGCCTCAGTCCAGCACCCTGAGGGGAGGCTGATACCTGATTACTGTGTTGGCGTTACCGCGAGCGATGCAATCGCTTGCAGGAATTCCTGTGACCAAAAACCATTGCTCATCACTCGATTCGCCCACACGCTGACGCGGATTGACAGCGAAGCAGCGATCGAGATGACGCTCCGCGACCAACAGAATGCGCTTGCTGTCTCCGGCGAGCCAGCGTGCCGCATCGAACGCCTCCGCGTCACCCTCACGCCAGCGGGCGTGTCCGAAATTCACGACGTCGCGATCGAGATAGAGCAAGTACTGCTCGCGGTAAGCGAGCAAGCCAAGTTCAGCCTCGCGCGGAACCTGCGCCAGCATCTGCCGTACGAAAGTCGAGGCCGAGCGCTCGCCATTAATCTGCGGCGCAATGCCGACGCCCCAGCTCACCGTAAGACAGGCCAGCACCAACGGCCAAGCCAAAAGTGGCCGCCAACGCAGCGCCACGAGCCACGCGGCCGTAGCAGCGATCGCGAACCCGTAAACCGGCAACAGTGACACCAGCTCGCTGCCCTCAATCAATTCTTTGACAACACCTACGCCGAGCACCGATCCGGAGGCGACCAACACCCCGGGCACAAGCAGCAGCAGCGCAAGCGCCAGCGACAGACGCTGCACCGATCGACGTGCGAAAAGTTGCGGCAGATGCGGCGCCGCGGCCATGACTAGCGCCGGCAAAGCCGGCAGCACGTAAACACCTCGCTTACCCGTATTCAGACTGAAGAACACGATCACGAGCAGGACCCAGAGCAACGGCAACCACACCGCCATCCGCCGCTCGCGCCAGTCATCTCGCCAGCGCGGCATTAGGCAAAAAAGCAGCGCACTCAACGGTAACCACAGCGCAGGGATCACCTCGACCAAGTAGTAATGCCAAGGGCGAATGTGGTGCCAGGCCTGCGTGTAACGCATTACTGTCTGCTTGAAAAGCAACTCGTCGCGATAAGCGAGGAGTTCCGGACTGCCCACGCTCGCCACATGAAGCAGCATCGGCACCAGCCAAAGCATGATGGTGAGCACGAACACCACGGGCACCTGCCACCACGTCGCGCGCGGGATCGCCGTTGTCCCGAATCGTCGCGCGAGCAGCGCTGCAAGGGGCAGCAGCGCGAGCGCCAGAAAACCCACGGCTTTGTCGATGACACCGAGCCCTGCCGCAAACGCGCCGAGCAGCGCGAATACGGCGGGTGCCCCGAGCAGCAGATGGCGCAGCAGCGCCCAGAGCGCAAGCGTACAGAAGAAGATTAGCGTGGCATCGATCTGCGCGCTGCGCGTCGTCATGACGTACTGCACGCAACAGACAAGCGTGATGGCGGCGAGTCGCGCGGCCTCTCGCCCGTGAAGTCGCCGCAATAAGTCGTATACCAGCCAAAGCGTACCGAGCGAAGCCAGCATCGAGGGCATAAGAAATCCGGCCCGCAGCGAGCCGGTCAAGCAATAGCCGATCGCCATCAACCAGAAATGCAGCGGCGGCTTGTCCTGATAGAGATCACCGCCCGCATGCGGAATGAGCCAGTTGCCGCTGTGCAGCATATCGAGCGCAACGCTCGCGAATCGGGGTTCGTCGGCGGGCCAAGGATCGCGCAGGCCAAAACCCGCGAAAATAATCAACACGAACCACAGGCTGATCCAGCCGAGATCGACGAGCGTGGCGCGCGCGTCGACGCTCAAACGTCAGCCTGCTGCCATCCGGTGCGGATCAGGTATAAATTGCGCAAATAGACAATGAGACCGAAGCCCTGCCCGGCGATGAACACGGGGTCTTGCTTGTGAATCGCGTAGGCGAGCAGCGTCGCGCCGCCGGCGAGACTGAAATACCAGAACGCCTGAGGAATGATGCTGCGCTTGATGCGCTCACTCGCAATCCATTGCACGACGAAGCGTATCGAGAATAGCGTCTGCCCGACGAAGCCGAAGAGGACCCAGATCAAAGTATCGTTCCACATAATTATCCCCGAAGAAATGACCAGCAAGCCGCAGAATCGCGCTTCAGTCCTCGCGGACCTGCAACCCCGGTCGGAAGCGCCGGCGCAACCACATCACGCCGAAGATATCGACGATGCCTACCCAGAGGCGATCGAAAAGTCCGTATTTGGAGGTCCCACGCTCACGTGGCCGATGGGCGACCGGCACCGACACCACCCTCGCCCCGGCGCGCAGAAACAGCGCCGGCAGGAAGCGATGCATGTGATCGAAGTGCGGCAGCTTGAGAAATTGCCCGCGATGCATCACCTTGATGCCGCAGCCCGTATCCGGCGTACCATCGCCGAGCAACCAACTGCGAGCACTGTTCGCCACTCGCGACTGCGCGCGTCGCAACCAAGTGTCGCGACGTGTCACCCGGTTGCCCATGACGAGGTCGGCCACGATCCTCGACTCGTAAAGTTTGGGGATATCGGCCGGATCGTTTTGCCCATCGCCGTCTAGCGTCGCGATCCATTCGGCGCGCGCATGCAGTACACCCGAGGACACGGCAGCACTTTGACCGCTGCGAAAGGAGTGTCGCAGCAGCCGAACCTGCGGAATGCTGCTGCGCAGGTCGCGGACGGCCCCAGCCGTATCGTCGGTGCTGCCATCGTCGACAAACAAAATCTCGAAGGACTTGCCCTGCAGCGCCGCCACGATCTCGCGGGCCAATGGCGCGACGTTGTCGACTTCGTTGCAAACGGGAATGACCACCGAGATTTCCGGGGGCCAGTTCGTAGCGGCCTTGGACATCGAGGCGGATTGTCTGCGATGAGGATAATCGCCACAAGTAACGACAGGGTTCGCTCGCTCACTCAAGGTTTCGGATCGTCCTCGCGGTGCAGGCGCCAGCGCTGGTGGGACCAGGGCCAATCGGCGGGCGATTCATGAAAGCCCACCGCCATCTGCGGCTCGTCTGGCCGCCGCCCCGCAAACATTACAGCCGCCTGGGTCGCAGCATCGCCGTGATGGGGCCGCCTGGTGCAGGTAAAACGACGCTCGTCGCCGCGCTCGCGGGCGAGCTCTTATGGCGCGATGAGTATGGCGCGATGAGCATCTGACGCTGATCGATACCGCCAAACCCGCGCAGGAGACGCTCTGTGTCTGGATCGCAGCGGGGCGCACCGGTGTGTGTTTGATGATGTGCCGCTGTTGCGCTTGAACCCTGAGGAGGGTGCGCGCGCCGCAGTGGAGACGATCGTAGAGGGTGGCCTAGGGGCGAGCAGGTTTATGCGCATAAATAACCACTGACCGCGACACGCGAAACATGGAGCGTGGCTTGTGGTCGGTGGCTAGTGTTTTACTGGATGTATAACCAGTAGTGTGTTCCAGCAAGGGTAAAATGTGTTCCAGAAACAGGGGTGTGTATAGCAATAAAGTTGTTGTGTGTAGCAATTGTTCCTTATTTATCAGTTGTGTACACTGTGCACGCTCTTTTTTATGTGTTAAGCAAAAAAGAGCATGTCTCTTAAAAAAACACATCGACTTTCTAGGGAAAGTGGACCCCCCATTTTTTAGCGTACACAGTGTTAAGTTCCTGTTATTGCGGGATATTTCACTGTACACATTTTGCGTACACACCGTACACACTGTGGTTTTCACCTACCGGCTGTTTATGCACGTTATGCACGCGGTAATGGCCACGGTTCACGGTTCATGGATCACGGTTCATGTATCACGGGGCACATTGCCATGGGCACGTTGCTCCCTGGCCGTGGCCCTTGATCCACGGCGCGTGGTCCGTGGCTCTTGGTTAGGTGGTGGTTATAGGTGGTGGTTAGTCGTTGTCAGCGAACCGTGCGAAGAGGGCAAAGGATCCTATTAGGAAAGAGAATGTACAGCCGATGATGAACAGCTCGTCGGTCGCATGCCTCTGCTTCGCCATCGCCCACGTCTACAGTCGTTTTTACGAACGTTAAATCTGGACCGTAAAACACCGGGTCCGATCACTTTCTGGACTTTGCCACCCGCGACGCAATCCAGTTATCAATTTCAAACGCCAACCAACCGACGGTACGGTCGGTCAGTTGAATCGGTCTAGGGAATTGCCCCGTCGACATCAAATGGTACATGGTGGAGGCGGCGGGAATCGAACCCGCGTCCGTCAGCCCTAGACTTCAGGATCTACGCGCGTAGCTCTCTCATTGGATCTCGCCTTACGCTACCCGAGGAGCAGGGAAGACGCTCAGCCAGCGGACGGTAACTCTTAGCGGAACTGCCCCGTCGCACGGCAGTCCGCGATCTCATGAGCGCGTCCCCTGATTCGGTGTCATGAGCACCAGCCGGTCAGAGGTTAGGCGGGATTAAGCCGCCAGAGCGTAGTTGTCGTCGTTGGCAACTATAATTTGCAGCAAAGTTTTACGAGGTTTACTGCACCTCGGCACGCCCCTAAAGGTTCGCAACCCACGTCGAAGCCGGTCGCCCCCCTCAAAGCACAGATCGGAGTCTACCTGAATCGAAAGGTTTTCGTCGGTCCGTCACCCGCGACGCAGTAACCTTGCCTTGTCACGCGCCCAGTCGCGCTCTTTCTCCGTGGTGCGTTTGTCGTGCTGCTGTTTGCCTTTGGCAAGGCCGATGCGCAGCTTGGCTTTGCCGCGCTCCCAATAGAGCTCGAGCGGCACGATGGTGAAACCTTTGCGCTCGACTGCACCCACGAGATGCGAAATCTCGCGCTTGTTGAGCAGTAGTTTTCGGGTGCGGGTGGGCTCGGCGATCACATGGGTCGAGGTCGTCTTGAGCGGCGAGAGGTGAGCGCCGGTTAGAAACACTTCGCCGTTACGCAAGAACACGTACGCCTCGGTGATCTGCGCCTTGCCCGCCCGCAGGGCTTTGACTTCCCAGCCCTCGAGTACGAGGCCAGCTTCGTAGCGCTCTTCGATAAAGTAATCGAACCGAGCACGCCGATTTTCGGCGATCACGCGTGGCCCTTCCGAGGCTTTGGCCGGATTCGGTTTGTTTGCGGGTTGCCGCATGGGTTGTGACACGTCGATCGATTCCTCGGACGCATTCTACGCATCGGGGCAGGGCGTAGAATGCCACCCATGCGTGAAGTCTCCCGTTCAGCGCTTGTGCCCCTCTCCGCCGGGAAGCTCTACGAGCTCATCATCGATATTGACCGGTACCCGGAGTTCGTTCCGGGTTGTACACGGGCTCGCGTTGAGGCGCGGGGCGAGAACGAGGTGATTGCGACGCTCGGGGTCAAGCGGGGCACACTCGACACGGAGTTCACCACGCGCAACACGCTCGAACCCGGACGATCAGTCACGATGAGCCTCGTCCGCGGGCCCTTCCGGGCGCTTGAGGGCATTTGGACCCTCAAAGCCTTGGGCGATGCTGGTTGTGAGGTGACATTGCGTCTGCGCTTCGAGTTAATGAATAGGGTGACGAGCATGATGATCGCCCCAGCATTCGAGGATACGGCACGGTCATTGGTGGATGCATTCGTCGCTCGGGCTCGCTTAGGATGATCCGATGTGCGTTCGCTGCAGCGCTTCCCGTATGGCAGGGTGAGTTGTCGTTGCAACTTGCGGCGGGCGCCTCGGTAGCGCACGTGCTGCAGGAGGCGCGGGAGGTGCTCCAGCAGCGCGGTGTGACTATTGACGATTATTTTTGGTCACAGGCGCCAATCGGAATCTTCGGCGAACGATGCGAACGCAGCCGACTCGTTTTAGAGGGTGATCGAGTCGAAATTTATCGCTCTCTCGCTGTCGATCCGAAAGCCGCTCGGCGTGAACGTGCTCGCCATACCCAAACCAATAAGGGTAGGAATCCGCTGACTGCAAAGCCGCGACGAGGCGCTTAGGTGTGCAGCCCACGGGTGAGCAGTTATTAGGTGTTGGGCTTGGTGGGCGGCGCGACCGATGTTACTGGCGTGGCGCTTACGTCGGCGGGCACTTCGGTCGGCGCGCCGACATTTTCGATGCGGCTGACTTTGCCGTCGGCGAAGTAGATCGTAAGGCGCTGACGTACCGAGGGCGAACCGTCGTTCACATTAAGGTCGTAGAGGTAATCCCAGCGGTTGCGATCGAAGGCGTTCGGTAACATCGGTGTGCCAAGCAAAAATCGCACCTGCACCCGAGTCATACCTTCCTTGACCTGGACGACTTGGCGGGCGTCGAGGAAGTTACCTTGCTGCACGGGCACTTTGTACACGCAGCCGTTGAGAAGCAGAGCGCAACCGAGCAAAAGGACTCCAAGCGGCAGGGTGGCTGGTGAGCGTGTATCAGAATGAACCATAATCGACAGTCTAAACGAAAGAGCGGGAGTCATCGTGGAAGGCCATGATCTTCGCAAGGCAGGGCTGAAGGTGACGCTTCCCCGCGTCAAGATCCTAGAGATCCTGGAAAACAGCCCGAATCGGCATTTGTCGGCTGAGGACATCTACCGTCGCTTGGTCGACTTGCGTGAGGAAATTGGACTCGCCACGGTTTACCGCGTTTTAACGCAGTTCGAGTCGGCGGGGCTCGTCACGCGTCATCACTTTGCCGATGGCATGGCGGTATTTGAGCTCAACGCGGGGCCCCATCACGACCACATCCTGTGTCTCGACTGTGGTCGCGTTGAGGAGTTCGTCGATGGCGGAATCGAGGAGCGTCAGAACGCCGTCGCCGAGCGACTCGGGTTCTCAATCAGCGAGCATGCCCTCGTGATTTACGGGCACTGTCGACGGACGAATTGCCCGCACCGCGAGAAGAAGAACATCGATTGAGTTTCGCGCCGCTGTCGAGCATTTCAGCGGCATGCGCACGGGTCTTGTCGGTGATGGAGACGCCACCAAGCATGCGTGCAATCTCCTCGATACGAGAGTCGCGCTCGAGTTTGATCACCTGCGTGCGCGTTGTATGACCATCAGTCATCTTCGATAACCGTAGGTGTTGTCCGCCCAGCGCCGCCACCTGCGGGAGATGCGTGACGCAGAGCACCTGAGTGAAGGAGCCCAACGCGGCAAGTTCTCGCCCCACGATTTCGGCCACTGCTCCGCCTACGCCTGAGTCCACCTCGTCGAATACCATGCACCCGCCCGAGGCGAGATCTTTGACGCGTCCTACGAGCGCCACCTGGACGGCGAGCGATAATCGCGAGAGTTCGCCGCCCGAGGCAATCTTACCGATGGGTCGTGCAGGTTGACCGGCGTTGGTCGACACGAGGAACGCTATTTCCTCGAGACCGTTTGGCGAGGTGTTGCCCTGGGGGTTTTCTAATGGGGTGAGCTCGATGGTGAAGTATCCGCCGATCATGCCTAGCTTTTGCATGCGGGCGCTGATTTCTGTGGCAAGCGCGGTGGCGGCCTGTCGCCTAGGGTTCGATAGGCGTACCGCGGCCTCGCGCCAGGCCTCAACGGCAGAGTTCACCTGTGCACGCAGCACTGAGAGCTTGGCGTCAATTCTCTCGAGCTTGGAGAGCTCGTCAGCGAGCTCTTCGCTCTTCGCTACTAATTCATCACATGAACAACGGTGTTTGCGCGCGAGCGACTCGATGGTGAAGAGGCGTTGCTCGAGATGCTCTTGGCGCCGCGGGTTAGCTTCAATGGACTCAAGATAGCGTGTGAGCTCTCGTGCGCCGTCGGCGATGCGGATCGCCGCCTCCTCGAGCGTGGGCAGCAAGGCCTCGAGCGTGGGATCGAGCGATGCGCCCTGCCGCAGAATGGCGAGTGCGCGCGAGACGCCGTGATGAGCGTTGGTGTTCTCTGATTCGTAGAGTAATTCGAGTGCGTGGCGGGCCGCATCGGAGAGGCGACCTGAATTGGCGAGACGGCTGCGTTCATCGGTGAGCGATTGGAGTTCGCCCGGTTTGAGAGAAAGCGCGGCGAGCTCGCTTGTTTGGTGTCGCAACAAATCGAGGCGAGCGTCGCGGTCGCGAGCGGCCGCTTCGAGGGACTCGAGCGCAGCCGAGTGCTGAACGCGTTCGCGATGCAGACGCGTGATTTCCGCGGCGAGCGTGTTGTGGCCTCCGAAGGCGTCGAGTAGTTCGCGTTGGGCGCTGCTTTTGACCAGGCTTTGGAACTCGTGCTGACCGTGAATCTCAGCGAGCGATTCACCGACGGTACGCAGAATTTGCAGTGGCACCTGTTGGCCATTGAGATAGGCGCGTGATTTCCCTTCGCGAGTGAGTACCCGACGCACGACGAGCTCATCGCCGGTCTCGATACTTTGCTCCTCGAGAATGACAAGTAGTCCTTTCGGTGCGGTCGAGATATCAAAAGTGGCGGTAATCTCTGCGCGCTCGGCACCATGGCGGATTGATTCCGAACCGCCGCGACCGCCGACCGCCAGTTGAAGCGCATCGACTAGGATGGACTTACCTGCACCCGTCTCGCCGGTGAGTACCGTGAGACCATTTGTAAGATCCATTTCTATGACGTCGATGATCGCAAAGTCCCTGATGTGCAGATGAGACAGCATGGGTTACGATGCGCGCTAGTTACAGGGAGCGTTATCGTTGAGTGTCGAAGCTGCGCCGGCCCCAGTTGAGCTTACTGCGCAGCAGCCGGTAATAATCATAGCCTTCGCGGTGCAGCAGCGTGATGTGCACGCCCGCGCTGTGAATGACAAGCGAGTCTCCTGGACTCAGCGGCGCGAGGGGGCGACCGTCGCAGGCGACCTCGGCGGATGAGTCGGGGCGATCGATCAACCGGATCTCGATGACGGACCGCGAGGATACGACGATTGGGCGGTCCGAGAGCGTGTGCGGGCAAATAGGCGTAACGACGACTACATCGAGCGATGGATCGACGATCGGGCCGCCGCAGGAGAGGGCATACGCAGTTGAGCCGGTTGCGCTCGCGACGACCAGACCGTCACCGCCGTGGCGGTTGACGAGGCGCCCGTCGATCCAAGTTTCGAAGTCGATGAGATGGCCACTTTGTCTTTTTTGAAGTACGACGTCATTAAGCGCGAGGCCTCGAATGACCGAGCCCGAATCTAATTGGATCTCGGCCCTCAGAAGGGGCCGTTGATCGCGTGAACATTGGCCCGCGATGGCGGCATCGACCGAGGCGAGCATGTCCTCGGGCATGACGTCTGTTAAAAATCCGAGACGACCGCGATTGATGCCGAGCAGCGGTGTTCCCCGATCGGCAACAAGACCGGCGGCGTAAAGCAGGGTGCCGTCGCCGCCGATGGCGATGATCAGATCGGATTCGTCCACGAGCGTGGACTCGGCAAGAAAACGCGCATGCACTCCCGGAAGTTTGTCGCGCTCGTCCTCGGAGGCGAGGACTTCCAGACCGCGAGCAGTCAGATAGCTGGCGAGGAGAGCGGTGCTTTCGGCGACGTGGGTGTCCGCAAATCGGGTTACAAGCGCACAGCGGTGGATGTCAGGCATGGGACGGGTCCGGGAAAAACCTGCGTCGTTTTATCATGTCCCTTGACGCAGTAAAGGGCGTATCGTTAGTTTTTCACCGTGGCCCACGAATACGATACGCTGAACGATCGTGCCCAGCAGTTGCTTCGGGTTCTGGTCGAGAGTTATATCCGCGATGGTCAGCCAGTGGGATCCCGGGCCTTGTCGCGCGACTGCGGGCTGTACCTGTCCTCGGCTACCATCCGTAACGTTATGGCCGATCTCGAAGAGCTCGGTTTCATTATCTCACCGCATACCTCGGCCGGACGCATCCCGACCGATCGGGGTTACCGTTTCTTTGTCGACACGCTGCTGCGCTCCCGTCCTCTCGACGATGCTGCGGTGGTCGAGATGCGTAGTCGCTTAGATTTTGCGGGAGCCGACGACCCCATGGTCTTGGTTGCGAACACCTTGCAGCTGCTTTCAAGCGTCACCCGTCTAGCGGGTGTTGTGACCGTGCCGCGACCGACGGTCGCATCGATTACGCAAATCGAGTTTGTCGGCCTGTCCGAAAATCGGGTGCTCGTAGTGCTCGTTTTCAACGACCGCGAGGTGCAGAACCGTATCATCCATCCTTCGCGTCACCACACCCCCGAGGAGCTACGCCGTGCCGCCTACTACCTCAACGATCAGCTCATCGGCCGCTCTGCCGAGACCGCCCGTCTTGAGATTTTGCGGCAGCTTCAGGAAGCCCGCGAACACATGAACTCGGCGATGCTCGATGCCATTAGCATGGCGCAACAGGTGTTCGACCGAGGCGGAGCGCCTCAGGCTTCAGGTCTCGATTACATTGTCGCCGGGGAAACTAATCTCATGGGGGCTGCAGAGCTCACGAGTGTGGATAAGCTGAGGCGCCTGTTTGAGGCTTTTAATGAAAAGCGAGACTTCCTGCATCTGCTCGACCAAAGCTTGCATGCGAAGGGCGTACAGATTTTCATTGGCAAAGAGTCGGGGTATCAGATTTTTGATGACTGCAGTGTCATCACAGCGCCCTACGGCGCCGAGGAGGGGTTGATGGGGGTCATCGGCGTCATTGGCCCTACCCGGATGGCTTATGAGCGTGCCATCCCCGTTGTCGATGTCACAGCCCGACTGCTCGGGTCAGCGCTCAACGCCCGACGCTAACTCCCCTTGATTTAAGTCGAGATCCACCCATATCGCCGGGAGGCGATACCAGATCCTGCTCGATTTCTGCCTCAGGTTTATTGATTCTGTAGGTTTAAAAATGGGTGAAAACTCGCAAAGCGATGCCTCAGACCCCGTCGGCCAAACTTTGGATCCGACGTCGGATCTTGAGCGTCTGCAACAGACGCTAGCTGCCGCAGAGGCGCAAGCTCAGGCGGCGCGTGACCAGACCCTCAGGGCGCTGGCTGAGCTCGATAACGTCCGCAAGCGGGCACAACGCGATGTCGAGAACGCTTACCGCTTTTCACTGGAAAAGTTCGTTCAAGATTTGCTGCCCGTCAAGGACGTTCTCGATCTTGCCATCGAGAACGCAGAACTTGCCGATGTCGCAGCTCTCGTCGACGGGCAGGCGGCGACCCGGCGGTTGCTGGTCAAGGCGCTCGAGCGCGGCGGGATCATTGAGCTCAATCCGCTAGGCGAGTCGTTTGATGCCAACCTACACGAAGCGATCGCCGCTCAGCCGTCCGAGACCGCGGAGCCGAATTCCGTGCTCGCGGTCGTGCAGCGCGGCTATACCTTGAACGGTCGACTGCTGCGGCCTGCGCGAGTAATCGTCGCTCGGGCGCCGGACTGAAGTGATGCAACGTATTGAAATCGCTCATATCGGACCCCACTTCCTCAAGATAAGCGGGGAATTTTTTCGGCGCTAAGGCCGGTTTGGAGAGACATCATGGGCAAAGTCATTGGCATAGATCTCGGCACTACCAACTCCTGCGTCGCGATAATGGAAGGTGGCAAGTCTCGCGTGATCGAGAACAGCGAGGGCGATCGCACCACGCCGTCCATTGTCGCTTTCACTAAAGACGACGAGGTTTTAGTCGGGCAGTCGGCCAAACGTCAGGCAGTCACCAACCCACAGAGCACACTCTATGCGGTCAAACGTCTGATCGGACGTCGGTTCGATGAGAAGATCGTCCAGAAGGACATCGATATGGTGCCGTATAAGATCGTGAAGGCCGATAACGGCGACGCGTGGATCGATGCGCAGGGCAAGAAGATGGCGCCGCCTGAAGTATCGGCGCGGGTGCTTATGAAGATGAAGAAGACCGCGGAAGATTTCCTCGGTGAAGAAGTAACGGAAGCAGTGGTCACCGTTCCAGCTTATTTTAACGATTCGCAGCGTCAGGCAACGAAAGATGCCGGTCGTATTGCGGGCCTCAACGTTAAGCGCATCATCAACGAGCCGACCGCTGCGGCTCTCGCTTACGGTCTCGACAAGTCGGGCGGTGACCGCAAGATCGCGGTCTACGACTTGGGTGGCGGCACGTTTGACGTGTCCATCATCGAGATCGCCGAGGTCGACGGCGAGCGCCAGTTCGAGGTGCTCTCAACGAATGGCGATACCTTCCTCGGTGGCGAAGACTTTGACCTGCGCATCATAAATTTCCTCGCCGACGAATTTAAGAAAGAGTCGGGCGTCGACGTTCGCAAAGATCCACTTGCCACGCAGCGCCTTAAGGAAGCGGCGGAAAAGGCTAAAATCGAGCTTTCCTCTAGCCAGCAGACCGATATCAACCTGCCGTACATTACGATGGATGCGGCGGGGCCGAAGCATCTTGCCGTGAGGCTCACGCGTGCGAAGCTTGAGTCGTTGGTCGAAGATCTTGTCAAGCGTACTATCGAGCCGTGTAGGGTGGCGCTCAAGGATGCAGGGCTCTCCGCTGCTCAAGTAGCTGAGGTCATCCTCGTCGGTGGTCAGACTCGTATGCCGCTCGTACAGAAGCATGTCAAGGATTTCTTCGGGAAGGAGCCGCGCAAGGATGTGAACCCCGACGAAGCCGTTGCGGTCGGCGCGGCGATTCAGGGTGGCGTACTCGCAGGCGACGTAAAGAATGTGCTGCTACTCGACGTAACACCGCTGTCGCTTGGTCTTGAGACACTCGGCGGCGTGATGACAAAGCTCATCGAGAAGAACACCACGATCCCAACGAAGCACTCCCAGGTGTTCTCCACGGCTGACGATAACCAGACAGCTGTCACCATCCACGTGCTGCAGGGCGAGCGTGAACGCGCGATTGATAATAAGTCGCTCGGTAAGTTTGATCTGTCGGATATTCCGGCGGCGCGACGTGGCACCCCGCAGATCGAAGTCACGTTCGACATCGATGCGAACGGAATCCTAAACGTGTCGGCCAAGGACAAGGCGACGGGGAAGGAGCAGCGCATTGTGATAAAGGCTTCCTCGGGGCTCTCCGAGGAGGAAATAAAGCGCATGGTGAGCGATGCCGAGGCGCATGCGGACGAAGACCGCAAGTTCCGCGAGCTTGTCGAGATGCGAAATCGGGCCGACGCCATGGTTCACTCGGTCGAACAGTCGCTGAAAGATGTAGGCGAGAAGGTTACCGCTGAAGATCGTTTGAAAGCCGAGAGCGCGCTCAATGATTTGAAGTCCGTTCTCAAGGACGATGACAAGGGTAAGATCGAGAAGAAGCTTGGGGCGCTGATGCAGGCATCGGCCAGCATTGCCCAGCAGGCCTATGCTCAATCAGGTGGCGCTGAAGGCGCTGCTGCCGCGGCAGGCCAGCAGGCGGGCGGTGAGAATGGTCGTGAGGATGTGCTCGATGCCGAGTTCGAGGAAGTGAAGGACAAGGACGACGGCCGCAAGGCGTCCTGATCCCCACTTCTTCATGGCCAAGCGCGATTACTACAAGGTCCTCGACGTTCCAAGGAACACCTCGGAGGCTGACATCAAGAAGGCCTACCGTCGGTTGGCCATGAAGTACCATCCGGACCGGAATCCGGGTGACAAGAAAGCGGAGGAAAGCTTTAAAGAGGCGAAAGAAGCTTATGAAGTTCTTACGGATGAGCGTAAGCGCGCCATTTACGACCAACGCGGTCATGACGGCATAGCCGCTGCGCAACAGGGCGGTGGCTCTGGAGGGTTCGGTGGTGGTGACTTCGGCGATATTTTCGGTGAAGTCTTTGGAGACATCTTTGGTGGTAATCGCCGCGGTGGACGTTCTCAGGTGGTTCGTGGTGCGGATCTGCGGTACGAACTTGAACTCGAGTTGGCCCAGGCCGTATTCGGTCATACCACCGAGGTCGAAATTCCGCGGCTTATAGAATGCGAGACCTGTCACGGCTCGGGCGCAGCCAAAGGCCATACTCCGACGACCTGCGATCAATGCCAGGGCTCGGGGCAGATGCGCATCTCGCAGGGGTTCTTCCAGCTGCAGCAACCCTGCAATCGCTGTCGCGGCACGGGTCGCATCATTCGAAATCCTTGCGACACCTGCCTCGGTCAGGGTCGCGTAAGACGCACACGCAAGCTTTCGGTGAAGGTGCCGGCCGGCGTTTCGACTGGTGACCGCATCCGCCTCGGCGGCGAAGGCGAGGCGGGTCGTAACGGCGGCCCTGCAGGCGATCTGTACATTGAAATGAACGTCAAACCGCACCCGATATTTGAGCGCGAGGGCAACGATCTCTCCTGCGAGGTGCCAGTCAACTTTGCAATCGCCGTGCTCGGTGGGTCGGTGAAGGTGCCGACGCTCGAGGGCGACGTGTCGCTCAAAATTCCGGCTGAGACCCAATCGGGGCGCGTTTTTCGGCTTCGAGATAAGGGTGTGAAACCGGTGCGTGGCGGCGATCGTGGCGATCTGTTTTGCCGCGTTGTGCTTGAAACGCCCGTGAACCTATCAAGCGAGCAGCGCGAGTTGCTAAAGCGGTTCGATCAATCGCTGCGTAGTGACGGTCTCGATCACACACCCCGCGAGGGGGGGTTCTTTGAAGGTGTGAAACGGTTTTTTGCAGGTAACTAAGCCGCAATGGCCTCGGAGAATCGCATGCGTGTGGTCATTGTTGGTGCCGCTGGGCGTATGGGCTGCGCTATTCTCGACGAGCTCGACCAGTCTTGTGGGATCTCGTTAGCGGGCGCCATCGATCGCGACGCCGACGCGTCCCGTGGCATCACCACCGACCTCGAAGCGGCGCTGCGTAATGCCGACGTCATGATCGACTTCTCATCGCCCACATCGACCGCTGCCAATCTTGCTGCGTGTGCGCATCATGACGTGGCGGCGCTCGTGGGTACGACCGGGCTTGGCGATGACGCAGAGCGAGCAGCGAGTGCAGCGTCTGCTCGGGTCCCGGTACTCATCGCGGCCAACACCAGTCTTGGTGTGACCTTACTTACGGAGCTCGTTCGGACGGCTGCGTTTTCGCTGCCAGCAGACTTTGATATTGAGATTACCGAGGGGCATCACCGGTACAAGAAAGACGCTCCTTCGGGAACGGCGCTCGCTTTAGGGCGTGCTGCCGCCGAGGGTCGTGGTCGGGACCTCGAATCTGTCCGCGGCGTGCCACGAGAGGGCGGGGCGCAGCGTAAATCTGGTGAGATCGGATTTTCTGTTATCCGGGCAGGGGATCTGGTGGGCGAACATATCGTAATGTTCGTCGGGACTGGGGAGCGCTTAACCCTTGGGCACCAAGCTACCGACCGGATTATCTTCGCGCGGGGAGCCCTAAAGGCGGCCTCCTGGTTGGTCGGGCGGGTTCCTGGCCGCTACCGAATGGTTGACGTACTCGGTTTAAAAACAAAGGGTTAGAGGCTTCTCTGCAGTAATTCTTGATGCCGTAAGAAGTTCGCTCCGGACCTACTTTTGCCGCTGAAACTCATGGACGGAAGGGGGACAATTTCATAGAATTAAGTCCTAATCCGATAGACGGGTTAGTCCATGCAGGGCGGGGGGCGTTCGTAAGGGTGCCTCCCGCTTTGTTCATGCGAACTTGGCTGCACTGTCGGAGAATTGCCTAAGCAGCAACGGGTGGTTTTCGTGTTCGATGCAGTGTTAGCGTTGGCTGACGGAACTTTCTTCCGCGGCCGTTCAATCGGCGCAGCAGGCAAGTCCGTTGGAGAGGTCGTTTTCAATACGGCACTGACCGGATACCAGGAAATCCTCTCCGACCCGTCTTATTCCAAACAAATCGTTACGCTCACATATCCGCACATCGGTAACGTGGGTACCAATGCCAATGATATGGAGTCAGCGCTTGCCTATCCGGCCGGCCTAGTCATCCGGGATCTTCCGCCGCGCGCCAGTAGCTGGCGCATGCAGGAAACCCTGCCACAGTTCCTCGTGCGGCAAGGCGTGGTAGCCGTCGCTGACATCGACACGCGTCGTCTAACGCGTATCCTCCGCGAGGGTGGTACGCAATCGGGCTGCGTTGTTGGGGGCACGGCGGGAGATTCTATCGAGACCCTTCAGCGCGAGGCTCTCGCCGGAGCGCGTGCATTCCCCGGCTTGAAGGGCATGGACCTCGCCAAGGTTGTCTCGACAAAAAAGCGTTACGAGTGGGTGCAGGGAAGCAGCTTTGATACGCCGCCAACGCGTCCAGCCGATCATCGACCGTCTCGAGTCGTTGCCTACGACTACGGCGTGAAGCACAACATTCTGCGGCTTCTGGTCGATGCGGGCTGCGAGGTAACGGTCGTCCCCGCGCACACGAGTGCAGCCGAAGTGCTCGCGCTATCCCCTGAAGGGGTGTTCTTGTCGAACGGGCCAGGAGATCCCGAGCCTTGCGTCTACGCGATCACTGCGATTCGTGAAATTCTCGCGCATAACGTGCCCATCTTCGGGATCTGCCTTGGGCATCAGTTACTCGGTCTTGCGAGCGGGGCACGCACCGTGAAGATGAAGTTTGGTCACCACGGTACCAATCACCCCGTGCAGGATTTGCAAACGGGTCGTGTGCTCATTACCTCGCAAAACCATGGCTTCGCCATCGACGAGGCCAGCTTGCCGAAGCATCTCGTCGCGACGCACCGCTCGCTGTTCGACGGCACCCTTCAGGGCGTCGCGCGCACCGACTGCGATGCGCTCAGTTTCCAAGGGCATCCGGAGGCCAGCCCTGGCCCCCGTGACGTCAAATATTTGTTCGAACGATTCACCGCCGCGATGCAGCGACGGCGAACCCGCTAAGTCGCGTCATGCCAAAGAGAGCAGACATCCAAATTATCCTGATTATTGGCGCAGGTCCCATAGTCATCGGCCAGGCCTGCGAGTTTGATTACTCTGGCGCGCAGGCCTGCAAGGCGCTGCGCGAAGAGGGTTATCGGGTCATCCTCGTCAATTCAAATCCGGCGACGATCATGACCGACCCGGAGATGGCCGACGTAACCTACATCGAGCCCATTCATTGGCGTACGATCGCACGCATCATCGAGAAAGAGCGGCCCGATGCGCTGCTGCCAACTATGGGTGGTCAGACGGCGCTTAACACGGCTCTCGATCTCGTTCGCGAGGGAGTGCTCGAGAAGTTTGACGTCGAACTCATCGGTGCATCGCGTAAAGCCATCGATATGGCTGAGGATCGGCAACTCTTTCGTGATGCGATGCGCGAAATTGGTCTCGAGACCGCCCGTGCTGCTGTCGCGCGCACTCTCAAGGAGGCGCTCGTCATTCAGGCACAGCTAGGTTATCCGTGTGTTATACGACCTTCGTTCACGCTCGGGGGCTCGGGTGGCGGCATCGCGTATAACCGCGAAGAATTCCAGACGATCGTCGCGCGCGGTCTCTACGCCTCGCCGACCAACGAAGTGCTCGTTGAGGAATCAGTCCTCGGTTGGAAAGAGTTTGAGATGGAAGTCGTCCGAGATCGCGCTGACAACTGTATTATCATCTGTTCGATCGAAAACATCGATCCGATGGGTGTACATACCGGCGACTCGATCACGGTCGCGCCGGCTCAAACCCTCACAGATAAAGAATATCAGCGCATGCGCGACGCCTCGATCGCGGTGCTACGCAACATCGGCGTTGACACCGGTGGCTCGAACGTGCAGTTCGCGGTCAACCCGAACGACGGCCGCCTGATCGTGATCGAAATGAACCCGCGCGTGTCGCGCTCCTCGGCTCTCGCGTCGAAGGCTACTGGATTTCCCATCGCCAAGATAGCCGCGAAGCTAGCGGTGGGCTACACGCTTGACGAGCTGCGCAACGATATCACGGGCGGTACGACGCCCGCGTCGTTCGAGCCGACCATTGACTACGTCGTGACTAAAATTCCGCGCTTCGCGTTCGAAAAATTTCGGGGAGCCATCGATCGGCTAACGACGCAGATGAAGTCTGTGGGCGAGGTGATGGCTATCGGTCGAAGTTTTCAAGAGTCTATGCAGAAAGCGCTTCGCGGCCTTGAGACAGGCCTCGATGGACTTACCCCGATCATACGTTTGCCGCTCAACGAACAGGCCGAGAACACGCTCGCCCATAACTTGCGTGTACCCGGCCCTGATCGGCTTCTTCAGATCGCCGATGCCTTCCGTGCGGGCTGGACGCTCGATAGAATTCACGAGTTGAGCTTTATCGATCCGTGGTTTCTCGCGCAAATTGGCGAAATTGTTGATAACGAAAACGAGTTACAGCAGGAGGGTTTCGCCGGTCTTTCCGTCGACCGGATGCGTCAACTCAAGCGCAAAGGGTTTTCTGATAGCCACATCGCCAGACTCGTCGCGCGTAGCGAGGTCGATGTGCGCAGGCTGCGGTACAGGCTCGGTGTACGACCCGTCTACAAGCGCGTCGACACCTGCGCAGCCGAGTTCTCGACGTCTACGGCCTATCTCTACTCGACCTACGAAGATGAGTGCGAGGCTGCGCCGACGTCGCGTCGGAAGATAATGATTTTAGGGGGAGGTCCGAACCGTATCGGTCAAGGTATCGAGTTTGACTATTGCTGTGTTCATGCAGCACAAGCGCTGCGCGAGGACGGATTCGAGACCATCATGGTCAACTGTAATCCAGAAACGGTTTCGACCGACTTCGATACCTCTGATCGCCTTTATTTTGAGCCGCTGACGCTCGAAGACGTGCTTGAGATCGTTAACCTTGAAAAACCTGAGGGAGTAATCGTACAGTACGGCGGGCAAACGCCGCTCAAGCTGTGCCGTGCGCTCGAGAGAGAGGGCGTGCCGATTATCGGGACTTCGCCGGACTCCATCGATGTGGCCGAGGACCGCGAGCGTTTCCAACAGCTCATTCAAGCGCTCGACCTCAAGCAGCCGGCCAATGCCACCGCTCGTACTGGAACCCAAGCGCTTGCTTTGTCGAGGCAAGTGGGTTTTCCGCTCGTCGTCAGGCCGTCCTACGTCCTCGGTGGCCGTGCGATGGAAATCATCTTCAACGAAGACGACCTCACGACCTATATGACCGACGCCGTCCGCGTCTCGAACGAGAGCCCTGTGCTGCTCGATCGTTTTCTTGACGATGCCATCGAAGTCGATGTCGATGCCGTAAGCGACGGTAAGCGCGTATTGATCGGCGGTATCATGGAGCATGTCGAACAAGCGGGTGTGCACTCTGGCGATTCGGGTTGTTCGCTACCCCCTAACAGTCTCTCAAAAGCCACTCAGAACGAACTGCGGGAGCAGACGCGCAAACTGGCGCTTGCGCTCAACGTGATCGGCCTGATGAATATTCAGTTCGCGATTCAGAACGGAACGATCTTCGTTCTCGAAGTGAACCCGCGCGCCTCGCGTACGGCGCCGTTCGTTTCTAAAGCCATCGGACTGCCGCTCGCGAAAGTGGGCGCTCGGGTCATGACCGGACGGTCGCTAGAGACGCTCGGCGCGACCCTTGAACGAGTACCCCCGTTCTTTTCGGTAAAAGAGGCCGTATTCCCCTTTGTGAAGTTCCCGGAAGCGGACCCCATTCTCGGCCCCGAAATGAAATCCACGGGTGAGGTGATGGGTATCGGACGAAGTTTCGGTGAGGCCTACGCCAAAGCTCAGGCCGCTTCGGGCGTCGTATTGCCGCGTTCGGGTCGGTGTTTATTGAGCGTAAGGGAGCGCGACAAGCCCGGTGTAGTCGATTTGGCACGCCGACTGGTTTCGCGGGGTTTCGATCTTGTAGCAACTGAGGGGACAGCCCGTGTCATCGGTGAGGTCGGCATTCCCGTACGAATGGTTAAAAAAGTTCGGGAAGGCCGACCGCACTGCGTCGATATGATAAAAAATGACGAGATCGTCCTGATCGTCAATACGACTGAGGGCAAGCAGGCGGTCAGTGAGTCCCGCTCTATTCGGGGCGAGGCAGTCCAGCGTCGGGTAACGTACTACACCACTCTTGCCGCCGCGCTCGCGACCTGCGACGCTCTCGACTCGCTAGATCAGATCGATGTCAACCGGCTGCAGGATCTACACAAGGAAATCCGCACCTAAGCCGGATTCCTTCGAGGAATATTTTGAGGATGAGGTCGCGTGAAGCGTAATCCAATGACCGCTCGTGGTGCCGGAATGCTCCGGTCCGAACTGAAGCGTCTTAAGTCAGAAGATCGCCCGAACATCATTAAGGCGATCGCCGAGGCGCGTAGCCACGGCGACCTGTCCGAAAATGCCGAATACCACGCCGCACGTGAGCAGCAGGGGTTTGTCGAGGGGCGCATCGCCGAAATTGAATTCAAGTTGTCGACGGCTGATATCATCGATGTCGCTCAGCATGCCAACACCGGCAAGGTGCTGTTCGGCTCCACGGTCGAGCTCGAAGCCGAAGACGACCGTAAGACTGTGACCTACACCATCGTCGGCGAAGACGAAGCGGACATTCGTACTGGGCGCATCGCTGTCACGTCGCCGATTGCGCGCGCGCTTATCGGTAAGTCGGAAGGTGACGTCGTCGAGGTGGCCGCACCGAGCGGCAAGCGCAGCTACGAGGTCGTCGCGGTACGATACGAGTGAGCCGCTTAGGCCTCGCGAATCGGGCCGCACTGGCTGGGGTGCACGTTAATCGGGTAACAAAATTTTTTCGGCAGATCGGTGCGTTCTTTGTACAGCGTCGCCACATGTCCGATCCGACTGACGATCACGCTGCTGGTATCTCCTGCGAGTTTTTCTACGGCGGCGTCTAGGGCGTCCCGTTTGACGCCCGCCATCCGCACCTTGATCAGCTCGTGGGCATAAAGCGCCCGACGCGCCTCGGCTATCACTCCCTCACTGATCCCGGCATTGCCGATCAGGATGAGCGGTTTCAATGGGTGGGCGAGCCCACGGAGGTAGCGGCGCTGCTTATCGTTGAGTTTCATGAAGGGCGATTTTAGATCCGGAACGTCGAGGGCGAGGGCTCCCCAGCCCTTGAAGAGAGGGGTCTGAGGCCTTTTTAACATCGCCTTGAGAAGTTTAGTCGTTAAGGTGCGGTTAAAGAGCTAGTCGCGCAGGAGATGATGGTATAGTTTGGTGTCCTTGCGCAACGGACGGCGCTTGCTGAGGAATGTCAATGAATGACCTGATGAAGAACCTCGTAGTCTGGGCTCTCATCGCCGTGGCGGTGCTGGTACTGTTCAGTCAGTTCATTCCGCGATCCGCACCGGTTTCGGAGGTGAGCTACTCTTCGTTCCTCGACGACGTTCGCAACGGCCGTATAGACAGTGTTGTGCTTCAGGGAGATACCATCAGCGGCGTTCGCAAAGACAAGTCTACGTTCGAGCTTTACAACCCGGAAACTGATAACACGGCGCTAATCGGCTCGCTCACTAAGTCTAACGTATCCATCGTCGGTCGGGTGCCCAAGCAACCGAACTACCTCGGGCAACTTGTGTTGCAGTTGGCGCCAGCCTTGCTGCTCATTTTTGTTTTTGTTTGGATGCTTCGGCAGATGCAGGGCGGCACGGGCGGTCGCGGCGCCATGTCTTTCGGTAAGAGTCGTGCGCGCCTCTTAAGCGAAGATCAGGTAGCCGTGACATTCGCCGATGTGGCAGGAGTCGACGAAGCGAAACAAGAGGTCGGCGAAATCGTCGACTTTCTAAAAGATCCCTCTAAATTCCAAAAGCTCGGCGGTAAGATTCCGCGCGGAGTATTGATGGTCGGTAGCCCCGGTACGGGGAAGACGCTGCTCGCTCGCGCCATCGCCGGCGAAGCGAAGGTTCCGTTCTTCACCATTTCAGGCTCTGACTTCGTCGAAATGTTTGTTGGCGTTGGTGCCTCTCGCGTACGCGACATGTTTGGGCAGGCCAAGAAACACGCTCCGTGCATTATTTTTATCGATGAAATCGACGCGGTCGGTCGTCATCGTGGGGCCGGGCTCGGCGGCGGTCATGACGAGCGTGAGCAAACTCTCAATCAGTTGTTGGTCGAGATGGATGGTTTCGAGGGCAGCGAGGGCATCATCGTCATCGCAGCAACCAACCGTCCCGACGTACTCGATCCAGCACTATTGCGTCCGGGTCGATTCGATCGCCAGGTCATAGTGCCGTTACCCGACGTTCGCGGTCGCGAACAGATTCTCAAAGTTCACATGCGTAAGGTGCCGATCGCCGACGACGTGAGGCCGGCTCTCATCGCCCGTGGAACGCCGGGTTTTTCGGGTGCTGATCTCGCCAACCTTGTTAACGAGGCCGCGCTCTTCGCAGCCCGCGCCAATCGCCGCGTTGTTGGGATGGATGAGTTTGAGCGTGCGAAGGATAAAATCATGATGGGTGCCGAGCGGCGTTCCATGGTGATGACCGAGCAGGAAAAACGTATGACGGCGTACCACGAAGCTGGTCACGCGATTGTGGGTATTTCGGTACCCGAGCACGATCCTGTCTATAAGGTCACCATCATTCCGCGCGGACGTGCACTCGGCGTGACGCAGTTCCTACCTGAGCAGGACCGCTATTCGATGAGTAAGCGGCGCATCGAGAGTGGTATCGCCACACTCTTCGGCGGCCGTATCGCTGAGGAGCTGATCTTCGGTGCCGACTCGGTCACGACGGGTGCCTCGAACGATATCGAGCGTGCCACTGAACTAGCGCGGAATATGGTTACGAAGTGGGGATTGTCGGATAAGCTGGGTCCTCTTACGTACTCCGAAGAGTCGGGTGAGATTTTCCTAGGCCGCTCGGTCACGCAAACCAAGCAGGTTTCGGATGAGACAGCGCATTCGATCGACCAGGAAGTGCGGAGCGTCATCCAGGGTAATTACGAAAAAGCCCGCGATATCCTGACTGCGAATATCGATAAGCTGCATGCCATGGCAGGGGCCCTCGTGAAGTTCGAGACGATCGATGAAAGCCAGATCAAGGAAATTATGGCGGGACTACCGCCGAGCGCGCCCCCCGGTTGGGACGACTCGATTTCGGGCGGCCCGAGGGGGGATGCGCAGGGCAGCGAATCACGGCCCGCGTCTCAACCCGACATTGGATCACCGGCGGGCGAGGGTAGCACAAGCTGATTGCGTCGCTCGACGCGTGCACCTGAGCTGCGCGTGCGTCTGAAATGCGTCGGTCGAGAGCTCGACCTCACTATTCCCGTCGTTATGGGCGTACTTAATGTCACGCCTGATTCCTTCTTCGATGGTGGTCGCTTCGTCGATTTGTCTGCTGCGCTCGATCACGCTCAGTGCATGATCACAGCAGGGGCGACTCTCATCGATGTCGGCGGCGAGTCCACGCGACCGGGAGCGATACCGGTCTCGGCAGACGAGGAAAAACGTCGAGTTACCCCGATCATCGAAGCCCTTGTATCCCGAGGCGTGCTCGTCTCCGTTGATACTAGTAAGCCGGAAGTCATTCGCGCGGCTCTGCGGGCAGGAGTGCAGATGATCAACGACGTACGGGCGCTGCGGTCGCCGGGAGCACTAGAGGCCGTCGCCGAAGGGTCTGCGGCAATTTGCCTCATGCACATGCAGCGTGAACCCGCCGATATGCAACGTGCGCCCTCATATCGAGACGTGGTCGATGAAGTCGCGGAGTTTCTCGTTGAGCGCGTTGCTGCCTGCATCCAGGCAGGCGTGAGTCGCGATCGTTTGCTGGTTGATCCGGGCTTCGGGTTCGGCAAGACCGTCGAACATAATCTTGAACTTTTACGGGGAATCCCGAAAATCATGGCGGCGACCGGAGTGCCAGTGCTCGCGGGACTTTCGCGAAAATCGATGCTGGCTGCGCTCACGGGTCGACCCGTAAACGAACGCCTGGCCGGAAGTCTTGCTCTCGCCCTCGCGGCACTTGATGGCGGAGCGCGTATCATTCGCTGCCACGACGTGGCTGAAACCTGCGACGTCGTCAAAATATGGGTTTCGATACGCGGCGGCGGAGGGCTAGTGTGACCAGGCAGTATTTCGGCACCGACGGGATACGTGGGAAGGTGGGTGAGCCGCCGCTGACCGTCGATTTTGTTCTGAACCTTGCAAGCGCCGCAGCGCGGGCACTGGCTCCACAAGGGGGCTGCGTGCTCATCGGTAAGGACACGCGCTTATCAGGTTATATGTTCGAGGCGGCGCTCGAGGCAGGGTTCATCGCTGCAGGGGTCGACGCGATGCTCATCGGTCCTTTGCCGACGCCCGGCATTGCTCATATGACGCGACACTTACGCTGTAACTTCGGCGTGGTTATCAGCGCCTCGCATAATCCGTTCTACGATAACGGCATCAAATTTTTTGACGGACAGGGTTGCAAGCTGTCCGATGAAGATGAGGTCCGTATCGAGGCTGAGCTTGTCAAGCCGCCCGTAACATGTGAATCCAAATCGCTCGGTCGTGCGAGCCGTGTCGATAAGTTGCGTAAGGCGTATCAAGACTTCTGCATCGGCACTATGCCAAAAAACATCTCGCTGTCTGGTATGAAGATCGTCATCGACTGTGCCCATGGTGCAGGCTACAAAGTCGCCCCGCGTATGCTGACGGACGTCGGTGCAGAGATCGTACCGCTCGGTTGCTCGCCAAACGGATGCAATATTAACCAAGGCTGCGGCGCCACTTCACCTGAACTGCTGCAGCTCACGGTGCCCGGGGTCCGCGCCACTGTTGGCATCGCACTCGATGGCGACGGCGATCGTTTGGTGATGGTCGATCACCTCGGTCGAAAGGTCGACGGCGACCAACTGCTCTACGTCATTGCCGCGCATCGACATGCCAAAGGCCAGCTGCAGGGTCCTGTCGTTGGCACGCTCATGACAAATTACGGTCTCGAGCGCGCACTGCGCGAGCGTGGCATTGGATTCCATCGCGCGGCCGTCGGCGATCGGTATGTGCTCGAGAAGCTTCGCGAAGTGGGCGGCGTTTTGGGCGGGGAATCCTCTGGTCATTTGCTGATGCTCGATCACACTAGTACGGGCGATGCCATGGTCGTCGCGCTACAAGTGCTCGGGATAATGCAGGAAACCGGCCGTCCGCTTGCAGAGCTGACAGCGGACCTCACGTTACTTCCGCAAGCGCTGGTCAACGTGAATGTTCCCCGGCGGTTCAATCCTCTTGAGGTGCCTTCAGTTCGTGACGTACTCGGGAAAATCGAGAAGCAGTTGTCGAGCCGCGGCCGCGCCGTTCTGCGCGCATCGGGAACGGAGGCGCTCATCCGCGTCATGATCGAAGCCGAAGATGCGGTCGAAGCGCGGTCGCTTGCTAAACAACTGGCCGATGCCGTACGCGCGGCAGTTTAAAGGATGATCCCATGAGACGAAGGCCGGTCGTCGCAGGTAACTGGAAAATGTACGGCTCGAGGGCCGCCAACGCGTCGTTGGTCGCGGGGGTGCTCTCTGGACTCGCGCCTCGCGCTTTGAGGAACGTAGAGGTCGTCGTCTGTCCGCCCTTCGTCTACGCCGCAGAGTTGTCGCCACAGCTTCAAAGCGCCAATGTCGGACTCGGAGCTCAAGATGTATGCGCCGAAGCCGTACAGGGCGCGTTCACAGGAGAAGTCGCAGCGACGATGTTGCGGGAGGTCGGCTGCTCGCACGTCATCATCGGGCACTCTGAGCGGCGTGCGCTGTACGCGGAGACCGACGAGCTGGTTGGTCGAAAAACCCTATCCGCTTTAGCGGTGGGGCTCACCCCCATCATCTGTGTCGGGGAGTTGTGGGAGGAACGGGATTCCGGCCGCACATATGAGGTTTTAGGACACCAGCTTTCGGCGGTCCTGCAAACCCTTGACTCTGACCCCGCCGGTCTCGCTGGGCTCGATCGGTGCATTCTGGCCTACGAGCCGGTTTGGGCGATTGGGACGGGGCGGACGGCAACCCCTGGGCAGGCGCAGGACGTTCATGCCTTCATCCGTGGTCTGATCTCATCCCGGGATGCTAAAATTGCACAGTCGGTAAGGGTCCTCTACGGAGGGAGCGTTAAACCCAGCAACGCGCGCGAGCTATTCGAGATGTCGGACGTCGATGGGGGCCTTATTGGAGGGGCCTCACTCAAAGCCGAAGATTTCGTCGCGATTGTTGCGGCGGCCGAGTTAGGATCGGAAAGAACTTCATGTTGCTGACGACGCTGACCATCATCCAGGTGTTTTCCTCGCTCGGCATCGTCGCGCTCGTTTTACTGCAGCGCGGTCGCGGAGCTGATGCGGGTGCAGGGTTTGGTGCCGGCGCGTCGGGCAGCGTCTTCGGCGCGCGCGGTGCAACCACCGGACTTTCGCGCTTAACCGCGGTGCTTGCCGCGGTATTTATGATCAACAGTCTCGCGCTCGCGTGGTTGGGTACGCGACCGAATACAGCCAAGACGGAGACTCTGCTCGGCGAACAGTCTTCGCAGATTACGCCGGCGTCGGCGCCTGCTCCGGTGGCGCCGCTCGCTCCCGTCGCATCTCCGGCGCCGGAGCCTGTTATACCGGCTCAGTAAGCATTAATCGAAATCGCGGACGTGGTGGAATTGGTAGACACACTAGCTTGAGGGGCTAGCACCGTAAGGTATGGGAGTTCGAGTCTCCCCGTCCGCACCAAAACAACCAGCATCCTGCTATAATTTCGAGGCTTTCCGCACGGGGGTGCGTAATCAATGGTTACGTTCGTGCAAGGGCGCTAACCAATGGTGTCGAACTACCTTCCTGCACTTTTATTCCTCGGCGTGGCCTCGGGCCTCGCCGCCCTATTGCTGGTCCTCGGCAGCAGCTTTGGTCGGTATTTCTCGCGCGCCCCTGAAGACGCCGAAAAACTCTCCCAGTACGAGTGTGGCTTCGAAGCCTTCGAAGACACGCGCATGAAATTTGATGTGCGTTACTACCTCGTCGCTATCCTCTTTATCGTCTTTGATCTCGAAATTGCATTTCTCTTCCCGTGGGCGGTCTCGCTCGACACGATTGGCGGATTTGGCCTGATCTCGATGGGGATATTTCTCGCTATCTTGATTGTCGGATTCATCTACGAGTGGAAAAAAGGGGCGTTAGAGTGGGACTGACGGACGAGGTACCTTCCCACGAGTTTGCGCAGCGCGGTTTCGTGACGACCCAAGTTGATAACCTCGTCAACTGGGCTCGAACTGGTTCTCTTTGGCCGATGACCTTCGGGCTCGCCTGTTGTGCTGTCGAAATGATGCACGCGGGTGCCTCGCGGTATGACCTCGACCGTTTCGGCGTGTTCTTTCGTCCGAGTCCGCGACAATCGGACGTAATGATCGTCGCGGGGACGCTGGTTAATAAAATGGCTCCGGCTCTTCGTAAGGTGTATGACCAAATGGCGGAGCCACGGTGGGTCATTTCGATGGGCTCGTGCGCCAACGGTGGCGGCTACTACCATTACTCTTACGCTGTCGTTCGTGGCTGTGATCGCATCGTGCCAGTCGACGTTTATGTGCCCGGGTGTCCTCCGACGGCCGAAGCTTTGCTTTACGGTATCATCCAGTTACAGAAAAAAATCTCTCGAACGAGCTCGGTGTTGAGGCCGTGACGGCGCGCGTCTGGACAGAGGTCCTCTCCGCGGTGCTCGGTGATCTCGTGCGTCGTATCGAGTCACTTCCGGACGAAGTTACTCTCGAGTGCGACGCGCCGCATCTTCTCGCCGTCGCAACGGAGCTACGCGATCATCCGCAACTTGGATTTGACACCTTGATAGATCTTTGTGGTGTCGATTATCTCCACTACGGTCAATCCGAGTGGAAGACGTTTTCGGCGACGGGTTCGGGCTTTTCACGTGGTGTCGATCGACGCGGCGCAGCCGAGGGGTATCAGCCGGGGCGACGGTTCGCGGTGGTGAGTCATCTGCTATCCGTCCGACTTAATCGCCGGATTCGACTACGCGTATTCTGTCCTGATGCCGACGAACCGATAGTCGATTCTCTCGTTGGTATCTGGGCCGCCGCTAATTGGTTCGAGCGCGAAGCGTTCGATCTCTTCGGTATTCTTTTTAAAGGACACCCCGATCTGCGTCGGCTCCTCACCGACTACGGATTCATCGGACATCCGTTCCGCAAAGATTTCCCGCTGATCGGCAATGTCGAGGTACGTTACGATCCGCAGAGGCAGCGCGTAGTGTACGAGCCGGTCAGCATCGAGTCGCGCACGCTCGTACCTCGAGTGATTCGCCATGACAACCGCTATGACCCCGCGCTGGTGGGTGGGCCGGAAAACGACTCGAAGATAGCGGGCTGACATCATGGCCGAGATCCAGTCCTACACCATGAATTTCGGGCCGCAGCATCCTGCGGCACATGGTGTCCTGCGCCTCGTGCTCGAGCTCGACGGCGAAGTCATTCAAAAAGCCGACCCGCATATCGGCTTGTTGCATCGCGCCACCGAAAAACTCGCCGAGTCAAAGCCCTTCAATCAGTCGATCGGTTACATGGATCGGCTCGATTATGTTTCGATGATGTGTAATGAGCACGCTTACGTGCTGGCTATCGAGCGATTGATCGGTGTCACACCGCCGGTTCGCGCTCAGTTTATCCGCGTGATGTTCGATGAGATCACGCGTATCCTTAATCATCTCATGTGGCTCGGTGCGCACGGTCTTGATATCGGCGCCCTGACGGTGTTTTTGCTCGCGTTCAAGGAGCGCGAGGACCTCATGGACTGTTACGAGGCAGTTTCCGGCACGCGCATGCATGCCACGTACTACCGTCCGGGTGGTGTTCATCGCGATCTTCCCCATGAGATGCCGCACTATCAGGTTTCGCGTTGGCGCACCCAAAAAGAGGCCGATCGTCTCAACGAAGCGCGGAGCGCCGGCCTGCTGGGCTTCATCCAAGCCTTCAGCGAGCGATTCCCGAAAGCTATCGACGAGTACGAAACTCTGCTCACAGATAACCGCATCTGGAAGCAGCGTACCGTCAATATTGGGGTGGTGAGTCCAGAGCGTGCGATGCAACTCGGTTTTTCCGGCCCGATGCTGCGCGGATCGGGCATTGCCTGGGACCTTCGTAAGAAGCAGCCGTACGAGGTTTACGAGAAGCTCGACTTCGATATTCCCGTGGGTGCGAACGGCGACTGCTACGACCGGTACCTCGTGCGCATCGAAGAACTCCGCCAGTCCAATCGCATCGTGGCCCAGTGCGTCGAGTGGCTGAAGAAAAATCCGGGTCCGGTCATGCTAGCTGACGCGAAAGTGCGTCCGCCGCGTCGCGAAGATATGAAGGGTGACATGGAATCGCTCATCCATCACTTTAAGTTGATGACCGAGGGCTACTGCGTCCCTAAAGGCGAGACCTACGCCGCAGTTGAAGCTCCGAAGGGCGAGTTCGGCATTTACTTGGTGAGCGATGGAGCGAATAAGCCCTACCGCCTCAAATGCCGCGCTCCAGGTTTTTCCCATCTCGCCTCGCTTGAGGAGATGGTAACTGGGCATATGCTGGCCGATGTCGTCGCGGTCATTGGCACTCAGGACATCGTCTTCGGAGAGATCGACCGATGAGTGCTGAGACGAATCTTGTGCCAACGAGCGACGGGCATTTTTTTGAGCCCGGTATGGGCGACAAAGTCGTACTGCTTACGGAGCATACCCGCCACGAAATCGACGGCTGGATTTCGCGCTTCCCGGAGGGGCGGCAGCGCTCGGCCACCCTGTCGGCACTACGTTTCGTACAGGAGCAGAACAACGGATTTCTGACGCCCGAGCTGATGGATGCAGTTGCGCAATATCTCAAGCTGCCGTCAATTCAAGTCTATGAGGCAGCTACTTTCTACTCGATGTTCGAGACGCACCCCTGCGGCCGTCATCACGTGAGTGTGTGTACGAATATCAGCTGCTGGCTCAACGGCGGAGAGGAGATCCTCGCGTATTGCGAGCGAAAGCTTAGTATCAAGGCTGGCGAGAGTACGCCCGATAAAAGAATTTTTTTGAAACAAGAAGAAGAGTGCCTTGCGGCGTGTACCGGCGCGCCCATGATGATGGTCGATCACATTTTTTACGAGTATCTGACGCCGGCGAAGGTAGATAAGATTCTGGACGACTTAAAGTGAGTGACTCGATATGAGTAACGCATTACAAACCTGGCGAGACCGAATGAATCTGGTGGTGTTTGAGTCGCGAGAGATGGAGCGCCCCTGGACTCTCGAGAGCTATCTCAAAATCGGTGGCTATTCATCTTGGAAAAAAATCCTTGCCGGCCAGCTGACGCGTGAGCAGGTGATCGCCGCGACCAAGGCGAGTGGCCTACGTGGACGTGGCGGCGCAGGCTTTCCGACCGGCACCAAGTGGAGCTTCATGCCGCGTAATGAACCGATGCAGAAATATGCGGTATGTAACTCCGATGAGAGCGAGCCGGGAACCTGTCACGATCGAGATATCCTTCGTTTTAATCCGCACTCGCTCGTCGAAGGCATGGCCATCGGCGGTTATGCGATGGGCGCGACGGTGGGCTACAACTACATCCGCGGCGAGTTCCTGGGCGAGCCTGTTCCGCGTTTTGAGGCGGCGGTCAAAGAGGCGTACGACGCGGGACTGCTCGGCAAAAACGTTCAGGGTTCGGGCATCGACTTCGACCTCTACACCTTCGTCGGAGCGGGGGCGTACATCGCCGGTGAAGAAACTGCGTTGCTCGAGTCGCTCGAAGGTAAGCCAGGCAAGCCGCGATTCAAGCCGCCATTCCCCGCTGCGTTCGGTCTCTACGGTCAGCCGACGACCATCAATAACACCCAGAGTTACGCCTCGGTGCCGACCATCCTACGCAAGGGGCCTGAGTGGTTCGCCGCGCTCGGCGCGACTAACGCGGGTGGCACGGTTATTTTTTCAGTATCGGGCCATGTCGAAAACCCCGGCAACTATGAGCTGCCTCTCGGCATCCCGTTCCGCGATCTGCTCGAAATCGCTGGCGGTATGCGCGGCGGTCGCAAATTAAAAGCTGTCATTCCGGGCGGATCTTCTGTGAAAGTGGTTCCCGGTGACGTCATGATGGACGTGAACATGGACTACGGCTCGCTGCGAAGTGTGGGTTCCTCCGTCGGCTCTGCGGCGGTCATTGTCATGGACGAAACTACCTGTATGGTTCGCACTCTCGAGCGCATTTCGCGCTTCTACAAGTCTGAATCCTGCGGTCAGTGCACGCCGTGTCGAGAGGGAACGGGTTGGCTCAATCGCGTTCTAAATAGAATCGTCGCGGGGCAAGGACGTATGGCCGATGTGCAGTTGCTCGTCGACATCGCCAATCGTATTGAGGGCCACACGATTTGCGCTCTCGGCGATGCGGCGGCCTGGCCGGTACAGAGCTTCGTTCACAAATTCCGACATGAGTTTGACTACATGATCCAGCACGGTGGCCGCAGCCTCGTCGATGCACAACGGGAGGCCGCTTAAGTCTCGCGCGTGGGATATGGTTGCGAATCCAAAAAACGATCTGATCAACGTCGAAGTTGACGATATGCCCGTCAAGGCAGTTAAGGGCGCAATGATCATTCATGTCACCGATCAGTACGGTGCCTATGTGCCGCGCTTCTGCTACCACGACAAGCTGCCGGTCGCAGCGAATTGTCGTATGTGTCTCGTCGAGGTCGAAAAAGCGCCGAAGCCTCTGCCGGCCTGCGCTACGCCCGTCGTTGAGGGAATGAAGATATTTACTCGCTCGAAGGCTGCCATCGCCGCCCAGAAGGCGACGATGGAGTTTCTGCTCATAAATCATCCGCTCGATTGCCCGATTTGCGATCAGGGCGGCGAGTGCGAGCTACAAGATCTTGCGCTGGGTTTCGGACGCGATATTTCGCGTTTTACCGAGCGCAAGCGCGTAGTCAAAGATAAAAACCTCGGGCCACTCGTCTCGACGGATATGACACGCTGCATTCACTGCACACGCTGCGTTCGGTTCGGACAAGATATCGCTGGCATTCCCGAGCTCGGCACCACCGGACGCGGTGAAAACATGGAAATCGGCACCTGGATCGAGCGCAGCATTGATCACGAGCTGTCGGGTAACATCATCGATCTTTGCCCCGTGGGTGCGCTCAATTCTAAGCCGTATCGTTACCAAGGTAGGTCGTGGGAAATGGTACAGGTGCCATTTGTTGCGCCACACGATGGCATCGGTTCTAACGTTTTCGGGCATGTAATTCGCGGAAAGCTCAAACGAGTCGTGCCGCGTGCGAATGACGACATAAACGAAACCTGGATCGCCGATCGTGATCGATTTAGCTACGAAGGGGTATTATCGCCTGACCGATTAACCAAACCCATGCTACGCGAAGGTGCCAAATGGCGCGAAGTCGAGTGGGACGAAGCCTTGTCTGCGGCGACGCGTGGATTGGTTGCCGCCGGCGCATCAACGGGAACCTTGGTTCACCCCTCGTGCACGGCTGAGGAAATGTACTTAGCAGCGCGATTGACGCGAGGCCTCGGATCGCAAAACATTGATCATCGGCTGCGCAGCCGCGATTTCCGTAATCATGCCTCTGATCCGTTGCGACCCTCGCTTGGCATCTCCGTCGCTGACGTTGAGGCCTTATCGGGTGTACTCGTGGTGGGATCCAACTTGCGTTCCGAGTTACCGATCCTCGCACATCGTTTGCGCAAGGCGGCGGTTCGCGTGCGTGCAAAGGTCGCTTTCGTGGACTCACGCTCGCGTGATTATCACTTTCCGGTCGAAACGCAGATCGCGTGCCAGCCCTCCGAGTGGGTGCCTGAGCTTGCCGGTATTCTCTCGGCAGTCTGCGAGCTAAAAGGAGTTCAACCGGGCGAGGCTTACTCGAGATTGCTGCACGGTGTGGCAGTATCAGCGGTGCAGCGTTCCGCGGCCGCAGCGCTTTGTCATGGAACCTCGAGGGCCGTATGGCTTGGTGCTATGGCGCAAAGGCACCCGGCTGCAGTCGATTTGCGATCGATCGCCTCCGAAATCGCCTGCGTGAGTGGTGCCTCGCTCGCCATTCTCGCCGAGGGAGCAAACGCTGCAGGGGCGTGGCTTGCTGGCGTTGTTCCGCATCGCCAGGCGGGCGGCGTGGCGGTCATCGATGCGTCCGGACTCAATGTCCGCAGGATGCTAGAAACTGCTCAGCGCGCATATCTTTTAATAGGTCCGATCGAACCTGCTGCCGATATGGTCGATGCCGAGCTCGCTGCGCAAGCGCTCGGGATGGCGGCCTGCGTTGTTTCGGTGACGCCGTTCGTCACCGACGAAATAAAAAAATTCGCTCACGTGCTGTTACCGATGAGTAGTTTTGCTGAGACGTCAGGAACGTACGTTAACCTTGAAGGTCGTTGGCAGAGCCAGACGGGCTTGTCGAAGCCACCAGGCGAGGCGCGTCCCGGTTGGAAGATTCTTAGAGTTCTTGGTAATCAGATCGAACTTGCGGGCTTCGGTTACCAGAGTTCCGAAGAGGTCCGCGACGAGTTATCGCGGGTCGTGACCGAGCGTGCAGGTGTTGCGGTGCCGATCACGCTCGTCACCGCACACGTCCCGGCCATCCCCGCCATCTCAGGATACGATGATCTTTACTCGGACTCGCTGGACGTACCGATGTACGCCATCGATGCCGTACTGCGCAGAAGCCCGGCGTTGCAGCAGACCACCATCGCATTGACCTCGAAGTCGGGGAGGTGATGTGATGGCTGATCTCTTCACGCCGTGGGTGTCGCTGCCCGAGTATGTCCGGGCGACGGTGTGGATTCTCATCGTGACTGTCGCCCTTATTCTCTCGGTGGCGTTCACCACGCTTTGGGAGCGCAAGGTCCTCGGATGGATCCAGTTGCGGAAGGGCCCGAATCGGGTCGGCAGTTTTTTTGGTCTCTTTCCAGGGATCTTCCAGCCCTTCGCGGACGTCATTAAGCTGCTGCTGAAGGAAGTGGTCGTTCCGTCGGCTTCGAGCAAAGGGCTGTACCGCATCGCGCCAGCGATCACGCTGATTTCGGCGTTTGCAGCTTGGGCCGTGATGCCCCTTGATCCTAATCTCGTCATCGCCGACATTGATGCCGGATTGCTCTACCTCCTTTCTTTGACCTCGGTGGGTGTTTACGGCGTCATCCTCGCTGGCTGGGCCACTAACTCCAAGTATGCGTTCCTCGGTGCGATGCGTTCAGCTGCGCAGGTGGTCGCCTATGAAATTGCCATGGGTTTCGCACTCGTCGGCGTAGTCATGGCAGCCGGTACCCTCAATCTTGGCGACATCGTCCGCGCTCAAGAAGGCGGCATGGGTAACTGGTTCTTCACCTGGTTGTTCCCGCTATTCCTCGTCTATGTGATTGCCGGCGTGGCGGAGACCAACCGCGCGCCCTTCGATGTGGCGGAGGGCGAGTCGGAAATCGTCGCTGGGTTCCATGTCGAGTATTCGGGCATCGCCTTCGCGCTGTTCTTTCTCGCCGAATACGCAAACATGATCCTTATCTCGGCGCTCACAGCGGTATTCTTCCTTGGTGGATGGCTTAGTCCGTTTGACGGTGTATTAGTTGCGGATCATCCTCTTGCAGCGTCCGGATTTCATTGGCTCTTTCTGAAACTCTTCTTCTTCCTGACCTGCTTCATTTGGTACCGAGCTACGTTTCCGCGTTATCGCTACGACCAGATTATGCGTCTCGGTTGGAAAGTACTGATCCCGGTGACCTTGGTGTGGATCTTGGTCGAAGTTCTTCTGGTTTGGTTTGGCGTCGGCCCTTGGAGAAAATGAGATGGCACTGAGCAGCATCGCCAAAACTTTTTTACTGACTGAGCTTCTCGCCGGTATGTCGCTGACGGCACGCACGCTGTTTCGGAAGAAAGTCACAATTAACTATCCCGAAGAAAAAACGCCGCAGTCACCACGATTCCGCGGGCTGCACGCGCTACGCCGCTATGCGAACGGTGAGGAGAGATGCATCGCCTGCAAGTTGTGTGAGGCAGTGTGCCCGGCACTTGCAATCACGATCGAGTCGGACGTAGCCGCCGACGGAACGCGGCGAACGACGCGTTACGATATCGATCTCTTTAAATGTATTTATTGCGGATTTTGTGAGGAGGCTTGTCCGGTAGACGCTATAGTGGAGACCCGCATCCATGAATACCATATGGAAAATCGCGGGGAAAATATTATGACCAAGGATAAGCTGCTCGCGGTTGGCGATAGGCACGCTGCGCTCATCGACGCCGATAAGGCGGCTGATGCACGTTACCGATAATCGCGGCGATACAGGCGAGGAATTTTGGTGTTCGTTGAGCTACTTTTTTATGGTTGTTCGACGATCCTGCTCGCCGCGGCGCTAGGTGTTATTACCAGCCGCAACCCGGTGTATTCGGCCCTGTGCCTCGTTCTTGCTTTCATTACCAGCGCAACGCTTTGGCTGCTGATTGAAGCAGAGTTCCTCGCTATCGTGCTGGTGCTCGTCTACGTTGGAGCAGTCATGGTGCTGTTCTTATTCGTTGTGATGATGCTCGACATCAACGTCAAGGAGGTCAAGCAAGGGTTTAAGCGCTATGCCTGGCTCGGATGGGTGGTATCGTTGATCGTAATTGGCCAGATGATCGCTGTTTTCTATGCGAAGGACTTCGGCATTGATGCGACGAGCGGCCCGGTGCGTAATGCGGCAGGCTATAGCAATACGCGCGAACTTGGCGAGGTACTTTACACGCAATACGTTTATCCCTTTGAGCTCGCCGCTGTGCTGCTACTCGTTGCCATCGTCGCGGCTATTGCGCTCACCATGCGTCGTCGTCCGAGGCTCAAGCCTCAGGACGTTGCCAAACAGGTGGCAGTGCGCCGTGGGGATCGGGTGCGTCTGGTGAAGGACGTTGGCGGAGAGGGCGGGGAGGATCCGAGATGATCACTCTGCAGCATATGCTCACGATCTCCAGCATTTTGTTCGCACTATCGGTCGCGGGAATTTTCCTCAACCGTAAGAATGTCATTTTGCTGCTGATGTGTATCGAGCTCATGTTACTCGCGGTGAACTTCAGCTTTATCTCCTTCTCACGTTTTCTCGGTGATCTCGACGGTCAGGTATTCGTATTTTTCGTGCTGACCGTCGCCGCAGCCGAGTCGGCGATCGGTCTCGCCATCCTCGTGGTGCTTTTTCGCGAACGCCGCAGCATCAATGTCGAAGATCTCGACACCATGAAAGGATGAACGGGTGATGGAAGACTTGAGCGCCTCTTTGCTGTCGATGGATCCGCGAGAGCTGCTGGCTATTCCGCTGCTGCCGCTTGCGGCAGCCATCGTCGCGGGTCTGTTTGGCAAGCTTATCGGTCGCACGACTGCTCACGTCATCACTATCGCAGCAGTCGGTTCTAGTTTCGTTTTGTCGGCGCGGGTGGCCGGACAGCTCGTCACGGGGGAGGTGAGCGTGTTTAACGAGTCGGTGTACACCTGGCTCGTGAGTGACGGTATCCGGATGGAGGTTGGTTTCCTTGTTGACCAGTTATCAGTACTGATGATGTGCGTGGTGACCTTTGTCTCCCTCTGCGTGCACGTTTACACCATCGGTTACATGCATGACGATCCGGGTTATCAGCGGTTTTTCTCATATATATCGCTGTTCACCTTCGCGATGCTGATGCTCGTGATGTCGAACAACTTCATGCAGCTCTTTTTCGGTTGGGAAGCCGTGGGCGTCATGTCCTACCTGCTCATCGGATTCTGGTACACGAAGCTGAGTGCAATCTTCGCAAACCTTAAAGCCTTTCTGGTCAATCGGGTCGGCGACTTCGGTTTCGTGCTTGGCATCGCAGCCATCGTCTATTACACGGGCTCACTCGATTACCGCGACGCGTTCGCTGTAGCTCCGGCACTCGCGGAAGTTCGCTATGCCTTGACGGATAGTTGGTCGGTTTCGGCTATTTCGCTGATTTGTATTCTGTTATTCATCGGCGCGATGGGCAAGTCTGCTCAGGTGCCGCTACATGTATGGTTGCCCGATTCCATGGAAGGTCCGACCCCGATCTCGGCGCTTATCCATGCGGCGACGATGGTGACGGCGGGTATCTTCATGGTGGCGCGGTTCTCGCCGTTGTTTGAGTATTCGGAGGTGGCCCTGTCGCTCGTTCTTGTCGTGGGCGCAACGACCGCGCTCTTCATGGGTTTCCTCGGTGTTGTTAATAACGACATCAAGCGTGTGGTCGCCTATTCCACGCTCTCGCAGCTTGGCTATATGACCGTGGCGCTTGGTGCGTCGGCCTATGGTGCGGCCATCTTTCATCTAATGACGCACGCCTTCTTCAAGGCGCTCCTTTTCTTGGCGGCAGGGTCGGTGATCATCGGTATGCATCATGAGCAGGACATGCGAAAGATGGGTGGACTCGCCAAGGTCATGCCGATCACCGCGGCAACCTGCTGGATCGGTGCGCTCTCCTTGATCGGAACGCCGTTTTTCTCGGGTTTCTATTCCAAAGATTTCATCATCGAAGCCGTTCAAGAGTCGAGCCGTTGGGGCGCGACGTATGCCTACTGGTGTGTATTGCTCGGCGTGTTTATCACGGCGTTCTACACGTTCCGCATGGTGTTCATGACCTTCCACGGATCGCCGCGTTGGGAGCATGGGCATAACGACCATGGACATCAGGATCGCGGTCACGGCGGCAGGACGTCGCATGAGAGCCCGTGGGTGGTAACGCTGCCTTTAATCTTTTTAGCGATTCCCTCGCTTGCCATCGGTTATCTCACAGTGCAGCCGTTACTCTTCGGTGGATTTTTTGGAGAGGCCATTCAGATGCTTCCGGCAAACGACGTACTACGCAAGCTAGCTACGAACTTCCTTGACCCGACATCGTTCGCCTTAGAGGCAGTTAAGCATCCACCCCTGTGGTTGGCGTCAGGGGGTATCGCAGCCGCCTGGTTTTTCTACTTGAAGAGTCCGCTGATGGCGGATCGCGTCGCCTCGCTCTTTGCGCCGATCCGACCTCTACTCGATAATAAGTATTACTTCGACTGGTTTAATGAAAAGGGGCTCGCTACGGGAAGTCGTGGGCTTGGTTGGGTGTTTTGGAAAGCGGGTGATCAGGCATTAATCGACGGAGCCATGGTCAATGGTTCCGCTCACCTTGTCGGTGCAGTGGCCGGCGTGGTCCGCAAAGTACAGACCGGCTACCTCTACTCTTACGCGTTTTGGATGATGATGGGGTTAACTTCGCTACTCGCGTGGTTCCTCTTCAGCGTCTGACCCACGACTAAAGTCCTCGTGCAGGCCTCCTTGCTCTCGATACTTATTTGGTTCCCGATCCTCGGCGGTGTTGTCGTGCTCGCGCTCGGCAATGGCCGTGTCAGCCTCGCTCGCTGGGTAGCGATGGTCACGTCGGTTGCAACGCTTACCCTGTCGGTTTCGCTTTATACGGGGTTCGACTTGACGACGGCATCGTTCCAGTTCGTCGAGCAGATACCTTGGATTCCTGCATTCAATGCAACGTATTATCTTGGTATTGATGGAATCTCATTGCCTCTCGTATTACTCACGACGTTTGTGACGGTTATGGTCGTAATCGCGGGCTGGACAGTGATTACCGAGCGTCCCGCGCAATACTTTTCAGCATTCCTAATCATGGAAGGGTTGATGGTCGGCGTGTTCTCGGCGCTCGACGGCTTACTGTTCTATTTCTTTTGGGAAGCGATAATGATTCCAATGTTTCTAATCATCGGAATCTGGGGTGGTCCGCATCGGGTCTACGCAACCATCAAATTTTTTCTCTATACCTTTCTCGGTTCTGTGCTGATGCTCGTGGCGTTTATTTATATGTACCTACAAACGGGCAGCTATGAAATCGTAGTGCTGCAGGGAATGCCGCTCAGGTTCAACGAACAGCTTTGGATCTTTCTAGCATTTCTCGCTGCGTTCGCGGTAAAGATTCCGATGTTCCCGGTGCACACTTGGTTACCCGATGCTCATGTCGAGGCGCCGACTGGAGGCTCGGTCGTGCTGGCAGCCATCATGTTGAAGATGGGCGGCTATGGCATCTTACGGTTTGCATTGCCCATAGCACCCGATGCAGCTCGCGAGCTCGATATGCTCATCATCGTACTCTCGCTCGTTGCAGTCGTTTACATCGGATTCATCGCTCTCGTACAGACTGACATGAAAAAACTCATCGCGTACTCATCGATTGCGCATATGGGCTTCGTGACGCTTGGCTGCTTTCTCGTGTTTGATATCGAAAGCCGAACCGGCTCGCTTGCCGGAGCCGGGATGGGTATCGACGGTGCGATGGTGCAGATGGTTTCGCACGGTCTCATCTCCGCAGCGATGTTCCTTTGCGTCGGCGTTATGTACGACCGCGTGCACAGCCGCGAGATTAGCGCTTATGGTGGCGTTATCAATCGCATGCCAATTTTCGGCTCTTTCATGGTGCTTTTTGCGTTGGCTAATTCGGGGTTACCCGGCACGTCCGGTTTCGTCGGTGAGTTCCTCGTGATCATCGCGAGTTTTAAGGCAAATTTTTGGTATGCATTTCTGGCCGCGACGACACTCGTACTCGGTGCTGCATACACACTCTGGCTTATAAAGCGTGTCATTTTCGGTCCTGTGGGTAACGATAACGTTGCGGCGTTGGAGGACCTCAACGCCCGCGAGCTTTTGTTAATGGCTGTTCTTGCGGCAGGTGTGTTGTTACTTGGCGTTTGGCCTGCGCCCGTGGTTGAGGTGATGCAGCCGTCCGTTCGGCATCTGGTCGAGCAGATCGTCATCAGTAAGTTGCCATGACATGACCCAAACTTTGACACTCGCATCGATCATGCCCGCGTTGCCGGAAATCTACCTCACGTCGGCGATTTGTCTCGTGTTGCTGGTAGACGTATTCGCCGGATCCGCGGGGCGCCGAATTACGCCTACGCTGACGCTACTCGTCATCGCCGTGTGCGCCGCGTTGACTTTGCGGTACGCGCGAGTTCAGGGTGCTATCGTAATCTTCTCCGGGATGTATCTAGCAGATCCGATCGCCACGGTGCTCAAACTTTTCACGATGTTGTTTGTTGCTGTAGCGCTACTTTACTCAAGGCACTACCTCGACACTCGCGGAATCTTGAAGGGTGAGTACTATGTGCTTGCGCTCACTGCGATGCTCGGTATTTTCGTAATCATCTCCGCTGGAAGTCTACTCACGCTTTATATCGGTATTGAACTCTTGGCATTATCGCTTTATGCGTTGGTCGCCTTCGACCGGGATTCGGGGATCGCTGCCGAATCGGCGATGAAGTATTTTGTGCTTGGCGCTATCGCCTCAGGGTGTCTACTGTATGGCATGTCGCTCATCTACGGCATGTCAGGTACGCTCCTCCTCAACGAGCTCGCTGTGGCGCTGCAGGGTAAGCCGAGTCTTGGGCTCACGATGGGTGTGATTTTTGTAGTGGTTGGCGTCGCGTTTAAGTTCGGTGCCGCGCCGTTTCATATGTGGGTGCCGGACGTTTATCACGGTGCACCGACCTCGGTGACGCTGTTCATTGCTACGGCCCCTAAGACTGCGTCATTCGCGCTTGCGTTTCGCTTGCTATCCGGCGCCCTCGGAAATATTGCCGACACCTGGATACAGATGCTGATCATCATCGCGCTGCTATCGGCGGTGTTTGGCAACGTCGTGGCAATCGCCCAGACCAACTTTAAGCGCATGCTCGCTTACTCAGCAATCGGTAACGTCGGTTTCATTTTGTTTGGATTCGTAGCGGGCGCAGAACAGGGCTATGAGGCTGCCTTCTACTATACGATCGCGTACGTACTGACGACGCTCGGCGCGTTCGGAGTGATGCTTCTGGCGAGCCAAAAAGGCTTCGAGGCGGATGAACTCGATCATTACAAAGGACTGTACGCGCGTGACCCGTTGCTGGCGTTCGTCATGATGATACTGATGTTCTCGCTTGCCGGCATTCCGATGACTGTTGGATTCCTAGCGAAGCTGCAGATCTTCCAGGCACTGTGGGATGCAGATCAGCTGGTACTCGTTATTGCCGCGGCACTTGTATCGGTAATTGGTCTTTTCTACTACCTCCGCGTCGTGAAGATTCTCTATTTCGATGAGCCGGGTGATTTGCCGATTCCCGAATCTCGCGCGGGCGAGAGAGTCGCGCTTGGTCTCAATGCGGCGGCGGTGGTGCTTCTTGGTGTGGCACCGCAGTCCTTGATCGAGCTCTGTTCGCAGGTTGTACGCTGATTTTTTCAGCGAGTTGAGCTCTGGGTCTGAGCCCTGTACACTCTACGGCCCTACTGGTGCGGGGTGGAGCAGCCTGGCAGCTCGTCGGGCTCATAACCCGAAGGTCGTAGGTTCAAATCCTACCCCCGCTACCAATAAAATCAACCACTTACGATAACTTGGTCTTCCTCTAAAAACTGTTTTGTGTACAGATTGTGTACATCAATGCAGCCGAGC
>Ga0194128_10001203_pt1 | contig 45466 bp, 47 predicted proteins | sample TA2KigCa65mmetaG_FD_148650 | JGI IMG/M metagenome (GOLD analysis project Ga0194128, IMG submission 148650) | Freshwater microbial communities from Lake Tanganyika, Tanzania - TA2015037 Kigoma Deep Cast 65m | ecosystem: Environmental > Aquatic > Freshwater > Lake | place: Tanzania: Lake...
GCGCCTGTTCCAACAGGCGCCTTTTCCAATTCCGATGACAATTTGGGCCGCGCGCCCACGCATGAGAGAGTGATGCGGCACTGGAGGCAAATCGGAGCGATGGTTCTGGCCGCCGGAATGCAGCTAAGCTGTGGCGCTATGTTCGGGCCGAAAACAACAAAACAAGAAATAAAAGGCTTCGGACAAATCGGCGTGCCGTCATCGCTGGGGAAGGCGTCGGCATTCGTGCGTAACGAATACGCCATCATCGGCTTTTACCGATCCTTTTCATTTCTCGAGTCATTTCGGTGGATGGGCTCGTCGACGCCGTGGCGCGAGGCGCTGATTGTTACGGTGACTCGGCCGGGCAGGAATGTCTCGCGGCCCGCGGTCCACGAAGCCGGCGAGCACTGCGAGGACATCCGGTGGCTGAGTGCAAGCGAAACGGTTCGTGTCGGCGAATGCATGTACCGGGTGAACGCGAGCGAACGGAAGTCGTGGCTGGTCGCGGCGGACGATCCGCAGCGCAGGGTGTCGATGGCCTATCGCGCGTTTCAACAGGACGTTTCGCGGGAGAAGGCGGTAGAGATTTTGACGGCGGCGATGACGAGCTACCAGCCGTTGCCGAATCAGGACGCGCCGTTTCAAGCGATCGACGATGCGGAAAGGAAGGAAGAACAGGCCGGGCTGAAAGCCGAGGCGGAGGTGCTTGCGTGGATCGAGAAGAAGGGCTGGCCTCGGCCGGAGTTACAGAAGACTGTTGTTGTTGGCGATCTCGCTTATGTGCGCTGGCACCGGGCGCAGCCGGAGATCGACTTCGTGTGCCTGGTGGGATCGACGCCGCTCGGCGCCGAACCGAAGCTCGACCCGCGCTTCGACGGCGGAACGTTGCGGCAGTATCAGGGCGAGTGGAAGAATCTCGGTCTGGAGGACTGGTACAACTACACGCCGATGGACGCCTTCAAGGAGCGCGCTTTCGATCCGGCGCGGCAGTATCACTTCTACCGCACCTCGACGGGTGCGGAGTATCTGGACGAGTTCGTGGCTGCGTGCGAGGCGCCGAAGCAAATGCTTCAGCGTTGATCGAGAGTCGAAGCCATTTCCAGATGAGTCGATTTCAGATCGACCCAGCAGTCCTTGGCGACACTTTTCACGAACACGAGCGTCTCGACGCCGAACGAGCGCGGGCCGTCGTAGGCCGCCCAGCGCGCGCGGCACAGTGCGAGTTTCTCTTCGAGTTGCTCCACCGGGAAATCCTGTGCGAGGGTGATGTGCGGCGAGTACCTGAACTTTTCATCAAAACGAAACGGCCCTTGATCCAGGGCCGCGTGTGCGTCGATGAGCTCTTGCTTGCCTTGCGTCACCGAGATGTAGATGACGGTGCTGTTCTCGAAATAGGTCACTTCGCCGAGCCGCACTTCGAAGGCGTTTAGGCGCGACGCATGTTCTCGCAGCCAGCGCGCGGCGGCTTCTTCGTCACCCGTGATCGAGCGCGGCGGAAGGATCGACACATGCGAAGCGAGTCCGCAGCCGCACACCGCCTCCCCACGCAGGTTCAACAGAAACTCTCCGAGTTGCCCGTCGATGTAAGCAACTGCTCCGTACGGCCGGTCGGCGTGCGGATTGGAACATTGGCCGGATGAAGGGCCGTCGGTCGATTCCATACTTACAGTGTACTCGCCTCGGCGGGTTGTTCGGAGGGCGCCTGCTCGGCGGGCTTCACTTCGGGGATGACCCATTTGGCGTCTTCGAAACCGACATACTTGCAGATCTTCAGCGCGCCGAGTTCGGTCTCGAGCAGATCGCCGACATCGAGCGGGCTTTCGGTGGCGCGGAGTTGTTCCCAAGCCTCGTAAACATTGGTCGCTTCGACGGTTCCGGCTTCGATGTAGTCGCGGAGTTTCACGGCCGATTCGCCGCTCGTGTGCGGGGCGTTGCGGAAGTGCTGGCGCACGTGGTCCCGCATGCGGAATACACGGTAAGTGGGCATTCCCGACTATTGTCGCGCAAAGTGCGCGCGCGCCGCCGCGCGGCCTTCTTCGATCCAGCGTTCGATGTTGGCTGTGTTCCAGATCGCGCTGCTCCGTAATGGCCCGAGCCGCTTGAGCGGTTCGATGATCGCGCCGGTGCGTTGGCGCTTCGCACGCCCCCAGCCGAACCACCATCAGGGCAGGTGCGTCCACACGTTGACGGCCAATATCTCGGTCGCGCCCATCTGGCGCGCGGCGAAGGTGGGGCAGGGATCTCGCAGACCACCGTCGACCGAGAGCACACCGTCGAGGCGTTTGGCGGGCAGGACAAACGGGATGGCGCAGGAGGCGAGGATCGTGTCGGACGTGATGTTTTCGGTGATGAGGACTTGTTCGAGATTCCAGCCCTGGCTGACGACGACGCCGAGTTGTTTTTTCGGCCGGAAGTTTCGCATCATCTCGCGGATGGTGGTTTCGAGGATAGTGGTATCCGCGAAGCCGTCCAGGAAGTAGCGCGGGCAGTGGAGCTTGAGCGTTGCTGCGGGTTCGCTGGAGAGCCAGAGTTTGACGAGGCCGGCGGCGGACATACCGCCGGCGATGGCGCAGGCGTTGAGCGCGCCGGCGGAGGCGCCGACAATCGTGTCGAATTCGAAGCGGTTTTCGATGACTGTGTAGGCGCCGGCTTCGAAGGCGCCCCAGAGGCCGCCGCCGCCGAGGACTAGGGCGGATTTGTGGCTCAAGGTTTCTTTGTTTTGTTCGCGTGGCGCGCGATCAACTGCTGGCGCTTTTGCTCGATGTACTCCGGCGTGATCTCGATCGATTGACCGGAGTTTAGGCCTTCGAGCAGGAGTTGTTCCAGTCTTTCCCCGGCTGCTTCGCGCCCGTCCGCGATTACGACCGCAAGATTTTCGAACGCCTTCCCGAATCGCTTGTGCGCTTCCGCTTGCGCCGCTTCGAACTTCTTGCGGCGGGCGGCGGGCGAGATGGGTCTCTGCGGCATATGCAATTACTCTCGCACATCGGGCTCCGGCGGCGGGGCCTCGGGGATGCGCCAGTGCCGGAACCAGCTTCGCCAGCCAGTTTCGGGTTGGGCGAAGCCTTCGAGAATGGCGATGTTGTAGCGAAGATTTCCAGTGGTCAGGAGGAAGTGCTTGCCGTCGGGATGGAGATCGAGGCTGCTGATGACGTCGGCTGGGTCGAGTTCGACTTCGATTTCGGTGCGTTCGGCGCCGGTGCGCGCGTCGAGCGCAACGATAGAGCGGCCGTTCGGACGGTAGCAGTAAAGCGTGCGGCCGCCGTCACCGAAGATCACGCTGGTGTATTGCCTAGTGCCGATCTCCCATTTCGAAGTTTTTCCGTCAGGCGCCATTAGATACCAAGCTCGATTCGGCGCTGGGACCGAATACAGTACCGAACCATCGGGCGAACAGGCAATTAGGCCACCATCCTTCACGGTGACGGCGGTTCCGCCCTGGCTCGGAATCTTTCGCACCTGCCCGTTCTCGCTGAACCAAATCCACTCGCCGTCCGGCGACCAGCAAAATGATCCGGCGATGCCTTCGCTGGTGAGAATCCGGACGGTACGGCCACCGCCCGACGGAGCGATCGCGATGCCCTTTCTGTCACCTTCAAAAATTGCCACGCCTGTGCCATCCGGGGAGAACCGGGCGCTGCCGGACTCCGAGGACCCAATTCGCGATGCCTCCGATCCGTCGGCACGCATCGTCATGATTCCGTTATTTCGCCCGCCGCCGGTGGCGATGCGGTCCCCGGTAGGAGACCATACCCCTAGCCATCCCGCGCCGATCTCGCGGACGCGCTTGCCGCTGATGGAATATTCCACCAACCTCCAGTCCGGCTGGCCGCTGGAGAATGCGACTCTCCGTCCGTCCGCGCTCACATCCAGGCTGACGATGACACCAGCTCCGGCGTGGAGCAATCGGCGGCTTGGGCCGCGCGAGTCGGCCAGGAGGAGTTGCGAGGAACGAGCCGATGGGTCACTCCGCTGCTGAATTACGATATGCCGACTATCCGGGAACAGCTTGAGCGCGCGGCTTCCGCGCGCGGCCTCGATCCGTCTCGATTCGCCGCCCTGCTTGAGCGGTATCACCCAGGATCCAGAAGGCATGGAAAACAACAGCTCCTCGCCGTTCGCGGAGACATCGAACCAAGACGCAAACCCTTCAGGCACTGAAATATGGCCAAGTTCCCTCGGCGCCGACCCGAACGGCGAGCTGACAAATAGTTTCTGTTTGCCGGCCACAGGGCGAGGGAAATAGGCGTCGCCGCTCTTATTCGCAATCGTGAAGACAGAGGCGTTTTCCAGCATTTTTTGCGGCGTTCCGCCTGCTAAACTGACGCACCACAAATCGCGAGTTGATAGATAGCAGACCTTCGCGCCGTTAGCGGTCCATCTGGGGGAAAACAAGCTATCTCCCCTGGCGATAATCACCGGGCGGGGCAGACCCAACGTCTGTACGGCCAACTCGGTCAGGCCGTTGTAGTTCTGCGTGTACACGACCGACTGGCCGTCGGGAGAAAATGCAGGACGGACCTTCGACGCCGGCCCAAACGTGAGCGGCGTCACGCGTAACGGCTCAACGCCTTCGTTCGCAACCATCGCCAATTTCGCGCCGCCAAGGGCGCCAATCACCAGCGTCGCCGCTGCGATCCAAAACGGGGTGCGCTTTGTTGCGGACTTCTGCGCGGGTAACGACTCCGTCGTCAGCGCCACCCGGCCCGACAGAGCCCGCAGCGCCAGCGCCAAATCCTTAGCCGACTGAAAGCGCTGCTCCTTATCCTTCTCCAAACACGCGCGGATGAGTTCACGCACGCCGGCGGGCACGGCGTCGGGGAGTTCCGGCGGGTCGTCCTTCAGCGCGGCGTTCATGGCTTCGACGGCGGTCGGGCCATCGAAGGCGCGCTTCGCCGCAAGCAGTTCGTAAACCAGCGCGCCGAAGCTGAAGATGTCCGAGCGGGCGTCGACCGATTCGCCGCGCACTTGCTCGGGCGACATGTAGCCCGCGGTTCCCATGACGGTGCCGGCGGCGGTGAGCGTGGCGTCGGTGGAACCGGGCGCGCGCTGGGCGAGACCGAAGTCGAGAATCTTGGCGCGGCCGTCACGGGTGAGCATGACGTTATCGGGCTTGAGGTCGCGGTGCGTGATGCCCTTGGCGTGCGCGGCGGCGAGGCCGTCGGCGATCTGCGCGGCGATGTCGAGCGCTTTGCGCTGTTGCAGCTTCGCGTCGCGCAGCGTTTCGCCGTCGACCAACTCGGAGACCATGAAGTTCTCGCCGATGTCGAACACGGCGACGATGTTCGGGTGATTTAGCGCGGCGACGGCCTTGGCTTCGGTTTCGAAACGGTTGCGGCGCTGGCTGTCGTTGGCGAAGGCTTCGGGCAGGATTTTGAGGGCGACGTCGCGGTTAAGGCGGGTGTCGCGGGCTTTGTAGACTTCGCCCATGCCGCCCGCGCCGAGTGGCGCGATGACTTCGTACGGTCCGAGTTTTGTGCCGGCGGCTAGGGGCATTGGCGCTGTTACATTCTATCGTTAGACTAGGGGCGATGACGAATTCGGAGTTGATCGTTTCCGATTCCAAGGTCATGCTGGGCAAGCCCGTGATTCGCGGAACGCGGATTACGGTTGAGCTGATTTTGGAGAAGTTGTCGGCGGGCCAATCGATCGAGCGAATGCTTGAGGCGCATCGGCATATCAAGCGTGAAGAGATCTTGGCAGCCATCGCGTATGCGGCTAAAGTTGTGCACGCTCAGTTCGTTTCGACGTTGCCTGACGGCGAGTGCGATTCCTTCGCCGATTCGGAGTGGTCTGTGGAGTTAGTATAAAAGCATGGCCGCGCCGAACATTCCGTGGGTTTCTCCGGAGGAGTTCCTTGACATGGAGGAGCGGTCGGAGACGAAGCATCATTACTATCGGGGGTTGATTACGGCGATGGCCGGTGGGTCGCCCGAGCATTCAGCCTTGGCAATGAACTTGGGCGCCGAGTTACGCGCCGCGTTGCGAAAGACCGGTTGCAGAGTTTTCAATTCAGACCTCATGATTCAAACCGGATCAGGCGAAATGCTCGCCTACCCCGATGTATCGGTGGTTTGCGGGCCATTCAAACGGATGCCCACGAGGCGCAACGTCGTCACAAATCCGTTCTTTGTCGCCGAAGTCCTATCGCCCTCTACCGAAGCGAATGACAGGGGCGAGAAGTCACGAGAGTACCGGCTAACGCCGACGCTCCGCCAGTACGCTCTGCTCTCGCAAGAAACTCCGCTCATCGAAGTCCATACGCGCCACGACGACGGCACTTGGCGCATCACTGAATTCGAAGGCCTAGACGCGACGCTCGACCTCACCGCCCTTAACTGCCGCATTCCCCTGGCCGATCTTTACGACGGCGTGTTCGACGAATAGCCGCCAGTAGCGATAAACTCCCTGTAGTGCGACTTTTCGTATTTTTCCTCGCCGCAATGGCGCTGATGGCGCAGTCGGACCGCGCCACGGCCGAATGGGCGCTGCAGTTCGGCGGGCGCGTGCGGCTGGTTGGCTCACACGCCTGGCTTGTCGATAGAACAGAACTGCCCAAGAACGATTTTCGGCTCGAAGGCGTCGATTTGGTCGGCACGATCATCGACCCGAAGGACATGGCGAAGTTGAGCACCGCCACCGAACTGCGCGAAGTGATTTTGCCCGGCACGATATTCAATCCCGGCGCGGGATCGACGCTCGACGTCAACACGGAGTTGAAGGCGCTGGCCGCGTTGACTAAGCTCGACAAGCTGGGCTTCTCGCTGCACTTCCTAGCCAGCGTCAACGTGCAGGACAAGGGCATGAAAGAATTCGCCAACCTGACTCAGATACGCGAGCTTCGGTTGGCGATGACGCGGTTGAAGGGCGAGTCGCTGGCTCCGTTCGTCAATGTCGAGAAGCTCGACTTGAACTACACGCCCGTGAACGATGACGGGTTGAAGTCCGTCTCCGGCATGAAGAAGCTGCGCACGCTGACGCTGAAGGACACGTTCGTCAGCGATAAGGGTCTCACCTCGGTCTCGGATCTAACGACACTCGAAGCGCTCGATCTGTATGGCTGCAAGGTCACCGATGCGGGCGTTGAACACTTGAGGAATCTGACAAATTTGAAGCAGCTCAACCTGCTCGGCGCGCCATTGACCGATGACGCCACTAAGACGCTGGCGCGCATGACGAAGCTGACCGAGTTGAATCTCTACCGCAGCCAGATCACCAACGCAGGGCTGGCGAATTTGAAGACGCTGACGAAACTGTCGTCGCTCGATTTGCGCTACACACGCGTGACGCGCAACGGCGTCGAGGACTTTAAGGCCGCCGTGCCGGGCGTGCAGATCGTCTTTCAAGAGAGCGCGCCGCAACAGGGCGATCCGCGGCTGCGGACGTCGAAACCCGACTCGGCGACCGACGCGGCGATTGCGACGTGGATCGAGCGGCTGGGCGGGCGGGCGTCGATCGAGCAAGGGCTGATTCGCTCGGTCGATCTGTCGCGCACGGCCGTGACCGATGCACAGTTGGCGCACTTGCAGACGCTGCGAGGGCTGGAAAGGCTTCGGTTGAATACGACCGAAGTCGGCGATGTCGGCATGGCGCAGGTGGCGAAACTGCGCGGACTGCGCGATCTCGATCTGGGACACACGATGGTTTCCGACGCGGGGCTGGCGCGGCTCGGCGCGCTCGAAAAGCTGCAACGGATCGCGCTGCATCACACGCTGGCCAAGGGCGAGGTGTTGGACAAGCTGGCGTCGCTGGAAGACATCGACCTCGCCAACACCGGTGCCAACGACCGCACGGTCGCGGCGCTGGCCGCGGTAAAGGGGCTGCACACGCTGCGGCTGGCCTACACTGAGATAACCGATTCGGCGCAGGTCGAAAAACTGCAATCGGTGCGGCATCTGAACCTGATGAGCACCGACATCACCGACGACATTATGCAAGCGGTTGGGCAGTTGGTGAATCTGGAAAGCCTGAACTTGAACTACACGCGGACCGGGCCGAAGACGGCGGCGCATGTGGCGAAGCTGACCAAACTGAGGTCGCTCGAAGCGGTGCGGACGCGCTGGAACGACGAGTCGGTGGTTCAGCTAGCAAATTTGGGAGCGTTGACGGCGTTGAATCTCGATTACGTCAGCGTGTCGGAAAAGGGCATTGCGAAGTTGCCGGCGTCGCTGACCTCGCTGCGGCTGGACACGGCCAACTTGAGCGACGACGGTCTATCCGCGTTTGCGAAATTGACAAATCTGCGAACGCTGAATATCTATCACACGCTGGTCACCGAGGCCGGACTGAAGAAGCTGCAGGAGATGCTGCCGGGCTGCGCGATCGTGTTCGACCCGCAGTCGTCGCTGCCGAACAGGAGGAAGAGCTGATGATCGGCGCGACGATGTTATTGGCGCTGGCGGTCAATCCGGCCGAGTGGGCGCAGCAAGTGGGTGGACGAACGGTCTCGAACGCGCGCGGCGAAGTCATCGAACTCGATCTGTCGCGAACGTGGATCACCGATGCCGATCTGCGTACCGTGGCGCAGTTCACGAAGTTGGAGAAACTCGATCTTTCGCACACCCGGATCAGCGATCTCGGATTCCTGCACCTGAAGAATGCGAAGTCGATCACCCACCTGAATCTCTACTACGCCGAGCTCACCGGCGACGGAGCTTTGGCTATCGCGAAGGGCTGGCCGAAATTAAAATGGCTCAACCTTCGTGGTACCAAGCTGACCGACACGGGGCTAGCCCATTTGGCGAATCACGCGGAAATCGAGTGGTTGGACGCCGGATTTGCGGAGATGACCGACAACGGCGTCGAGTACTTTACGACAATGCCGAAGCTCCGGCATTTGGCATTTGGCGGGAATAAAATGACCGATGTTGGGTTGACGCCGTTACGGCTGATTCCGACGCTTCGCGAACTCGACGTTGGCGGCGTTCAACGAACTGATTCAGGCCTTTGGGGGGTATCGGTGACCGATCGTGGCTTGGAGACGCTTGCCGCGATGAAGCAGTTGGAGTATCTGAATTTACGCAACAGCAAGATCACCGATGCCGCCTTGCCGCGCCTAGTTGAGATGACGAATCTGAAGTTCCTCGACGTCGAAAACTCAAACCTGACCGAGCCGGCAATCGCGAAATTGAAGGCGGCCTTACCCGGGTGCGATCTGCGGTCGAGCAAGTTCGTGCAGCTCGGCCGCTAAGTACTTCTAGTACCATTAATGTTTGTAGTCTGGTAGGTTCATGACTATCCTTGGGAAGGCTTTCCGCCTTTTCCCGTATGCGCGTCCCAGATCGATTGATTGCGCTTCTGTTGATCCTCGTGTCGATGGCTGTCTATGTACCTTCGATCGAGGGCGAATTCGTATTCGATGACCGGATACAGATAGAAGGCAACCAACTCATTCAGCGGCCGGAATACTTCGGTAAGGCCTTGCGCTCCGATGTGTTTGCGTTTCGTTCGGAGGCCCATTTGGGCGGGGGCTATTATTGGCGGCCCGTATTCGTCGCCTGGCTTATCGCCAATTACAGAATGTTCGGTGTGGAGCCGGCTGGCTGGCATCTAGCGAGTCTGCTTGTTTATGGCTTGGTCGTGGTGCTCGCCTATTTTGTGGTTCGGCGCGTCGGCGGGACGCAGGTCCTGGCAGCATGCGCGGCGCTTCTGTTTGCGGTCCACCCGGCGCACGTCGAGTCCGTTGCGTGGATTTCGGGCGTAACCGATCCGCTTCTCGCGGTTTTTTACTTGGGATCGCTCTTATTGCTATTTCGATTGCGCGACGTGCCGACAGCCGGCCGGTGGGCTGCCGCGCTGGGGGTTTATGCCTGCGCGCTGCTTGCGAAGGAGCCCGCCGTCTTTTTCCCGCTACTTGCGGTGGCAGCCGTGCGCCAGCGCTGGGGAAGCACAGAGGAGGGTCGCGCTCCGTGGAGTGAGGCACTACGAATCGCGGCGCCTTTTGCCGGTGTTGCGCTGGTTTATTTGTTCTGCCGGGCGGCGGTGCTGCATGGGCCAGCGCTTTATGATGCGGGGTTGTCTCCGCAGGGCGCGATGGCGCGCAATTTCTTGACGGCGCCCACCGCGATCATCTTCTACCTCCGAGAGGCATTGCTTCCGCTCTGGATCGCACCGGCGCACCCACTTCGCTCTGTGACACCGGCCACGGCGGGCCTAAACAACTTCGCGCTTCCGCTGGCGGGCCTTGTTTTCGCCGGGCTGATAATGGAACGGATTTCCGCGCGAGATCGCGTCGCGAACTTTGCCGCCGGACTTTTCTTCCTGAGCCTCGCGGCCGCGCTCAATGTAGCGGGCTTGGGGCAGGAGAACGTCGTGCAGGACCGTTACTTGTTCGTCCCGCTGCTCGGCGTAACCGTACTTGTCCTGTGCGCCGTCGAGGCCACGCTTCGGCGCGCCAGCGGAGAGAACAGGCAACTCGTCTCGGGTAGCCTTATCGGTCTCACGGCCGTGCTGGCGGCCGTTCTCGCCGGGCTGACGGTTCGGGAACAAGCGACTTGGTCGTCCGCCGAGAAGCTTTGGGACGCGGCGGTGGAGAACGATCCACATTCGACATGGGCATTGTTGGAGCGCTCGCAGCTCAACGGGCGCGCGGGGCGATGGGATCAGGCGCGACTCGATGTGGAGCGAGCCTATCTGTTAAAACCCTTCTCGCCCGAGGTCATCCTGCACCGCGCCGAGGTCGCAATCGCGCAGGCCCGGTACGCCGAGGCGATCGGCGATCTCCGCTTCTTTCTCGAAAAGATTCCCGCCAGCGCCGACGCACGGACGAAACTCGGCATCGCGCTGCAGGGATCTGGCCAGTACGAGGCCGCAATCTCGGTGTTCCGCGAGGGCCGTGAAAGGACTCCGGTCCACTACTACGGCTTCACGCAGAAAATGGCGATTGTAATGGCCCAGTCCGGAAAGACAGCGGAAGCGATTCAGGAGCTGGAAGCGGTTCGGAGCCGGCTAAGCACCGATCCCAACCCCGACTCGAGGCTTGGGCTTAAGTTCCTGGGATTTCTTTACCGTCAGGAAGGCAGAGGCGCCGCAGCGCTAGTGTCCTGTCTCATATAACTTAACTCCTCTGCGGGCATGGCAGTACCCGCGATCGTTGCCGCTCGGGCGCAGATCACGGGCGCACTATAACTAGCGAGCCGCCAGAAGTGCTCGCAAGTGGCGGGCGCGTTCGGGCGAACGCAGTTGCCGTAGCGCTTTGGCTTCGATTTGGCGAATCCGTTCGCGCGTGACGTCGAACTCCTGGCCGATCTCCTCGAGCGTGTGCTCGCGATCGCAGCCGATACCGAAGCGCATCCGGATGACTTTTTCTTCCTTGGGCGAAAGGGTCTTCAGAATGTTTGCGGTTTCATCGCGGACGTTCGACTCGATGACGGCGTCGACGGGCGAGCCGACCCAGCGATCTTCGATCAAATCGCCAAGCGCGGATTCGCCGTCGCGGCCGACGGGAGTTTCCAGCGACACGGGATCGCGCGAGATAGTCTTCAGTTTCTGAACCTTCTCGACGGGAATATCCATGCGCCGGCTGATCTCTTCGTTGGTGGGCTGGCGGCCAAGCTCTTTTTCAAGCTCGCGCGTGGCGCGCAGGAACTTGTTCATCGACTCGTTCATGTGCACCGGAATGCGGATGGTGCGGGACTGATCGGCGATAGCGCGTGTGATGGCCTGACGGATCCACCAGGTGGCGTAGGTCGAGAACTTGTAGCCGCGACGATACTCGAACTTATCCGCCGCGCGCATCAGGCCGATATTGCCTTCCTGAATCAGATCGAGCAGGTGCAGGCCGCGATTGACGTACTTTTTGGCGACCGAAACGACCAGTCGCAGGTTCGCTTCGACGAGGTCTTTCTTCGCTTTTTCGGCCTCGATCTCGCCCGCTCGAATCACGGTTATGGTGTGGCGAAGCTGCTGCAAGGAAGCGCCGGCGAACTGTTCGCGCTTCTTGACTTCCCGCTTCAGTTCGCGGATGCGCATGACGTGGACGGCGTCCTTGCGGCCTTCAAGCTTGTGGACTTCCGAATCGAGATGGGAGATTTCTTCGGCTGTGCGCTCGATCTCTTTCGTGAACTCGCGCCAGCGGACCGGCAGGAACGGCGTATCGCGGATCGCCATGCTCATGTCGACCTGCACGCGGGCGGTCTTCCAGTAAGCCTTGCGATAGCCCTTCTTTACGGCCGGGTTCTTTTCACTCGCCTTCGGGACCGGCATTTCAAGGAATTTTTCGAGCGTGCTCATCTGGCGCTTGTGCAATACGGCCAGAGTCAACACCTTCTCGGTGAGTTCCTTGCGCACCTTTGTTTCGGCCGGCGTGCCTTCTTCGGCATCGCCCAAATCGACCAACACGTCGAGTTCGATCTCGGCCCGCTTCAATTGATCGGCGAACTCGACAACGCGATTCTGCACGACCGCCGAGCGGCTGATGGCCTTGAGCATGCGATTCTTGCCACGCTCCATCCGCCGGGCAAGATTGACCTCGCCCTCGCGTGTAAGCAACGGCACAGCGCCCATTTCCCGAAGGTAAACACGAACCGGATCGTCGGTGTAGATCGACTCTTCCTGTTGTTGTGCCGCTTGGAAATCTTCGCCGTCGTGAACCTCCTCTGGATGGAAGAAGTTCTGTTCCTCGTCGAAAGGTAATCCGAGGGGTTCTGTTGCGTCGCCAAGATACTGGTCGTCGAAATGATCCATTCAACCCGCTTCCCGGTCTTGGCCTGCGCTGCCATGTCCGGAATGAAAAAAGTTTTGCTCAGTGGAGATTGGGCGGTGGGGCTAGCTGAGGGACTTGCCGCCCATTCGTAACCGAGCTAGCACAATCCGGCAACATGTAGCGCCAAGTCCGAGTATAGCATTCATCGCCTGTAATGTTAAGCCCTAATTGGGCTCTACCCTTACAGACGAACATAGCGGAAAAGGGTTTCGGTTTTGCTCGTTAACTTTTGATCGACAGATTTACTATTTATGACGTAGTCAACTTCCTTGCGGATCAACGCGGCGTAACCTCAATAGATTCTGTAGTTCACTGAGAAAAGCCTGCTCGTCTTGGAAGTCTCTGTACACGGACGCGAAGCGGACATAGGCGATTTTGTCGAGCGCTCTCAACTCGTTCATGATCATTTCTCCTATATCCGTCGTAGACATTTCCCGCTCAGGGCTGTCGGCCAGCCTCGCTTCGACGCGGTCGACTAGGGCGGCCAGTTTAGCCATCTGGATGGGGCGCTTCTCACAGGCCTTCAGAAGGCCCTGCAGCAGTTTCTGGCGCTCGAACTTCTCGCGGCGACCGTCCTTCTTGACCACCATGTAGGGGATCTCGTCGATTTTCTCATAAGTGGTAAAGCGCCTCTCGCAGGCAAGGCATTGGCGCCTGCGGCGGATCGCGTCACCCTCTTTGCTCTCGCGGGAGTCGATGACCTTGTCTTCCTGGTGCGCGCAAAACGGACATTTCATTGTTGTTTATCAATTTCCTCGCTGATGTTGCGGAGACTGCTCCACTGCAGACCCTCGGCTGCGGCAAGCCCCAGTCCGACGGGTAGGATACTCACCCAGGTTACCAACCAATTGGCGATCGCGATACCAGAACCCTTTTCGGCCGACAGCCCGAAGAGCTCCGTCAGCACCACCGTACCTGCGATTTGAACACCTCCACCGATGCCGGGGATCTGGACGATACTGCCGAAGGCGGCGAAGCCGAGGTAGATTATGCAGTCCATCGTCGTCAGATTGGCGGTCGCCGGGAATGCTTTGAAGAAGCAGACGAGGGCGCCGACGATGATCACCCATTCGACTAGAGTGTATATGAACAATTGTAGTAAATCCGACGAACTCGAACATGCGCTAAGTCCGGCTGTAAAAGAGCGGACGGTGGCTGTGACCTTGCTTTTCACGGAATCCGGCAGGAAACCCAGGCCGTCGTTGATGCGATTTGCGAACATCTCCTGCGAGCGTCCAGCTACAACCAGAATCCCAATGCAAACCGCTGCCAGAATGACAGTTATTCCGCCGCCGGTGTTGAGGATCCACTGTATCGCCGGACCGACAGACACATCTGTAGTAGAACCTCTTCCGTTAAACTGCCACAGGCCGAAACCGAGCAGGGCGAGGACGGCAAGCAGGTCGAAGATCCGCTCCAGGAACCATGCCGCCATTTGGGAAGAGAACGACACGTTTTCGCTCTTGGCAATCAGCCAAGGGCGAACCAACTCGCCGGGCCGACCAAGAACTACTACAGATGTAAACCCGATTGCCGTCGCCTTAAAGATCCTCCATGCGGACGCATGAGGCGCCATGGGCCGAATCATGACCCGCCATCGCAGCACGCGCCCCGCATACGTTCCTAGGACAAGGAACGCGGACATCGCCATCCAGCCCCAATGAATATCCGCATAGACTTGGCGGAACGCTGTCCAATCGAAGGCCTCCAACCGCCCCCAGTTCGCAGCTATCATCGCCGCCCCCGCCAGTATCAGCAAGATGGGCAGCCATCGCCGGAGACGATTGCGATTCAGACTATTAGTTAGCAAGTTCACTCTTTGAAGACGCGGTGGGCGGTGTAGAATACAGGAGCGGCAGCAACTCGCCGCAATTCGTGCGAACTTATTATGCCAGATCCTCGTAGAACCTTTTGAACGCGCGCCCCGGCACATGTAGGGAAAGCTGGAAGCCGGGTAGAGCGCAAGGAAGGAGACCGAGGCAATGTTGGCAACGGCAGATACGATCGGAAACCGGAATGCCGGGGCGGTCGCGTCCACAGCCTGGGGTATTTTGAACCCGGCCCGCCTCGGGAGCCGTAGCTTGGAACCATCGATCGACATCGACACACAAATGGTGGAGCGGTGCCTTGCTGGGGATGAGGGGGCTTGGGAAGATCTCGTCAAAACGCATACCCGGCGCGTTTATGGCATCTGTTACCGGTTTACCGGGAAGGACTCCGAAGCGCAGGACCTGACGCAAGATGTCTTCCTGCGCCTGTTCCGCACGTTGAAGTCGTTCCGCGCGGGCGAGGGGTCGTTCTCGGTTTGGTTGACAAGGATGACGCGCAATCTGCTCATCGACAACTACCGGCGCACGAAGCTGGAGCGCGTGACCGACTCCATTGAGGATCAGCTACCCATGCTCGAAGAGCGGTCGAGCTCGGCCGCTGGCCGGGCCGACGGCTTGCTGGCCGGGCGCGAAGCCTCCGAGATTCTGCAAGGGGCGCTGCAACGGCTTTCGCCGGAATTGCGCGAAACGGTCATCTTGCGGGACCTGGAGGAGATGGAATATAAAGAGATCGCCGATACTCTTGGCGTGCCGGAAGGCACGGTAAAGAGCCGGCTCAACCGCGGCCGCGCCGAACTGGCGCGCGTGCTGCGTAAGTATCAGGTGGCGGTATAGAGCCATGAACTGCAACTGCGCTGAATTCGAAATCCTGCTCTGCGACGCTGTCGACGAAAGGCTCCGCGGCGATGCGAAGGGCATGTTCGACGCACACCGCGCCTCGTGCCCGGCTTGCAATGAGATGGCCGCCGACGTTCTTGGTGTTACCGCGTTCATGGAACGCGCCGCCGAAGTCGAACCGCCGAAAGAACTGATGACGCGGATTCTTTTCGAAACCAGCGGCAGTGAGGCCAAGCCGGCCGCAGGCGGCAAGAGCTGGCTGCGATCGTTGTTCGGCCCGGTGCTACAGCCGCGGCTGGCGATGGGAATGGCGATGACGGTTCTATCGATTTCAATGCTAGCGCAGGTCTTCGGCATCGAAGTCCGGCAGTTGAAAGCGCAGGACCTGCAGCCCTCGCGCATCGTCGCCAATGTGGAAGACGGCGCCTACCGCGGTTGGTCGCGCGTTGTGAAGTACTACGAAAACATCAAGGTCGTTTACGAAATTCAGTCGCGTTTGAAGGAATGGGCCGAGCAGGAAGAGCACGACCGCCAAGCGCAGCAAAAGCAACAGCAGTCCCCATCGCCCAGCGGCCGATAAGAGCCGCGGGCGCACCAACAACCACCTCTACGGGAGTTCGTTATGGAACAAACAGGGAATTTACAGGTCGCCTACTGCCGCATCTGCGGCAAGAGCTTGACCCCTGAAGAACAGCGTCCCGCGCTTGGCACAATTTACTGCGCCGATCACGTGCCCGCGCCCACGGTGCCCCCGCCGGTTTCGCCTTCAACAGGCTCGGCTGTTCTGGCGTTTATCCTCGGACTCATCCCTGGGGTCGGGGCGATGTACAACACGCAGTATGCAAAGGGCCTGATTCACTTCCTGGTCTTCGGATTGTTAATCAGCATGGCCAACTCCGACTCGGTGGGCGACATGCAGATCCTATTTGGCATGATGGTCCCGGCGTGGGTGATCTACATGGCCTTTGAGGCCTATCACACCGCACGCCGCCGAGAAGACGGGCTGCCGGTCGACGAGTATTCGAGTGTTTTGCCCATCGGCGGAACCGCCGCTGGCTTCCCAGCCGGCCCTCTGGTGTTAATCGGCCTCGGCGTCATCTTTCTGCTGAATAATCTCGGCGTGTTGCGGTTCTCGGTCATCTTCAAATTCTGGCCCATCGCGCTGATCGCCTTCGGCGTGTACTTGCTCTATCAACGGACGCAAGAACGCGGCGCGGCATCGAACACCTCCACCGGCGTTCCAGGGGAGGTGGGCCATGAATGAGAACCGCGAGCTATTCCGCGCGCTGCGCGGGCCACTGATACTCATCGTCATCGGCGCCTTGTTTGCCGCCGACCACGCCGGCTGGTACAACTTCGGCCAAACCTGGCCGATCCTGATCATCTTTTTCGGCGTGATGAAACTGCTCGAACGCAGCGGGGCCAGCAATGAACCGCCACCCGTTCCGCCCTCGTTCGGCCCGCAAGGAGGTGCGCAATGAGACGACATTCCGTTATCGGCCCGATGATACTGATCCTCATCGGCGCGTTGTTCCTTATGCGCAATTTCATCCCGGACTTCCGCGTCTTCGACGCCATTGCCAACTTCTGGCCGTGGCTGTTGATCGGCTGGGGTGTCCTGCGCGTGGTTGAAGTTCTGAACTGGCATCGAAACGGGCAACTCTCCCCGCGCGGCTCCGGTATGAACGGCGGCGAATGGACGTTGGTCGTCTTTATCTACCTCATCGGCAGCGAGATTTACTCGGCGCGGCACAACAACTTCTTCCGCGGCGAACGCATTCGCATCGCCGGCTGGGACCTGGTCGGCGAGAGCTTCGATTTCGCCATTGCGGGCCAGCAGGCGAGCGCCGGAAAGACGCCGCGCATCGTGATCGAAAACTCGCGCGGAGACGTTCGCATCAACGGCGTGGAAGCAGAAGAGATCCGCGTAGCCGGAACCAAATCGGTGCGCGCCGTGACACGCGACGACGCCGAGCGCGACGACAAGTCGACGCCTTTTGAAATCGTCCGCTCGGGTGATCAGATTCTGATCCGCACGAATCTCGACCGTACCGGCACCAGCCGTATCCGCGCCAATATAGAGATCTCGGTGCCCAAGGGCGCCTCGATCGAGGCGCGCGGAAAGTACGGCGACTTCGACATCGACAATATCACTGGCGCCGTCGAAGTCACCAGCGAAAACGCCGGCGTTCGCATGAACAACATCGGCGGCGCGGTGCGCGTCGACCTGCGGCGCAGCGACGTCATCCGAGTGATGAACGCGAAGGGCGCCGTCGAACTCAAGGGCAAAGGCAACGATATCGATGTCGAAAACATCGGCGGGCCGGTGACTGTTGCTGGCAGTTACGCGGGCGACATCAAGTTCAGAAACTTGGAGAAGCCGCTGCGATTCGAAGGCACGAATTCGAACATTCGCGTCGAAAAGCTCGAAGGGGAATTGGAAATGGTGCTCGGCAAGCTATCGGCGCGCCGCATCGCGGGCCCGATTCAGGTGACGGCGAAATCGAAGGACATCGAACTCGCCGACTTCAGCGGCACCGTAGAGATCGAACTCGAAAAGGGTGACATCGATCTGCGTCCCGGCCGCGTGGCTCTGTCGAAAATCAACGCGCGGACCAAGGCGGGGCGTGCGGAGCTGGTCCTGCCTTCGGGCGCGAAGCTGGAATTGCGGGCTGAAACCAAACGGGGCTCTATCGACAATGACTACGGCGCACCGTTCAAGGCCCACGAGGATGGCCGCGCTTCGTCGCTTTCCGGCAGTACCGGCGGAGGGCCCGAAGTGCGGGTTGAAGTCGAACGCGGCGAGATTCGAATTCGCAAGTCGGGCGTTGACGATGCGCCCGCGGCGCCGGCGACGCCGAAAGCGCCCGTCGCTCCGAAGACCCCGCTCGAAATCACGAAGCAGTAACGAGCACGATGCGCACGTCCATGACGTTCGTGCGCGTCGGGCCCGTCTTGAGCAAGTCGCCCGCGGCTTCCAAGAAGCGGTAGCTGTCGTTGGAGGCCAGATCCATGCGCGCGTTGTGGCCCTTGGCCGCGGCGCGCGCAACTGTCGTTTCGTCGGCGCACCCACCGGCCGCATCGGTCGGGCCATCGGTGCCATCGGTGCCAATCGAAAGCGCGAAGATGCCGTGCGTCTCTCGCAAGTCGATGGCCGCCGCCAGCGCGAATTCCTGGTTGCGCCCGCCCAGCCCATCGCCTTTAAGCGCCACCGTCGTCTCGCCGCCCGAAAGCAAACACGCCGGCGGCGCGGCCGGGCGTCGCGCGCGCTGGACTTCGCGCGCGATCGCAATATGCATACGGGCGACATCGCGCGTCTCGCCTTCGATCGTGGTTGAAAGCACCAGCGGTTTGTAACCCAGTTCGCGCGCCTTCGCGGCGGCCGCGTCGATCGACAACGCGTTGCTGCCGACGATTAGATTCTGGACGCGTTTGAACAGTGGGTCACCCGGCTTCGGAGTTTCGACGCGCGGCATGGCGCGGGGCAGCGTAAGGCCAAAGCGGTCGAAGATTTCATCGACGGTCGCGAGCGTCGTAGGATCCGGCGCCGTAGGACCGGAGCCGATCGTCGAAAGATCGTCGCCGATCACGTCGCTCAAAATCAACGACAATATGCGCGCGGGCGCGGCCAGCCGCGCCAGTTGCCCGCCTTTGATTTGCGACAGATGCTTGCGCACCGCGTTCATCTCGTGAATGTTCGCGCCCGCTTTCAACATCTGCTGCGTGATCGATTGTTTCTCGGCCAACGTGAAGCCTTCGACCGGAAGCGGCATGAGCGCCGATCCGCCACCGCTCATCAGGCAGATCACCAAGTCGCTGGCGCCCGCTTTCGCCGCGATCTCCGCGATCCGCGCCGCCGCGTCGACACCGCGTTGATCGGGCACCGGATGGCTGGCCTCGCGCAACTTGATTCGCTTGAGCGGCAGCGTGTGCCCGTCCTTGACGATTACGCAACTTTCGCCGATCCGTTTGCCCAGCAGTTTTTCGATCGCGCGCGCCATCGGTGCGCAGGCTTTGCCCGCGCCGACGACGTAAATTTTCCGCAGCGCGTCGAGCCTGTATCGCGTCTTCCCCGCGAATAACACGCCATCGGCGACTCGCACGTGGCGCAGCAGAGCTTCTTCCGGATCGGCCGCGCGCAGGGCGGCTTTGGCAATGCGATTTGCGTCGCGTCGAAGATTCATCGCAAGGCCTTCAGAATATCGCGAACCGCGTCGGCGGGTTCGTCGGAATCGATCGCAATGCGCAGATCGGCCTTGGCGTACTCGCCGCGGCGGCTTTCAAACAGCGCCCGAAATTTCTCGGGGTCTTTCGCAAGGGGCCGGTGCTCGAAGCCTTCCACGCGCCGCAGCGCGGTGTCGAATGGGCAGTCGAGCCAGATACTTGGTCCTCTGCCATGCATGACTTCGCGGTTACGCGCGAATGTAAACGCACCGCCGCCCAAGGCAACGACTACACGGCCGCCCGCATCGACACGCCGGGTAAGCGCTTCATGTTCCAGATCTCGAAACCGCTGCTCGCCGTCGGCTTCGAACACTTCGACGATCGAACGGCCGGCCACGGCTTCGATATCGTCGTCGAGATCGACGAATGGCGCGTCAAGTTCAGCCGCTAGCAGCATGCCAATTGTCGACTTGCCGCTGCCCATGAATCCGACCAGAAAGATGGGATTAGTCATCGCCATCTTCCATCATCGCGGCCATTCGCGCGTCGATCAACTTCGGCAACACCTTCGACACCGCGACAAACCCCCACCCAGCGACCGAGGGAACCAGCACCGTACGCGCGCCGCGCTCGATTCCATCGGCCACCGCGCGCGCAACCTTCTCTGGCGTCGACGCGAACTGTTTCGCGTGCGCGAGCCTCGGCGGCACCGTGCCGGCAAGTACGCTCGCCTGGAACTTCGTCTTTACGTAACCGGGACACACCAGCATCGCGCCGACACCGCTGCCGCGCAACTCGATGCGCAAACCGCGCGTGTGCGCTTCGAGCGCGGCTTTCGACGCTGAATACAACGTGAACCATGGCAGCGTGACCTTCGACGCAATCGAGGCGACATTGACGACAAGTCCCCGACCGCGCTCCCGCATCGGCGGGACGGCGCGGCGTGTGAGGTCGAGCGCCGCGAAGAAATTCACTTCAAACATGCGCCGCACCAGATCGTCCGGCGCGCGCCACGAACGCTGATACAAACCCACACCGGCATTGTTGATCAGAATATCGACGCGGCCCAATCGCGCCAGTGCTTCGTCCCAGGCCCGCGCGCGATCGGCGGCGTCGGCCAGATCGGCGCGCACATCGCCGCGCCGCGAGGCGCCGACGACCTCCGCGCCGCGCATGGTCAATTCCGTAGCCAGAGCCGCGCCGATGCCACTCGACGCTCCGGTCAACAAAACGTGGCTGCCTTCGATGCGCAAGAAGGGATAATAGTAGCATGCCCGGCGCGCTACTGCCTCTGTTTCCATTGGGCGTCGTGCTTTTTCCGCGCACCGATCTGCCGCTGCATATCTTTGAAGACCGGTACAAGAAGATGATCGGCGAGGTACTCGAATCAACGCGGGAGTTCGGCGTTGTTCTAACGATGGAGAAAGGCATCGCTTCGGTTGGCTGTACTGCGCGCATCACCAACGTCACCAAGACCTACGACGACGGCCGCATGGATATCGAGACCACCGGCTATCGCCGATTTGAGGTCGAACAACTCGATGAGGAAGAAGATTACCTGCGCGGGCGCGTCGAGTTTTTCGACGACGAAGACGGCACGCCGCCAGTTGAGGCAAACACGGCCAAGGCGATCCGCGGCTACTACGCCATGCGCGCGCTGCCCAGCGGGCAGCATCTGCCCGAACCGCGTCTGAACGATCCGCAATTGAGCTTTCAACTCGCGCAGGCCGTCACCAGCGTCAACGTGCGGCAGGTGCTGCTCATGTCGAAGAGCGAAGCCGAACGGATCAAGCGGCTGGCCGAATACTTCCCCGCATCGGCCGAACGCGAGCGGCGGCTCGAACATTTCCGCACCATCATCCCGCGCAATGGCCACGCCCGCTTGCTGCCCAGTTCATGACCCGTCAACACCTCATCATCGACGCCGACGACACGCTGTGGGAGAACAACATATTCTTCGAAAAGGCGTTCGATGAGTTCGTCGATTTCCTCGATCACTCGCACATGTCGCCGAGGCAGGTGCGGGATGTGCTCGACGCCATCGAAGCCGTTAACGCGCGGATTCACGGCTATGGGTCGAAGAATTTCGGGCGCAACCTTGTCGAGACGTATCGCAAGCTCGCCGAGCGACCCATCGGCGACGACGACTTCGCGGCTGTGCTGAGTTTCGCCGAACGCATCCTCGATCACCCGATCCTCTTCCTCCCGGGCGTTGAAGCAACGCTGGCCTACCTGCACGAGAAGCACGAGCTGACGCTGTTCACCAAGGGTCATCCCGACGAGCAGCGCATGAAGATCGACCGCTCCGGATTGGCGCCGTTTTTCCATCACGCCGAGATTGTGAAGGAGAAACACGTCGCGGCGTATCTGTCGCTCGGCGAGGCGAAGGGCTTTCATCCGCCATCGACGTGGATGATCGGCAACTCGCCGAAGAGCGACATTAACCCGGCGCTCGCGGCTGGCTACAACGCAGTGTTTCTTCCGCATCCGAGGACGTGGATTTTGGAACACGAAGAGTTGAAGCCAGCCGAACCGCCCGCACGGTTGATTGTGCTGGAGGAGTTTGGCGAGTTGCGCGAGTGTTTCTAGGGGCTACCAGCCTGGCGGTTCCCAGATCGGGTCAAGATTGAGCTTAAACCCTTCCACCGGTCCGGAACCTTCGACAAAAGCCGGCGCAACCAGCGTCTCGATGCTTCCAGCACGGTACACGTAAACGGTCTTCGTCGCGGGGACGATCAGCCATCCAAGTTCGCAGCCGGCGTCCATCCATTCGCGCATTTTGGCTTGCAGCACGTTGAGGCGGTCCGTTTTTGAAGCCAGTTCGACGACGAACTCCGGGCAGATCGGCAGGATGCCTTCCGGATCATCGGTGCGAATTTTCGAAAGACGATCACGCGCTGTCCAGGCGCCGTCGGGAGACCGCATCGCGGTGCTTGGGAGGTTGAACAGTGCGCCGGAGTCGAATGAGACTCCGCGGCCGTCCGCAAGCGCCCAAGTGTACATTTGCGCTGTAAGCGCGGCATTTCGATTAGACGTCTTGCCGCCCGTATTCGACATGATCTCAATCCTCCCCTCCGCGCTGCGCTCAATCCGGTACTCCTTGTTGTCAAGGCAGAACCGAAAGAACTCGGCATCGGAAAGCTCCGGAAGAGGGAAGTTGAGAGCGAAGTCCTCACTGACTTTTACTAGCATGATGGACGTCCTGATGTGATGATAGCAGGCCGCTTCCCGTTGCGATCAATACGACACCCGCAGCCCGAACTCGATCTGCCGGCTGATGTTGGCCTGCGAGGAAATTCGCCCAAACGCGGCATTACCCACCGTCGTATTCGGCCCGCCAAACACGGGGTGATTCAACGCGTTATAGAACGACCCGCGGAACTGCGCCTTGAACCGCTCCGTGAGGGTGAAGTCCTTCGTCGCGGTGATGTTGTTGTTGTTCATGCCGGGACTGCGAACGTTCTGAATGAGTGGCGCGAGGTTGCCGAGCGTGAAGTCGGCCGGCCGCGCGAAGGCATCCGTGTTGAAGTATCGATCAAGCCGCGACTGATGCGGTCCCGACGTCCCGTTCGCCGGATCGCCAACCAGATTTACGCGCGGCGATGTTCCCACCGGGAAATTGCCGCCGATAAATCCGAAGCCCAACGCGAAGCCACCCTGGTAGGTTTGGAACGTCGACAACTGCCAACCGCCAACGACGAGATCCGCCGCGCGACGCATATTCGCGCCAAACTTCCGGCCGCGCCCAATCGGGATGTCCCACGAGCCCGCGATCGTCAACCGCTGCGGGACGTCAATGTTGGAAATTGCCCGCTCGATGCTTCGGTTGTAGGCGTCGCGAGGGTTGTGGAGGTCCGACAGGTTCTTCGAAGCCGTGAACGAAATCAATGCCGCCACGCCGTGTGCCAAGCGCTTCTCAAGCTTCATCTGCACGGAGTGATAGGAGCTGTTTCCGAACGCCGGGCTCGATCGCGTCACACCGGTGAACTGCGGATACGGCCGCAGCAACTGCTCGCGCGACACGGTACGGCCAATTAATCCACCCGCCGTAAGCACGCCGAAGAACGGATTCTCGACCTGCTGCTTCAACGCCGAGCCGAGCCCGAACTGCGAGGGCGGCACCTGGTTCAGATTCTCGTTCGAGCTGACCAGGCTGACGCCGCGCGAACCGACATAGGCGATCTCGACCAGCGACTGGGACGGCAGTTCGCGCTGCACGTCGAAATGCCAGTTGTGGAACTTCGGCGTGCGGTCGCCAGGCTCGACGAACGACACACCTTGGCCGGCGAGCGTAGCCAGCCCAAGCGAACTGCCGATGGCCGGAATCAGCCCCGTCGGAAACGGATTGCTTAAGCGGTTCGTGATCGTCAACCCGCCGTCGAGCGACGCCACCCACGGCGTATCGACCGAGAAGCCGTCGGAGAACACCGAGCCAATCACCGGAATATAGCTCAGCGCGTATCCGCCGCGCAGAACGGTCTTCGGCGTAAGGCTGTAGGCAAAGCCAATGCGCGGTGCGAAGTTATTGCGATCGGGCATGTACATACCGCGCGGCCTCCCGTTCTTGTTGGCATAGAGCAGCCCCCCAGTCAGATTGAGCCCAGGCGCTCGCACGGGACTGGCGGCGCCGAATCCGAAACCGACCGTGGCGCGGTCGTAGCGTTCCGTACGAGGCGTCTCGTACTCCCATCGCACGCCAAGATTAAGCGTCAGCCGCCGATTCACCTTCCAGTCGTCCTGGAGATAAAGTCCGTAGTAGATGTTTTGAATCGAAACGCCGGTGTTGTTCGGTATCGAACCGGAGCCGAATCCGAAAAGCAACGACGCCAACGCGAAACCAGAGGTCGCGGCGGGGGTGTTCGGATTCGGTCCGCCCGTTTGCCCCACGCCGAAACTGAACGTTCCCGCCGGCGCGGTATTTCGGAAGAAGTTGCCCCGCAGCAACCGTCCCTCGCCGCCGAACTTCACCAGATGCGAGCCGCGCTGGGACGACATCGACGGCTGCAACGACCATGTATCGCCCGGGTCTTTGATCAAGGGCGATCCGGCCAGTTGCTGCATCTCCGTCACTGACACCGTCGGAAACGCGAGCCCCTGAATCAAGCCTTTGTAGTTTGACGCAAAGCCCAGCGTCGCCGGGTCGAAACCATCCGACCACGGCTTGTTGTCCTCCACGCCGCGCGCGTAGCCGAGCCGAATATCGATCGTCGATCGCGGGCTCAGCATGTGCGTGTCGCTGAACGCCACGCCCCAATGCGGACGGCTCACGCGATTGCCAGCGCTGCCCGCCGGTCCCGCCGCGATGCCGTCGTGCGAGCGCGGGAAGATCAACTTACCCTGCCCAAAATTGATGCGCGAAAACATCTGGTTCTTCGTGCCGAAGCTGTGATCGATCTTGACGACGTTGGTGTCGTAATCGCGCGGCCACTTATAGGAATAGGTGAAGTTCTGCAACCACGGCGAGAGCGCGTTCGGCCTAGTAATGTTCGAAGCCGGATAGTAGGTCATGATGTTCTTGCCGACCGCGTCCTGCTGCGACGCCGGCACGATGTTGCCCGGCAGCGGATCGCGCGTCGGAACGCCGTTGACGACGCGGCCCGATAGCGGATTAAAGATCGGCGCCGCGACTTCCGAGAAATCGCCCGATCGCATCCGCTGCGTCGGAACGTTGAGGAGATTGGTCAACCCGTTCCCCTCGCGCGAGCCTTCCCACGAGAAGAAAAAGAAGGTGCGATTCTTGCCGTTATAGAGCTTCGGGAACAAGACCGGTCCGCCGATTGTCGCGCCGTACGTATTCGACCCATACCGCGCCAGCCGCAGGCCGGCCCGGTTGTTGTAGAACGAATTAGCGTCGAGCGCCGCGTTGCGCAGGAACTCATAAAACGTACCGTGCAGATCGTTGGTCCCGGACTTGATCATGATGTTCATGAACGCGCCGCCCGAACGCCCGTACTCGGCGGGCAACGTACCGGTCTGCAGCTTGAATTCGCCGACCGCGTCGACCGCCGGCACCCACTGCGAAATGTTGACGCCGCGATTGACATTCACCGTGTTCGCCACGCCGTCGACCGAAACATCGCCCGACGCCATAGGCGCGCCGTTGGCCGAGTACGAAACATTGGTGATCGTGTCATTGGCGCGTGTGTCTTCGCCGTACCGCTGATTCACCACGCCGGTCGCCAGCGTGAACATAAACAGGCTCGAATGGCCCTTCAACGGAAGGCTATCGATGATCTCCTTGCGGACAACCGAACCGAGCGACGACGAATCGGTCTGCACGGCCACGGCCGTCGCCGAAACCGAAACCGTCTCCGCCGCTTGTCCGATCGTGAGATCGACATCGACGCGCGTGTTATCGCCGAGGCTTACGCGAATGCCCTCGCGGACATCGGTCTTGAACCCAGCCTTTTTCGTCGTCAGCGTATACGTCCCGGGCTGCAACAATGGAAATACATAGAGCCCAGTGGCGTCGGATTCGGTGCGGCGCTCGACGGCGGTGTCGGCGTTTCTTAAAAGCACCTCCGCGCCTCCTACCACCGCTTTGGACGGGTCATAGACCGCACCCTGAATCGTCGCGCGAAACTCCTGCGCGAGCAGGGGAAACGCCAACAGCAGAACGGCAGCAAGGATCTTCATAGGTGACTAATGTTCTATCACCGAAGCGGTTCGACGGCAATGGTGAAATTTTTCTATTGGAGACTGTGTGTACGCCGATGAGATAAACGAGATGAGTGTAATGCAAACGGCGCTGGAAGGAATTCGGCGAGCTGAGGAGCGCGTGCAGCGCGCCGCCGAGCGCCTTGCCCGGCTGCCGCTTTCCGTCGATGGCGCAACCGACGATGTCGTCGATCTCAGCGCCGAAACCGCAGCGCTGCTGGAGGCCAAGAACGCACACGCCGCCAACGCCGCGGTCGCCCAAACCGCGCAGGAACTGGAGCGGCATTTGCTCGATATTTTGGGGTGAGAATCGAAGACACGCGCTGAAGCTCAAGACGCGGCGTTTGCGGAGGCCGATTCACTCGTCGCGGCCACTCTTGTCCCTTTTGTCGTTTGCGTTCGACACAACATCTAACCGGACTCGACCGGCGACCTCGGGGTTTTCTTCACGGTATTGTTGACCGACGAAGCGGCAAAGCGGGAGGGCCTGTTGCCATTGCGCGAGAGATTCAGCATGCGATTGTTTGGGGGGGGACGAGCCGTTCGAATGGCCGTATTTTAATTACCGCAGCACGTCCGAACAGATCGACATCCAAGTGTCGAAGAGGCCGTTCTTCGGCGCGCTGTGTAAATCAGCCGGCTGCTGGCCCACGGTAAATTGAAGGAGGCCTGCGAAAGCAGCAGCCCCTGCCGCAGATCTCGCTACCGAGCGCAAGTTTCAAATCGTAGCAGAAGCACTCGTCGTACTTCACAAAAATCGCACGAGCGCGGACTACGACACGACTTCCTCGTTTACTTCCCCAACACCGCAAACTGGTTCGCCAGATCCAGCACGATCCCAGGGAAAATGCCCAGCACGAGCGTCGCCGCCGCCGTCACCCACATCGTCAGCTTCACGCCGCCGGGAATCTCTTCCGGGTGCTCGGTCGTCTCGGGCTCATGCATGTACATCACAACCAGCACGCGCAAATAGTAGTACGCCGCCACCGCCGAGTTGAGTAATCCCAGCGCTGTCAGCCACACGAACTTGCCTTCGATCGCCGCCTTGAAAATGTAGAATTTGCCGAAGAAACCGGCCGTCAGCGGCACGCCGATCAGCGACAGCATGAAGATCGTCAACAGCGCCGCCACCGCGGGTTGCCGCTGGCTAAGGCCCTTCAAGTCGTCGACCGTCACATGCTTCTCGCCGTCGCCGGCCACATGGGTCACGATCGCGAACGCGCCGTAGTTCATCAGCGCATACGCCGCCAGATAGAACATCGCCGCCGCCGTACCCATCGTCGAATGCGTCGTCACGGCGACGAGCACATAGCCCGCGTGCGCGATCGACGAATAACCCAGCATGCGTTTGATATTGTTCTGCCACAACGCCGCGAAATTACCTACGATCATCGTTGCAAGCGCCATCATCCACAACACCGGAGCGAACTTCGCAGCCAGCGGATCGAACGCAGTCAGGAACACACGAAGGAAAATCGCGAACGCCGCCGCCTTCGGCCCAGCCGAAAGAAATCCGGCCACTGGAGCCGGCGCGCCCTGATACACATCCGGCGCCCACGCCTGGAAAGGCGCGGCCGAGATCTTAAACGCAAAGCCGACTAGGATTAACGCCGCGGCCGCCGGCACCATGATCGAAGAAGGCGCACCCGACGACAACGCCGTGCGGATCTCGCCCAGGTTCGTCGAACCCGTCATGCCGTAAATCCAAGCGACGCCATATAGCAAGAATGCAGTCGCAAACGAGCCAAGCAGGAAATACTTCAAAGAGGACTCGTTCGAACGCTTATCGTCGCGCAAATAACCGGCCAGGATGTAGCTCGCGATCGAACTCACTTCCAAACCGATAAACACCATCATCAGCTCATTCGCCGACGCCATGATGCCCTGCCCCGCGAGCGAAAACAGCAACAAAATGTAGAACTCGCCGGTGTGGGCCTTCTCGCGTTCGAGATAGTTCATTGAGCACAACACCGTAAAGATGCCGACGACATAGGCGACCACGCGGAAAAACGCCGCGAAGCCGTCGGAGATCACCATATTGCTGAACGCCAGCCCCGGATTCTGATACGCCACCACCGAGGCGCCCATCGCCGCGACAATCGCCAAGAGCGTGAACATCGCCACGCCCGTTCGGCTGTCGCGTTCCTTCTTAAATCCTTCGACCAACAGCAACAGCGTGCCCGCCAGAGTCAGAACGGTCTCCGGTAGAAACTTCAGCATGTCGGCGTTAGAAGGGAAAAAGTTAGTTGCCATGGTTCGCAGCCTCCGCGGCCGGTACAACCGGCGCCGCCACGCGCAGCGGAGCGCTTGTCGTCTGTGTCCGATCCAAAATCACTTTGTTCGATGCTCCGATCGACGGCAGGAACGTCTGCGTGTAGATGCCCATCCACAACATGAGCGCCAACAGCGGCGTGATGCATAGCCATTCGCGCGCGGTCATGTCATGCACATGATGCGCCACCGATTCCGGCGTTTCGCCGTAGAACGTGCGCTGGTACATCCACAGCATGTAGCAGGCCGATAGAATCACACCCGTGGCCGCGATCACGGCCCACCAAACATTGGCTTGCGTCGCGCCTTGCAGCACCAGGAACTCGCCGACGAAGTTGTTCAGCGCCGGCATGCCGATTGAGGCGAGCGTCGTCACCAGGAAGACGGTCGACAGCCAGGGTGCGGGCGTCGCCACGCCACCGTAGTCTTTTATCTCCAACGAATGCTGCCGCTCATACAGGAAGCCGACAAGCATGAACAACGCGCCGGTCGAAATGCCGTGGTTTAGCATCTGGTAAACCGCGCCGTCGAGGCCCCACTGATTTCCGCAGAACAAACCCAGTACGACAAAGCCTAGGTGGCTCACCGAGCTGTAGGCAACGAGCTTTTTCATGTTCGGTTGCACCAACGCGACCAGCGCGCCGTAGACAATACCGATCAGCGCCAGCGTGATAATCCACCCGGAGTTCTCTTTCACCGCCACCGGGAACATCGGCAAGCAGAATCGCAGAATACCGTAGGTGCCCATCTTCAGCATGACCGCGGCCAGCATGACGGACCCGGCAGTCGGCGCTTCGACGTGCGCATCGGGCAACCAGGTGTGCAGCGGGAACAGCGGCACTTTGATCGCGAACGCAAGGAAGAAGGCCAGGAACAGCAGCGTCTCCTCGACGTGCGTAAGCGTCAACTTACCACTCTGCATCATTGTCAGGAGCGCGGGATAATCAAACGTGCCGGCCTTGCCGTAGAGATACAAGATCGCCGCCAGCATCAGCACCGAACCCACCATCGTGTAGATGAAGAACTTCACGGCCGCGTAGATGCGCCGGTCATGGCCCCAGATTCCGATCAGGAAGTACATCGGCACCAGGCAGACCTCCCAGAACACGTAGAACAGAAAGAAGTCGAGCGAAATGAACACTCCGATCAACCCGAACTCAAGCAACAGCAGGAACGCGTAAAACTCTTTCACACGGTCCTTGATGTAGCTGAATGAAAGCAGGATTGAGATAGGCGTCAGAAACGTCGAAAGCAGCACGAGCCACAGGCTGACGCCGTCGATCCCGACGTGATACCGAATCGCGGGCGTCGAAATCCAGGCGACATCGGTAACCCAGGTCATCGCGGCGGGCCGTTGCAACGCCGCTCCGGCCAGTCCGAGCGAAACGCCAAACACGATCACCGAAAATCCGAGTGCGAAATTCTTGAGCTTCGACGCGCTACCCTTCGGCAGCACCAGCATGATTAGAAAGCCGATCAACGGTAGGGCGAGAACGATGTCGAGAAGGTTCATCGGCCACCTCCTAATACGGTCACCGTGCCTAAGACGAAGATGACTCCAATCACGACCCACGCGGCGTAATTGCGAATCTCACCGTTTTGCGCGCGCCGCACCAAATCGCCAAAATTCTGCGCCGCGCCGCTAAAGCCATGCACAAAACCGTTGTCGATCACACCCGCGTCCATCACCTTCCACAGGAAGTTGCGCGAACTGCGTTCGATCGGATGCACAATCGTCGCGTCGTAAGCCTCATCGACGAAGTACTTGTGATAGAGCAGATTGTAGAGACCGCTGAACGAACTCTTTAGCAAATCGGCCATGGACGGATTCGCGACGTAGACGATGTAGGCCAAAGCGATGCCGATAAAGCCCGGCGCGGTACCCATCACCATGTCCATCATGGAGTGCTCCGTATGCCCCTCGGGCACAATGCCGTGGAACACCGGCTCCAGAATGTGCGGAATCTTGAACAGCCAGCCGCCAACCACTGACAGCGCGGCCAGCACGTAAAGCGGACCGATCATCACCCAAGGCGACTCATGCGGATGCGCATGGCCCTTATACTCGCCGAAGAAGGTGAGGAAGATCGACCGGAACACGTAGAACGCCGTCATCAGCGCGGTCACCCAGGCCACCCAATACATCCACGGATGATGATGCATCGCCGCGCCCAAAATCTCTTCCTTCGACCACCAGCCCGACATCAGCGGGAAGCCCGCGATCGCAAGCGCCGCGATCAGCAGCACGTTGAATGTGTGCGGAATCTTTTTGCGCAATCCGCCCATGTGCCGCATGTCCTGCTCGTGATGACACGCGTGAATCACCGAACCGGCGCCAAGGAACAAAAGCGCCTTGAAGAACGCGTGCGTCACGACGTGGTAGATACCGACCGAAAATGCGCCGCAGCCAACCGCGAGAAACATGAACCCAAGCTGCGACACCGTCGAGTACGCGTAAACCTTCTTGATATCGTTCTGAACCAGGCCGATCGTCGCCGTCATCACGGCGGTCGCCAGACCGACATACGCGACAACATCCATCGCGATCGGCGCTTTCATGAACAATGCCGCCGAGCGCGCGCACATATAAACGCCCGCGGTCACCATCGTCGCCGCGTGGATCAAGGCCGACACCGGCGTCGGGCCTTCCATCGCGTCCGGCAACCAGACATACAGCGGAATTTGCGCCGACTTGCCCGTCGCGCCCACCAACAGCAGCAAGCAGATCGCCGTGATGATCCCTGCCGAAGCTTCGACAGGCATGCCCTTCGCCTTCTCAAACACCGTACCGAAATCGAGCGAGCCAAACACGACGACGATTAAGAACATCGCCAGCGAAAAACCGAAGTCGCCGATACGGTTGACGATGAACGCTTTCTTGCCGGCGTCGGTCGCGGACTTCTTCAGGAAGTAGAATCCGATCAGCAGGTACGAGCACAGCCCCACGCCTTCCCAACCGACAAACAGGATCAGAAAATTTCCGCCCAGCACCAGAATCAGCATGAAGAACATGAACAGATTCAGGTACGCGAAAAAGCGATAGTAGCCCTCCTCCTCATGCATATATCCGATCGCGTAGATATGGATCAACGTGCCGATGCCCGTGACCACACATAACATCACCGCCGTCAGCCGGTCGACCGCGAAATCGACGCCGACCTGCAACATGCCCGAGGCCATCCACGTGAAGTAGTGCTCCACGTAGCGCTCTTCGAGCGGCATCAGCGCCATCAGAGTCTTCACGACCCAGAGGAACGAAAGCAGCACGCTGCCGATTGCGACCGCGCTTTGCACGGTCTTGCTGGTTCGGCGTCCGGTGAAGCCGTTGATCGCGGCGCCCGCCAGCGGTAGGAATGGGATGAGCCAGAGTTGCATCGTCCGTTAGTTCTTTAGTGTGTCGATATCGTCGATCTGCAGCGTCGCCCGGTTGCGGAAGACCATCAGAATGATGGCCAGACCGACAGCGGCTTCAGCAGCCGCCACCACCATGACGAAGAAGGGAAAAATCTGCCCGTCCACTTTTCCAAACTGATTGGAGAAGGTGACGAACGTTAGGTTCACGGCATTGAGCATCAGCTCGATCGCCATGAACACGGTGATAATGTTGCGGCGGAACAGAAACGCGGCCACGCCGATCGTGAACAGAATCGCGCTCAGAATGAGGTAGGCGTTCAACGGAACCGCTTGGTTGAGGAACTCCTGCGGAAGGATTGCGGATAGCGACATTAGTCAAGCTCCCGATCGGCCAGCCGGACGGCGCCGGCGATCGCGATCAATATCAGAATCGATGTCACTTCAAACGGCAGCACGTAGCGGGTGAACAACTCCCATCCGACTTCGCGCGGTCCACCGCCGCTGAACGCGCCGAACTTCACCATCTTGCCGGCCAGGGTCGACTTCGTGATCACCCACGTCGACACAGCTAGCAGCAGCAACAGCAGCGGAATGCCCATGAAATGGGCCAGCCCCGCCTTGTGCGTCGTCTTTTCCGCGCCCGCGTTCAGCAGCATGATGACGAAGATGAACAACACCATGATCGCGCCCGAGTAGACCACCAACTGCGCCGCCGCGATGAACTCCGCGCCCAGTAGCACATACAACACGGCGAGCGAAACCATCACGCCGATCAGTGACAACGCGCTGGCCACCGGATGCCGCTGCAGCGCCATGCTTAAGCCGCAGACAACGGCGATGATTGCGAATGTAAGGAAGAGGACTAGATCCATGGTTTTACTTCCCGAGGAACGTCACGCCGAATGCCGTGAGCAAGAGGTTGATCAATGAAACCGGAAACAGGAACAGCCATGCGATTTTCATGAGCTGGTCGTACCGGAAACGGGGCAGCGTCGCGCGCACCCAGATAAAGAAAAACAGCAGGAACCCGACTTTGCCGAGGAACCAGAACAGCGGCGTCACGATCGGCCCAATGTAGGGGGCCATGAAAATCGCCGCGATCGCCAGTATGATCACTCCGAAAACCGGGAAGGTCTTGCGGTCCGAAGGGCGGCCGGGATTCATGCCGTGATAGAGCAGAGTAACGCCGAAAAGCGCGAACAGCGCCGTCGGAACCAGCGGCGAAATCGCCTCGGGCACGATCGGATGCCATCCGCCCAGGAACAGTGCCGTCGCCACCGAGCAAACGATCACCATGTTGCAATATTCGGCCATGAAGAACGCCGCGAACTTCATCGACGAATACTCGCTGTGGAAGCCGGCGACCAATTCGTTTTCGGCTTCCGGCAAGTCGAACGGAATACGGTTCGTTTCGGCGAATCCGCAAATCATGTAAGCGACGAAACCGACGATCTGAAACCCGGTGAACAGGTTCCAGTTCGGAATGAAGCCGAACACGAAGCCTTCTTGCGTGTTGACGACTTCGCGCAAGTTCAGCGAATTCGAAAGCAGCAGCGGCGCGGCCAGAGCAAGGGCCATTGGCAGTTCGTAGCTGATCATCTGCGCCGAGCTGCGCAATCCGCCCAGCAGCGCGTATTTGTTGTTCGAACTCCAGCCAGCCAGCGCGATGCCATAAACACCCATGCCGGCCAAACCCAAGATCCACAACAGGCCGATGTTCAAATCCGCCAAGCCCAGATTCGTCTTCACGCCAAAAATCTCAACAACAGGCCCAAACGGAATCACGGCGATGCCCGTTACCGCGAACATCAGGCCCAGCCACGGGGCAAGCCAGTAAAAGAAGTGATTCACGCCGCTCGGAATAAAGTCTTCCTTCGTGAGCAACTTCACCGCGTCGGCGATCGGTTGCAACAAACCGTGCGGCCCGACAAAGTACGGCCCGACGCGCAACTGCACGTGGGCGATCACCTTGCGCTCCACCCACACGATGTAGGCGAGCGTCGCCAGCAGCGCCGGCGCGATGATCAGCATTTTGATAATGGATACGAGGAGAAAGTCCATGTGTTCCCGTTCCTAGCGGTAGAGACCGCCGGGGCCTTCCATCACTTCATTCAACACTTTCGAGTACTTCGTCAGCGTGCCCGTTGTGAACAGCGTGTCGCCGGCCGACCGGATCAAATCCGGCAGCACATTCGACGGTACCCGCCCGTTCACGGGCTGCGTCTGCGCCGCGCCACCGGTCACAATCACCGGCAGTGGAACATTATAGCCACGAACTGTTTTTTGGATTTCCGCGAACACATTGTCCGCATCCACCTTGCCGAGATTCACGCCCAGGCCGCGCGCGATCAAACCGATGATCGCCAGATCCGTCTTCGCGCCAACCGTATCGGCGGCCTTCTTCAAGCGCTGCACTTCGCCGCAAGTATTCGTTACCGTTCCGTTCTTTTCGTACGCCGACGCCGCGGGCAACACCAGATCGGCGCGCTCGGCTGTTTCGGTGCGGAACAGATCCTGCACAACGACGAACGCCTTCGACGATGCCAGCGAGGCCTTCTTGAGCGGATTCGCGCCGACGACCCAAACTAAATCCAGATCCGTCGCCGCCAACATCTGCGGCAGCGTCAAACCGGCCTTACCTTCCACCGCGTGATAACCCGGTCCCAAATCCGGCAACAGGCCCATATCCATCGCGCCGCGGGAATTCGCGTAATCGACCAATGCGATGTACTTCACGGGAATGCCCAGCGAATCGCCCAGAGCGACTAACTTCCGCAGCCCCTCCCCCTTCACCGCGTCGCCGAAGACAACGAGCAATTCCTTCTCGCCTGCCAGCGAACCCTTCAGATTTTCAACCGCCGCCAGCCAATCCTCGCCGGCCCGCACGGCCTTCTTCGCCGTCTTGTCCTCGCGCACCGCGCCTGGCGTGACAACGTACACCGGGGTCTTGTGATGCCGCACGTTCGCGCGGATCTGATTGGCGAGGAACGGATGCTGCTGCGAAAGATCCGCGCCGATAATCAACACGGCCTTCGACGTGTAGCAGTCCGCCGACGTCCCAAGAGCGCCCGTCTTTCCACTTAACGCATCAAGCAGGGTGGCGACATCGCCCGAACGGTGATGATCAATATTGTTCGTTCCGAAAACCGTCCGCGCGAATTTCTGCAGCAGGAACGCTTCTTCGTTCGAAGTGCGTGTCGAGCCAATCACACCCACGTTGCCCTTGGCATCTCGCACAGCCTTAAACTTCTCAACGAGCACCTGCAACGCGCGCGACCAGCTAACCTCTTCCAGCTTCCCATCCACGCGCAGCAACGGCGCTTGCAGCCGTTCCGGGTGATGGTTGAAGTCGAATGCGTACCGGCCCTTCACGCACAGAAACTCACCGTTCACGCCGGAGCGATCGCGATTGTTACCGCGCACGATCTCGCCGTTGCGCGTGCCCAGCGTGGTCTTGCAGCCATCGGAACAATGCGTGCAAATCGTACCCGTGTGTTCCATCTCCCACGGCCGTGTCTTGTAGCGATACGCGCCGGAGGTCAGCGCGCCAACCGGGCAAATGTCGATACACGATCCACATTCATCGCACTCAAGATGATCGCCGTGCGACGGTGCGATTTCGGAAACAACGCCGCGGTTGACGACGCCCAACGCGCCCACGCCCATGCCTTCATTACAGACACGCACGCAGCGATAACACAGAATGCAGCGCGGCCCGTCGTAGAAAACCACCGGACTCCACTGCTTCTCCGGCACGTGATGCTTCACCTCGGTGAAGCGCGATTCGCCCGCGCCGTACTTGAAAACCATGTCCTGCAGTTCGCACTCACCGCCCTTGTCGCACACCGGGCAATCGAGCGGATGATTCGTCAACAAGAACTCAAGAGTCGTTTTCCGCGCCTTCACCACAGCCTCGGATTCGGTGCGAACCACCATGCCTTCGGCCACCGGCACAACGCAGGCCGCCATCAGCTTCGGAGCTTTTTCGATTTCGACCAGACACATGCGGCATGCCGCTTGCAGCGACATGCCTTCGTAGTAGCAAAACGCAGGAATTTCGATGCCCGCCGTCTTTGCCGCGTCGATCAGCAGGCTACCCGCCGGCGCTTCCACCGGCGTGTCGTTGATCGTCAGCTTCACCAGATTCGACATCCTTGCTCCTTAGGCCACCTGAACCAGTTCGGTCGACGCGAACGGATTCTTCGCCACATAGGCTTCAAACTCCGGACGCCATTTCTTCACCAGCGATATCGTCGGCAACGCCGCGGCATCGCCCAGCGGGCAGAACGTGCGCCCCAACATCGACTGCGCCAGATCGCCGATCAAATCCACATCTCGCGACGCGCCGTTGCCGTCGATAATCCGCACCAGCATCTTGCGCAGCCAGGTAGTTCCCTCGCGGCACGGAATGCACCAGCCGCAACTCTCGTGGTTGTAGAACCGCATGATGCGCAGCGCGACTTTGACCATATCGGTGGTCTCGTCCATCACCATCATGCCGCCCGAACCGAGCATCGTGCCGGCCTTCGCCATCGTGTCGTAATCCATCGCGATGTCGCATTCTTCGGCGCTCAGAATCGGACACGACGAACCGCCCGGAATAATCGCCTTCAACTTCCGGCCGCCCAACATACCGCCGCCGATCTCGTTGAGGAAGTACATCATGTTCATGCCCAGCGGAACTTCGTATACACCCGGCTTGTTCACATGACCCGCCAGACACACCAGCCGCGTACCGCCATTGCGGGGCGTGCCGAGTTCCGCGTACCACTTGCCGCCGCCATTGAGAATCGCGGGCACCGTCGAAAACGTCTCGACGTTGTTCAACACCGTCGGGCATTGGAACGCGCCGCTAACTGCCGGGAACGGCGGACGAATCCGAGGCACGCCGCGCTTGCCTTCGAGCGATTCGAGCAGCGCCGATTCTTCGCCGCACTCGTAAGCGCCCGCGCCGGTCTGCGTGTAGAGATCGAAATCGAATCCCGTGCCAAGAATGTTTTTGCCCAGCAGGTTTCGCTCGTAGCACTCCTTCATCACCGCGTCCATGTGATCGATCAGGTAGCGGTACTCGCCGCGAATGTAGACCCATCCCTTTGAAGCGCCGACCGCTTTCGCGGCGATCAGAATGCCCTCGACCATCTGGATCGGATCGTGCTCCATCAGAAGCCGGTCTTTGCAGGTGCCCGGTTCGGATTCATCCGCGTTGACGACGATGTACTTCGGCAACTCGCTTTGCCGCGGCACGAAGCTCCACTTCATGCCCGTCGGGAATCCCGCACCGCCGCGGCCTCGTAGCGACGAAGCCTTCACTTCATCGATAATCTGATCCTGCGTCATCTCGCAGGCTTTCTTGAACGCCTGCATGCCGCCCGTCGCCAGATACGTATCGACCCGCCATGAGTTCTGCGTGCCAAACCGCTTGGAGATGACTCTTGTCTCTAACGGACTCGGTTCGTTGTAGAGCTTCACTTCAGTCCCTCCAGGATCTCGTCCAGCTTGCCGGTGGTCACTTCGTGATGGAAGTCGTAGTTGACCTGAATCGCCGGCGCCCACGAACACGCGCCGATGCATTCGACTTCTTCGAGCGAGAACTTTCCGTCCGCCGCCGTCTGCTTGTGTCCAAGATTCAGCTTCTTGCAAGCGTGGTCGTACAATTCGGCGCCGCCACGCAGCATGCAAGCCACGTTCGTGCAAACCTGTAGGTGGTACCTGCCCTGCGGCTTCTTGTGCAGCATCGAGTAGTAGCCGGTGACCTCATCGACCTGCAGAGTCGTGATGCCCAGCCGCTTGGCCAACTCTTCCATCAACTCCTGCGTCACCGCGCCAATCTCGTCCTGCGCGTACATCAGCATCGGTATCAACGCGCCGCGTTGCCGGCCTTCCGGATAATGCGTCAACAGCTCCGCGAAGCGGGCTTCCAATTGCGGGGAAAACGTCATCGGTCGCAATCTCCCAGTACGAAATCCAAACTTCCCATGATCGCGATCGAATCCGCGATGCCCCGGCTCTCGATCATATTCGGCAGCCCTTGCAGATTGCCGAAGCTCGGCGTGCGCATGTGCACCCGAAGCGGTTTCGCCGTCCCATCGCTGACCACGTAATAGCCGAGTTCGCCGCGCGGCGACTCGACCACTTGAAATACTTCGCCGGCCGGTACGCTGATGCCTTCCGTCACAATCTTAAAGTGATAGATCAGCGACTCCATCTGCGTCTTCATCCGCTCGCGTTCCGGCAGCACCGCCTTCGGCGCATCGGCTTGCACAGGGCCTTCCGGTATCCCGGCCATGGCCTGCTGCACGATTTTGGCCGACTCGCGCATCTCGCGCACACGGCATTCGTACCGCGCGTACACGTCGTTATCGGTTGAGGTCGGCACTTCGAACTGGAACTTCTCGTAGCTCGAATAGGGCGTCATCTTGCGGGCGTCGAACGGAATGCCCGCGCCACGGATACACGGCCCGGTCAAGCCGATCTCAAGCATTTCTTCGACCGAGATCTTGCCCACGCCCTTGGTTCGCTTCAGCCAGATCGGATTCGTGTTCAGCAGCGATTCGTATTCGTCGATCTTGCTCGGCAACCCGTCGATAAAGGTCTTCACGCGCTTTTCCCAACCGCGCGGAGGCTCCAGCGCCAGCCCGCCGATTCGAATGTAGGACGTCATCAGGCGTTGGCCCGAGAACATCTCGAACAAGCGGAGAATGTCTTCGCGCTCGCGGAAGCAGAGGAAGAACACCGTCATCGCGCCGATGTCGAGCGCGTGTGTTCCCAGCCAGACCAAGTGGCTATTGATGCGTGTCAGCTCAGCGAGCAAAACACGCAGGTACTGGGCCTTCGGCGGAATCTCCATCTGGAGCAACTTCTCAACAGCCAAGCTGTAGCAGAGGTTGTTCGAGAGGTTGGCCAGGTAGTCGACGCGATCGGTCAGCGTGATCACCTGATGCCAGTTCAACGCCTCGCACTGCTTCTCAATGCCCGTGTGCAAGAAGCCGATGTCCGGCGTCGCTTTGAAAATCGATTCCCCGTCCAACTCCAGTACCACGCGCAACACACCGTGCGTCGACGGGTGCTGCGGACCCATGTTTAGGGTCATGCGCCGCGTGTGGCTGCTTTGTTTTTCTTCGGGTTCCGCTGGGATCGTGTGGCTCATGGTTGTAGGGCTTCCCCTGTATTACGGGTTCGTCGCTGCGCGAGAAGAGGGTGGCCCAACTCCTCTTTATTCACTCTTGTAGTCGTACTTGTGGCCGTGCACGGGGTAGTCCCGCCGCAACGGATGGCCTTGCCAGAAATCGGGCATCATGATCCGGGTCAGGTTCGGATGCCCTTCGAAATTGATGCCAAACAAATCGAACGCTTCGCGCTCGTACCAATTGGCCGCCGCGTACACAACGGTCGCGGACGCAATCTTTGGGTTGTCGCCGGTTGCACGGCACTTCAGCCGCACGCGCAGGTTCCGCGCCACTGACTGCATGTGATAGACGACCTCGAAGCGCGGCTCCATCGGATACCGATCGACGGCCGTGACGGAAACAAAGCGCTCAAACTTCTGCGTCTTCAGCGCGCGCAGGGCTTCCAAAATTTTTTCCGGAACAATTTCCAGCGTCAGTTCGTCGAGAGCGGTAGACGTGTTCAAGACCAGCGAGGGGTCCAGCAAGTTCTCAGGCAGCATGGTCGAGTTTCTCCAGTGTCGGATTCTTGCGCAACGTCCCCGCAGCGGCTTGCCGTTCGATGTCCTCGGCGTGCGACCAGTTCATCACGCCCTTCTTGTAGATGTAGATGTAACCCGCTAACACCAGCACGATGAAGATGACCATTTCTACAAATCCGAACCATTTGAGATCGCGGTAAACAATGGCCCACGGATAGAGGAACACAGCTTCAATGTCGAACAGGATGAACAGCATCGCGACCATGTAGAACTTGACGCTGAAGCGTTCTTTGGCCGAGCCGATCGGCGCCATGCCGGATTCGTACGGCATGTCTTTGAACTTGTTTCGGATTCGCTTACCGAGTGCGGCGCCCGTCAGGATCACGCCGGTTGCGTTCAGGATGGCGAATATCCACGCCAACAGAACGGGAAAATAACTTTCAGGGAGGGATGTGGGCATTCGGTGGGGTTGGAGGGCGGAAGAGGACCCTCTTCAAAATATAATGAGCGGAGGAGACCCACGTCAAATTCCGGTTTGGCAGGAACCACTCCACCGAGACCAGATTCGAAACAAAAATGATTGAGATTGTTGTAAACGGTACTCCCCGCAACGTTGCCCAAGGCACTACGATATTGACCCTACTCGAAGCGCTCGCGATAACGCCAGACCGCGTCGCGGTCGAACTGGACCGGGTGATTATCAAGGCCCCACGCTGGCCCGAAACGACGCTCAACGATGGGGCGCGCATCGAGATTGTGCATTTCGTGGGCGGCGGGTGAGAAGAAGCCGTGACCTGTGCGGTGCACGATTCGACGCCAGAGCAGAATTCGATCGTGGAGGGAGTTTCCGAGTTGGAATTCGTGCGCGACGAAAACGGCTCGGTCCTGAAAGACAGCCGATGCCACCCGACACCGGTACCCTTATCCGGGCGTCAACCAACTCACTTCTTACCGACCTGAGGACCCGCTTCCCTCAGGCTCATCTTGTGTGAGAAAATCCCCCGGGTTGCGGAACCGGCCCCTTCGCGGTAAGATGAGAAGTTGCGGGCCAAGTCCGCGTGCGCTTATGGTGTGCATCCCCCCGCTTCTGCCCTCCCGTAAGTGGTTCCCCGTTCGTCATTCCAATCAGGATTTCCCAGAGGTTTAGCAATGTACGCAGTGATCGAAACCGGCGGCAAGCAGTATCGTGTCGCCCCGGGCACGACCGTGAAGGTCGAGTCGCTCGCCGGAGAGCCGGGCGCGGATTTCACATTCGATAAGGTAGTGGCGGTCGTCAACGAAGCCGGCGAAGTGTCGGGCGGCGCGGGTGCGAAGGTCACCGCGAAGATCGACGCCCACGGGCGCGGCGAAAAGGTCATCGTCTTCAAGTTCAAGCGCAAGAAGCAGTACAAAAAGACGATCGGCCACCGCCAGAATTTCACCCAGGTCACCGTCACCGGGATCGAGGCGTAAGGAGAACTCGTCATGGCATCCAAAAAAGGTTTAGGTTCATCTAAGAACGGGCGCGATTCCAACGCGCAACGGCTGGGCGTTAAGCGCTTCGGCGGCGAAACGGTCACGGGCGGCTCGATCCTCGTTCGCCAACGCGGTACTCCCTACAAAGCTGGCGAAAACGTCGGCCGCGGCAAGGACGACACCTTGTACGCCCGCGTTCCCGGCATTGTGGTCTTCAAAGACCGAGGCCGCATGGGCAAGTTTATTTCGATCGCGACCGCCTAGCCTACACTGGTTTTCGCGCAACCTCCGATTTGAGCCGCCGTACTCCGGCGGCTCTTTTTTGTTCGTACACACAATATGTTCATCGATGAAGTAAAAGTGATGGTCAAGGCCGGCGACGGCGGCAACGGTTGTATGGCGTTTCGCCGCGAGAAGTTTGTCGCCAAGGGCGGGCCATCCGGCGGCGACGGCGGCCGCGGCGGTAACGTCTATCTAGTCGCGTCACAGCACCACAATACGCTGCTCCACCTCCGTTACAACCCCGAGCACAAGGCCGAACGCGGCCGGCACGGCGAGGGGTCCAATTGCACCGGCCGGGAGGGCGAAAGCATCGAGGTCGAAGTCCCCGTCGGCACAGTTGTATACGATTGGGACACCGCCAAACTTCTCCACGACTTTACCGAGCCCGGACAGAAATGGATGGCTGCCAAGGGCGGCCGGGGCGGAAAAGGCAACGCCCGCTATGCTAAGCCCTGGCATCAGGCGCCGACGGAGCACGAACAGGGCTTCCCCGGCGAACAGCGTCTCTTCCGGCTGGAGCTGAAACTTCTGGCTGATGTCGGTCTCGTTGGTTTTCCGAATGCGGGCAAGTCAACGCTCATTTCCCGCATCTCCGCGGCGAGCCCGAAAATCGCCGACTACCCGTTTACAACGCTCGAACCGAACCTCGGCGTTGTGCAGTTGCCCAACGAACGCAGCTTTGTGGTCGCCGATATTCCCGGTCTGATCGAAGGCGCGCATGAGGGACACGGCCTCGGCATCCAATTTCTGCGCCATATCGAGCGGACCCGCCTGCTCGTTCATTTGGTCGACGTCAGCGATATCACCGGCCGCGACCCCAAACGCGATTTTGAAATCATCCAGAACGAATTGGCCAGCTACAGTGAAGAATTGGCTTCAAAACCCATGGTGGTCGTCGCCAGCAAGATCGACGCCGCCCAGGACGACGACCGCGTAAACGCCGTCGAGGCCATCGCGAACGAGCACGGCCTTCCCTTCCTTCGCATTTCGAGCGCCACCGGCGCGGGGCTTGATGAGTTGAAGCGCCTGGTCGCCGAGCGCGTTCTCCCCGCCGAAAATAATTAGCGCCGCGGCGCGATCGGGCAGCATCGGACCTATCGAACCGGCGTATGTCCGCAAATTGGAAACCTCGATTTCTGCGACTGGCTGCTGCTTCGCACACCTTGGCTGCGATCTGGCTACCGCCTATCACGACCCTGCCATTGGCGATAGGCTTCTGGCTGGCGTCGCGGGACCCGCGCGGCCAAAAGCCGCTGCTGGTCGCCGCGATCGCGGCCGAGGCGCTGGCGTTCCATGTGTTCAACGCCGTGTGGATCATCCCGCTTTTGTTGCTCTGGCGCGTGATCGACGCCGATAGTCACGGTGTGGAAAGCGCCGTGCGCGGCGCGGGAATCGGCAGTCTGCGCGGCCTTTTCGAAGGCCACCGCACCGAAGACGGGATCCCGTTAAGCCGCATCGTCAACAACACCCCGTCCCTTCTGGTGTTTCTTCGCCACGCCGGCTGCCCGTTCTGCAAGCAGGCGCTCGCGGATTTGGCGGCCGCCAAGCCGGAACTAGACCGACGAGGCGTGCGAATCATTCTCGTACATCACAGTTCGGAAGGCTCTATCCGTCCCGTGCCTGGGATTTCCGTCGCCTCCGATGCCGAGCGGCGTCTTTACCGAAAATTCGGCCTAATGCGCGGCAACTTGCTGCGCATTCTCGGGCCGACGGCATTCGCACAGGGCATGCTCGCAGTACTCCGCGATCGCCATGGAATCGGACTCTTCGACGGCGATCTCTTCCAGATGCCGGGTATGTTCCTGGTCCACGGCGATGACATCCTAGCCAGCTATTACCATCGCGTAGCCGGCGACCGCCCGGACTACGCCGCTTTTGTACTTCGAAACATCAACTCGTTTCAGCCTCAGTGAACACTGACGACTTTATTTAACCCTGAGTGAAACGGGTTTTTGTGACAGTGAATCTGGCGGCTTGCGGCAGCGTCTTAGTCTGTATGGCTGACCAACCGTACTCGAAGATGACTGAACAGGCGTTAATCGCGTTCGCGAAGGCGGGAGACGGCGAGGCGTTCGCGGAGTTGATCCAACGGACTCGGCCCTACGCAATGCGTGCGGCCCGGTCTATTCTGCGCGACTCGGACGAAGTGCAAGACCAGTTGCAATCTGCCTATCTGAACGCTTGGCGGCAGATCGCAAACTTCCGCGAAGACTCGAAGTTTTCGACCTGGATCACAACGGTGGTTGTGAATCAGTGCCTGATGCGGCTCCGGAAACTGAAACGCTCGCCAGCGGCGATTTCGTTCGAATTCGAACAGAACGGTGAAACACGCACTCTTGAGCCTTCCGACGCCCAGCCTACCGCCGAAGAATCGATGGCTCGCGAAGAGCTCATTCAAATCGTCCGCCACGAAATGCAACGAGTCCCGCCATTGTTCCGTAGTGTGCTCACTCTCGTCGATCTGAACAGCACTCCAGTACATGAGGCCGCCAAACAGCTCGGCATTTCAGTGGCGGCGGCAAAGAGCCGGCTGATGCGGGCTCGAACCGCAATTCGAGCGCGATTGGAAAACCGTCTCGCCGGCGTTACGTTATAGAGCTCGGATCGACGCCATAATTAACTCGGGAGAGGTTTCACGGCCAAAGCGGAGAATTAGCTTCCCCGCCGTTTCCGCCACTCTTACAGGCACTACCGGTCGGCCGAGATGTTGCATCAAACGGGTAACGCCCGGAAGAGGTTCCCCGATACTCTCGGCTGTGCCGGCAGCGCCTTCAGGGAAAATGCCCACCGGGCAAGGAACACTCGGTAAATCACGGCGCAGCCGCAAATAACTTCTTGCTGTCGCGCCAGGATCCGTACCCGCGAACGGTACGGGATAACATTGGAGGACCTTGGCGACGCGCGGGAGGACAAGATCTCCGGGCGAGGCTACCGAACTGCCCAGAAATCGCCAGCGCGGCCAATTCGCCGTTACGAGCCAACGCATCGGCGGATCCGGCAGTTTGTACCGAGCCGCCAGCGCCTGCGTCAATGCTGCCGCAGTATGCAGGATCCAAAGTCCCTTCCGCTGATAGTGATTGGCAGCCAGGATAAATCGCGGATCCGCCGGCAAATTTTCGATACCTTCCACTCTCGGCGCAGAGGGCATTCGCCTCACGATAGCCGCCGTGAAATCGCATATATTCTTCGGCTCCCCGGTGCGCAGATTGTGCGTCAGCCCAACCAGCACTGGCCATGGGACCCCATAGTCGGGTGCGTCAGACACACCGGCCCTTCCATGACGTACGCGAGCGGAAGATAGCGAGCGCCATGGCATGAAGCGCGATCAACTGAAACAGATAGATCGCAATTGGCGACAGCACGCGCGGAGAAGACTCCTCATACCAACGCCACAACAGCGCGGGTGGAGCAAGCAACACGAGCGCCGCCCAAATCCAGGCGCCGTTCAGTGCCAGCCAGACGAGTAACGGTAAGTAGGACGTTAGCAATATCGACGCCGCCATCACCTGAAGGCCGGTCCTCGGCTGCGCTCGAACGAAACGGAACGAGTTCTTCAAGAAACCGCTCCATATGGCAGACAGCGAGTCGTACATTCGCACAGCCCCGATACGCGGGGCACGAAAGATCCCCTGGGTGGTTCCGGGCGCCTTCATCGCGGCCGCCAGCGCAATATCTTCAATCACACTGTCAATTACCGCGCCATGGCCGCCGATCGCCCAATAGGCGTCGGCCCGAACAAGCAGGCATTGGCCGTTGGCCAGCGCGTCGGAGGTCTCCGTGTCCTGCACTCGCTGCGCGTCGACCCCGCAAAAGTACAGGCCGAACGCGTATGGCAGAAGAACGCGCTCGGCCCAGGTTTTGCAGTCGTTGCGTAGAAAGACGCTCGCCATGCCGAGCCCCCGAGCTTCGGCCCTTGCGGCCAGCGCGTTGACAAACCCGGGTTCACACCAAGTATCAGCGTCGACAAAAAGTATCCATGGAGTGGCCGCCGCCCGTGCCCCCGCCAAGCAAGCATTCGGCTTGCCGCGATTATGGTTCTCGAAAATCCCGAAGTTGCTGATAAAGTGAGGGTTGCCCTTCTTCCTTCGATTCCCTTGTTCGCCTCCGTTGGTGGGGCTGGTGTCGGCATTCTTGGCTTTCTTTCGCCAGCGAACGGCGCTTCAGCTTGAGATTCTGGCCCTCCACCATCAACTCGGTGTTCTGCAACGCTCGGTGAAGCGGCCGAAGCTGACGGCTGCGGATCGATTCCTGTGGGCCTGGTTGGCGGCGGTCTGGACGGATTGGCAA